>Ga0209521_10003132_pt1 | contig 13379 bp, 12 predicted proteins | sample Rifsed19ft4_FD_184016 | JGI IMG/M metagenome (GOLD analysis project Ga0209521, IMG submission 184016) | Soil microbial communities from Rifle, Colorado, USA - sediment 19ft 4 (version 2) | ecosystem: Environmental > Terrestrial > Deep subsurface > Rock core/Sediment | place: Rifle, Colorado... | reverse complement strand
ATGGGGCCCTGTGCAGTGCGGCCCTTCCCATTTAGCGGACTTGAACCGTTCGTACCTCTTCCTACACCACCTGGAACTGACCCATCATCATACGGTCCTCGTGCTCGAGATTGTGGCAGTGGAAGACGTAGATACCGGTATAGTCTGTGAATTTGGCAATCACCCGCACCCGCTCCCTTGGGCCCACGCGAACGGTATCCTTCCATCCAGCCTCACCGGGAGACGGCTTCACTCCATTTCGGTCGAGTATCTGAAACATCACATTGTGAATGTGCATGGGGTGAGCCATGGTGGAGCGGTTGTTGAAGCTCCAGATCTCTGTTGCCCCCAAGCGAGGGGTCGCATCAATGCGTGCAGGGTCGAAGGGGTTTCCATTGATGACCCATAACCCTTGCATCCGGTCAAAGCTGAGGCGGAAATCCCTTGTCGCCGATGCCAACGACAGGATATCGACATCGCGCAGGCTAGAGGGGATGGAGCTGGTATCCTCCTCTTCGCCCACCACATCAAAACGCATGACATCCGCCGTGCTCCCAACACCCAAGAGGTTTTTCAGGATCACCTGGGAACCCATAGCGTAGGGAGAAAAGTCGATAATCACCTCGACGCGCTCCCCCGGCGCGACCAGGATCGTGGAGCGAGTCACTGGCTCAGGCAATAGCCCGCCCTCGGTGGCAATCTGAACAAAGGATTGGCCCGAGCTCAGCGCGAGTTCGTACTCCCGCGCATTCGACCCGTTCAAGATGCGGAAACGGTACTTCCGGTTGGCTACTTGGAAGTATGGCTGCACCGCTCCGTTCACGAGAACGGTATCCCCCAGAACACCGTTCATGAGCGTTGCGTAGGTAAATGGAGGGTAGTAGAACGAACCGTCGGGATTGAACAGCCGGTCCTGAATTGCTAGAGGCACATCATAGTTACCATTGGGCAGGTTTAGGCTGGCCTCGACGTCATCCTCGATCAGATAAAAGCCAGCAAGGCCCATGTAGACATTGGTCGCTGTGATGCCCAACGCGTGGTCGTGGTACCACAGTGTCGAGGCAATCTGGTTGTTGGGATAGACGTAATCCTTGTATGCCCCTGGCTTGATCAAGTCAGTAGGGTGGCCATCCATTTCGGGGGCCACGTGGCCACCGTGCAAGTGGACGGAGGTTCCTACGGGCAGGTAATTGGTCTGGCGGACGACCACTGGCCGCCCGCTCTTTGCCCGAATGGTGGGGCCAGGAAACACACCGTTATAGCCCCAAATTGTGGTCATCAGCCCAGGGAGGATTTGAACCTGGGTCTCCTGCATCGTAATGGGGTAGTAGTCGTTCGCTGAATCTGTGTCTTCAGGGCTCAGGACGGGCGGGATGGGAAGGGGAACCTGAAATGGCACAGCGCCCGGGCTAGAGATCTGGCCGTCGCCCATCATGCCCCCGCGCATGCGATGATGCCCGACCCCCATTCCCGCGCTGGCGCGTTCCAGGGGGACGAGGAGCGCGGCGCCACCTAGAAGGCCCAGTCTCAGCATTTCTCGTCTGCTTATGCTTATGCTTAGCATTGTATCTCCTTTCCAAGCACCACAACTCGTTGATCTTCCTCGATAGCGTGGTGCATCATGGTGTGCAATCGGTTCACATGCTCGATCTCTTCGCTATCCGCCTGATCTGCAACCCGACTGATCGCGGATTTACACGCTCCGCCATCGGCACCAAGAGTTCATGTGATTTCTCAAGCGAACCGATCTGGAAACTCCGTCTGGACTCGACCTGCATCTCCTCTCCGAGACTAATACAAACCCAGTAGATGTTCTTACCCGGTCATTGCGAGCGACTGAAAGGAGCGTAGCAATCTCGCCGTGTTTGAGATCGCTTCGGTCGCCTCGCTTCCTCGCGATGACACATGACTTTCTGCGTTTCTATTAGCCCAAAGATTCATACCCGTCGTCCTCCTCGAGCTTCCCCCATCCCACGATGAACATCTGGCGTCCTCTTGTTCTAATTACCCCCTCATCTTTCAGCTCCTTGCAGAGGCGGCTGGCGGTGGCGAGCGCGATCCCGACGAAATTGGCCAGCTCGCTGCGGCTGATCGGCAGGTCCAGCAAGATCCCCCGCGGCGTCCGCTTTCCGAACCTCCGACCGAGGGTGAGGAGCGCATTGGCGAGCCGTTGCCTAGCGTTTTTAAGGAAAAGGTCCGCAAGCTCCCGCTCCGCACGCGCCAGCCGCTCGGCGGCGTAGGCCGCGAGGGCCATGGCAAAGTCCGGTGTTCCCTTGACCAATTCCGGCAGGTCACGCCGGTGGAAGAAGCAGAGCTCACTTGCCTCCAAGGTCGCGGCCTCTGCTGCTCGGGACCCGTTGCCACAGATCGACTCGACTCCGAGGAGGTCTCCGGGTCCCAGGATCTCAAGGATCTTCCTATTGCCCTGCGGATCGCCGACGCTGCGCTTCAACAGACCGGACCGGATGCAGTAAATGCCCTCGGGCACCTCCCCTTCACGCAACACGACCTGCCTCTTGGCGAATCGCCTGATTGAATGGGGCTGTTCCGCCTGGCGATCTGTCTGCGATAGGAACGTCCCAAATACAGAATCCTCTCGGAGTGGACACCTCTTACACACCATAGTTCACCTCTACCCCAGCCTCTTTTCAGGCCACCAAGTGGGAAATAGCCCCGAGGGCCAGCCGTGCACTTATATGGCTCCCTCTTGCGCGGCCGGTTCCGACAAGTCCAGAGGCCGCATTTTGCGAACCAATAGAACGCTCAGGATAAAGATCGACGTCATCGTGAAAGCCGAAAGGACGCACCAGGAACAGATCGCCCCGATCACGGCGACCTGAAGATAGACCAGATACGCCGACACACCCACCCCGATTCCGGAGATCGCGATGATCGCCCCCACCACGCTTCCACCGCCGAGCGCCGCCGCCATCACAGAGAGCGCGAGCAGCGCCAGATAGCCGGCAATGCCGAAAGCCGCCACCGGGATGCCCTTGACCTCAGCATACTTCCCTTGACTTACAAGGTCGCATCCTCCTGCCTGGCAGAAGTTCGATCCCCCAGTCCCCGTCGTGAGCAGCGTCGAACGACGATGCTTCCAGAAGAGATAGCCGGAGTCGGCCATGCCGAGCAGCGAGAGGAGCATCAGCGCCACGAGCCATCGACGGATCCCGCCGCCATGAGATGCCCTAGTACACATCGATCGGGACATCGGCGATCCGCCTGGCATACCCGGCTATCGACACCAGAACCGCCCGGGGGACCGGCCTGAGGTCCGGGTCGGCCGGGATCCGGTCGATGGTGTAGACCTGCACACCCAGCGGCCGGATCTCCGCGACCCGTTCGGCCCAGTCCCGGATCGCGAATGGGTCAGTATTCTCCACCCGACCCCAGACGAACATCGACTGCAGAAGCACTCCATCCAGTTGGGCTAGCCCGTTGATCATCCTGGCGAAGTCGAACCCTCTGGCCGGCAGATTGATCCGGCGCATCAGCGTCTCGCTGCCCGCATCCAGTTTCATCAGCTTCAGGTCTACGCCCTCAAGGGCAGCGCGAACCTCGGGGCGGTGCACGGTCGAGCTGTTGGAGAGGATAGCCAGCTTCGCGTCGGGAGTGTAGCGATCGCGAAGCGCCGCGGCGGCCTTGACGATCTCTCCTAATTGAGGATGGAGGGTCGGCTCGCCGTTTCCCGAGAAGGTGATGACGTCGATGGCAATCCCTTCGCGGGAGAGCTGTTGCAGTCTTCTCTCCAACTCGCCGACCACCCTCTCCGGAGGCGGGAGGTCAGCAATTCGTTCGACGACTTCCATTGTCGGATGCTTTGTCCAGCCGCACTGACAGTAGCGGCAGTTGAAAGAGCAAATCTTCTCACCGAAGCCCAGGAGGTTGACCCCCAACGAGCGGCCCAGCCGACGGGAGACAAGCGGGCCATAGATCAGCTCCTCCTTCACCAGCAGACGACGGCGAACATCTTGATCCACCTCGGCTTCCTCTCGCCTCATACCTGCCCTCGCTCCGTGCCTTAGGCGCCGGCCAGCACCTTTCGCACGGCCCGATACAGCTCAACGAGCTTCACCGGCTTCACCAAGAACTCCGAGGCGCCCAGCTCCGTTGCCCGGTTATAGGTGAAGCGGTCTCCATAGGCGGTGATGACGATCGTGGGGACCGTCAGCCCGAGATCCCTCAACTGCTCCAGCATCCCTATCCCTCCCATCCGCGGCAGCACCAGGTCGACAATCGCCAGATCGTACGGCCGCATCCTGACTGCGCTGATGGCCTCGGTCCCGTCGCCCGCCTGACTGACCTGATACCCCTCCCGCGAGAGGGCTCGCCAGAACGTCTCTCGCAGATCGGTATCATCCTCGATTATGAGTATCCGTGCGGGCGATGCACCATCCTCCATGGCTCCTCCCATCTGAACGGCCGTGCGCCACAGGTGACCCGTCGATGGCATCGCCTGACTGCCCTACCAGAACCCGAACCTCGCCATAGGGCGAGCAGCACCCTCATCATTATTCAGTACTCGCCAGGCGGATCCTTGCGTCAAGGGCCACCGTCCCTTCTCCTTCCGGTTTCACAAACAGAGGATTGATGTCGATTTCAGCGATCTCAGGAAAATCGCTGACCAACTGGGAGAGACGCAGAATATCCTCCACCAGTGCCGCCAGGTCGGCCGGCGCCTCCCCACGCACGCCCTGAAGAATCGGAAATGCGCGGACTTCCCGCATCATCGCCTCAGCCTCCGCCCGAGCCAGCGGGGCAATCCGGAAGGTCACATCCTTGAGCGCCTCCACATAGATCCCACCCAGACCGAACATCAACAGCGGACCGAATTGGGGGTCCCGCGCCATCCCCAGGATCACCTCCCGTCCGCCCGTCACCTGCTCCTGCACAAGGACGCCCTCAATCCGGGCATGGGGGGCCGCGGCTCCGGCCCTCGCCACCATCTGCGCGTATGCCTCATGAATCGCCTCTTTGCTTGCCAGCCCGACTCGGACGCCGCCCACGTCGCTCTTGTGGAGAATCTGCGGCGAGACGATTTTCAGCACAACCGGATAGCCGATCCGCCCGGCGGCATCCAAAGCTTCGGACGCACTTGAGGCGCGCACGCTCTTCGGACCGCGAAATCCGTAGGCTGCGATGACCTCTCGCGCCTCCGACTCGCCGAGGGTGGTGACCCCGCGATCGAAGGCCCGCTTGACCAGGACAGCGACACCAGCCCGGTCCGCCGGCAGCCGATCCGGGAGGGGAGCGCGCTCTCGTCCTGCCGCATGCCGAACCATCGCGTCAAGCGCCTTGACCGCCTCATCGGGAAAGGGGAAGTCGGGAACGGCGCCGCGCAGAAGAATCTTATTTGCGTCCCGAAGGCTGGCCTCAGCCATGAAGGCCGCGAGGACAGGCTTCCCCGCGGTCTTGCTGACCTCCACCACGGCATGGGCGAATTTTTCCAGATCGGTCATCGCTTGAGGGGTGGCCAAGGCCAGGACGCCGTCCACGCCGGGATCCGCGACCACCGCTTCAAGCGCCGCCTGATACCGCTCCGCTGTCGCATCGCCAATGACGTCCACCGGATTATGAAGCGACGCGGTAGGCGGCAGGACCCGCTTCAGGGCGGTCACCGTGGACTCTGACAGGTCGGCAAGCCGCAACGCCCCGCCTTCGCAAGCGTCCGCCGCGACGATTCCTGGTCCGCCTGCGTTGGTCACGATGGCGATTCGGTTGCCGCGCGGAAGCGGAAGAGAGGCGAAGACCCTCGCAAAGTCGAACAGCTCATGCAGGCTCCTGGCCCGGATCACGCCGGCCTGCTTGAATGCCGCCTCGTACGCCCGGTCAGCGCCGGCCAAGGCACCGGTATGAGACGACGCAGCTCTAGCTCCTCCCTCCGTGGTCCCAGCCTTGAAGAACACCACCGGCTTTTTTCTCGAGGCCTCCCCCGCGACCTGGAGAAAACGCTGCCCATCCTCCACCGCTTCCAGGTAGCCGACGATCACACGGGTCTTGGGATCATCGGCCAGGACCTCGAGAATCTCCGCTTCGGAGAGGTCGGCCTTGTTCCCAAGGCTGACGAGCGCGGAAAAGCCGATCCCAAGCCCCACGGCCCAATCAAGCGCGGCGGTGCAGAGGGCCCCAGATTGCGAGACAAACGCAATCCCGCCGGAGGCGGGCATGTCTTTTGCGAACGTCGCATTGAGCTTTGAGTCGGTGACGATCAAGCCGAGGCAGTTCGGGCCGAGGACCCTGACGCCGAGTTCCCGAACCCTCTTCCTCAGAGCGGCCTCGAGCTGAGCCCCCGCGTCGCCGACCTCCTTAAAGCCGGCGGAGATCACGATAGCCGCGCCGATCCCTTGCGCCGCGCAGGCCTCCAGGGTTGGAAGGACCAGAGGCGCCGGGAGCACGATCACCGCAAGATCGACCGGAGCGCCGATGTCGGAAAGCGACGGGTGGACCCGACGTCCCAGGATCTCCGTCGCAGTCGGGTTGATGGGGTAGATCGCCCCCTCAAATCCCCCTTTCAGGAGGTTCTCTACGACTCGGTAACCAACCTTATCAGGATCGCGTGAGGCACCGACAACGGCGACCGAGCGCGGGGCAAACAGTCGCTCCAGGGAGGCCCCGGGCTTCATTGAACCAACCCCAACTCACCCCATTCGGTGAGACCGAAGAGGCCAGCAAGGCCGTTGTGGCTCAGGACCGAGAGCAGCTTCGGGCTGAGTGCAGGCTTACCCTCACAAACGACGATCTCACCCATTGTCACAACGCTCCCTACTATGCCCGCCGATGACCTCAATGGCCGGATCATCGATTATGGCAAGCCGACAACTCAAGGCAGGTCACCACAAGATCAACAAGCTCCGTTTCAAGTTGCAATTCTCCTTCGGCCACATAAGCAACAGAGGTGCCAAGAAGACCTTCCCGGAAAAAAATGGACGGCACTGTATCTTATTGATTCTAAGGTCGTTTATAAGTGGTATTCTCAGCCGTCTGGAGAAGGGAACAGGCAATGGAACGAGGCGTGGGGCAGTCCCGCCTCAGTACAGACCCTGGAAGCAATCCAACTCATTGTTATCATTGAGATAGATAGGTGGGGCACCTTGATCCCGTTACGGGGGGTGGTGTCTCAGCCTCTTCTGTTCACTGTTGACGGTTCACGGTTCACAGAATGCCTTCTTTTCGTCCGTAAACTGTCAACTGTCAACCGTCAACTTTTTTCGCGATCGAGGGCGGCCAGATAGGGGAGCGCGAGGAGAAAGTGGTCCACACCGACGAGTCCATGATCCGTCAGCCTGAGACAGGAGATCACCTGTAAGGCCAGGAAGGAAAGCGTACGGGCCATCACAGACATCAAGACGCATGTCCTATTCATGGCCTCGATGACCCACCGGGAAGGACGCGGAGTGGGTCGCTCGCCCCCCGAGGGACCGCCGGGCGATAGGCATAGCTCAGTGTTCGTGCCATGACCGTCACGTACACCAGACCCCCAGTCGCGATGATGAGAGCGCCCAGGCGAGCCAGCAGGACGTCAGCCGCAATCAGGGCGGCGGCGAGCAGCAGGACCCCGACGTTCAGCGAAAAGAACACGAACGGACGAAAGCGCGGAAGCGAGAGCTCCGCAATCGATAACCTTGGCCAGTCGGCGGTGACGCGAAGCCCGGCGATGAATCCCGGAAAGAGCTGGTAGGACATCCCGACGATGAAGTTGGTCACCCAGCCGAGCAGTCCAAGAACCCCATATGCTCCGGCGACGCCGTTCCCGAGCGCGCTGCCGGCATCAATCCATGTGAGCGACAGCCCCAGTCCCGCGGACAGCACCAGATGGACCACGCCTGCCAGCGCGTGTCGCATCGTCCAATCGATCGGCATCCGCCGGTTGCGCACGAGAGCCCCGAGGACCACGACATACGCCAGGAGCGCCACCATGACGGCGACACTCCAGATGGGCGCCCCACCGATCCCGCCGAGCAGGGCGAGGCCGAGCCCGGCAACAGCAACCGCTAGACCGTAGAGCTGCCACGTCGCCGCGCGCGGCAGCTCGACCCCCGGCAACAGAAACGCCGGAACCATCCGGTAGGAGACGGCGCAGATCGTCAAGCTCACCCATCCAAGCGCGGCGAGATGCGCGTGCCCGGCCAGGTTCGTGATCACGCTTCCTCCCAGGAAGCCGAAGGTCTTGTCCAGGGCGAGCAGCAGGCCTAGAACCGCGGTGATTAGCAGAAAGAAGATAGCCGCAGACATGCCCGTTTCCGCCACCCCCCGCCGCCAGCTCGGGATCAGGCAGGGCAGCATGTTCAGCGCGAAGAGGGCCACGCTCAGTACGACCACACCAGCGGCAAGCCAGGTGGCGATCCAGTACCCAATGACAAAGTGCGCGACCATGCCCACCACGCCGACGACGAAGAGCCAGAGTTGAAGGAGCGCCAGCCGCGGGAACCGAACCACCCCCTTCGTCAGGGCCGGAACGTAACGATACATCACCCCCATCATCGCCGCAGTGATCCATCCCAGCGTAAAGGTGTGGGTCAGTGCGAGGGGCCAGGGCTGATAGAAAAAGTCCACCAGATCATCGACAACCCATGGCGCCGCGACGACGCCCAGTCCAAAGGAGGTCACGGCGACGGCGAAGAAATGAATCGGAAGTCGCGCGAGGCGGAGCTGCCGGTTCGACCGAATCCGCTCTTCCATCGCAACGCCCGGGTTAGCTTGTCCCGGATTCGAATCCCTGCCACCGCGCTTCATCCGCGATTCTCGATAGCGACGCAAGAACATGGAGTTATCCCCTCAGGAGCGCGCGCCGATAAGCATCCAGAGCCCGATAACGATAAATCCGGCGCCTGCCACGGCGTTCAATGTCGCCCGGGGCGCAACCCGCTCAATCTGCGCTCCGAGCAGCACCGCGATCAGGCTCGAAAAAACCAGTGCGGCGGATGCCGCGACGAACACCCCTACCCGGCTGAGGCTCTTCTCGGTCGCGAACAGCAACGTCGCCAACTGGGTCTTGTCACCCAGCTCTGCGACTAGGACACTCAAGAACACGACGATGAGCGGCTTCATGAAGCACCCCCCTGTACACGTTCGGACTCGCACCGCGCTTCCGCGGGCCCGGTGCTTCCCGCGGGTCCCAGCCAGCCCCTTCCCCCTAGCACGGCACGCGCCATGTTTCCCAGGAAGAGGAGAACGGCCACGGCATTGAGCAGGCCACCCCATAGCCGCCCCGGCCACCACGCCGCCACATCCCCCACGACTCGCAAGACGAGAGAAAGGTGCAACAAGGCTAGATGGCTGTAAAAGGCCGGTCGAAAGGGGACGGGCACGCCCAGCACCGCTGGAAAGATGATCGGCGCGTGCCCGAAGATCATGGCGAACACAAACCCGAGAAAGATGGCGTGGAGCCAGGCGTCGTAGTGCGGCCCCACCGCCAGTCCGCCGAAGCGGAGGCCGAGTAGCCCCGCGACGCCCAGCCAGAGATAGCCTGACAGGAGACTCACCGCAACGAATCGGGCGAGCCCAGCCTTCTGCAGCGACCGCCGGGCGATGTCGAAGCGCAGAAGCCAGAAGGTCAGGACGAGCAAGCCCAAACCGCTGAGCCGCGCCCCCATGTCGAAGGCCGCACAGGCAAGAACGAGTCCGGCCGCGAACAGACCGACGCCGCTCACAAAAACCGCCCGAGCTGCCCGAGAGGTCGGGAGAAAGCGGCTCAGCTCCAAACGTTCCCCGGCAATGGTCAGCACCAGGAATCCGGCCCACCAGCCAACCACCCTGAAGATCGGCCATCCAGACAGCCAGAGACTGTTTCCCACCAGCCAGGCGAGCGCTCCGACCCCCATGGTCATCTCGGAGAGACCAGGCTGACGCCGAACGATGACGGCGAACACGACCGCCAGGGCCAGACTGCCCACGGCCATCAACGATGCGCCAACCGCGCCGGGCAGGCCTACGACCAGGGCCAGCGCTCCTAATCCGGTCAACGTTGGCCCGGCGTAGGTCCACCGCTGTCCCAAGGCCACGGCCCGCTCCAGGCCGATGAGCGTCCCCAGAAACCCAGAGATCATCAGCGGACCGTGAGCGACGGGCAGCGTGGTGGGACGTACGATCGGCCAGTCCCAGCCCAGGCGCAACAGGCCTCCCCATAGTGCCGCCAACAGGGCGACCATCCCGAGCGCCATCAGCGGGAATCGGAGCGGATGTCGAAATGCCATTCCTCACCGTTGCTCGTCATCGCAGATGGAGGCGCTGACAGAGTTGACGCTCACACGTGACGTTTGCCCACGATGATCACCGTGCTGGCCTGAGGTCCCTGCTCACCGGGTTCTTCGGCGAAGCGCACTTCCGTCCCGATCTCGAGACGGTCGAAGCCCGAATCTTTGACACTGTTGCGATGGAAATAGATCTCACGGCCATCGGGCGTCTCAAGGAAACCGTACCCCTCTTCTGAAAACAGCTTACCCACACGGGCATGAGGGGCGGCTTCGTGGAACTTTACGGCGCCGCGCTGACGGTGCGCATGATCCTCCAGTCGGCGTCGGGCGGCATGAAAGGCGTCCCGGATCGCCACATAGAGGTCCTCGTCCACCTGGCGATCGACCACCAGCTCGTCGCCGGGCACGGTCAGGTCGATACGCACCTTGTAAGGCCCCCCTTTGCGGTGGTGGCGAACCGGGGCCTCCACCACGACCCGGCAGCTCATGATCCTCTCGTAAAACTGCTCGAGCTTGGCGGCCCTCTCTCGGATATAGGCCTCGATCGCCTCGGAAGGAGAAATGTCGCGTAGTGTCACTTGCAGTGGAAGCTGCATTGCGATCTCCTCTCAAGTGGTTCGTCCAATTCCGATGATGTGGCCCCGATGTCCCAATGAGGCAACGCCTTCTCCACCCCCGTGGCGAGCATCCAGAACTCGGGGTCGAGTTGGAAATCTTGGCTCAGAGCGATCAGTCCCTACCGTCTGGCAAGTCTCCGCCTCCACCATTTCTCTGCCTCGACGGCGAAGAAGACCATGGAAGAAATCACAAGGGTCACAGCCAGCTCCGCAGCGCCCAGAGGTTTGGTCTTGAAGATCCCATTGAGGATCGGGACATAGATGGTGACCATCTGGAGAACCAACGCAAAGATGACCGCAAGCAAAAGCGGTGTGTTGGAAAACAGCCCTTGGGCGAAGAACGATTCCCGCTCCGATCGGACCGCGAGCACGTTAGCCAACTGGGACAGGGACAAGACCATAAAGACCATCGTTTGCCAGTGAGCAGAGCCCAAGGAGAGATACCATGCCTGTGTTCCGATGGTCAGAGCTCCCATGAGAAGGCCAACCCAGATGACATGGATCCCCAAGCCATGGGCGAACACACTTTCCTGAGGCCGCCGCGGGGAGCGTCGCATGACGTCCCTCTCCTCAGGCTCCGCCGCCAGGGCCAGGCCGGGCAGCCCATCCGTGACCAGGTTCACCCAGAGAATCTGGACTGGTAAGAGCGGAATTGGCAAGCCGAAGAAGGGGGCCAGGAAGATGGTCCATATCTCGCCCGAATTGGTGGCGAGCGCGTACTTGATGAACCTCCGCATGTTGTCGTAGATCCTCCGCCCTTCCCGTACTGCGCGGACGATTGTGGCGAAGTTGTCATCCAAGAGGATCATCGAGCTCGCCTCTTTTGCCACGTCAGTCCCCGCTATACCCATGGCCACGCCGATGTCGGCCTGCTTCAACGCGGGCGCGTCATTGACCCCGTCCCCGGTCATGGCCACGATCTCCCCCCTGGCTTGCAGGGCCCGGACGATCTTGAGCTTTTGCTCCGGAGCAACCCTGGCATAGACCCGGATCTTCTCGACCCGCGCCTCAAATTCCACCTGCGAGAGTGCGGCCAATTCGTGCCCGGTCAGAATAGCGTCTCCACCGCTGAGCATCCCCAGCCGCTTGGCGATCGCGATCGCTGTGATGGGATGGTCTCCCGTGATCATCACGGGGATGATACCTGCTCTCTTGCATATCTCGACCGCCTCCCGAACCTCCTCTCTGGGAGGGTCCATGATCCCCACGAGACCCAGAAGCGTCAGCTCGCGCTCCACCGTCCCTGGGGTCACCATTGCCGGCACGGTCGGCCACTGCCGCATTCCGAGGGCGAGCACTCTCAAGCCATCCGCCGCCATCCGCTCGCTGACGTTCACAAGATCCTCGGGATGGATCTCGACAAGGCCGGAGGAGGTCAGCATCTGCGTAGATCTATCCAGGATGACCTCGATCGCTCCCTTTGTGAAGGAGACGAAGCCGCCCTCCGGATCCCGGTGCATGGTCGTCATGCACTTTCGCTCCGAATCGAAGGGGATCTCCGCCACCCGTGGATACCTCTTTTCGACCTCCGGCTTGTCAACCCCCGCCTCATAGGCAGCCGCGAATAGCGCGACCTCCGTCGGATCGCCTACGATCGTTCCAGCAGCATTGCCGCGGGCATCGTTGCTGAGCGCCATAGCCCGGAGGAGCCGGTCCCACGGGCCGCCTGATTTGGGAGCGCGATCGAGAGCGGCATCACAGTAGAACTCCTCGGCCCGCATCCGGTTCATGGTGAGCGTGCCGGTCTTGTCGGAACAGATATAGGTCACAGAACCCAGGGTCTCCACGGCAGGAAGCTTCCGGACCAGGGCTCTCTTCTGCACCATCTTCCTCGCCCCGAGGGCCAGCGAGATCGTGACGACTGCGGGAAGGGCTTCCGGGATGGCGGCCACGGCCAAGCTGACCGAGGTCAGGAACATGAGGAGCGGGGCCTCGCCGCGCATGATCCCCGCTGCAAACACGATGGCACAGATGGCGAGGGCTGCGATCGCCAGGCGTTGCCCGAAGTTGGCCAGACGCCTCTGCAGAGGCGTCTTGACTTCACCCGTCTCCTGGAGCAGGGTGGCGATCCTGCCGAGTTCCGTCTCCATGCCGGTCGCCACTACCACCCCGCTGCCACGGCCGTACGCCGCAACCGTCCCCTTGTAGGCCATGTTCATCCGATCGCCGATGGGAAGCACCTCATCAGGAAGAGGTTCCGTGATCTTTTGTACGGGAGCGGACTCTCCCGTGAGGGCCGCCTCCTCTACTCTGAGTTGAGCCGCCTCGAGGAGCCGGAGATCGGCAGGCACCATCGCGCCTGCTTCCAAGAGGGCGATATCCCCTGGCACAACCTCCTCGGCCGGGATGACGACAGGCTCCCCGTCTCGGAGGACGGTGGCGGTGGGAGCTGCCATTACCTTGAGGGCCTCCATCGCCTGCTCGGCCCGATACTCCTGGACGAAGCCGATCACGGCGTTCAGAATGACGATCGCCATAATCGCAATCGTGTCCTTGGCCTCTCCGATCAGGCCCGAGACAACAGCAGCGGCCAGGAGGATGAGGATCATAAAGTCCGTGAACTGGTCGAGGAACATCCTCAGAGGGCTCC
>Ga0209521_10003131_pt1 | contig 13382 bp, 10 predicted proteins | sample Rifsed19ft4_FD_184016 | JGI IMG/M metagenome (GOLD analysis project Ga0209521, IMG submission 184016) | Soil microbial communities from Rifle, Colorado, USA - sediment 19ft 4 (version 2) | ecosystem: Environmental > Terrestrial > Deep subsurface > Rock core/Sediment | place: Rifle, Colorado... | reverse complement strand
TACTTCGGACTTCTGGCGACGGTCTACAAGGCGGAAGGCCTCTCCGAGGACTCGGCGTCAATGCTGGAAAAGGCCAAGTCGCTCGACCCCAGTTACTGCTGATCGCGCTTGCCCACGAAGCTCAAGTACTCGCGCCCCCGCTCCATCAACGCGGCGAAGCCCGCGGCGTCCTGAGCCCTCACCACCGACCGGAGGCGCTCGACGGCATAGAGGAGCGCCGTCAGCGACTCCGTTCCGTAGTCGTTGAGCGACTGGATCTCGAAATAGAGTCCCGGGTTCTCCCCCGCGACTTTCTTCGAGACCGCGAGCTGTTCGTCGAAGGTGGTGCTGGAGAGCGTCGAAAGCCGAGGCGCCGCTTCGCCGCTCTCGGCGAGGGCGGTGAAGAACGCGATGTTGAGAGCGTGGGAGAGGCCGAGCACGTAGGCGATGAGCCGGTCGTGGCTCTCGAGGTCCATCGAGACGCGAACCGCCATGGTGGATGCGAAGAGCGCCTGCGCTTCCTCCGTGGCTTCGGGTACCCCCACATCCACGAAGATCACGTGGCGGCCCGAGAGCAGATCGGTATCGGGGCCGAACATCGGATGCACCGAGGTGATCCGGGCCTTCGCCTCGGCCATCGCCTTCAGGCCCCGCCGGAGCGGACTCTTGAGCGAGCCGATGTCGAACACCAAGCCTTTCGGCGGACGGCGCGCCATCTCGAGGAGGATCTCGTTCGTCGTGAGAAGGGGCGCCGCGACCACCACGAGATCGTGGGAAAGATCCGCATCGCGCCAGTCCTGGAATCGTTTCAGGTCCCCCGGTGGAGCCTTCGGGTCGGCGAGCTCCACCTGGAATCCTTGAGAGGCGAGGAAGTGCACGAACCACCGCCCCATCTTGCCCGCGCCCCCGAGGACCAGCGCCCTCTTGCCCGTTCCTCCGGCGGTCGTCTGCAGCTCGTCGCGCTCCTGAACCGCGAGGGCGGAACGAATGAGGACCAGCATCAGGTCCTCGGCGAGACGAGGAGGGAGCTTCAGACTCGCCGCCGTCTCCCGCGCGCGCTCTACCACCTCGCGCTCCTGTCGGAAATCGCGTGCGGGCGCGCCAGTCGCGCGCTTGACGCTTCCGATCTCGGACGCGAGTCGCGCCCGTTCCGCCACGAGCTCCAGAAGCTTCCGATCGATGGCCCCAAGCCCGTCACGTAGCTCGCTGAGCGTTCGTTCCATAGGCCGATTCTGGCCGAGCGAGCGCCGCGGTTCAATCGCGTCAGGGCCCGTACTAGAATACCGGCGATGGTGCTTCTCTACTTCTTGCTGACGCTCTCCGCACCCGCACTCGCTGCGGGACAGGAAACTGGTTTTCTCCACCGCACGGTCGAGGTGGACTCGGTCGCGTACAAGTACCAGGTCTACGTTCCCCCGAGCTTCACGCCCTCGAAGAGCTGGCCGGTCATCTTTTTCTTGCATGGCCTGGGTGAGCGCGGCGCCGACGGAGAGAGACAGACCGACATCGGACTCCCGGCGCGTCTCCGGGAGCTGAAAGATTTTCCCGCGGTCGTGGTCATGCCGCAGTGCATCCCCGGCGGCTGGTGGGGAGACCCGGCCATGGAGATCCAGGCGTTTCGGGCGCTCGACGACGCGATGAAAGAGTTCCACGGAGATCCCGAGAGGGTCTACCTTACGGGACTTTCGATGGGCGGCTATGGGGTGTGGGCGTTCGGGTACAAGTACCCCGAGAAGTTCGCGGCGTTGGTCCCGGTTTGCGGCGGTGTCGTGGCGAGCCGAAGGTTCATCTCTCCTCCACCCTGGCACCCGCTGTCGAAGAATCCGGAGGACCCCTACGGCGAGACCGCGAGCCATCTGACGAAGATTCCCATCTGGGCCTTCCATGGCGACGCGGACCCGAGGGTCCCCGTCATGGAGTCGCGCAAGCTGACGGAGGCGGTCAAGGCTCGTGGCGGCAACGTACGCTATACCGAATACCCTGGCGTCGCTCACAACTCGTGGGATCGGGCCTACTGGGAGGAAGAGCTCCTCCCCTGGCTTCTCGCTCAACGAAAACCCAAGAAATGAGGAATCCCTCTCATGCGCATCGCAAAGGCATTCTTCGTCGCCGCGGCCGTCGTCTCTAGCGCAGCGGCCCAGGAACGCGTCCAGTTCAAGCCCGAGGTGGGGCACCCTACCTTCGCCGTCCGCGAACCGGTCTTGAAGCTCAAGCCGGGCACCATCCTCGTCTCCAACACGATGATGGGTCCCTACTACACCGAGGAGGGCGGGGCCTTTCCCGGAGAGGTGGGTCCGTTCGAAATCGTTGGTGCCACCACCAAGGACACGCTCGTGGTCGAGGTGCTCAGGGTGCGCCCCAATCACGACATCGCCGCTTCTTCGATTTCGGGGTCCTTCGGCGGCCTCGCGGGGGAGAGCCGCGTTCGTTTTCTCGCGGATCCAATTGAAGACCGCCGCTACGTCTGGAGGCTCGATCGCGAGCGCATGACGGGCAAGACCACGCTTCCCGGGAGCAAGATGCGCGAGATCGAGATCGACCTTTCGCCGATGCTCGGACGGATCGCGGTGGCACCCCGGGGCGAGGAGGCCTTCGCCGGTATGTGGCCCGGCGATTTCGGCGGCAACATGGACGCCCCCGAGGTCCGCGAGGGCACGACTCTGTACCTTCCGATCTTCCACGACGGCGCCTACGTCTATTTTGGTGATGGACACGCGCGTCAAGGCGAAGGGGAAGTCGGCGGCACGGGCCTCGAGACGTCGATGGACGTGGAGCTCCGGTTCGACCTCATCAAGGGCAAGACCATCGACTGGCCGCGCCTCGAGGACGAGAACTACATCATGGTCGCGGGAAGCGCGCGGCCGCTGATCGACGCTTTCCGGCTGGCGCACGTGGAGCTCATCGAGTGGCTGGTCGAGGACTACGGCTTCGACCGGCTCGACGCGTACGCTCTGCTCGGTCAGCTCGCGGTGTCGACGGTCGCCAACATCGTCGATCCCGCGTACACCGTGATCGCGAAGTTCCCGAAGCGATACCTGCCGAAATAAAAGAGTGTAAGAAAAGGGGATAAGGAGATAGGAGGAGATAGGGAGATGGAAGATCAGGATCAGGATCAGGATCAGGATCAGGATCAGGGTTCCTGATTTATCCCCACATCTCCTCCTATCTCCACATCCCCCTTCTTACACCAGCTTCAGGCCCGTTTCTGGCGTTCGCGCTCGACGAGGATGCGTCTCAAGATCTTTCCCGAGGGCGACTTCGGGATCTGGTCCACGATCTCGATGATGCGGATCTTCTTGTAGGGAGCGACCCGGCTGGCGACGAAGGCCTTGATCTCCTCCTCCGTCACCTCCCCCCGCTTCACCACAAACGCCTTCGGAACTTCCCCTGCCTCTTCGTCGGGCACGGGAATGACCGCGGCATCCGCGACCGCCGGGTGCGTCAGCAAGAGGGTCTCGAGCTCCGCCGGGGCCACCTGCATCCCCTTATACTTGATGAGCTCTTTGAGACGGTCGACGATATAGAAATGCCCGTCCTCGTCGGCGTGGCCGATGTCGCCGGAGTGGAAGAACCCGCCGGTGTCGATCGCCGCAGCCGTCGCCCCCGGCTGGTTCAGATAGCCTTTCATCACCTGGGGCCCACGCATCCAGAGCTCTCCGTCCTTCCTCGGGCCGAGCGCCTCTCCCGTCGCCGGGTCCACGACCTTGCACTCCGTTCCCGGAACCAGAAAGCCGACGGAGCCGAGCCGGTTCCGACTATCGGGCGGGCTCAGGTGGGTCGCGGGGCTCGTCTCCGTGAGGCCGTAGCCCTGGAACACGAGGCAGCCGAGTCTGTTCGCGCAGGCCTCCGAAAGATCCGACCCCAGGGGAGCGGCTCCCGAAAAGACCCATCGCAGGGATAGTTCGAACTTGGCGACCATCGGATGCTTCGCGAGAGCGAGCACGATCGGCGGGACGACGTGGGCGATGGTGACGCGGTGCTTGGAAAGCACCGTGAGGAACTGCTCGAGATCGAACCGCGGCAGGATGACGATCGAAGCCCCGTTGCGCAGAATCCAGTTGAGGATCACCATCATCGCGTAGATGTGGAAGAACGGAAGGATGCCGACGGCGACGTCGCTCTCCCGGATGTCCTCCTTATAGACCTCCGTCACCTGGGCGAGATTCGACGATAGGTTCCTGTGGGTGAGCATCACCCCTTTCTGCAGGCCCGTGGTCCCGCTCGAGTAGGGAAGGGCCACGATGTCGTTCGCGACGTCGATCTCGACATCGGGAGGATTCCCGTCGTTCGCGAGGAGCGCCTCGTAGGGTGTCGCCCCTTCGGCCTCGCCCAAAACGAAGATCTCCTCGACATTGGTGCCGCGGGATCCCTCACGAGCGTTCGCGAGGAAGGTCTCGGTGGTGAGAAGGTACTTCGCGTTCGCGTCTTTCAGCTGTCGTTCGAGCTCGCCGGGGGTATAGAGCGGGTTGATGGTGGTCGTGATTCCGCCGATCGCGGCGACGCCGTGAAACGCCACCGGATATTCCAGGACGTTCGGGCAATAGACGGCGAAGATGTCGCCCTTCCGGAATCCGCGATCCCATAATCCCCGCGCGAATCGTCGAACGTCTCTATACAGCTCGCCATAGGTGACGACCCGATCGGTAACACCGTCGATGAGCGCCCGCTTCGACGCGCGGCTTTCGACGCCTTCGAAAACGTAGGCCGTGAGAGAGCTCGTGGGGATTTCAATGTCTGGCCAGGGACCGCGGAAGACTACCGATCTACCCATCTTGGCGCGCAAAGGTAGATCAGCTCGGGCCCGGGCGCAAGGCGGCTAAACCAGCGCCTGATAGGGCGCGGGCGACCGCTCCAGGATCTCGGCCATCGTGGCGAGAGCGCTTCCGAGACGAGAGCGCTCCGCGACCGGACCGAGACAAATGCGCACCGCGTGAACGCTCGTGGAGCGCGCCGCGATGAAGTCCTCCGCCGGCGAGAGCGCGATGCCCCGCATCCGCGCCTGGGCGACGAAATCCCGGACGCACCAGGGCTCGGGTAGGGTGAGCCACCCGTGGGGGCTCATGGGATGGGCTCGATAGTCGAAAGCCGCAAGAACGGAAGCGGCGAGCTTCTGGCGCGCGCGGATCTCGGAACGCTTCCATTCCATCACCCGCTCGGCGGTGCCGTCCTCGATCCAGCGCGAGACCACCTCCGCCATCAGCGGCGGCGCCATGATGGTCGTCGCCGAGAGCGAGGCCGCGAGGCGATCGACCATCGCGGGAGGGGAAACCAGGAAACCGAGGCGAAGGCCGGGGGCGAGGCTCTTCGAAGTGCCCGTGAGATAGTAGAACTTCGAAGAATTTCCTGCGAGGCTCCGAAGAGGTTTCTGGTGCGGCAGGAGGAAGCCGTAGCTGTCGTCCTCGACGACGGCGAGGTCATAGGCCTCGGCCACGGCGGCGATCTCCTTCCGTCGCTCCTCGGACATCACCGCCGACGTTGGGTTCTGGAGGGTGGGCATGCAGTAGAGCCCCTTGGCCTCCGTCGTCGCGCAGGCGGCCTCGAGCGCGTCGGGGCGTATGCCCTCGACGTCCATCGCGAGACCTCGGAGGCGGAGGTGAAGGAAGTTCGCGAGCGACTTCATTCCACTGTAGGTCACTTCCCCCGTCAGGACCATGTCGCCGGGGTTGGTGATGGTCGAGAACGTAACCGCCATCGCGTGCTGCGCCCCCGCGGTCAAGAGTAGGTTCTCGGGAGAGACGAAGACACCCAGCGATCTGAGGAGCTTCGCCGCGGCGCACCGGTGACGCGGGTGCCCTTGATGGGGCTGATAGTCGACGAGAGCGCTCGGACCGTCGCCCAAGAGGTGCTTCGACATGCTTTCCATGAGCTCGCGACTCAAACCGTAGGGGGGCAGGTTGTTCACCGTGAGATCGAGCGCCGAAGGCTCCGAGACTTCTCGCCTCAGACTGAACGTCTCCATGCGGCGCACGAACGTCCCCCGGCCCACTTCTCCGCTCACGAGGCCTCGCCTCTCCGCCTCGGTATAGGCGCGGGTGACGGTCGTCAGGGCCACCTTGAGTTCGTCCGCGAGATCGCGCTGAGGGGGAAGGCGCTCGCCGTCCGTCAACTTGCCGCTCGAAATGTCTTCGGCGATGGCGTTGGCGATGGCGAGATACAACGGCTGCTCGCGATTCGAAAGAGTCGGCCTCCACATTGTCATGGCCAAATCTTACCGCTTGTCCTCATTAGAAAACAAGACGATCTAAATGCAATTTAGCTATTGAATGCATGCAATTCTCTCATCGCCAGAACGACAACTCATTGACAACGGGACCCGGCGGGACGAGACTTGGGAGCACTGGCAGGAGGTTTTCTTGACCACAAACGGACTCGCTCTCGCTCTCTGCTCTTGGATCGCGATCGCCGAAGGGCAAAGCAAACCCGCCGCCGATCTCAAGAATTTCGACATGAGTCAGGTGAAGCCGGATCTATCGCTGTACTCCTCCTACAACTGGAGCAAGGATCAAGTGGCGGTCGTGAATCTCGCGAACCACATTCGGCTCATCAATGCCATTCAAAAGCAGATGAAGGAGCACGGGTACCGGATCGACACCGTGAAACCCGACGTCGTGATCCAGTACAAAGCCGAGCGTCATACCGGCCTCCAGGCCCAATCCACCCAGAAGCCCTCCACCTGGGACCCGACGGACCTCAAAGTCCAGGTCGAGCTGAGCCGCGAGGAGCAGGTGAGCCTCGAGATCCTCCTGGTCGAGGCGGAATCCGGCTTTCTCCTCTGGCAAGCCAAAGGCACTTACCCGTTGGGTACGCCGGACAGGGCTGAAAAGCTCATCAACGAAGCGGTCAAGGGACTCTTCTCGGAATACCCCAAGGAGGACTGATGTATAAGAAAAGGGGATGGGGAGACGGGAGGAGATAGGGAGATAGAAGACCGCGATCAGGTTCCTGATTTATCCCCTCATCTCCTCCTATCTCCCTATCCCCCTTCTTACACCAGAATTCTCAGATCTCCGGGAACTGGCGCTCGAGTCGCGGGCTTTCGCCTCGCCGGGCGGTCTCGCTGACGTAGCTCTTGTATAGCTCGTCGTAGGTCGCGACCGACTGATAGCACGCGGCGATAGTGCTCTCCGCTCCGGTGAGGCAGTACATTCGGTTCCACTCCGGTATCTGGCGTCCGCTGTTGGCAAAGACCCGCCGCTGATCGACGTACTCGAGAACGATACGCCCGAGCCGCATGAGCACCTCGCCCTCTTTGTCGCCTTCGAACTCGCGAGCGATGTCGGGACAATTCGCGACCGCGCGGGCGAGAGACTCGAACTGCGGGCGCGCGGACTCGACGACTTGCAGGAACTCGCTCTCCTCCCTGGTGGACGCGGGCGCCGCGGTCCCGCCGAGCGTCTCCGTAAGCCCGGCCGAGGGACTCATCGCCACTTCGGATGCGAGGCGCCCCCCTCCCTGCAGGAGCTCTCGGGCGTGATCGGCGGCGACGGCGAATCCGATCGACTCCCCCTCCGCCACTTTCATCGTCGCGATCCCCACCACGCGGCCCGAGCGGTCGACGAGCGGCCCTCCGCTGTTGCCGGGGTTGATGGCGGCATCTGTCTGGACCAGGGTCGCTCCTTCGAACGGCCGGATCGCGCTCACGATCCCGCGAGTGACGCTGCTCTCGAGGACCCCCATGGGAGATCCGATGACATAGACCTCCTGACCCACGCGGAGCGCCGACACGGACGAAAGCTCGAGGCTCCTCCGGTCGGTGAGCTCCCGGTCGAGGCGAACGAGGGCGAGGTCGTGGCCCTCGGCGATGCGCTCGACCGTGCCGCTCAGAGCACGTCCGTTCGAGAGCTTCACGAGAACGTTCTCACTTCCACCGACCACGTGGTGGTTGGTAATGACTGTCGTGGGGTCGACGAGGAATCCACTGCCTCGGCCCTCGTCGGAGATGATCGAGACGACGGATTCGATGGCGAGCCCGATCGTATCCTCCAGATTCCCCGACGCCTCGGGCGCGGTCGCCTCGGCGGCCTCGCCCGCTCCGCTTGCCGGTGCTCCGCTTTCGCCTTCGATGCCGGGGCCCTCCTGGTGGCTGGTGAAAGCGATGTAGCCGGCGGCGCCGACGAAGAGCGCGGCAACCACGGCCAGGGTTACCCCCGAAAGGGGCGATCTCTCGCCTTTCCCGCCCGCGGGATTGCCGCAGACGCAGGCTCGCGCCGAGGACGGCATCGCGCGGCCGCATTTGGGACAGATCCGGAGACGGGTGCCTGAGCTCAAGAAACAACTCCCGATTTATGGGCTCGATTCGATGATATCAGGAGCGTCGCTTGGAATCGAACCTCGAGTGGCGGTAGCTCGCGAGAAGCTCGACCTCGACTCCGTCGAGAATCTCGAGGGCCGCGAGGCGGGAGACGATGGGGCAGAGGGTAACGCCGCTGTGCATGACCGCGAGGTAAACGCCCGGCGCCCCGTCGGGAAACCCGATGAGGGGATACCCATCCTTGGGAAGCGGGCGGAACCCCAGCGTCACTTTCTCGAGCGAGAGCTTCGCGAGACCGGGGAGGTACTTCCGCCCCGCTTCGAGAACCTTCTGCCCTTCTTCTTCGGTCCCTGAACGCGAGGGCGCGGCCCCGAATCCCATACCGGCCACGACCCGACCATCAAGCTTCTGCTTCATATGAGCCCCGGGGGAGAGGACCACTCGGTCGACGAGACGCTCCCCGGGCTTGGTGTGTGCGAGAACTCCAGGGGACTCGACCAGAGGGACCTCGATTCCCGCCATCGCCCCGAGCTTCGCGGTATCGACCCCCGCGGCGACGACCACGACGTCGAGCTCGAAGTCTCCCGCCGTCGTGCGAACCCCTGTGAGTCTCCCCCATTTCTGATCGATCGCGGTTACTTCGCAGGGGAAGACGACGCGGGCGCCCTGTCTCGCCGCGTGATCGACGAGCACCTCCGCTGCGCGCACCGGGTCGAGGCTTCCCTCTTCCTCACTCCATGACGCGGCGGCGACATCGCCGGGCTCGACGTTTTTCTCGAGTTTCTTGAACTCCTCTACTTCGACGAGCCGCGTGGGATAGCCCCAGCTCTGGTGGGAAGCCACCTGTTGCCGGAGCCACCTTGCCCGATCCGGCTCGTGGTACCACTCGAGGCTTCCACCCCACTGCACTTCGAGGTCGCCCCCGAGCTCGCGCTCGAGGTGGCGATAGCCGAGAGCTCCCAGCCGGTTCAAGTGGAAATAATGATGGGGCTTCTTCGAGAAGGTGGCGTTGATCCAGGCGAAGGAGTTCGCGGTCGCACCCGATGCCGGCTTGGTTTTCTCGAAGAGCGTGACTTCAGCGCCCCGGCGCGCGAGGTGATAGGTGATGGAGGCGCCCATGATGCCCCCGCCCACGACGCCGATCCTCCGCGGCGCCGCGAGAGCCTTTCGCGCACCCGGCAGCGCTGCGACCGCCACTCCGGAAAAGATCTGGAAAAAGTGCCGGCGATTCATGGCAGCAAAGCGAAGGCGTTGACGGCCTGTTTCACGTGACTCAAAGGGTCCCTCCCAGACTCGGATCTTATAGCAGATCGGTCGAGGCGGAAAACGGCCATGCCCCCCCGCGCTCACGCCGGACTCACTTTCTTCGTCACCCCAACCCCGGCGACCACCCTCCGCAACACCTCCGCCTCCTCGCGGAGCACGCGCCGACCGAGCGCGGTCAATCCATAGTAGGAGCGTCGGCCGTTGCGTTCCTTCGGACTCGCTTCCAGGAGGCGCCGTTTCTCGAGGCGATAGAGCACCCGATACAGGTCCCCGGGGCGAACGCGCACGGCGCCGCCGGTGCGCGATTCGATGCGCTGGACCATTCCATACCCATGGAGGGGCTCGACCTCGAGCACGGCCAGGACCAGGAATTCGAGAGGTCTCAGCGGGAGGCGGTTCTGAGTCACGAGCCCGAGCATACTACGCAGTCTGCGTATACGCAAGCTGCGTATATGGGTCGTCCGCCAAAAGGGGAGTGGGCTGCTTTGCCCGGACGACCTTTGCGCGTACAATGATAGTCAACAATATTTCTTTATCGTCCAGAAGCTCCCCCGCAGAGAAAAACTGTGGCTTTTTTCTCTGTTGACCTGGTCATCGTTTATCACGTATTTGACGCCCTTACCCCCTTTCAACGAGAACATGACGAGCGACAGCGACTCACCGGATTCCTCCGAGTACTCGGGCCTCTATCCCCGCGCAACGCTGCGCGAAGTCTATTTCACGCTCCTCAAGCATCGTTGGGCGGCGGTGGCCGTGGCTCTCGCCACTTGGCTCCTGGGTGCTCTGTCGCGCTACCTGGAGACACCGGTCTACCGCGCGACGGCGCTCATCCAGATCGACTGGGAGAGGATCAACCTGGTCCAAGACGTGATGGTGAATCCCACCCGAGGGATGGCCGACCTCTACGGCACCCAGGAGAAGATCGTGAAGAGCCGTATCCTCGCGGAGCGGGTCGTCGATGACCTGCGACTCTGGGAGCATCCGCTCTTCGTCCGCGATCCGAACGCGGCCGCCGACTCGCAGAAGCTCGCGCAGAGCATCGCCCGCTCGATCCAGGGAATGATCGACGTGAGGCGGGTGGAGAAGACGCAGCTCATGGAGGTGAGCTTCGTCACTCCCGACCCCGAGCTCTCCGCCGACCTCGTCAATTCTCAGATCCAGCAGTACATCCAGTTCAACATTGACTCCGAGTCCGGCCTTGCGCGGGGCACGAGCGAGTTCATCGACGGCGAGGTCGAGGAGCTGCGGCGGGACATCATGGAGAAGGAGAAGTTCCTTCGTGACGGCGCCAGAAACAAGGCGCTGGTGATGGGAGACAGCCGCGACGACAACATCGTCATGCAGCGGCTCGCAACCCTGAACCTCCAGCTCACCGAAGCCGAGGCGGAGCGCGTCGCCGCCGAGGCCAAGTTCCGCAGTATCTCCCGCGCCGATGGGCGAAGCATGGAAGAGGTCCGGAACAGCAGCGCCGTGCGGGAGCTCGAGCGCAAGCGCCTCGCGCTCGCCGAGAAGCACGAGGAGCTCGCCTCGACCTTCGGTCCCGACTGGCCGGAGATGAAGCGCATCAAGAGCGCCATCGCGGAAGTGGAGCGCTCCCTCGACGACACGGTGAAGGAGGAAGCGCGCAAGATCGTGGCCGAAGCCAGGGCCTCCTATCAGGAAGCGCTCGACCGGGAAACGATGATTCGGCGCTCTCTCGAGGAGCAGAAGTCGAGCGTCCAGGACCTCCAGATGGCCACCGCGGATTTCGAACAGGTCAAGGTGGAGCTTTCGAACCAGCGCCAGATGTTGCAGGCACTCCTGAAGCGCCGCTCCGAGACCGACCTCAACGCGGATCTCGGCGAGCGCCAGCCCGTCAAGATCAAGATCATCGAGCGCGCCGAGCCTTCCACCGGACCGTTCGCCCCGGGCGCGGGGCGCCGGACGATGATGGTGGCGCTCCTCGGTCTCGTCCTCGGCGTCGCTACCGCCTACCTGATCGACCACTGGGACGATTCGATCCACACCGTCGACGATCTCAAGCGCTACATCCCGCTCCCGTACCTCGGCATGATCCCCAGGTACGGCGACAGGCCGGCGTTAACTCAGCTCGGACGGAGGCTCTCGGGAGAGCCGCGGGCCGAGCCCCCGGGGGCGCTCGAGGACACGATGGCCTCGAAGCGCTCGAACTATCTCCCGACGCTCTACGATCGCAACCCGGCCCTCGCCGAGAATCGGAACACGCTCTCGGAGCGATTCCGGTTCCTGCGCGGCTCGATGCTCTTGAGCACCCCCGGCTCGGTGCCGAAAGTGGTGCTCGTCACCAGCCCCGACAAGAGCTGTGGAAAGACGTTCGTCTCGAGCAACCTGAGCTGCGCCCTGGTGCAGCTCGGAAAGAAGGTCCTGCTCATCGACTCCGACCTGAGGAACCCGAAGCTCCATCGGGTGTTCCACTACCGAAACCGGGTGGGGCTCACGAACGTGCTCACCGGTCAGAAGCAGCTCGGCGACGGATGCATCATGAGGACCGACATCCCCAATCTGTTTCTGCTCATGGCCGGGCCCGCGAGTCCCAATCCGGGAGAGCTCCTCGCGTCTCAGGCGATGGAGACGATCCTCGCGAACTGCGCCGAGCACTTCGATTTCGTGATTCTCGACTCGGCGCCGCTGCTCCCGGTTTTCGACTCCCATATCCTGTCGACGCGCTGCGACGGCGTGATCCTCGTCGCCCGCGCCGGGGTGACCTCGCGCCACGCGACGCTCCAGAGTGTCGAGCTGGTGTCGAGGGTGCAGGGAAGGATCACGGGAATCGTCTTGAACGACGTGAATCTCGAGGACTACGCCCAGTACTACTACCACAGCCACTACACCTACGAGTACGGGCGGTATCCCGCGGAGGACGAACGGGTGCGCATGGGCTGAGGCCCCGCCACCAGAACGGCACCCATGACGCAAATCAACTGCGGCTGGACGAGGCTCCTCGTTCTCGGTGCGGCAGCGGTACTCATTCTTCCGGGTGGAGCTCCGGCTTCGACCTCGGTTCGAGGGACGATTGCGGGAAAGGTCTACGACTTCCAGACCAAGAAGCTCCTGCCGCAGGTGACGGTCGGGGTGCGCACGATCGGGACGGAGGAGTCGTTCGAGGCGGTGACCGACGCTTCGGGGACCTACGTGCTGGCCGACACTCCCGCTGCCGTCTACGCGTTCACGCTGAAGTCCGGCGGTCTCGAAGTGCCGGTGAAGGAGCGCATGGACCTTCGGGTTTCGATGCCCTTCATCCTCGAAAGCTGCTTCGATCTCGACGCCGAGAAGAAACGAGCCTCGGTGCGCGCCGAGTGCCGCTCCGGTTTCGTCGAGGAGGCGAGGGTCGCGACCATCGGTCCGCACCGCCTGCTTCTGCCCGACCGTATTCAGGAGCAGCCGGCGGCGGGAGACGTGCCGACCTTGCCCACGGGGATCGAGCATCCCGGGATCGAGTGCCTCACTCACGATCACTTTCCCCGAGTGGATGCCGGGATTCGGCCGGGCGACCAGGTGCAGACGTCCCGGGTCTACTTCCGCTCGGACAAGTACCCTGACTTCTATTACGTCGAGATGACGAAGGAGCACCCGACGATCGACGACTTCCAGGCGATCCTTCCCAAGCCGGGGCCAGAGACCGAGCGCATCATCTACTACCTGGAGTCGGTGGACACGAAGTTCGAGAGCCTCCAGACTCCGGAGTTCGCTCCCGAGGTCATCGACGCCGAGGAGTGCCGCCGAAGGGGCGCCCCGGCCTGGGTCGAGGATGATGCTGCCTCGATCGTCATTGGAGCGCTCCAGCCCGGCGCGGCGGCCATCCCTCCGGGATTCCAGGCCGTCGGTATCACGGGATTCCTGAACTCTCTCGGCGTGTTGAGCTCCATCG
>Ga0209521_10003127_pt1 | contig 13396 bp, 15 predicted proteins | sample Rifsed19ft4_FD_184016 | JGI IMG/M metagenome (GOLD analysis project Ga0209521, IMG submission 184016) | Soil microbial communities from Rifle, Colorado, USA - sediment 19ft 4 (version 2) | ecosystem: Environmental > Terrestrial > Deep subsurface > Rock core/Sediment | place: Rifle, Colorado... | reverse complement strand
TGGAGGGGGCCCTTGAGCGTCGCGATCGCCGCGACGATCGCGCTGTACAGGTCCGCCAGGGTCGAGGCGGAGACGATCGCCGCGAACGCGGAGGCGTTCATGCTGTGATCCGCGTGGAGGATGAGCGCAACATCCATGATCCGCGCGCTCAGCGGGTCCGGCTTCCTCCCCGTCACCATCCGGAGGAAGTCCTCCGCCCCGCCCAGGGACGGATCCGGCGGCACGATCCGCTTCCCGTTCCGGATCCGATGGTGGGCCGCGATGATCGTCGGCACCTTCGCGATGAGCCGTTGCGCCTTCCTCATGTTCGCCGCCCGCGTGGGGTCGTCCCGCTCCGAGTCGAAGTTGCTGATGTACGAGACCGCCGTGCGGAGGACGTCGATAGGCGGCGCGTCCGAGGGCATGCAGCGCAGGAGGCGCACGACGTCGGGCGTGATCGCGCGGGCCTCCGCGAGGATTCTCTTCGCATGCGCGAACTCCTGCCGCGTCGGGAGACGGCCGTGGATCAGGATGAAGATCGTCTCCTCGAACGTGGAGTGCTGCGCCAGGTCCTGGATGTCGAAACCGCGGTACAGGAGGCGCCCGCGCTGGCCATCGACGTAACAGATCGACGTCTCCTTGACGTAGATGTCGTCGAGCCCCTTGTCGATCCGGGGGACGTCCAATGCCGGCTTCACGGCCGAGCCCATGGTCGCCTCCCCTTCAGCCCATGGCCCTCACGGTCCCGCGAGCACGAGGTCGCCGTGGTTCTTGATGTACTCGACGAGCCCGCCTTCCTCGAGGATCCGGGCCATCACGCTCGGGAGGGGAGGGAACGCGAGCTCGATCCCCTTCGTCCGGTCCGTCACCACACCCGCCTCGAGATTGATGTCGAGGTCGTCCCCTTCGTCGATCCGGTCTGTGTCGACGACGACCGCGGGGAGTCCGATGTTGATGCAGTTCCGGTAGAAGATCCGCGCGAAGGACTTCGCGAGGACGGCTCGCGTGCCCGGGAGCTTGATGATCACGGGTGCGTGCTCCCGCGAGGACCCCTTCCCGAAGTTGCGCCCTCCGACGACGAAGTCCCCCGCCTTCACCCCGGCCGCGAAGTCGGCCCGCGCGTCCTCGAGAACGTGCTTCGCGAGCTCGGGGAGGTTCGAGCGAAGGTGGTAGTACCGCCCGGGCGCGATCAGGTCCGTGGAGACGTTGTCCCCGAACTTCCACGCGCGCCCCATCATCCCACCTCCCTGGGGTCCGCGATCACGCCGTGCATCGCCGTCGCGGCCGCGGTCGCGGGGGACGCGAGGTACGTGAACGCGGCCGGGTTCCCCATCCGGCCCACGTAGTTCCGGTTCGTCGTCGAGAGGACGTTCTCCCCGTCCCCCGGGATCCCGAGGTGGACGCCCGGGCACGCCCCGCAGCCGGGTGGGTTGATCGTCGCGCCCGCGTCGAGGAGGATCTCGAGGAGCCCTTCCTTCATCGACCGCACGTACGATTCCTTGGATGCGGGGACGACGATGAGCCGCGTGCCTTTCGCGACCTTCTCCCCCTTCATGTACTCGCAGAAGACGCGGATGTCCTCGTACCGCGCGTTCGTGCAGGAGCCGAGGTACACCTGGTGGATCCTCAGACCCTTCACGCTCGGATCCGTGACGGGCACGACGTTGTCCTCCTGGGGCGGCCGCGCGACCATGGGCTCCAGGCTCGACACGTCGTAGGGATGCTCGTCCTCGAATCCGGCGTCGGGGTCCGGGCGGAGCTCCTTCCATTCCGCCTCGCGTCCGTGCTCCCGCAGGTACCGCTTCGTCTCCTGGTCCGAGGGCTGGGGCCCGCACTTCCCTCCCGCCTCGATCGCCATGTTCGAGAGGACCATTCGCTCCGTCATCGGCATCGCCGCGATCGCGGGCCCGCCCCATTCCATCGCCATGTACGTCGCGCCGTCCGTCTTGATGTCCCCGAGCACCCGGAGGATGAGGTCCTTCGCGAACACACCTTTCGCGAACCGGCCCCCGACCTCGAACTTCATCGTCTCCGGGACACGGAGCCAGGTTTTCCCCAGGGCGAGGGCCACGGCGACGTCCGTGGATCCCATCCCCGTCGCGAACGCGCCCATCGCCCCGCCCATGACCGTGTGGCTGTCCGCGCCGATCGCCACGTCCCACGGCCTCACGAACTTCTCGAAGGCGACCTGGTGGCACACGCCTTCGCCGACGTCGGAGACGACCATCCCCGTCCTCGCGGCGAACTCCCTGAGGTACACGTGGTCGGTCGCGAGCTCCTTCCGCGGGGGCGGGGCGGAGTGGTCGATGAACACGACGGATCGCGTGGGGTCCGCGGCCTTCACGAGCCCCATCTTCTCCATCTGCCGGAACGTGAGGGGTCCCGTCCCATCCTGGACGTACGCGAGGTCGACCTGCGCGATCGCGATATCCCCCGCCCTCACGTCACGTCCGGAAGCGCGGGAGAGGATTTTCTCTACCAGGGTCTGTCCCGGCATGCCTTCCACCGTCGTCCGACCATCGATACGGCCCCCGTTTGCTAATAAGACTACGGGAGATTATCGACAATTAACGAAATCGTCCCGGTTCCCGCGGATCACGTCGGCAGGACGACGATCGCGTCAACCATCGCGCCCGCGAGGACCAGGGCGAGGTACGTCCCGGAGAACTTGTACCCGGCCAACGCGGTCTCCTCGCTTGGATTCCGCACGAAGCGCAGGGTGAGCCAGAGGAGGACGGCCCCAGCGCCTGCCGCGACGAGGAGGAATGTCGCATGGAACGACGGTGTGACGAAGAATGCGAACGTGGAGATGGGCACGATTGCCGTTGACGCCGCGATCGCACGGACGGCCGTGCGCTCGTCGCGGACCGCCGGGAGCATGGGGATTCCCGCGCGGCGATAGTCCTCCCGGCTCCGGTACGCGAGCGCCCAGAAGTGGCCCGGGGTCCATAGGAAGACGAGGAGCGCGAGGAGGGCCGCGGGGAGAGAGATCGCGTTCGCGGCCGCCGCGGACCCGGCGAGGGCGGGGCACGATCCCGCGAACCCCCCGATGACGATGTTGCTCACGTGGGTCCGCTTAAGGCCGAGCGTGTACACACCGACATAGAAGAATGTCCCTAGGGCGATCGTCGCGGCGGTGAGCGGGTTGATTGCGAGGGCCGAGAGGGCGAGCGCCATCGCCGTGAGCGCGAGGCCGAACGCGAGGGCGCGACCCGGAGGATCGATCGTGCGCCGGGGCAACGGTCGACTCGAGGTGCGGTGCATGACCGCGTCGAGATCCCGGTCGATGTAGTGGTTGATCGCGCTCGCGCCCCCCGATGCGAGAACCCCGCTGACCATGAGGGCGCCGAAGGCCACCGGGTCGATCCTGGGCCCGCTCGTCGACACGTAGCCCGCAGCGGCAACGAGGAGGAGCAGCGCGGCGATCCGAAGCTTCATGAGGTGGATATAGGGAGAAACGGGCAAGGGGCTCGCGGCGCGCTCTAACCCCTCGGTCACCTTAAAGGTTTGTCGCGGCGGCGTCGGTTCCGCGCGCGATACCAGTCACATTCCGTGGAAACGGGACAGGCCCCGCACCTCGGATTCCTCGCCGTGCACGTCTCGCGACCATGGGCGATCATCGCGAGGTGCCACGCCTTTCGACGGGACGGCGACGTCCGCTTTTCGAGGGCTTCGCGGGTCTCCTCGTAGTCCGCGCGCCGAACGAGCCCCCAGCGCCGCGCCACTCGCGCGACATGGGTGTCGACCGGGAACACGGGCCGGTTCGCGGCCATGGCAAGCATGACGTCCGCCGTTTTCGGCCCGACGCCTGGGAGGGCGAGGAGAACCTCGCGACTCTCCCCCGCGGGTCGGCGGAGGACGCGATCGAGGTCACCGCCGAGGTCGCGGCTCACGATTCGCGCGACGTCTCGGATGTGACGGGACTTACGTCGTGCGAGCCCCGCATGCCAGATCGCTCGTTCGATTGCCCGCGGCGACGCCGTGGCGAGTGTCTCGGGCGTGAGATCTCCGAACGCGGCCCGCAACCCGTCCATCCCGAGCCGCTCGTTCCGGACCGTCGTGCTCTGGGAAAGGATCGTGGACACGAGGATCTCGAACGACGTCATCCCGGCAGCCCAGTCCGTGACCCGATGCCGCCGCTCGAGGACCCGCATCGCGTCGCGGAACGCCTGGTCGTCCACGGGCCGCATACGCCGCCCCGAGGGAAGGGGTTGTCGGACCCTCAGTCGGTCACGAGCGACCGGAGCATGATGATCGCGTTCCGGGGGCGTTCCCGTAGCCTTCGGCTGAAATACGGGAGCCAGTTCGGTCCGTACGGGACATACTCGAGGACCCGGTAGCCCCTACTTACGAGATCCGCCTTCAGCGGTTCGCGGACCCCCTGGAGGAACTGGAACTCGAAAGGCGTCGGCCAGGCGCTCGAGAGTTCGATCGCTCGGGCGATCATCCGCCCGTCGTGGCTCCCGACTGCGAAATCCCTGCCTCCGCGGAAGAGGGCCTCCAGGTGGACGAGGAACTGCCGATCGATCGCCTGTCGCGAGGTGAACGCGAGGTCCGGCGTCTCCCGGTACGCTCCCTTCGTGAGGCGGATCCGAGCACCCAGAGCGAGAAGGTGTCCGAGGTCCTCCGCGGTCCGTCGGAGGTTCGCCTGCACGCACAGACCGACCCGGTTGTATCGCTCGAAGAGTCGCTCGTAGATCCAAATCGTGTCCTCGGTTGTGGATGTACCTTCCATGTCGATCCACAGAGCGCGACGTCGGGCCTTCACCGCGTCGAGGAGCTGGAGGAGCTGCGAGAAGGCGTACTCCCGGCCGATCAGGATGCCGAACTGGGTCGGCTTCGCGCTGACGCATCCCCGGACGCCCGCCTCATCGAGTCCATCGAGCAGGGCGAAGTATTCCCCCAGGGTCGCCTCGACGGCACCCGTGTCGCGAAGATGCTCGCCGAGGTGGTTCACGATCGCGTCGATTCCACGGCCGTTTGCGGCCTTCGCGACGCGCAGGGCGTCCTCGCGGGTCTCCCCCGCGACCCATTGACGCGCAAAGCGGGCGAGGAGTCCCATCGGTTCGCACGCACCCCGCCTGAGGCTCAAATAGGTTCCGAACGAGCGGCAGGGTACGGACGGTTCAGACGGGCTTGCCGCACTCCATGCAGAAGTGGACGAACTCGGGATTCAGGCGCCCGCAGTTCGTGCATCGGACGCGCACCTCCGTGGTACGCATCGCCTCCCGATCGCGGGCCGTGTTGGCGCCTCCCGCGCCCGCCACGACGCCGACAAGGAGGAAGATCCACCAGAGTCGGATGAGCCAGCCACCAACGCCCGCGAGGACACCGCCAACTACGAAGAGGAGAATCGCGCCAAAGAAGGAGGAGAAGAACGAATCAATGGAGAAGGAGCCGCTCGTGGCATTGCCAATCGTGCCCGAGAAGAAGCCCATCATCCCGTAGAGGATGATCACGATGCCGATGATCGTGAAAACCGCCCCGACCAGGAGGACGGTCACAGCTCCCCACCCGAAGGGGAGGCTCGGCGGGCTCCGCTGGGCGCGGGTAGCGGCGTAGGCAGCGGGGATTGCCATGGGGACGCGGTCCTCAGGATCCTGGGGAGATCGCACCCGCGTCGATGTGCCCCCGGATAAATCTTTCATTCGTGTTCCCACGCGTGGTATTCAGGGCGGCCCTGCGATCGAGCGAGAACCCTTCGCAGGCGCCGATCGTCTCCCCTCCCGTTACCGCAGGTCGGGCGCTGCGACGATCGTGTCCGCGAAGAGAACGCCCTTCGTCGTCTTCAGACGGTTCGCGAGTTCCCCCACACGAGCCGCGTCGCCCTCGACGATGAGCACCTCGAGGCACGTCTCCTCGTTCAGGTGCGTGTGCGCGGTCGCCCGGATCGTGCCCAGGAAGTCGTGCTGCCGATGGAGCACGCGATGCGTGACCATGCCCACGTCGTGTCGGTACACGATCGTGATCGTCCCGACGACGTCCCCTCCCGCGGTCCACCGGCGCCTCACGAGGGACCTCCGGATCAGCTCCCTGAGCGCCTCCGATCGGCTCGCGAACCCCTCCTCCCTCACGAGGCGATCGAATGCTCCGAGGAGGGGGCCATCCAAGGAGACGCCGATGCGTTCGACGGTCAACGTGCTACCTCGGAGCCCGACAAGTGCTACGCCGGGGATGAATGATTCCGACAAAACTTAAGCCGTGTTACGCGCTGAGCCCGGGTGTTACGGACGGGCCGTCCGATCCCGTCCACCGGGATTTCGTCGTCATGGTCGTCGATGTTCTCCTGTTTGCCGTCCTCGCCCTCGCGCTGGGCTTCAAGCACAGCTACGACGCGGACCACCTCGTCGCGGTCTCGAATCTCTTGACCCGGAGCCAGAGCCTTCGGAAGACCTCCCTTATGAGCATCAGCTGGGCCGCGGGGCACATGATCACCGCGAGCATCATCACCGTGATCCTCTACACGTTCCGCGAGACCCTCCTCAGCGAGTTCCTCGCGCACGTCGAGCTCATCGTTGCCGTCATGCTCGTCGCGATCGGCGTCCTTGGTCTCCTGATCGAGTTCGGATGGCTCCGCCACCACCTCCACGAACACGAGGGGAAGGAGCACACCCACTCCCACCTCCACGTGTACCCCCGGTTCACCGAGCATCGGGCGATGTTCAGCATCGGCATCGTCCACGGTCTCGCGAGCAACGACGAGCTCCTCGTTCTCTTCGTCGCTTCCCTGAGCGTGACCTCCCTCCTCGGCCTTCTCGGTGGCGTTGGCGTGTTCAGCATCGGCGTCGTCCTCGGCATGATTGTCTTCGGTCTCGGCGTTTCGTACCCGATTCTGCGCTGGGGGAGCACGCGGGTCCGACGTGCGGTGAACGTCGGTGCGGCCGTGATCAGCCTCGCGTACGCCGGGTATCTGTTCCTCGGCCTCCCTGGGATCAACCTGCTTCCCGTCGGCTCGGGCTGACACGGGCAATCCCTTAAGTCCGACGGGCGACCTGGATTCTCCGATGGACTTCGCCCGAAGGCTCGAGGAGGCGCAGACCCTTGCGGACATCTTCGAGCTCGTGAAGCGAGCCGTCGAGACCGTCCTCGGCCGGAGCCGCGCCGGCCTCATGCTCGCCCTCGCGGACCTCGGGAACTCCCCGCAAGGGTTCCTCGGCGCCTTCTACCCGATCGCGACGAACGTCATCGTGATGAACAAGGTCCCCCTCATTCGGATTCAGGAGACGAACCCCGATCTGTACAGGCACTACGCGTTCTACGTTCTCATGCACGAGTACCTGCACTCCGTCGGATTCATCGACGAACTCGTGTGTCGGGAGCAGGCGCTCCGCGTCGCCCAGACCCTCTTCGGTCCAGACCATCTCGTGACCCAGGTCGCCACGGACTTCTCTCATTTCTTTCCGAACCTCGTGTTCCCGGATGCCGCGTGGCAGCCGCGGGACCTTCGGCTCGAGTTCGTCCCGGGGTTCGACCGCGGCTCCGCGTCCTATTTCGCCTAGGCCGACGGCGTCCCGCGAACCAATCGAAGCCCGCGGTCACCCGACGCCTGCATCCCGTGGAGCCGAGCCGGCACGCCCGGTTCCTCGCCGGTCGGAATCACGTGCCGATCGGTCCCGCGGCGCATTCTGAAACTAGCGCGGTCGTCCCTCGGAAGGCCGACGCCTTCCTGCACTCGGCGCGGAACCGACGGGCTGCTTTGTCGACTCGGTCCGGAGCCGCGCGCCGCCCTCCTTGGCTCTCCCGGGGATGTCCTTCTCGACGCCGAGTCCGCGCGCGACGCCGAGGCCGTAGTTGGGATCGGCCCGGTAGAAGTGACCGATCTGGCGGAGCTGGATCTCGCGGGGCACCGTCTTCATCGCGCGGACGATGTTGCCGATGAGACGCGCCTTCTCCTCCGCGCTCATCAGGCGGAAGAGGTTCCCGGCTTGAGAGTAGTCCTCGTTCCCGACGCGGTGGTCGTAGCGGTCAGCGTCACCCGAGACGCGGAGCGGAGGCTCCCGGAGGCTCGGGTCCTGGACCGGTCCGCCGAAGCTGTTGGGCTCGTAGTTGGGCGATCCTCCACTGTTGCCGTCGAACCGCATGAAGCCGTCCCGGTGGTACGTGTTGACGGGGCTCTGCGCCTTGTTTACGGGAAGGGCTGCGTAATTGACGCCGATTCGGTAGCGGTGGGCGTCGGCGTAGGAGAGGAGACGGGCCTGCAGCATCTTGTCCGGCGAGGCGCCAATCCCCGGGATGAGGTTCGAGGGCTCGAACGCCGCCTGCTCGACCTCGGCAAAGTAGTTCTCCGGGTTCCGGTTCAGTTCGATGACGCCGACGTCAATCAGGGGGTAGTTCTTGTGGGGCCAGACCTTGGTCAGGTCGAACGGATGGATATGGTATGTCTCGGCCTCCTTCTCGGGCATGATCTGTACCTTGACGGTCCACTTCGGGTACTCCTTACGCTCAATCGCATCGTAGAGGTCCTTGCGGTGGAAATCGGGCGTCTCGCCCGCGATGCGAGCCGCCTCCCCGTCGGTCAGGTTCTTGATCCCCTGTTGGGTCTTGACGTGCCATTTGACCCAGAACCGCTCGCCTCTCCCATTCCACAGGCTGTAGGTGTGGGAGGAGTAGCCGTTCATGTTCCGATAGGTCGCCGGGATCCCGCGGTCCGAGAACAGGATCGTCACCTGATGGAGCGACTCGGGCGAGAGCGACCAGAAGTCCCACTGCATCGTGGGGTCGCGGAGCCCGGTCTTCGGGTCGCGCTTCTGCGAATGGATGAAGTCCTGGAACTTGAGCGGGTCCCGGACGAAGAAGACCGGCGTGTTGTTGCCGACAAGGTCCCAGTTCCCTTCCTCGGTGTAGAACTTCATCGCGAAGCCCCGCGGGTCGCGGACGGTGTCGGCCGAGCCGATCTCGCCCGCCACCGTGGAGAAGCGCAGGAAGACATCGCAGCGGTTGCCGACCTTCTGGAACAGCTTCGCCCTGGTGTAGCGGGAGAGCTCCCTGGTGACGGTGAAGGTCCCCCACGCGCCGGCGCCCTTTGCGTGCACGACCCGCTCGGGGACGCGCTCACGGTTGAAGTGCGCCATCCGCTCCATGAGTGCGTGATCGGCCATCAACACCGGACCGCGCGGGCCCGCAGTCAGGCTGTTCTGGTTGTCGGCGACGGGAATCCCCGCCGCAGTCGTCATCCTCCTCCTCTTCTCCGTCATGGTCTCCCTCAGTTCCCTCATCACCGCGGCAGGAATATAGGTTTGTCCTTTGTCGAGCGAGCCCGTCCCCGGGAGAGTCCAGCCGCTTCCACGATACGACTGTCGGATTGACGCTGAGCCGGGCGTCGTGATGGGCGGCCCCCTCACGGGCGCGGCGATGAACCCGGCCCGGTGGTTCGGGACCGCGGTGGCCTCCGGGTACCTCGACAACGGCTACGTGTACGTCGTCGGGCCCGCGCTCGGTGGTCTCGTCGCGGGGCTCCTCTACGCGGGCGTGTTCCTCCGGCCGCGGAAGTAGTCAGATACACGATTTCGGCGGCTTGAAATTTCTCTTGGACGGATACCCGCGAGGAAACGTTTAAATCGAACCCGAGGGTGCCCGGCCCGATGATGCGGGAGCCGATGCCGTCGAAGGCGGCGACCCCCGCCTCGACTCCGGTCCCGGAAGCGCCCGTGAAGTTCCGGTCGGGCAAGCACACGGCGGTCGTAAAGGAAGTCGTCGATGTCACGACGCAGTACCCAGAGACCTACGTGATCCGGTTCACGTTCGAGGGCGAACCCGTGTTCGACTTCGAACCCGGCCAATTCATCTCGCTCTTCGCGGAGAAGGAGGGCAAGCGGATCTCCCGGCCGTACTCGATCGCATCTTGGCCCGAGAACAAGGACTACATGGAGCTCTGCATCAAGGTCGTCGAGGGCGGCTTCATGTCGAACTATCTGCACCACGTCGCCCCGGGGACGAAGCTCGGGTCGATCGGTCCCCTCGGCCGCTTCGTGATGCCGGAGCCGATTGCGCACGACACCGTCTTCGTCGCGACGGGCACGGGGGTCGCCCCATTCGTGTCGATGCTCGGTCACGTGTGGTTGGGAGGTCTCGACGACGGGCACACGTTCACCGTCGTCCACGGCGTCCGGTACGTCCACGACCTCATCTACCGGGATCTGTTCGAGGCGTGGGAGCGGGAGCACCCGAACTTCCGCTTCCTCCCGACGGTCTCGCGACCCGAGACGCCGAACTGGAAGGGGCGCGTCGGGTACGTGCAGAAGGTCATCCAGGAAGAGGTCCGGGACCACGCGAACAAGCAGGTGTACATCTGCGGGCTTCACGACATGGCCGAGCAGGTGAGCACCCTCTGCCGTAACCTCGGGTTCGCCATCGTGCGATTCGAGAAGTGGGACTGACGTACGCGGTCAGCCACGCGCACGGACGATGACCTTGCCCACGATGGCGCCGACGCCCACGAGGCCGAAGTGCCGACTGTCCCGGCTCGCGGCACGGTTGTCCCCGAGGACCACGACTCGATCGGGCGGTTTCGTCTCCGCGACGCGCTTCACGAGATACCGATCCGCATCCTCGGGATCGCGCAACACGACGACGTCCCCGGACCGCGGCCGCGTGCGGCGATATGCCCATCGATACACGAGGACGTGGTCACCCGCGCGCAGGGTCGGCTCCATGCTTCCATCGGCGACGCGGAAGCGGCCAAAGGGCAACATTGTCGCGACGGCGCAGACCGGTTACCCGAGCTTCGGGTAGACCGTCTCCCTCTCGGTGGGGTATGGCGCCTTGACCTTGATGACATCGAGCCCTTTCGTCCTCCAGAAGATCGTCGCGATGTCGTTCGCGTCCTTCAGGAGGTCCTCCGCCGCCTGCAGGCTGATCTCCTGGCGCGCCTTGGATCCTGCCTTGAGGGTCTTCCAAACGAGGTCGTGGAGCTCGGGGAACTTCTGGAGATGTTCGGGCTTGAAGTAGTCGGCCCAGAGGATCCGGACTTCGTGCTTCGCGATTTCCGCGTGCTGCTCCTTCGTCGCGACGTACCGCGAGAGCTTGTTCGCATAGTCCTGCCGTTCCTCCGCCGCCGCGTTCGGCCCGGGTTTCTTGAGTTCGTTGATGAGGAGGTTCATGCGGATCACCGTGTGCGCGGCGAGCTGGGCGTGATGCGGGTCGTAGATCCCGCACGGGATGTCGCAGTGGGCGTGTGCGGTCCGCGCGGGGGCGAGTCGATCGATGCCTCGGAAGAACGCGTGGAGGATGGACATGAGGCGGCCCTAGCTTCCCGCGATATTAAAACTTGCGTCGAGAGCGCGGTGTCACTTCCCCGCGGCGTCGGAACGGGCGGGCGCGGGCGCCGCATCGGCGCTTCCGGAGGGGAACCGCTTCCTCGCACGGAGCGCAACGTTCACGAGGCTCACGAGGATTGGAACCTCGATGAGGGGTCCGATCACCGCGGCAAAGGCCTGGCCCGAAGCGATCCCGAAAACGCCGATCGTCGTCGCGATCGCGAGCTCGAAATTGTTGCTCGCCGCCGTGAACGCGAGGGTGGTCGTCTCCTCGTAGCTGAACCCGAGGCGCTTCGAGAGGCCGAAGGAGAGCGTGAACATGATCAGGAAGTACAGGACGAGGGGCACCGCGATCCGGACGACGTCCCACGGGAGGCGAACGATCTCCTCGCCCTTGAGGGAGAACATGACGACGACCGTGAAGAGCAGGCCGACGATCGCGGTGGGCGCAAGGCGCTCGATGAACTTCTCTTCGTACCACCGTCGCCCCTTTCTCCGGACCAGGATCTCCCTCGTGAGGAAACCGAGGGCCACCGGGATGCCCAGGTAGATGAGGACCGTCTGCGCGACGTCCACGATCGAGATGGGCACGATTTCAGAGGCGGTCAGGCCTCCGACCCATCCCGACAAGAGCGTGACGAAGAACCAGGCGAGGAGCGAATACAGGAACATCTGGAACAGGCTGTTCAGGCCGACGAGGAGCGCGGCATACTCCGAATGTCCTTTCGCCATCGCGTTCCACACGAGGACCATCGCGATGCATCGTGCGAGTCCGACGATGATCAGCCCGACTCGGTACTCCGGAAGGTCGGGGAGGAAGATCCATGCGAGGGTGAACATGAGGAACGGTCCGAGGATCCAGTTTTGAAACAGGGAGACGCCGATGATCCTCCGGTTGGAGGCGAGCCTCGGGAGGTCCTCGTAGCGCACCCGCGCGAGGGGCGGGTACATCATCCAGATCAGGCCGATCGCGATTGGGACGGAGACCCCCGACCACGAGAAGGCGTCGAGCCACCTCGACACCCCAGGTGATGCCGCACCGATCGCGATCCCGAGGGTCATGGCGAGGAAGATCCACAGAGTCGTGAGGCGGCTGACCAAGGAGAGCCTTTCGTCGTCGCCCACAGATGAGACCCGCCGCGCCGGCTCCCCTTTGGGAGGGATTTCGCCTTTAAGAGTCTTGGCGTGCCTCCCATCCCCGCCCGCAGCCGGCTCCACGGTCAAGCTTATCCGGCGGCCCTCATTTTCTCAAGCCGGTCGTGGGGGTGGCCTCATGAAGGTCAACGTCGAGACGGGGGACATCGCGAGGTGGGAGGACGAGGTCATCGTCGTCAACCTGTTCGAGGGTGTCGCTCACCCCGGCGGCGCGACGGGGGCGGTCGACGCGGCCCTCGGCCACCAGATCACCGCGATGATCGCGACGGGCGACGTCTCCGGGACCTTCAAGGAGGTCACCGTGTTCCCGACCTTCGACCGGATCCCCGCGAACCGGGTGATGATCGTCGGCCTTGGCAAGCGTGAGGAGTTCTCCCTCGATCGCGTTCGCGAGGTCTCCGCACGAGCGGCGCAACGCGTGCGGGAGATGGGTCTGCGCACCTTTGCGACAATCGTCCACGGAGCCGGGGTCGGGGACCTCCAGCTTGGTGAGGCTGCGGAAGCCCTCGTGGAGGGGACGGTCCTCGGCCTCTACCGGTACACGGAACACAAGACGGAGACCGATAAGAAGAAAATCGAGGCTATGACGATCGTGAATCTCGAGAAGGCGCGCGCGAACGTGATCCGGGATGCGGTCCACGCGGGGTCCGTGATCGCCTCGAGCGTGAACTTCGCTCGTGACCTGACGAACGCGCCGAGCAACGACAAGACCCCCCGTCAGTTCGTCGACCGCGTGAGGACCGCGGCGAAGGAGGCCGGCGCGAGGGTCACCGTGCTCGATGAGGAGCAGCTCGAGAAGGGCGGCTTTGGTGCCCTCCTTGGGGTCGCGAAGGGGAGCGAGGAACCGCCTCGGTTCGTTGCCGTCGAACATGCCGGAGGCGGCAAGACGAAGCCGATCGTGCTCGTGGGCAAGGGGATCACGTTCGACACGGGCGGGATTGCCCTCAAGCCTCTCGAGGCCCCCGGGACGGACCCGATGTGGCTGATGCGGTACGACATGGCGGGCG
>Ga0209521_10003125_pt1 | contig 13398 bp, 10 predicted proteins | sample Rifsed19ft4_FD_184016 | JGI IMG/M metagenome (GOLD analysis project Ga0209521, IMG submission 184016) | Soil microbial communities from Rifle, Colorado, USA - sediment 19ft 4 (version 2) | ecosystem: Environmental > Terrestrial > Deep subsurface > Rock core/Sediment | place: Rifle, Colorado... | reverse complement strand
CTCTCGACCGGGGTCTTCCCGGCGACAAGAAATCAGCTTTTCTTGCGCATCTAAAGGCGTGTCCCCCCTGCAGAAACGAGTATGAAATTGAGCTGCTCGCAAAAAACGTTGTCCGCCAAAACCTCAAACACGTTCCTACCCCCTCGTCCGTTTCTCAGACCGTCGTTCAGTTGCTCCGCAGCCAAATCGAAAAGGCTCAAGGTCGTTCGTGGCTTGATCGCCTTCTTTCCTGGCGGTTCCTTGCCCCAACGCTGGCAGCCGGCGCCATTGTCCTTGCCCTCACTGCCCTTCTGATTGTACCTCGCGAAACATCAAGCGATTCTGCCCACACAGCGGGGAATGACATTATCAATCAATCGTTGAAGAACTTCTCCCTTGTCCAATCCGGGGAATTGAAGCCATCCTTGATTGCTTGTTATTCAGATGTCATTGTGGGGTATTTCCAGAGGCAAAACTTCCAGTTTACAGTGAGTGTTCTTTCTGATGACAGCTGCGATTGGTACGGCGCCATGGCAAACACCTATGACGGTGTGAACCTGGCACACATTGTCTACAAACGGGGAGATGATCTTCTGTATGTCTATGAGGTCAAAAAGGCGGATGCCTTGGTAGGATCGGTGCTGTCTCTGCCTGCGGCCGCTAAAGAATCTCTGGCCCGAACCGGTTGGTATACCGACCCCCATCACAACGACTGCAATATCGTTTTGTGGACCGTTGACGAAACCCTGTGTGCTGCGGTCTCCACAATGAGAAAAGACCGGTTGTTGGCCCTTCTTTCTCCCCGATAGTCCCGCTATACCCCCGCCCATAATCTGTCTGCAAGAGCGCGCGGCAGACCGGCATCAAGAATCTTTTGGCTGGCTCGCTTGATTTCGTACTCGGCTCTTACATTTTCATATTCCCATCGATCAGTATCAAAAACGCCAAAACTGAGTTTTGGATTACCGTCGCGCGGCTGTCCTACACTTCCAACATTGACAACGAATCGCTCTCCCCTCGCCACTTGCTGGCTCTCTGACGTTTCTCCGAACACTCCCGGTAAATGTGAGTGACCCACAAAACAGATTTCTTCTGAAAAATGCGCAAATGCCTGGCGCGCATCCAGAATGGAAACGATGTAGTACCATTCCGACGGTTCGAAGGGGGATGCATGAACAAGGAATACTCCTTCTTTCGACGATGTCAGGGGCAACGACTCGAGAAAACTCCTGTGTTCGGGGAGAAGATGTCCAGCTGTCCACTCAGCCGAGAGACGAGCATAAGTGGTAAACTGCTTTGCAATTGTGAGATCAATGGCGGCTGCGTCGTGGTTGCCAAGAAGAACCGTGCTGCAGCGCTTCTTCACAATCTCGACACATTCGTTTGGATTAGCACCGTATCCAACAACATCACCGAGGCAGAGGATCGAATCGACCTTGCGCGAATCAATGATTGAGAGCGACTTGTTCAGCGCCTCAAGATTGGAATGAATGTCTGATATGATAGCAAGCCGCATGAGATCCTGTCGTGTTCGGTCAATGGTGTAAACCCACGGTCAATACCTTAACGCCACAGGGCTATTTCGTTGAGTTTCTTTCGCCCAATGTCTGGCACGAGTGCGCCTTTCATGGGATATCCGATAGGCACCAAGAGGAGGGGTTTTTCATTCTCCGGCCGTTCGAGTATCTCTTGAAGGAAATTCATCGGACTTGGAGTATGGGTCAAAGCCGCCAAGCCCGCATTGTGAATGGCTGCCAGGAGAAATCCAACAGCGATCCCTACCGATTCCTTCACATAGTAATTCTTGTGAATCCCCCCATTTTCGAGTTCATAGTTTGATGAAAAAACAACGATGAGAGCTGGAGCCGATTCGAGAAACTCCTTGTGCCAATCCGTTCCGAGAACCTTAAGATCCTGGAGCCACTGGTCCGTCATGCGCTGTTCATAGCTTTCTTTTTCTTCCTTCTCGGCGGCTTCCCGAATTCTTTTCTTCAGAGCGGCATCTGTCACAACCACGAATTTCCACGGCTGTCTGTTTGCTCCCGACGGGGCCGTTCCCGCCGTCATGATCAGTGTTTCAATAAGTTTACGTGAGACGGGTTTATTCGAAAAATCACGAACTGTTCTCCGACGTTGGCATTGCTCGAAAAATGCTGTTGCCCGACGTTGCTGTTCTTCTTCAGAAAGGGGAGAATATTGAAGGGGGATGAATTCCGGCATGATGTTTCCTGGGTTTCAGACGGTCTCGTCGACACAAATACTCTTGAGTATAACGAATTTCGACCTTGTTGACAAACACATCAATTTGTCGGCACATGGGAGAAGCGCTTTTGGAGCTATTTTGCTCTGAAGTGTTCTTCTTCCCTCAAAGCCCTTAGCCGCCCAACAGCCTGCCGCAGCATGCCCTCCTCGACATCCGGTGCCATCCGGATGAATTCTTCATAATATTTCCTTGCCGCAGAACGATCGGCATAATGCCTGTCATAGAGCGAAGCAAGATAGAAAAGAAGGGCCTCGTTGTCGGGTGTGAGACTCATAGCCTTCTTGATAGACGCGACAGCTTCAACGAGATCTTTTTTGAGTTCGTAACTGATGCTCATCTGCATGAGTACATCCGCGATGAATTTCACCCTTGAGAGGGTAATAGCTTTTTCGAACGAACTAACGGAACTGTCTGGTTGACCCAGTTTTTGCCAGACAAGACCGAGGTAGTACGGCGTCAATGCTTCTGTTTGGTCAACTGCGGCTGATCTCTGAAGGTATTCCAGGGCAACTTCCTGGCTATCGAGGAAAAACTGTGATGCGCCAAGTGATCGAAATGTCCCCGCGGTCGAATCGCCGAATTGTATGGAGGCCGTATATTCATCCGCGGCCTCCTTGAATTTCCGCTGTCTCATGGGAATACCAATTGATGTAATCCAACGTGGAAGAAATCGAAAGAAGAAAAAAGAAAGCCCGAATATCGAGTGATATGCGGGCTCGTTGATGTCTCAAAGCACGAATTAGTACTTGACCGAACACCCGTACGAACGTGTCGTGGGCATGGGGATATCCTTTCCGGCAAAAAGATTTGTCAGGGCGACGTCAACATAGTTGACCCTGTCCTGTTTCCCCCCCCGCGGATCGTCATCGATTCCACCTGCGTAGACAAGCTTACCCTCTTTGTCGATGATGAACATATGCGGAGTTGTTTTCGCGTCGAACATCTTACCGATTTTTCCGTCCGGATCCAGAAGCATGCAAGCGAATGTTGCATGCCATTCGTCGTAGGTCTCTTTCAGGTCCTCTGCCGACTCAAAATCACCGTGCCCGGGATTTGTCGAATTGACGGCAAGCCAAACAACTTTGTCGGCGTATTTCTTTTGAATGCCCGGCATGATCTCTTTGTACACGCGCTGAACAAAGGGGCAATTGGGATTGGTCCATTCAAGGACAACCACTTTCCCCTTGAACTGTGAGAGTTGATAGGTCTTTCCGTCTATTCCCTTCAGAGCAAAATCGGGAACCGGCTTCCCTACTTCAACTTCCGAAGGAAATGCAAAGGCGGCAACAAGGAACAGGATCACTGTTCCGATTGTCGTCACGATAAGTCCTCGTTTCATAGGATGCTCTCCTGTTGTTACTGGGATGATAAGTGAATGGGAATTTCGATTTCAAATGCTGAATCCGCCGTGACAAGGAGACCTCGAAGCCTTAAGGTGCGTATTGTATTATCTTGGCGGGTAAATGCTATACGAAGCTCTTTCTGATGAATAGTAATGCGTTTGAAATCCACAACCACACCCTCGAGTATTTCAGGATAAAAATCCTTCACTTTGTCTGCATTTCCGCCGACAATCGGAATGCGAAGCACCCACTCCTCTCCGTTTCGCGAGAACTGAGCTTCCTGAAAGAACAACCCGCTTTCTTTCTGCGTTCCAGGAAGCCTGGAGCGAAAGAATTCCAACAATTTCATGGCTTGGCGCCGGTTTTGTGGCGATTCGGTTTCGACGTCCAGGGAAACCGATGTCCCTCCCCTCAAACAGCTCTCCCGGCACACCAGCCAATCGAGTTGAGCCTTCAACGGTCCCTTTGAAGCACGATCCGGGAAGATGGTTGCCAGAACAACAATTTCCTTCTTGTAGCCGTACGCGGTAATTTCATCGTGAACAAATTTAGATGGAACGGGAAACTGTACCTCCCCAGCCCTCCAGCCTTCCGGGAGATCCCACCGTACCTCAATTGGCAAGCCGGCATCCCCCGGATTCTTCCAATAAAGATACCATTCCGGCTGAATGGCAAAACGTATCCCGACAGAGAACGGTTGCTGCGTGTTTGTAGCATCCGTAATGAGTTCTGCCGCGACGAGTTGCTGTCCCTCCCGTGTCTGTCCAAACACGGAACCTGCTGGATCAAAGAGGCAGAAGCCACTAACAACAATAGTAATGAGCCGCTTATTCATGGATGTGTTCTCTCATTCGAAAGCTTTGTGTCCTATTGCCCGCCCAGTTGCCGATATTTTTCTTCGTATTTTCCGTAGAGTTGTTTGTGCCTGTCGCGAAGATCAATTGTCTTGCCTTGAATGAACAGACGTTCAATCTTCGATGAGAGTTCCAGAACATCTCCGTCGGCGACAATCAATGTTGCGTCCTTGCCGACATCAATTGACCCTACCATTGACTCGATTCCAAGTATCGATGCAGCATCAAGTGTAATTGCTCTCAGCGCGTTTTCTTTGGAAAGCCCGAAGGCTGAGGCGGTCGCTGCGTGATGATTGAGATTGCGTGAATTGGAGGGATCAGGATCGCCCGCGATACAGAACCTCACTCCAGCTTCCTTCAATCTCCTCGGAAGGGAATAAACAAGATCATAGTCTTCCCATCGTCTGCCGGGTGAACTGAGAATTTCAGTGAGAACAACGGGGATATTCTTCGCCTTGAGCTGGTCACTTACCCGCCATGCGTCGCGTCCCCCGACGATGACGAGTTTGACTCCCTCCTCGCCTGCCCAGGTTATCGCAGCCTGAATCTGGCTTGCTTCGTTCGCATTGACCCAGACGGGAACGGTTCCTTCCAGCACCGGGATCATGGCTGCCCAACGGAGATCGGTGTCGTGATAGGGAACCCCCTTTTGTTGTTCCGCCTTTTTCGCTTTCATATACGCTCGGGCATTCGCAAAGGCGTCCTGCAATGCCTTCAGCTGTTCGTCCCTGGTCTTTTGCCATTCCTCTCTGGTGCGACGGGAGAACCGACTCTCCACGTAGGCCATTGCCGGCCAATTCACAACCAGCCCAAGGGCAGCCTTCAGCGTCATGTCTTCCCACGTCCATCCGTCCATCATGATTGCGGCCGCCAATCCCGAAACAAGCCCACCTCGTGGAGTGGATGCCGTGACGGCAATTCCTCCGGAACGTGCCACAGGTATCAACTCGCTTTCCGGATTCACAGCGACTTCTGCGCGGACGTTGGGATTAATGGTGCCGGTCTCCGAGTAATCGAATGTTGCCCGCACAGAACCGATCTCGTAGAGCCCCATTATCGTGTTGGCGTCAATCAACCCCGGATAGATTCGCTTCCCCGACACATCAATGCGATCGGATCCCGCCGGTATCGTGACATTGACACCAACGGCAACGATCTTGCCCTTGTCAAACACCACAGTTCCGTTTTGAATAACTCCGCCACTGACGGTGTAAATTGTCCCCCCGACGAGAGCGATAGGTTTCTTCTGTTTGGCGGCCGGAACAGGATCTGATGCTGAAGCAACCTGAATAACTGCAAATGAGCAATAGCAGGCCACAAAGAATTTCCTTGCCCGAATGAGGAGTTGGTGATGGTTCATTGTGCTGATCTCCCTTGGAATAGCCGATGTTGTCTCAGTTGTCTTCATGGATGAACTCCTCAATACAGGAACGGATTTCTTCATTGGGTCTTCGCAGCCCTCGCACACCTCCTGCTGGCGCTGCTCCCGGTTCTCTTTTTCCCTTGAGTATCTTCTGAACAAGTGCTGCCCTTTGCCGCTCGATTTCCTTCTCCATCTTTTCGTTTTCCTGAAGGTCAAAGTACTTTTTTCCGTCGACCCATGTTTGTTCGCATTTCGTAAACGTGGAGAGTGGGTTTCCACTCCAGAGCGTGAAATCCGCGTCTTTCCCCGGCTCGAGCGAGCCGACTCTGCCGTCAATCTTGAGTTGACGAGCAGGATTCATTGTTACAAAATTGAGTGCCTCTTCTTCTGAAAGACCATACTCGAGCGTCTTTGCAGCCTCCCAGTTCAATCTCGAGGCCAGCTGACTATTATCGGAATTGTAGGAAACAACAACGCCCTGCTTGTGCATAAGCGGGCCATTGCCGGGTATCGCATCCCACACTTCCATCTTGTAAGCCCACCAATCGCTGAATGTCGATGCTCCCGCACCGTGTTTCGCGATGGCCTCCGCAACTTTGTATCCCTCCAGGACGTGCTGGAATGTGGCAATCTTGATCCCAAATTCTTCGGCGACTCTGATCAGCATGAGAATCTCATCCTGACGATAGCTATGAGAGTGAATGAGCCGTTTTCCGCTCAACATTTCTGCAAGCGCTTCAAGTTCAAGATCACGGCGTGGCGGAATTCTCGAACGGTCTTTTTCCCATTCTTTCCATACCCGCTCATAGTCCTGAGCCGCTTTGAACCGGTCCCGAATTATCTGCTCCACTCCCATTCTTGTTGCGGGGTATCTTGCCTGCGTTCCTGCAGGCAAAGTGGAATTACTGCGTTTGACGTTCTCCCCTAGAGCGAATTTCACTCCAGCCGGAGCGCCTTGCATGAGAAGATCTTCCGGCAGGGATCCCCAGCGCCATTTTACAACAGAATTCTGTCCACCGATGGGATTTGCGGATCCGTGAAGAACATTCGCCATCGTTGTCCCCCCCGCCAGTTGACGATAGATCCAGATATCATCGGAATTCAGTACATCTTCAATTCTCGTTTCACAGGTGATGGCTTGACCTCCCTCGTTAATGCTGGCGGCGGCCGTATGAGAATGGCAGTCAATGAGTCCGGGAGTCAGGTGCTTGCCCGTAGCATCAATAACAACCGCGTCCTTTGGTGCTGTGATTGCCTTTCCTACTTGCGTGATCTTCCCCCGGGCAACAAGCATATCTGCGTTTTCAATCCTCCCTTGTTTTCCCTGCGTCCAGATTGTCGCATTTCTGATAAGAACGTTTTGAGGTTGCTCGGGGAGCTTCTCGCGACCGAATTCCCCGGGTGGATAAACGTCCGGGAATGATGCCATTTCTATTCTCTTCGGTTTTGCAGTATCGGCTTCAACTTTTGCCCCTTCCTTGCGTTCAGCATTCCAGTTGAACGAACCTCCGTCCGGCCGGCTGCCAAAACCATACATTTCTTTATCCCCAACAGTCCCAGACATAACGACACTCCCCACCCAACCGACAGAATCTCCAAAAACTGTGTAGGACAATCGCCCGGCAGAAAAAGCGACCGATCCGAGGTTGAGTGTCTTGCCTTTGAGATTCAATGTGCCGCTTGGTTTCTCGATGTCTCCTTTGAGTGTCAAAGTCCCTGACATTGATGCATCCCCGGGAATTTGAAAATCCCACACCCCGCGGGCATCGTTCGAAGGAGGAACCTTCACTTCGTACTGCCGGCCATCAATCCAGACTTCGCGAACTTTCCCTTTGTCACTGAACAAATCTCCTTCTGTGACCACGAAATTCGCCGTCTTCCCTTTTTCCAACGATCCATATTGACTGTCAATTCCCATCCATTTGGCCGGATTTGTCGTCAACGCGGCAAGAGCTGCTTCACGGCTGAGTCCGCGCTCGACGGCCTTCCGCACCTGGACAAGGAAAGCACCATCGTCCTTCAATTCCGCCGTCGTCAAAGCAATGGGCACACCTGCTTTTGAGAGTCTCGCAGGATTCTCCGGCGCAGCATCCCAATGTTGAAGCTCTTCGAGTGTAGTGTTCAACGCTTCCTCGGGCAACTCGACCGAAGGCGGATCGGGAAAGTTGACGGAAACAATAATCGGAACCATGGAAGCCTTCACTGCCTCCAACCGTCGGTATTCCTCCCCGCTTCCTCGAACAAGAAGTTTGAGTGACCTCTCTTTGCCAATCCTTGCCGCTCTGAGGAAACTCAGATCATCGTTTGCCTCCATGACGACCGGCTGACGACCGTGAACAGCATCAGTAAGTACCGCAAGGCTGTTGTTCGTTTCAGGGCGTTTCTGGTTTGGATTCTTATTAAAAGAATCCCAGGCACGTCTGTACCAATCCGCATCGATCCATGTCTGCCGTATGAAAGCAATGATCCCCATGAGAGAGTTTGGATATCCACCGAATCCTCCCTGATAAAAAGACACGGCGCTGGCAGCGTTCTTTTTCACGACAAGACTTGAGGCCGGTCCGTTTGCCAAGGTGACTATCGCGGTTTGTCCTCGGAAAATCCCCTGTTGTGGAATAACGTGAACGAGAGTAAATCCCTGCGATCGAAGTTTTTCAGCCGCTTTTGCGTCGGGATGGAATTCCGACGCGACCTCGAAATCGGCCTTGGCCTTGACATTCCAATGGGCTGCACCCTTTGGCTGCTCTTGACGCTGTTGGGCGACGCCAAATTGACCTCCCGTTGAGGGCGGCGGTTTTGGTACGCCGTAGTCTGAATAGAGATCAATCAAACCGGGGTAGAGGGTGAGACCTTCCAGATTCCATATGCGGGCATCAGAAGGTGTGGCAACGCTCTCACCCACAGTCTCGATAACGCCGTTTCTGACAACGAGCGTTCCTTTTGAGACCTCCTTCCCGGGTGCAACAATGATCCGGGCGTTAACAAAGGCATGGACGGATGGAGTGTTATCACGAAGACCTTCCGTCGGTGAAATTTGTGCACAAAGGACCGCGGGAAGAAGAAAAAGGGCGACACACGAGAGAACACGAACCATGGATCCCTCCTGGATGGGTGATACTGTTCTTAAGGCTTCTTTTTTGCTCAGCTGCTCCTGATTGGAGGCGTTGAATGGCCGTAGTAAGACGCTGAGGAACATCATAAGTTTCGTTGCCCGGGAAGTGAAGAAAAAAAATAAGAGATTTCATGCTGAATGCAAAGTAGTTTGTTTGAAACTGTCGCACGGGCGTTACCTTGACCTTCCCGCGTTTATTGCGTACTCTTGGTATTCTAGGGTGCAAAATTCAGCAAGAAATATAGCCGTTTTAGGATCAACGGGATCAATCGGGCGAAGTAGTCTCGAAGTCATCAGGAGTCTCCCGGATCGTTTTAAGGTAACCTACCTGACCGCCAACAAGAATACTGACCTTCTTGCCGAGCAAATCCGGATTTTTAAGCCCCGGGGGGTTGTTGTATTGGATGAAGCCAGGGCCTCAGTTCTCAAGAATCAATTGGATGAATCCGTGGAGCTCCTTGTTGGCCCCGAGGGATTGAAAAAAATCGTCAAAAGAGACAATGTGGATATTGTCATTAGCTCGCTCGTCGGCTTTGCAGGCCTTGCGCCAACAATCGAGGCGATCCGCAACCGCAAGACGATCGCTTTGGCGAACAAAGAAACGCTTGTCGTGGCCGGACAGCTGATAACCGATTTGCTGAAGGAATACAGCGTTCAATTGATCCCGATCGACAGCGAGCATAGCGCCATTCTCCAATGCCTGCAAGGGGAAGATTCGTCCCGGATTGCACGGTTGATTCTCACGGCATCCGGTGGCCCATTCCTGCGGAGATCTATTGAGGATTTTGGATCAATTACGGTAGATGAAGCTTTGAATCACCCCAACTGGAGAATGGGAAAGAAGATAACGATAGACTCTGCCACCCTGATGAACAAGGGGCTTGAGGTCATTGAGGCCCATTGGCTGTTTGGACTGCCGGTGGAAAAAATTGAGGTGGTTATTCATCCCCAATCGATCATTCATTCGATGGTGGAATTTGTTGATGGCTCTGTGAAAGCCCAGCTTGGTCTTCCTGATATGAAGCTTCCCATCCAGTATGCATTGACGTTTCCGGATCGATTTCCCATGAATGGAGATCGTTTGAGCTTTTCCAAGGTTCAATCGATGACCTTTCTTGAACCCGACCGGAGCAAATTCCGATGCCTGCAGCTGGCGTACGATGCAATTTCTCAGGGGGGGACGGTTCCGGCGGTCATGAACGCAGCCAACGAGATTGCAGTAGAAGCATTTCTCACAAAAAAGATTTCCTTCAAGCGCATCCCCGAACTCATCGATAAAACCATGTCATCACATAAATCGCTGCCTGCGCCAGAGCTGGCAAATATTATGGAAGCTGATAGAGTCGCGCGACGACATACAGCTTCGCTCATTTAGAGGAGTTCATGGAAATTCTCAGCACGCTGTTCTATTTCATCATCATGATCGGAATTCTTGTTCTTGTTCACGAGCTTGGTCATTTTGCCGCGGCAAAGTTCTTTGGAATGCGCGTTGACCGGTTCAGCATCGGATTCCCGCCTCGCGCATTCGGAAAAACGATAGGCGACACCGATTATTGCGTATCCTGGATACCAATTGGCGGATATGTGAAAATTGCCGGTATGATCGATGAGAGCTTCGACACCGAGTTCATGAACAAGCCTCCCGAGCCCTGGGAGTTCCGATCGAAGCCCGTTTGGCAACGGATGATTGTCTTGGTGGGCGGGGTAATTATGAATGTTCTCCTTACTATCGGAATATTCTGGGGAATAACATATTTCCAGGGAAAGACGACCTGGCCGACAACCGAGGTTGGTTTTGTTAACGAAAATAGTGCCGCGACAAAAGCAGGATTTGAACGCGGAGATATCGTTCTGTCTGTCAACGGAGTACCGGTAAAATACTGGGAAGAAATTGAGACTGCGATCTATGTTGAAGAGATGGGAAATGATCTCACGTTTAATGTGAACCGGGCGGCAACCGTGATAAGCCTTTTGATCCCGAGATCAGAAATACCTGGAATTGAATCGGCGAGATTCGGCATTCTCCCGAAAGGTGTTGTGCCTGTTGTCGCCAGTGTGGATCAGGAAAAACCGGCAGCGGCAATCGGCCTTCGTCCCGGCGACATTGTTGTTGCGATTGAGCGGAAGGAAGTAGATTACTATACCCTCTCGCCGACCATCAAACAGTACGCCTCGAAAGAAATCGAGTTCCGCTGGAAAAGAGGGGATCAGGAGATGAGTGCCCGGGTTGTTCCCACGGAAGAGGGACGTATTGGAATCTCGCTCACTCCCCGATATATGGGTCCTGTTGAAAAACTGGAGTTCTCGTTTTTTGGTGCGATAGGAGAGGCATTGAAGGACATGGTTGGGGCTGTGGCCGCATTTTTCAAGAATGTTCAGGCCATTTTTGCCGGGAGCGTTTCGCTCGGTGAATCTGTCGGCGGACCCGTAAAAATTGCGCAAATCGCTACCCGATCTGCGGAAGCCGGACTGGCAAGCTTTCTCACTGTAATGGCTTGGCTTAGTTTGACTCTCGCACTACTTAACATCCTCCCATTCCCTGCGTTGGATGGCGGGCATTTGGTGTTCCTTGCTTACGAAGGGATCTTCCGGCGTGAAATCCCTGCCAAGGTGAAAATTGTTCTTCAACAAACCGGGTTTGCTCTGTTGCTTGTGTTTATGGCGTTCGTTCTCTATAATGACATTGTTAACTTCTGACGCCGATCTCTTCCTGTGACAGTAGTCACCCTGCCCCAGGCCCGTTGTTCATACTTTGTTACAGGATTATCCGATAATTCTCTTACGGTAAAGGAGCATTCATTCATGAAGCCTTCCAAGTTGCTGAAGGGTATTCTGCTGGTCGTCGCGATGGCGTCCTCGTTCGCCCTTGCACAGACCCCGAGCGTGGAGTTTGATCTGCGCCTGCCAAACTATGATGTCATCTATCTTTCGGACTTGGTCGACATCAGAAATGTCCGGCTTGCCGACAACATTCCTGACATGTCGATCGAAATGTATACCAATCCGCGTGGCCAGACGGTCCGGGTATACCTGAAGGTCCGTGCTCAAATCCAACTGCGAGGTGATTCCCAGCCCGAGACGATCGTTCGCGGAGAATCGAACGACTTTGATCTCATTGGTTCACGCCGGTTGTCATCGAAAGACCTGTCTGGAGCCGGTGCGCAAGGAATCAAGATTACAACATCAGAGGCGGACAAATTATCAAAAGACTCTCCTCTTCGGAAGAAATTGGAAGATTACATCCAGCGCTTTCCAACGGCACCTGTGGGTCAGTACTTCTTTGAAATCGAAGTCTATGATGCTGCTGCGAGGACACAGAAGCTTGGTGAAGTTCGACAAGTCATCACGGTTCGCAATGCGTCCGAAGCAGAGGTCGTTGTAACCCTGGTGAGTCCTGAGCAGGGAGCCGCCGTCCCAACCCCATTCCCCACCTTCTCCTGGTCATCTGAGAAGCCGGAAGCGATTCTGTTCGTTTACGAGAAGTTGGGCATTCACCGCTCACCGGAAGAAGCCGTCACTGGGATTCCGTATCTGAAACGTGAACTCAACGGACTTTCGACATTTACGTATCCGGCTGATGCTGAGCGGAGACTTGAAGTCGGAAAAGCTTATTATTGGTTCCTCGAAACGAAGGTTCTCACAAGCCGCGGTGATTTGTCCCGGCGGAGCGAGATCAGACTGTTTCGAGTGCTTCCGGGTGGAGGCTCATCGAACCCACTCCTGCTCGCATTGAGCACGATGGGTGGAGATATTGCCACACAACTGGCAAATCTCATTCAGGATGGATGGCAACCCTCCGGCGCGACAATAGACGGCAGCCCGGCTAGTCCGGGAGACGTCAACACGCTGCTGCAGCGCCTAGGCCGGGAAAATGTTCAGGTCAAAATAAGCATTGAATAGACCCGCAATGAATTCGCAAAGGAGACTTAGTATGAAGAAAAAGAATTCGATCCTTCTCGCCGTTCTCGTAGCGGCTGTTATGGTAATGAGCCCGGCGTGGGTTCCGCAGGATGGCAAGCGGGATATTCAGGCAATCCTCGTGAAAGTCATCAACAACGTGGAAAAGAAAGCCCCTTCTCAAGGATTCACGAAAGCCGTGAATTTCGAGCAATTGAGAACGGGATATGAGATTCGGACGGAAGCAAAGTCCATCGCCGTCATAAAATTCAATGACAATTCAAAACTCGTGGTCCGCGAGAAATCTCTTGCAACGATTAGCGGTAAAGTTGAGGGGAAGCAAATTCTCGAGCGGAACGTTTACATGGCCAAGGGCGGAATCAAGTTTGATGTGACAAAAGGAGAGAAAGAGCAGTTTCGGTTCACTTCTCCTATTTCCGTCGCTTCGATTCGGGGAACCGGTGGCGATTGGGGCCAGGACGAAAGGACGACGTACATAATGTATGCGGGGCTTCTGAATCTCCTTAGTACTCTCTCCAACCGCTCTGAAGACGTCGGCGCTGGCCAGACGGGGATAGTAGACAGCA
>Ga0209521_10003122_pt1 | contig 13406 bp, 8 predicted proteins | sample Rifsed19ft4_FD_184016 | JGI IMG/M metagenome (GOLD analysis project Ga0209521, IMG submission 184016) | Soil microbial communities from Rifle, Colorado, USA - sediment 19ft 4 (version 2) | ecosystem: Environmental > Terrestrial > Deep subsurface > Rock core/Sediment | place: Rifle, Colorado... | reverse complement strand
GGAGAGGAATACGAACTTGTTGTGACAGTTAAGCCAGCGTTGCTGGAGAGAGCTAGGAAAAAAGTGCCACTGATCAGGATTGGCAAGGCGACAGCAGAGAAAACCCTGACGTTGAAGATGTTCAAGAAGCGAGTTCCGATAGCGCCTCGTGGATGGGAACACTTTAAAACAACCATTCCAAAATCACGAATGCGCAAAGGTGGAATCTTCTCCTAATGGTTGAATCCTGCGACGTAGGCAGCCTACCATTCGTCGGCGACATAAACAAGCTCCTAGAAGGCGCCCCAAACTACGGACAACTGACCAACGAATCGACCCTCTTCTTTGAAAACAAGGTAGTATCTGGTTTCATCGACAAGGCTCAAGCCGGTATAGATGTGCCCAACTATCCGCAGTTCAGAGACATGACACAAATGTTCATCAACATGATCAATGGACTGACCAAAGCTAGCGGAGGCTACATCGAGACGGGTACGCTGACCGTGAAATCTGGGAAAGGCTTGATGCCCGAAGCCCAAGCCATCAAAAACCGCTCGCAGTACATCTATGAAAAACTTGGACAGCCCTTCAAACTGCGAATCTGTATCACAGGACCTTATACAATCAGCTCCGTCTTCGCTTACAAGGACAAGAACACCTTCACCCGCTTGGGCAACGTGCTCGCCCAGATAATCGACGCCAACATGTTCAATGATAAGCATGGCGGCGTGAAACTAGTCTCAGTTGACGACCCCGTCTTCGGCTTCGTCGATGATCCCCTGCTGGACCGCGGCTCAGAAGGCAGAGAAAACCTGCTCAAAGCATGGGAAACCATCATGCAGAAGATTCAAGCAAAAGGCGCGCAAACATGCTTGCACCTGCACAACACCTCGGACGAATTGTTCTGGCAAGCCAAATCCCTAAACATTATCGAGTCACACGTCGACGACACGTTCTACCAAGCTAAACGCACCAAACAACAACTCGAAGCCACTGACAAATTCCTCAAAGCAAGCATCGCCATAACCGACTTTGACCAACTGATCCGAAACCAAATAGTAGGCACCTCAAACCAGAAAATGAGTGACGCCGCCATCAACGAAAAAATCGCCGACGCTTGGAAAAACCTGAACGCAAACAGCATTGACCCAAGCGGGTATCTTGAGACCGTGGACATAATGAAACATAGGCTAAAGGACTCCATCGAAAGATTTGGCGAGAACAGAATCGCCTATGCTGGACCCGAATGCGGAATGCGAAGCTTCCCAACATACGAATCCGCCATAGAATACCTAAAACGAATATCTCAGACCGTCAGATCATAAAGAAACCCGCATGCTAGTGTTTTCAAAGAGAGAAGCCACCTAAAGCTTGATAGTGACGCTAAAAGCGATTTGTCATGAACAACTACATAGCCCATCAGCCGCCGTCTATTTGGATCATATTAACAATAGAATGCAGAAACCCTAGAGGGAGCTATCCCATCAAACATTCGCACATTCCCGACACTGAAGTGGTAGTCAACAAACATGCGGCGCAGACTACCTGCTTCTGAACAGAAACCAGCTCGGTATTATTACTGATTCTAAGTGGAAGTTAATAACATCTGAAACAGAAACCCGCCACAAACAGCCCACCCTTCCATGTTCAACTGCAACTGCCCAAGCCAACACAGCGATCTGGATGATGATGTCACTAGGAACAGTTTGACGACGATGTCCACACACCCACAGCCGCTAAACGCACTTCCAACACAGGTAGAAGAAGGCTAAAGGGAAAAGGCGCCTTCTTCTTTTGAAATCTCTTTTCCCGCAGCCGTCCTAGTCGGCAGAAACGAGGCTTAGCTAAGCCTTGCCAAACCACTGTTCTAACGTAGTTGCGCCCTTGCTCTTCTTTATGCCCACACTCATTTTTTCTAAAGCCTTTCTCACCCGTTCCTCGTCAAAGTCTCGTTCACCACACATGAACGCGACCACGCCTTCCACATCTGGTTCACGCCAAGCCAGAGGATAATCGTCCCTGACATTTGGGTGCAGAAAAATCTCGCGTATACGCTGAGGCTCAACTGGAATCTTGGCTTCCTTAAGCGAGAGCACGACTTTCTCTATGGTTCCATGCTCTTTAATCAACTGCAATGCTGTTTTGGGTCCGATGCCCTTCACGCCTTCAGGGTTGAAATCCGTGCCTACTAGTATGCCTATGTCCACCAACTGCTCGCGTGTGATGCCCAGTTCATCCAGCACCTTGTCTAGTTCAATTGTTTCAGGCACAACTTCGACGTACACGTTTTTTCTGGGCAGCTTTCTTCTTCCGCTGATGGTTACGTTGCGTAAGAGTTTTGGTGCGCCGAATAATAGGCTGTCGTAGTCTTGGCTGGCACAGTAATCTGTGTCGCCCTTCATGGTCATGTGGGCAGCTTGGGCTTCGCCTTCGCTTGGCGCCTGCACCCACGGTATGCCCAGTAGTTTGAGCAGGTGTTTGGCGTCGTCTGCCATGTAGTCCTTGAGCCGTGAGGTCATTTGGGCATATGTGCGAGCTTCCTCCATTTTGCCTTCCTGCAGTGCTTTTTCGTATTTGACTAGGGCTTCTTCTTTTACGTGGGCGCGGCGTTTGATTTCCACTTCCTTAAGCGTGGGTGGGACGCCGTCGAACACGTAGGCGGCTTTGATGCCCATTTCGACTAGGTTGCTGGTGCGGTAGAGCAAGCCGCTGAGGTGGCTTGTCACCCTGCCTGTGTGGTCTTTGAGTGGTGTGCCGTCTGGTTGTCGTATGATAGCTAGGAACTGGTAGAGTGCGTTGTATGCGTCTATGGCTATGGATTTGCCGTTCAAGTCGGTTAGGTTGACTGTGGTTTTTGGAACCAAGTCGCGGAGGTTGACGCCCATAAGGTGTAGGTATTAGTACGCGCACAGAAAAAATTTTTGTGTTTGAAGCGGGGCTTTTCAGGGTGTTTTTGGGGTTTTGTTTTGGTTTCTGTATGGTGTGTGTGGCTCTGTTGGCTCGTGTTTTGTGGTGCGGTTCAACATGGTTTGTGGTGCGCTTCAATGTTGTTTAGCGTGCGCATTGCCTATGTTGGGTGGAGCAGAGGGGATATAAGGGAGTCACCGCTAAGGATTAACAAAATTGCGTATTGAGGTTCAGATGAGCATGGGTGAAAAGGCTGCTGCGACCGCGTCAATGCCTATGTGCACGTCGTGTCACAAGATAATCTCGCCTAGCACTGAAGCCACCAAGTTTCAGTGTCCCAGCTGCGGCGAAATCACGATTTGGCGGTGTGGCAGATGTCGCAAGTTTGGCAGACCGTACAAGTGTCCAAAATGCGGTTTTGAGGGACCTTAGAGCTTTTTTTTAAATCAAGACCGCGTGGTTGTAACTGTGCGCTAGAAGGCGGCTTAGCGCCTATGGTCTTCTTCTTCCGACTGAAAGCAAGAACATCAGTTTATGATATGTTAAGTCATTCTGTGTTGGGTGGTGTCGGCGGGTGTGTCTGTATGTGTGCAGGTGATTGGTCATCGCGTTAGTGTCATCATCAAGCTTGGTTCAGATGCGCGCGCTTTCTGGGTAACGGGCGCTTATGTGTAGTTACTGCTTGGTCTGAAGGCGTTTCCCTCGCATGGAAACGAAGGCCTAAGTTCTTCCATAGTTGCCGCTGACAATGATAAGGTCACTGCGATTGACTAGGTCATCTTTGTTCAGGTCTGCATCTGGGTTATACGATGGTTGACCGAATGCGCTGCCATAGGCTTTTCCAAGGATTCTTAGGTCTCTGATTGCAACTATGCCGTCGCTGTTTATGTCACCTAGCGGTAATTGGAAGAAGCCGTCTCTAGCTGTATGCGGGATAGGTGTTGGAAGACCACCAACATTCGTATTGAGCAGTGTCTCGTTGAAGTGCAGAGGAACTGTGCCATTGGTGAGTACGTGGAAAGTGATCGTTGCAAGGACTCCGCTGCCGTCGGCTCCGTCGGGGGGATCTGGAAGTGGAAAGAGGGAGTTTGACATTTGAACCCAGCCAACGTCGTTGTCGATTAGTGGGCCCAGCGGCCAAGTGCTGACTCCCATCAAATCCGCGAAATCAAGGAGGAAAGGCCCTTCAACCATGTCTGAAACGTTCAAGACGATTGGGTTGAAGGTCATGTTGATCTCCCAGCCGTAAAGATTCTGGACATCTGCTATTGTGACGTTGACGTTAAAGTTCGTACCTGCTGCGGCAGTGCTTGGTAAAGGTTGTGTGCCAACCACTGTTGTAGGCGGTGATGAGACCGGTTTTGGGGTAAGCAGAATGGCTAGAACAACTGCTAGCATGAGCAGTGGGGATAATTTTCCCTTCATTGGACTCTCCCCTCTCTTATTTATACATGCGTTGGTCATATTTATCAAGTTTTCCACTTTCATATTTCTAGTGTTTCCTACTTCTGAGGAAGTAGAATGCTGCGGCTGCAACCGCGATCGTTATGACGGCGGCTCCTATATAGAGCAATGTTGTGGTTGGCGGTTCCTGAACAGTGATTGTTTCAGGCGTGCTTTCACTTGGGAAGGTCGTTGTGTCTCCTTGCCAGCTGGCTATGATCTCGTAGGTTCCGACTCCATCGGGCTTCCAGTCAATGGTGTATTGGCCTTGTGCATTTGTGGTTGCGGTGCCTAGTGTTTTCCATGTTTGTTCGTCGACCAGTTTGTAGAGTATTGTGATGGTTGCACTTTGGCGGATTGGGCTGATTGTTCCATTGATGTTTGTGGTTGCTCCAAGCGTGAAGACGGTTGGCGATGCGGATATTGACAATTGACTGTCTAGTTTTTGAATTGACACAGCGTTTTCAACGATGAATGTATTGTCGTTTGTTTCGGTTTCTCCAGTTACAGCGGTTGCGATTGCTTTTAGGTTGTAGGTGTCTGGATTGACTTCCGTGGTGTCCCAGAGAATGGTTTTTGTCTCAGATGCTTCAGTGGCTAGGTTTGTAGCTGTTATTGATTGAATGGCTGTGTCGTCGTAGTAGGCTGTGATGTCGAAGGTTTCTGCGAAGTTGCCTTTGTTAGTTACTGTAATGCTTATAGTCACTTGTTGCCCGATTCTGACCGAGTCTGGAGTGGCTGTGAGAGCCGTGATGCCTATGTTGTGGATTGAAATCGTCACATTTCTTGTTTCAATGTCCCAGAGCCCTTCGTCATCTGTGACGTTCAAAACGACTTCATACTTTCCAGTTGCGCCGTAGGTATGGTTCGCCGTTATCCCAATGGCAGAATTTCCGTCGCCGAAGTGCCATCTGTAGTTGATTATTTTTCCGCCATTTGCCTGTGAGTTTGACGCGTTGAAGGTCACCGTTGCATCCACGAGGGGAGCAGTGGGGTAATATGTGAAATCAGCGTTGGGATGGTCTATGATTGTGATAGTAGCTTGAGCTGAATTGATTAGCTGTTTGTTGTCCTCCACGGTGAGAGTCACTGTGCAGTTGTCTGCTGATGTATAGGAGTGCGTTATGATTGGGTCATCGACTGTGGTGATGTTGCCGTCGCCAAAGTTCCAGTGGTAGTGTTCTATGTTTCCGTCTGGGTCATAGCTATCAGTGGCGTTGAAGCTTACTGGTGTGCCAGCGACTGCGCGTGATGTTGAGGTTGTGAAGATCGCTATAGGGGGAGTGGCCACGGTTGTACCATGTATCTCCACCATGTGAGAGCTATGTGCGTAGGTGAAATGCAGGAATGTGTGAGTTCCATTTGTTGTCTCTTGTGGCTCCGGAATTATAGAGGCGTCTTCGAAGAAAACCGTGTAAGGACCACCTAGAAGGTCTATTGGAATAGTAACATTGGTGAAACCTCCGGTGCCAGTTTCTCCCGTAACGTTGAAGCCTATTCTCTTGTCTACTCGAATAAAATTGAAATCTGAAGTGATGGAGGTGCTTTCCACGATGACGTGGAATGTGAAGCCGCCTACGACAACTGGGTAATCCACGATATTGGTTAGCGAGATTGTAATCGCGCCGTCGACTAACTCATTATTGCTCTTTTCGTAATCTTCTTCAACGGTGGCATTGACTTTTATTATGTACTTGCCTAAGCTAACACTTGTCGTATTCCATGTGAAAATAACCGTCGTTTCCGTTTGAGGTGCAAAGTCAACTAGTTCTTGCGTTTCAATAGCCGTGTCATTGTAGTAAGCCGTAACGTTGAAGCTTTCCACGTAGCCATAGCCCTCGTTTGCCACGGTGGCGTTGATGGTTACTGGGACTCCGGGCATCACTGCAATATGTGAGGTTTTGATTCCGATGATTGCTACATCATTACCTATTGTCACGCTGGCTGTTGTTGTGGCTGTTGCACCATCGTTGTCTGTGACTGTGAGGGCGACGGTGTAGATTCCAGCATGAGTGTAGGTGTGCGTTGTTTTAGCTGTTAGGTTTATGTTCTTTAGAGGTCCTCGCATGTAGACTTCTGTTTCGTCGTCTCCGTAATCCCAATGATAGCTAACCAGCCAGGCGTCAGGGTCGTAACTGGCGGAAGCGTTAAACCTAATGGTGTCACTCACGCCGGCAGTAGACGGGTCAGCTGAAAAGCTGGCAAGTGGAGATGCATTTCCTGTTCTGTTGTCAAAGAGGCCATCTTCTGTTGTGTGTTCTATTGGTACAAGAGTGGTACCTACAACTGTATTCAGTTTCGTTCCTGTTACGAACCGTAGGAGAGTGCCTCTTTCTTCTGCCCTGACCGTGAAGGTGATATTAACTAGGGTTCCGCTGCCAGAGGCTCCATGGGGAGGGTAGGGGAACTTCAGCATGTATCCGACCAAAATGGTGCCAAGCGTATTATTTACTTTCTTGGCGAGTGCTTGGGTTGGGTAGCCGCTTTGTTTAAGGAAAGGGCCCTCCTTAATGGAGAGGACCGTCGTGTTCACAACGGCTGGATTGAACGTCATGTTAACCTGCCAGCCGTAAAGCTCTTGGACATTTGAAACGTTCACATTTATCGTGAAAGTACTTCCCACGATCTTGCCGGGATCAATTGTTTCTGGGGGGTCAACGAAGACATTTGGTATTGTCGGAGCCTTTCCCAAGTAAACTCCTTGTATTGCTACGAGGCTGAGAAACAGAATTCCAAGCAGAGCCCATGATAATCTTCTTCTAGACGCCATCATTCTCCCCTCTCTTAACCGTGAATATAAGAGCGTTCATGGACTTTATCAAGCTTACTCAGCCTATCGTTATATTGCAGGAAAGATGAAGCTGTAAGAAAAGAAAGCCTACGGGCTACTTTTTTGATCTGCGTTTCACGTAGAAGAATGCTATCGCACCCACAACTACTATCACTACGATAACCGCAACTAACACTTCCATCGGAACAATAGGCGCAGGTGATACTACAGAGACAACGACGCTGTCAGCATTGTTAGATGTTTGAGTTTCGCCTGAAACAGTACTCGCGGTGGCGGTTATCGTATAGTCTTGTGTGGCCAACTCTTTAGTATTCCAAGTGAAACTCAACGATTCCGAGTCGCCTGGCGCAAGTCCACTCACAGTTTGGATTTTTATGACTGTAGAGTCATAGGATAAAGTAACATCGAATGTTTCTGCTACGCTTCCGTTATTCTTAACGTTCACTACAACGGACACGTTAGCTCCAACCGTAACCCTCGATTCAGAAACCGTCAGACCAGTAACGGCTACATCATGCACTAGCGCCACATTGACTGAACCGCCGACTGGAGTAAAGCTTATGCGTTCCGGCAGTTGCGTGTCTGGGTTCATTGTATTAAGGAAAGTGTCTGTTCCAGGAGCATAAAACTCCAAACTACTTGTTCCTTCAGCCGTCGCATTAAACGTCACGTAAGCAAGGATTCCGCTGCCACTTGCTCCTTGGTCTAAGGGTGTACTGAAAGCACGACCTGCGAACACCCAGCCCGCTGTATTGTTGAGAGTCGTCGGCAACTCATACGTGTCTCCACCCTGCGCTAGCGCGGCTTGCTTGAGAAACGGGCCCTCGTAGAACTCAAGCGCCTCGAGAACAGCCGGATTAAAGGTGAGATTGAACTGCCAACCATAAAGTTCAGAAACGTCAGCTATGGAAACAGTGATGTTGAACACTGTACTAGGCAACCAAGCACTTGTTTCAGGCTCCAAATAAACTGTGGTGTCTGGAGAGGCTAGCGCAATACCGCAGGCACCCAACGTAAATGTGAACCCAATTAGCAAAGAGCCAAAAAACAACGTTCGCAACAGACGCTGTTTCATTTTCTGTTTACCTCACAAATCAAATTTGTCAGATTACGCTTGATTTCTATCTGGACCGCCCTTTTCTCCTTCTCGTGATGAAGAGCACTGAGGCACCGACTGCCACAATGACAACTACTATGGCTGCTATCCACTCTAACGGAATTCCAAGTTCCAAACCGCCGGTCGCATTTCTAAAAGACCCACCAACTGAGGTAAAATCCGTAATAGGAAGCACCGTTTGGTAAGGCGGCGGCACAGTGTTCAGCTTGGTCCCCTTTACGAAGTTCAAAGACGAAGCCCCTTGGCCTTTCACAGTGAATGTTACAGTCGCGAGAAGCCCGCTTCCTGTAGCTCCCTGCGTTGGATAAGGAACCGTAAATGATGACGACAGAAGCAGAAAGCCGCCTTCGTTGTTCACTCTCTTCATGACTACGGTCTCGTTTACTTGTTTGAGAAATGGGCCCTCATCGGTGCTAGCCACGTTTAGTATATTTGGATTAAACGTGACGTTCACTTGCCAACCATAAAGGTTGTTTACGTTAGTTATAGTCAGGTTAACATAGAACGTTGCGCCAGCTGATACATCCAGTACCTCTGCAGGCTTCATAGCGATCTCGGCTGCTGGGGAGGCAATTGCTACTTCTTTGGCAATGAGGATGTATCCAAGAGCGCAGAACAGGAAGAGCAGCTTCAGGTTCTTGATCAATAGCACCACGCTTCGAGGATTTCTACAGTGTAGAAGCGTAAATTTATGAAACTTTCGCTAGTTGCACAATCCTGCCGCGCTGCTTGGGTTGAAGCGTTATGTCTCTCCATAATGAATACTCACCGTCATGACATCGTCAATGTCCACCACACTATCTTCAGTGATATCGCAAGCTGGACCCCAAACTGGATTCCAAGATGGATCTGCCGTGCCGTAGTTAAACACAACCACCATGAAATCATCAAGGTTAACACGCTTGTCTGGAAAGGGCATCAAAACGCCACTGTACCAACCGCATATGTCGCCTCTAATCCTAACCACAAATGAAGCACCAGCAAAATAGTTGTCTGAAGTGTCTACTTCTCCTTGAACAGCAACTGCGACTGCGTTTGGCACATAGATCCCAGGCTTGACTTTGGTCGTATTCCACTCAAAAACTAAAACAAAAGACCTCCCAGAATCCAAAGTCACTATTGTCTGGCCCAACTGCGTTGAGTTAGCGTAGCATTTGACTTCGAAAGTTTCCTTTCCTTCTCCCTGATTCTCAACCTCTACTTCAAAATAAACAATTTCTCCTCTATACGCGAAGGTAATATTATTGTGGCTAGGAGTGTACGGCGTTACACTACGCACTGCAACATCATGAAGCTCAACACCGCTCCTATAGAATATGTCGTAGACCAGCTGAGGGTATCGCGGAGAGTTCCACGTTACCCAGATTCTTAAGTCGTTAGTCTGCACGGCACTCGGCCAATCATCATCTTCCATCGACGTGGTTAACTGAACATCATTTGTCCATGACCCATCAAAGATTTTATAGTATATGTCCGTATCATGTGCGTTTCTGTCAGAGTCCCAAAAAACCCAGATCCTCTCGTTTGCAGTTTGCATTATAAACGGATGTGTGTCATCTTTTGGATCGGTTGTCAACCGCACTTCTCCCAACCAGTGAGTGCCATTATAAGTTTTCGCGTAGATCTCCCGTGCCTCTTTAGCCCAAACTACCCATATGCTACCGTTTGCCGCTTGCATACATGACGGATACAAGTCATCCCAATAGTTGTTCTTATAGTCAGTCACAAGTAGCGTGTCATCAGACCATGGTTGGCCAGAGTCAAAAGAAGACTTGAAGAAAACGTTAGCCGACGGCTCGTATGTCGGGTCGGGTGGCGATACCGTTACGTTTCTGCCAGAACTCCAAAAAATCCAAACTTTTCCGTCTGATGATTGCATAATTGAGGGATAGCTGTCACGAGCGGGATCTACTGTCAAACGAGTATCCCCAGACCACGATGCTCCATTGTTAATCGATGTCTTGTAGTAAAGCTCGAAATCACCCGTTCTATCAGAATCCCAAACAATCCATATTCTTCCGTCAGCGGTCTGCAGAATTGACGAATGAGAATCTCGATAGGTATCGAAAGTCAGCTGGATGTCGTCGGACCAAGAAATGCCATTATCGGAAGAAATCTTATAAAAAACCTCATAGTTTCCTGTTCTGCCCGAATGCCAAGTCACCCATATTCTTCCATCACTTGTCTGGGTGATAGATGGATCCCAATCATCGCTGGGATCAGTTGTCAATCTTACGTCGGTTGACCAAGTGACAGCACGGCTGAGTTGCACAGCCGCTGACAAGGTCGCCAATAAAAGAAGCGTTGCAATCGTGAGAGATGTGAATTTTCTCTCCATTGGTAGACGACTCCTGACTGAATGAACAAAAAAGGGGATGATGGCTGCTTCCTTTTGCTAGGAAACAGCAACTAGTACGTACATCGAATTGTCGATGATGTCTCTTTCGTATGGGTGTTGGCCTGCTTCAGCAATGATAACGTAGTTGCCGGGTCCGAGGTCAGCGGTTATTTCCCAGTAGAAAGTCAATGTCTCACTTTGTCCAATCGTCAAAGTAGGTGTTGCCGTGCCAATTGTGCCCACCTTAAACACGCGCAAGGTTAGAGGAATTTCGTGTTCTATCTGTTCGCCTTGATTTTCGAGGGTGATGGTGATTTCAACCAGGTCCCCGACGTGGGCTGGATTTGATCCGCTGGCGTTGGCAGACATGGCTATTATGGCGCGGTCGTGAACTACTGGATGTATCTTGAATTGGTTGGGTCCCGGAAAGATTCCCGCCTTCCATTCCATGGTGGGTTCGTCGAGGTAGAAGCATCTTCCTATCGCCCAGTACTTCTTGACCCAATATGGCCAGTTATATGGACCTGTGGTGGTCTTCCATCTAGAATCGCCTAGGAAAAAGTCAGCTGGAAGGTCTTTCTCTTCGTGCGGAAGTATGGTTTCAACTGCGGTGCTGATAGTTCCCAGTTTCAGGCCTTCGTCTTTGCTGTATATGTCAAAGGCAACTCGCACTTGGTAAGACTGGTCGGTCGGGTTGCCAACTTTTGCCCAAAGCGTTTCGTGTTCTCCGAAATCGGCTTCTTTGAACACAGGACGTTCTGGCCAAATCAGGGTTTTTATGAGGTCTGGATGATCTCCAGCTTGCATCCATGCGTAGACTGTTAGAGCGTATTGAGCCGAGTCGCTCGCGCCGTTGTTGTCCGTTACAGTCAGAGTGATGGTGTATGTTCCCTCAGTGCCCGAGTCCCATGTCCTTTCCATTACCTTGTTTGTGGCATTAGTTCCGTCACCGAAGTCCCAGAGGTAACTCGCTATCCAGGCGTCGTCATGGGAAGCGCTGGCATCAAACTTGAACACGGTTCCTACTGTCCCAATTGATGGAGTCACCGAAAAGATGGCAACTGGTGGCTGATTAGTCACCCTATTGTCAAACAAACCGTCTTCAGCTAGGTGTGGCATAGGAACAGTGTTTCCTGCAATCACAGTGTTGAGTTTGGTCTCTTGCAGGTCCAACATGGTTACACCCACGCCAACCACTTGGAATGAGATGGTGGCGAAGATTCCGCTGCCGCTTGCTCCCGAAGGTGGATATGGGATTCTCAGCACTTCGCTTACGTAGGCGTAGCCTACAGCGTTGTCATATCTTCTCGAAAGGACCATGGTTGGGCCAGCGGACCGAAGGAAACTAGGTGATGGAAGAGTGATTGCTGTTACTTGAATTACGCTGGGGTTGAAGAACAGTTTGAAGCTCCAGCCGTAGAGATTGGCTACATCTGCGACATTGACACTGACAGCGAAGACACTTCCCACAACCTTTGTTGGATCCACGATGGCTGACGGATCAACATATACTCGAGCTGTTGTTGGCGCGGGCGCTATGCCCGCCATGGTGCTTGTGAGCAACAAGGCTACTAGGGACAGCCAAATCATATTTTTTATTTTCATTCTATTTCACTCTCCTGTTCGTGTTATGGATAGTAGAACCCTGGGTAGCCATTCTGGTATCCTGTTTGTCCGTAGCGAACACCGATTTCCATGACGTCGTCCAATTCTATGACCAAGTCTTTGTTCACGTCGGACCATGGGTCAATTGCATGCGACCATGGAGATGCTTCACCGTAGTGAAATACCGCAGCTTGGAAGTCGTCTAGGTCAATCTTTCCGTTGTGATATGGAATTGCTTGTCCACCTGTGTAGAAGTCTGGCCGTACAAGTTTTCTGAAGTAAGTTGGGTTAGCCACAAGGGTTATTGACTGACCTTGCTCACGGCTGACAAACCTATATGGTCCAGTCCCCGTCAGGTGACCAGTGGTTTCGTATTCGCCTTGCTCTCGAGATGCTTCTGGAGGTATGCTCTGCCAGATGTGCTTGGGAATCATTGGTATTCCTCCGGCCCAGTGAAGAGCCCAGGTACTTAGGACATCGTAATAAATCTCCACAGTGTATGTGCCTGTTGCCGTTACGTGGTGCAGGTTTACGGTATAGGGATAGAACAAGGAAGAGTAGGCGGCTTTCATGTAGGGAAGAGTAAATTCAACGTCATATGCGGTGAACGGTTGGCCGTCGTGCCACAGGATGTTTTGATAGAGTTCCATGGTAATCTTTGTGGCAAGCGAGCCTCCTCCTTTGTCCCATGTGCCCACTGTCCAGCTCTTCGCCATCCAAGGTATATTAGCTCCTGTTTCGGGGTCGGCAGTTATTAGAAAGTCATAGACTTTGTTCAGGAATTCCCAATCCCAATAGAAATCGGCTTGAACAGGGTTGAAAACGTCAGCATCGTTCATGAAGCCATATCTGAATGTGCCGCCTCTTTCAAAGCCTTCAGGGTGGACGCTGTAGAAAGTCCACAAGCCGTTTGCTCCGGCAGTGCCCATTCCAGAGATCACTTTAGTGTTGACAATTCCCTTCCATGGTTTATCCCAGTATGCCTCTTCACCCGTGTGGTGGCCGTAGTTCTTTCTGTAACCTATAGCACCTGCAGAGTGCCATCCTGGAATCATGGGAACCTGATCCATCAGTATATCTTGAGCTTTCTTGGCGGGTAATTCCGCAGAAGGCATATCTACTGCGAACTTGAGCTGCTCAGCCCAATAGTCAAACGTCGAGTTAGTGAAGAACACGTAATTGTTTGCCCAATCTCTTCCTGCAGTCCAATAGTCTATTCCGAACTT
>Ga0209521_10003120_pt1 | contig 13406 bp, 26 predicted proteins | sample Rifsed19ft4_FD_184016 | JGI IMG/M metagenome (GOLD analysis project Ga0209521, IMG submission 184016) | Soil microbial communities from Rifle, Colorado, USA - sediment 19ft 4 (version 2) | ecosystem: Environmental > Terrestrial > Deep subsurface > Rock core/Sediment | place: Rifle, Colorado... | reverse complement strand
ACGGCGCGTACAGCAGACTCGCGCCCAGGCCCAGGGCCTTTTACAAATAGCTCGATCTCCTGGATCCCTAGATCCTGGGCAGCCTTGACGGCGCGTTCCGTGGCCAAGCGGGAAGCAAAGGGCGTGCTCTTGCGCGAACCCTTGAAACCTACCAGGCCAGCGCTGGCCCAGGTAAGCGTATTGCCCTGGCCGTCGGTCACGGTAACAATGGTGTTGTTAAACGTGGCGAAAATATGGATATGCCCAAAGGCCACGCTGCGCTTAACAGTTTTCTTTGCGCTACGCGCGCCGCGCGCCGGCTTTTCGGCTTGCGGGGCTTCAGCCTCGGGGGCTTCGCCCTTGCCTTTTTTAGGTTGGGCTTCTTCTGGTTTTGCTTGTTTCTCTTTAGCCATGCTCGATGCTCCCAGGCCTACTTCTTAGTGGCGCCGCGGCGGCGACCGCGACCAGCCACCGTCTTGGCGGGGCCTTTGCGGGTACGGGAATTGGTGCGGGTGCGTTGACCGCGCACCGGCAGGTTACGGCGGTGGCGCAAGCCGCGATAGCTGCCAATTTCCAACAGGCGCTTGATATTTAGCTGCACCTCGCGGCGCAGATCACCTTCCACCTTCAGGTTCTTGGTAATGTAATCACGCAGCTTGGTGACTTCATCATCGGTGAGGTCTTTGACCCGTGTATCTGGATTAACTTCGGTCTGCGCCAGGATCTGCTGGGAGGTGGTGAGGCCAATCCCATAGATATAAGTCAAGCCATATTCAACGCGTTTGTCGCGTGGCAGATCCACGCCTTCAATACGTGCCATTCATCTCCTAGCCTTGTCGCTGCTTGTGCTTGGGGTTGCTGCAAATGACATACAGCTTGCCCTTGCGCTTCACGATCTTGCAGCGCGCACAACGCTTCTTTATTGATGCTGTCACTTTCATTCCAAATTGCTCCAAAAAATCCTTAATCCTGTCGGCAAACGACCAATTCTATCTGTCTTTTCACTTTCCGTCCAGACCCCGGTTACTGGGTCAGGATAAGCGGCTCACCTTCGGTCACCGCCACCGAGTGTTCGAAGTGGGCGGTCAGTGAGCCATCCGCCGAAACTACCGTCCACTGGTCGGCCAAGACCTTGGTGCGATGGGTGCCCACCAGCACCATGGGTTCCAGGGCGATGGTGATCCCGGGCTGCAGCAACAGGCCGCGTCCGGGGGTGCCATAGTTGAGCACCTGGGGGCCTTCATGCATCTGCCGCCCCACCCCGTGACCTGAATAATCCTGCGGCACGTGGTAACCATGGCCTTCCACCCAGTGCTGAATGGCAGCTGATACATCCCCCACGTGGCGGCCAGGGCGCATCTGGTCGATGCCTATGCGCAAGGCTTCGCACGTCACGTCAATCAGCATCTGCGCTTCGGGGCTGATCTCACCGATGCCAATGGTGAAAGCCGAGTCACCCACGAAACCCTTCCACACCGTGCCGCAATCCACCGAAAAAATGTCGCCTTCGCGTAAAACTCGCTTCTCACTCGGCAGGCCATGCACCAGCTCTTCATTGATGCTGGCATTGATGGTGGCCGGGTACGGGTAGGGCCCAGGGTATTTCAGGAAGGCCGGCGTGGCACCGTGATCGCGGATGACCTGCTCGGCGACCTTATCCAGCTTTGCGGTGGTGACACCTGGGCGGATGTTCTTGCGCACTTCCTCCAGCGCCAGGGCGTTGATGTGCCCAGCTTCCTTCATCAGCTCGAGTTCGGCCGCGCTTTTCAAGACCACGTTGCGTTCCCAGCTCATTGGGGGGCCCCACCAGCCCCCGTGGATAGCGCCGCGAGCAACTCCGCGGTGACGGCCTCAATGGTTTGGGCCCCGTTGATATCCACCAGCACTCCCTGCTTGCGGTAATGCTCGATCAGCGGAGCGGTCTGCTGGAAATAGACGTGGATGCGGCGTTGGACGGTTTCGCGCTTGTCATCATCCCGTTGGTAAAGTTCCGAGCCGTCAATATCGCAGACACCCGCCTGCTTTGGCGGATTGAACTCGTCGTGATAGATGTGCCCTTCCGCGCGGCAGGTCCAGCGGCCGCTCAGACGCTTGACCAGCTCTTCCTCATCCACCTGGATGTAGGGGACCCGGTCCACTGCGCCGCCGAATCCCTTCAGCATCTTTTCCAGGGCTTGCGCCTGGGCTGGAGTGCGTGGATACCCATCCAGCACCGCACCCTGGGCACAATCCGGTCTGGCTAAACGCTCGCGGATCATGGCAATGGTTACATCATCGGGGACCAGGTCGCCGCGGTTGATGTAACCTTCCACCAGCTTGCCCAGTTCTGTTTTGTTGTTAATGTTCTCTCGAAAGATATCTCCCGAAGACACATGCGCTAATCCGGTCCTCTCAGAGATGATCTCGGCCTGGGTCCCCTTTCCAGCCCCAGGCGGGCCTAGTAAGACGATGTACGTTGGCAATCTGGCCTCAGCATAATCCTGAGGAGCTCAACGTACGAGCAGGGATTCCTCGTACCCGTGCAACTTCAACTCGGCATCGATGTTAAAGAAGGTCTCGCGCACCGTGCCAACCACGATCAACAAGCCAGAGGAGCTCACCAGGAACAAACTGGCTTGGCTGCCGCCAGCGGTGAGGAACGGGAACAACGCGGTGACCACAAAGGGAAGCACAGCGATGCCGCCCAGGAAAAGCGCCCCGGGCAGGGTGATGCGGCGCAGCACGCTGGTGAGATATTTCTGCGTAGGCGCGCCGCGGCTTACACCGGGGATCTGCGCCCCAACCCGTTTCAAGTTCTCGCCATAGTTTTGTTGGGCAAAGAGGACATCGGTGTAAAAGAAGGAAAACGCAACCACCATGAGGAAATACAACAGCCAATACCAACCACCCTGGGGATTGAAAAAGCCCTGGATGCCCTGGGACAAGCCAACCACCCAGGCGGTTTGCGAGTTTTGGAAGAAAGTGGCCACGATGGAAGGCAGCTGCAAAATGGCCTGGGCAAAGATCAACGGGATCATGCCGGACATATTCACCATCAGCGGCAAGGTGCCCTTGACCGGCATGGACATGCGGTTGCCCATGCGGCGCCCTGGGTACATAACGGGCACGTTACGCCGCCCTTGCTGCACATAAACGATCACGAAGATAGTGAGCACCATGATCACGGCGATGAAGATCATCGAGATCCAACCCGCCGAGGTGCCGGCCAGCAGGTCAATGAAGTTGCCGGGGATGCGTGAGATGATGCCGGCAAAAATGATCAGCGACAAGCCCTGATTGCGGATGCCGTATTCGGAAATCAACTCGCCAAGCCAGATGCCGAACATGGTGCCGGCGGTCATGCTGAAAATGATAGCCACCGAACCCAGCACGTTGACTCCCTCCCCAAAGAAGCCAAAGCCCTCGATCACCTGGCCGCCTGCAATAGTGGAAAATATGTTGATCTGCCCGATCGCGGTAAGGGCTGCCATAGGCACGGCGAGATAATAAGTCCACCGTTCCATCCATTTGCGGCCTTCACGCGGATCCTCTTCCATGCGGCGTTGCAGCGAAGGAATGATAGGCAGCAATAGCTGCAAAATGATCTGGGCGGTGATGTAGGGATAGACACCCATGGCCAGCACGGAGAAATTAAGCAGCGTGCCACCGGAGATGAGGTCGATCAGACCCACCAGGGTGGAACCCGCACTGCCCTGCGCCATTAACGAAGAAATCAATTCCCGGTTTACGCCGGGAACGGGGACGTGAGAGACCAGGCGGTACAGGATCAAGATCCCCAGGGTAAAGAGGATCTTGCGCCGGATATCAGGAGCGGTCCAAAGATAACGCCATGCAGCTCGCCTCATTGCTCTCCTTGCTTGTTCTCACTTTCCTTGATCAATTCGACGCTCCCACCGGCCTTCTCGACTTTGGCAACTGCGGCCTTGCTGGCGCGATGCACGCGGATTTTGAGGGCGCCTTTCAGCTCCCCGCGCGCCAGCAACACGATGGGGCTTTCAGGGTAGCGCAGAATGCCTGCCTTCTCCAGCGTATCTGCATTCACTTCGCTGTTGGTTTTGAACCCGGCCAATTGGTCCAGGTTGATCTCGTTATAGTTGACGCGGAACGGCGGGTTGAAACCCCGCTTGAACGGCAGCCGCCGGAAGAAAGGCAGGTTGCCGCCCTGATGATAGAGTCCCGTGCCGCCGCCAGCCCGCGCCCCTTGGCCCTTGGTTCCCCGTCCGGAGGTCTTGCCGCGCCCCGATCCGGTGCCGCGCCCTACGCGGCGATGGGGTTTGGTCTTGCCCTCGTTAGGTTGCAATTCGTGCAGCTTCATCGTCCTATGCCTCTTCGACTTTCAGCAGGTGGCTCACTTTGTTGATCATGCCGCGCAAGGCAGGAGAATCCTCGCGGACCACGCTGGCATGCATGCGGCCCAATCCAAGGGAGCGCACGGTTTTCTTTTGGCTCTCTTCATACCCAATGGGGCTGCGCACCAACGTCAGTTTAAGTTGCTTGCCTGAATCTTTTTTAGCTGCCATTCTTCTTGCCTCGATCCCAGAACGGCTTAACTTCTGATGCGTCCTTGCCGCGAATAGAAGCCAGGTCGTCGATGGATTTCAATTGGTCCAATGCTTTAATCGTCGCCATCACCACATTGTGGATGTTGGGGCTGCCCATCGACTTGGTGAGGATATCCTGGATGCCGACCGCCTGCATTACGGCGCGCACACCGCCGCCGGCGATTACACCGGTTCCGGGTGACGCCGGTTTGAGCAACACTTCGGCGCCGCCCACCTTGCCCACCACGGCATGAGGAATGGTACCGAAATATAAGTTCATGCGGCGCATGTTCTTGCGCGCCCGCCCGGTGGCCTTGCGAATGCCTTCGGGCACCGTGTTAGCCTTGCCAACCCCAGCGCCCACCCGGCCGCCGCGGTCGCCAACGATCACCGTCACGCGGAAAGCGAAGCGGCGGCCGCCTTTGACCACTTTGGCCACGCGGCGGATCTCGATGGTCTTTTCTTCAAACTCGCGCTCGAAGTCGGCGCCAGCATAATCTTTTCGTTCTGTTTTTTCGGTCATTAATGCTCCTAGAACTCCAGACCTTCTTTGCGGGCGCCCTCAGCAAGCGCCTTCACCCGGCCCGCATAGCGAAACCCGCCGCGGTCCAGCACCACTTGCTTGATGCCTTTGGCTTGGGCGCGCTGGGCAACAGCCTCGCCAACCAGGCGGGCTTGCTCCGTTTTGTTCTTGCCCTTCATCTTATTGCGCAATTCACCATCGTTGCTCGAGGCGGAGACGAGCGTGTGGCCTGCCCCATCGTCGATCAGCTGGGCATAAATGCCCGCCAGGCTGCGATACACATTGAGCCGCGGGCGTCCGGTGCTGCCGCTGATCTTGCGGCGCACGCGCAAATGTCTTTTTTGTCTAGCAGAATTTCGTCTTTTCTCAGCCATAGTCTTCCTAATTGTTTAAGCAACCGTCGCTTTACCGGCTTTGCCTGCTTTGTGGCGCACATACTCACCTACGTAGCGAATACCCTTGCCCTTGAACGGTTCGGGCGGGCGCACTTTGCGAACGCGGGCGGCTGTCTCGCCTACCAGCTCTTTGTCGAAGCCGCTCACAATGATCTCGCCCTTTTCGCCAATCGCAAAGCTGATCCCGGCGGGCGGTTCCATCTGCACAGGGTTGGAATAGCCAACATGCAAAACCAGGGTCTTGCCTTTTATCTCGGCGCGGTAACCCACGCCCTGTATTTCAAGCGTTTTGCTAAAGCCGGCGCTGGTGCCAACCACCATGTTATGCACCAGGGCACGGGCTGTACCATGCAGGGTCCGCCCGGATTTTCCTTCGGAATGGCGCTCTACATGCAGCGTATTGCCTTCCTGCTTGAAGCTGATGACCGTGGGGAACGTATGCGAAAGCTCGCCCTTCGGGCCTTTCACTTTTACTGAGGACCCATTGATCTCCACATTCACACCGGAAGGGAGCACAATCGGCATTCGTCCAACTCGAGACACGCTAAACCTCCGATAATTGCCTGGGTTTGCTACCAGACCTTGCAAAGTATTTCGCCGCCCACACCCAACTGGCGGGCTTTGCGGCCGCTCATCACGCCCTTGGGCGTGGAGAGGATGGCGATGCCCAGGCCGGATAGCACCCAGGGGATCTCGCTGCGCTTGGCGTAGATGCGCCTGCCGGGGGAGCTGACCCGTTCCAGGCCGCTGATCACGGAGCGGCGCGTGCGGCGGTCACCGATGTACTTCAAAGTAAGCCGCAGCACCTTAAAGCCGGAGAAGTCATCTTGCACGACTTCAACCTTCTCAATAAAGCCCTCTTCCTTAAGAATCTCCGCGATGGCTGCCTTGAGCTTGGAGCTCGGCATAGCCACCAGGGTCTGCCCCGCCATGATCGCGTTGCGCATCCGGGTGAGTAAATCGCTAATTGGATCGTTTATCGCCATTCTTGCTCCTCAGCGCCTACCATGACGCTTTTACCACGCCGGGGATTTTGCCCTCGAGGGCATATTCACGGAAACAAATGCGGCACAGGCCAAAGCGGCGCATGTAGCCGCGCGGTCGTCCGCACACTTTGCAGCGGTTGCGCACGCGGTTGACATATTTACGCCGGGACTCGCGCGTGATGATCGATTTCTTGGCCATAACCTAACCTTCTCTCCTGAACGGCATGCCGAGCATTTGTAGCAAGGCCCGCCCTTCTTCGTCGTTCCGCGCCGTGGTCACGATGGTGACCTCCAGGCCGCGCACCTGTTCGATACTGTCGTACTGGATCTCGGGGAATACCAGTTGCTCGTTGAAACCCATGGTGTAATTGCCGCGGCCATCGAAGGCATTGGGAGACACGCCGCGGAAATCGCGCACGCGCGGCAGGGCCAAATTCACCAAGCGGTCAAAGAAAGCCCACATGCGCTCCCCCCGTAAGGTCACCTTGACCCCGATGGATACGCCTTCGCGCAGCTTAAAGTTCGCGATGCTTTTGCGCGCCTTGGTCACCACCGGCTTCTGGCCGGTAATGGTCGCCAGATCTTCCACGGCAGCATCCAACACCTTGGCTTCCCCTTGCGCTTGGCCGATGCCGATATTAAGCACCACCTTCTGCAGGCGCGGCACTTCCATCACGTTGTCCACGCCCAGGCTTTTTTTCAAGGCGGGGACAATTTCCTTTTGATAGCGTTCTTTCAAATAATGTGCCATTCAATTACTCCGCGCGGCCTTAGGCCTTATCAATTTGCTTGCCGCAATTCTTGCAAACCCGGTGAGAGCCATCCGCATCCCGCACAAAACCCACCCGGGCCGGCTCGCCGCACTTTGGGCAAACCAACAACACATTGGAGATGTGCAAGGGCGCTTCGAACTCAATGATGCCGGGGTTCAATTGGCGGCCCTGAGTCTGCACGGCGCGTTGGTGCTTCTTGCGCAAGTTGATCTTCTGGATCACCAGGCGGTTTTTTCTGGGCAGCACTTTGATCACTTCGCCGCGCTTGCCCTTGTCCATATCTTTACCGGTGACCACTTCAACGGTGTCACCCTTGCGTATCTTTTGCTTCACTCTCATCTCTCCTGGTGGGCCTATAGCACTTCGGGGGCCAGCGATACAATGCGCATGAAGCCCCGGTCGCGCAGTTCGCGCGCCACGGGTCCAAAGATGCGCGTGCCCCTCGGATTGGTTGTGTTGCCTTCCAAAATGACCGCGGCGTTGTCGTCGAAGCGGATGTAAGAGCCGTCCTCGCGGCGCCATTCTTTGGCGGTGCGCACAACCACGGCGCGCACGATCTCGCTTTTCTTCACCGTTCCCTGCGGGATGGCGCTCTTCACCGTGCCGGTCACAATGTCCCCAATGCTGCCGTAGCGCCTCCCGGTGCCCCCCTGTACCTGGATCACCAGGATCTCCCGGGCGCCGGTGTTATCGGCCACCTTCAGTCGCGATTCCTGCTGGATCATTAAACGACCTCCTCCTGCTCTTTGTGCTGCAGGATCTCGACCACGACCCAGCGCTTCGTCTTGGAGATCGGGCGGCTCTCGATCACGCGCACCCGGTCGCCCACCTTGGCGCCCAGTTCATCATGCGCCACCAGTTTGTGCTGTGATTCGACTACCTTGCCATACAAAGGATGGCTAAAGGATTGCTTGGTGCGCACCACCACGGTCTTTTGCATCTTATTGGACAACACTACGCCTTCGGTTTCGCGGCGTTTGCTCATGCTTCACCTTCTGTCTTCTGCTCGGCGCGCTTCTCCCGCAAAATGGTCATCAAACGGGCAATGTCTTTACGAGTCATGCGCGGCAAGTTCTGGTCCTTCAGCTCACCGGTAGCGATCTGAAAGCGCATGCGCATTAGTTTTTCGCGCGCATCATCCAGCTCATGTTCGATGGCTTCAACGGTTAATTTGCGTATTTCTTCTGTCTTCATCGAATTACTCGCTCAAAAATTCCGTGCGGCTGATGATCTTGGTGCGCACCGAAAGTTTGTGTTTCGCCAGAGTCAGCGCCTTGTAGGCAACGTCCTTGGGCATACCGGCAACCTCAAAGAGGATGCGCCCCGGCTTGATCACCGCTGCGTAAAATTCCACGCTGCCCTTGCCCTTGCCCATACGAGTTTCAGCCGCCCGTTTGGTGATGGGCTTGTCCGGGAATACGCGGATCCACACCTTGCCGCGCCGTCGCGCTTCGCGCACGATAGCCCGGCGGGCGGCTTCCAACTGGCGGGCGGACACCCAGCCCGGATCCAGGGATTGAAGGCCATATTCGCCGTAATGCACTTCGGCGCCGCGCAGGGCTTTGCCCGTCATGCGGCCGCGGTGCATCTTGGGAAACTTGAAATTCTTTGGCATCAACATACATTAATCCTTTAATCTCTAGTCCCTAAGCTCCATTCTCCTCCCCACCCAACAGGATTGGGGATCTGAGATCGGAGCTTGAAGACCGGGGTCTTAGCTATTCGCTAACGTACACGCCTTCCGTGCTCTCAGGTTCAGCCTCTGCCTCGGGCTGGGTTTCGCCGCGGTAGATCCAAACTTTCACGCCGATCACGCTGTATTGCGTCAGGGCTTTGGCCTTGGCGAAATCAATATCGGCCCGCAGGGTCTGCAAAGGCACGCGGCCATCGCGCAGCCACACCCGGCGAGACATGTCCGAGCCGCCCAGGCGGCCGGTCACTTCAATCCTCACGCCCTGGGCGCCAGCACGCATCGATTGCTCGATGCCGCGGTTCAGCGCCCGGCGGTAACTAATGCGGCGTTCCAACTGGTCTGCAATATTTTGAGCCACCAATTGCGCATCCAGGTCCGGCTCTTTGATCTCTTTGATGTCCAATTCGATCTTCATCCCGACCAGGGCTTCCAGGGCTTTGCGGATCTCCTTGACGGTCTCGCCTTTCTTGCCGATCAGGATGCCCGGTTTCGCCGTGTGCACCATGATCTTGACGTTGCCCGGGAACCGCTCCACTTCGATGCGGGAGAGGCCGGCGCGTGGGGCCATCTTGTGGACCAGCTTGCGAATTCCGAAGTCCTGGTGCAGGCGGTTCACATAGTCTTTGCCTTCGGCAAACCAGCGACCGTCCCAGGTCTTATTGATCTTAAGGCGGAAGCCCACTGGATGTACTTTTCGACCCATAACTCTCCTACTTCGTAGCTGCGGGGGTGGCGGCAGCCGCGCCTTCCTGTTCGCGCAGCACGACGGTGATGTGCGCTGAACGGCGTAACCAGGGCTTGAAGCGGCCTCGAGCGCCAAATCGGCGCCACTTGCGCGTGCGGCCGGCATCCGCCGTGATCGTGTGCACCACCAACTGGTCCCGGCTGATGCCCATGTTCTTCTCCGCATTGGCCACCGCGGAAGCCACCAACTTGGAGACGGGATGCGCCGCCTTGCTAGGTACGAATTTCAATATATTCAAAGCCTCAACAGCCGGTTTACCGCGTACCAAGTCGATGACCAAGCGCAGCTTTTGTGGCGAAATGGAGACGTTGCTTACCTTAGCGCGAATATCATGCGTCATGTTTATTCCTCAGCCGGGGGAGCTGCCGCGCCGATTTCAACTTTCTTCTCGCTCACGTGGCCGCGGAAAGTCCGAGTGGGGGCAAATTCGCCCAGGCGGTGGCCTACCATGTTTTCGGTAATGTAAATAGGCACGTGGCGGCGGCCGTCGTACACTGCGATGGTGTGGCCTACCATCTGCGGAAAGATTTGGCTGGCGCGGCTCCAGGTTCGCAGCACAGTCTTCTCTTTGCGCTCGTTCATCGCTTCGATTTTCTTCAGCAGTTTCGGGTCCACGAAGGGCCCTTTTTTAAGTGAACGTCCCATCCACAGTCTCCAGGTCGCGTCTAGCGGCGCTTCTCGCCGCGGGAGCGCAAAACGTACTTGTTCGTTGCTTTGTTGCGGCGCGTCTTCTTGCCGAGGGTTGGCTTGCCCCAGGGGCTCTTGGGGCTGGGCATGCCCACCGGCTGGCGGCCTTCGCCGCCCCCGTGCGGGTGATCGCGCGGAGTCATGGCTGAGCCGCGCACCGTGGGGCGAATGCCCTTGTGGCGCTTGCGGCCGGCCTTGCCAAACTTCACGTTGCCGTGATCTACGTTGCCCAATTGCCCAATGGTGGCATAGCAGGTCTGGCGGATCAGGCGGATTTCACCCGAGGGCAAGCGGATCTGGGCAAACTCGCCCTCTTTGGCGTTTAATTGGGCTCCCCCACCAGCGGAGCGCACCATTTGGCCGCCGCGGCCTTCCTTCATCTCGATGTTATGAATGATGGTGCCCGTCGGAATGTTGGCCAGAGGCAGGCAATTCCCAAGCTGGATGTCCACATTGGGTCCGGAAACCACCGTCGCACCCACTTTTAAGCCCAGCGGCGCCAGGATATAGCGCTTCTCTCCATCGGCGTAGTGCAGCAAAGCCAGGTAAGCGGTGCGACCGGGGTCATACTCGATGCCTGCCACTTTGGCCGGAATCTCGTGTTTGTTGCGACGAAAGTCCACCAGGCGCATGCGCTGGGGATGCCCGCCGCCCCGATGGCGAACGGTAACCTTGCCGCGTACGTTGCGACCACCCTTGCTGGTCTTCTTGGCCAGCAAGGCTCGTTCAGGCTTTGACTTGGTAATTTCTTCAAAGCTGTGCCCTGTGGCGCCTCGGCGCCCGGGGGATGTCGGCTTATATGTCTTGACTGGCATTACTTAACACCTTCAAAGATATCTACCGTCTGGCCGGGGGCCAGGGTAACGATAGCTTTCCGATATCCGGAGCGGCGCAAACGCACCCGCCGGTTGGTTGCGGAACGGGTGCGCTTAGCTGGGACATTCAGCACATTGACCCGTTGCACTTTCACTTCGAACAAGAACTCCACCGCGTCCTTAACCATCGCCCGGGTAGCTTCCGGAATAACTTCAAAAGCCACCTGGTGCAGCTTGGTGTTCTGGAAGTTGGACTTCTCCGTGATCAGTGGTCGTCTCAAAACGTCGTAAACGGTCGTCATTTGGGTTCCTAGCCTAGCTCAAAAAGGTCTCGATGGCTTTGATCGAATCGAGGGGCAGGATGAGCTTGTCATACGTTAGCAGATCACGCACATTCACATAGTTAGCCAGCAAGGCTTTGAATACAGGCAAATTTCGTCCGGCGCGTTGCACGCGGGCATAATTCTCGTCCTTGCCCGGCAGCACCAGTAAGGCAGAACCCTCCCCCACCAGGTTAGCCAACGCTTGGGCTACCAGCTTGGTCTTTGGCTCATCGAAGCCAAATGTATCCACCACCACGATCTCTTTTCCCGCAGCCTTGGCGGACAAGGCCGAGCGCAGGGCAGCCCGGCGCATCTTTTGGGGCATGTCCTGGAAGTAGCTGCGCGGGCGGGGGGTATGCACCCTGCCGCCGCCTACCCATTGGGGCGAGCGTATAGAGCCTTGGCGGGCGTTCCCGGTGCCCTTTTGTGCCCAGGGCTTGCGGCCGCCGCCGGCCACTTCGGCACGCGTTTTGGTCTTATGCGTCCCCAGGTGACCGTTGGCCATCTGGCGAACATAAGCCTGGTGCATCAGATCCTTGTCTATGTTAGCTTCGAAGATCTTGGCCGGGAGTTCAACCTGCTGCTCGAGCTTCTTGCCTTGAATGTTATATACGTCTAGTTTCATAGTTGCGTCCGCTTCGGCTGCTTAGGCCGTTTTGCGAGCCTCCCGAATGCTGACAATGGCGCCCTTGCCCCCGGCGACGGCGCCGTGCACCCCGATCAAGTTCATTTCGGGGTTCACCAGCACCACTTTGAGGTTGATGGCGGTAACCCGACGCACGCCCATATGCCCCGGCATCTTCTTGCCCTTGAACACATGGCCGGGATAAGTATTTGCGCCGATGGAACCCACCGAGCGTTGCCGGTCCGATTGGCCGTGGGTCATCGGCCCGCCGCTGAAACCGTGGCGCTTCATGGCGCCGGCGAAGCCTTTGCCTTTGCTAACGCCGATGATGTCCACGCGATCACCGATGACAAAGTTCTGCACCGTGAGAGTGTCGCCTTCTTTTACTTCAGGTTGCTTGGCGCGGAACTCGCGCACATAGCGCAATAGGGGAGCCTTGACGCGGTTCAGGTGCCCGCGCTGGCCGCCGCTGAGGTGCTTGGCCTTCGTGTCGCCAAAACCTAGTTGCACCGCGCTGTACCCCTCGTGATCGGGGCGGCGGATCTGGGTGACAAAGCAAGGCCCAGCTTCGATGAGCGTAACCGGCACCGCGTGCCCTTGCTCGTCGAAAATCTGGGTCATCCCGACTTTCTTTCCAATAAGCCCTTTGAACATCTTCAATTTCTCCTAACGTTTTGTTGGGGACTGCCGGTCTGGGCTAGACCTCATCATCCCGCTGCGGCGCAGTCAGTTAAATTATCGGAAAGAGCTTTTCTTTCCCATAATAGAACTCTTGCACCGCCCCAGGCAGCTACGCAGTTTGCTGCGCCTTGGCTGCCTTACTCGAACTAAATTTGTGGCTCCGCCAGTCACACGCGAAGCCCAGAACTATACCAAACAGTTGCCTCTTCGTCCAGTCCTTCGTCACTGCCAGAGGCAGTTTCCTCAGGACAAGCTCTAGATCTTGATCTCGATATCGACGCCGGCCGGCAGATTGAGGCGCATCAGCATGTCGATAGTTTTCGAGTCAGGTTCCAGCACATCGATGATACGGTTGTGCGTGCGGATCTCGAAGTGCTCGTGCGAATCCTTATCGATAAAGGGTGAACGCCTCACGGTGAACATCTCGCGCCGTGTGGGCAGCGGCACCGGGCCCACCACACGGGCACCTGTGCGCTCGGCGGTCTCGACGATGCGCTTGGCCGACTGGTCGATCACACGGTGATCGTAGGCCTTGAGACGAATACGGATTTTCTGCTTGGTAGTCGCCATGTCAGTCCAGGATCTTGGTGATCACGCCGGCGCCCACGGTCAGGCCGCCTTCGCGGATGGCGAACTTGGA
>Ga0209521_10003106_pt1 | contig 13445 bp, 15 predicted proteins | sample Rifsed19ft4_FD_184016 | JGI IMG/M metagenome (GOLD analysis project Ga0209521, IMG submission 184016) | Soil microbial communities from Rifle, Colorado, USA - sediment 19ft 4 (version 2) | ecosystem: Environmental > Terrestrial > Deep subsurface > Rock core/Sediment | place: Rifle, Colorado... | reverse complement strand
ACTACGTCGTCATCACCGATAACATCAAGTCGTTCGAGCAGCTGCTCGCCGTCACCAATTATCTGGTCGAGCAATCGCGCAAAAAAGGCGGCAAGGCGGCGCCGAAGAAGTAAGTTTCAGGCGCGCGGCGCAAAGCCCTGGCGCGCAGCGCGTACGCGAGCGCTGGGCCAGACGGAAACCCGTTCGCGCATCACTCTTGCATGCGGCAGGAATGAGGGTTGCCCCTGTGCCGCACAAGCGCTTTTGGCAGACTTCGCCGGATCGACATATTATTCGGGGATCCAGCTTGGCCAGGGAAAGCACGATGATCCTCCTCAGAAAAGCCTTGGCGGCGCTGTTGCTCGCGCTTGCGGCGGCAGGCGCCGCGAGGCTTGTCCAGGCTCCGCGTCGGCGCCTGCTGCTGGCAGGTGCGGGCATTGGCGCGGCACTCCTGGTGCTGGTCAGCCTGCATCCCGCACTCCGCGCTGCTGCGGACCGGGCGGGCTCGGTGCTCGCGGTCCGGGCCGTGCTGGTGGGTGCCGGAGAGGTCCTCGCGGCAACGTGTGCCATCGCCGTTGCCGCCCTCGGGCTGCGGCGGCTCGCCGCCGCGATCCTCCTCGTGCTCACCGTGAGCGCCGGCCTTGCCCTCGCGTGGGGTTTCAACCCCGCCATCCCCCCTGCTGCGATCCCGGGTCGCACCGAGCAGACGCGCCTCGTCGACCGCCTGCGCGAAGGCGGCAGGGTGCTCCCCGTCGGCTGGGTGCTGAGGCCCAACACCGGCATCCTGGCCGGCCTTCCCACCGTCACCGGCGTGGACGATCTCGTTCCCGAGCGGTACTCACGGTTCGTGAAGTGGGCCGACCTCGACGCGCTCGATGCGGCGCGACCCCTCGACCTTCGATCCACGGCCCTGATCCGCCGTGCCGCTGCGACGATCGTTCTCGCCGACCGGCCGATTGCCGGTCCCGGGCTCGCGCCGGTCCCCGAGCTCCAGGGCCCGTCGCTATGGGCCGCGAGGGTCACCGGTGCCCACCCTCCGGCCGGTTGGTACCCCGCCGCGCTTTCCGTGCGCAGCGCCGATCAGGCGTTCGCCTTGCTCTCCGGGGAGCGCCTGGTGGACGAGAACACCGTGGTGGTTGAGGGGCCCTGTGCCCCGCTGCCGGCAGCGCCGGGCCTCGCACAACCCCTGACCCCGGTCAGGGACGGCCCGAACCGGGTCACCGTCGAGGTCAGCCGACCCCGCGCGGGCATCCTCGTCCTCCGGGAGCTGGCGGACCCCGGCTGGCAGGTGCGCGTGGATGGGCTCCCGAGCACCGCCGTGACGGCGGACGGGATGTTCCTGGGGGTGGCGCTGAGGCCGGGGCCGCACCGCGTTGAGTTCGCCTACCGGCCCCTGGAGTGGCGTCTGGGCCTGGCACTTTGCGGGGTGGGGGCGGCATGCCTGCTCGCCTTTACCCTCCTGACCGCGCGGTACCGGCAGCCGGCCGGGACCCGGCGGGGCTGTTGTATCATCCCCGCATGGGGTCCACCCTGAGAATCGCGCTGGGGGCTGACCACGGCGGGTTCGAACTCAAGCAACAGCTCCTCGAGCACGTGCGGTCCCTTGGGCACGAGGTGCAGGACTGTGGGACGCACGGCAAGGAGCCAACCGACTACCCGCGCATCGCCTACGCGGTTGCGAGTTTGGTGGCCTCAGGCCGGTGCGATTTCGGCGTCATGGTGGACGGCGCCGGCATCGGTTCGGCGATGGTCGCCAACAAGGTGCCCGGCGTGCTGGCCGCCGCCTGCTACAACGAGGCGCTGGCGCGCAACAGTCGGGAGCACAACGACGCGAACGTCCTCACCCTCGGCGCCAGCCAGGTGGATCTGGAGACCGCAAAGAAAATTGTCGGCACGTTCCTCTCGACCGCATGCACGGTGGAGCGCCACAGGGCACGCGTGCGGATGATCCGTGAGATCGAGAAGGGGGCCACCGATGGCGGCCGCAGCGAGGCTGTTCAGCTCGCCGCGGCGGACATCGAGAGGATCACCGACCGGGTCAAGCAGCTTCTCACGGCGCCCCCCGGCAGCGCCCCGTTGCCCCCCGTGATCCCACCGGAGCAGCTCGCCAAGCTCATCGACCACACCATGCTGAGGCCGGAGGCAACACCTGCAGACATTCAGAAGCTGTGCGACGAGGCTCGACAGTTCGGCTTCTTCTCGGTGTGCATCAACCCCTCCTACGTCGCCGAGGCAAAGACGCTGCTGCGCGGCACGCCGGTGAAGGTGTGTGCCGTGGTTGGCTTCCCGCTCGGCGCCCAGCCCCCCGAGATCAAGGTGCTCGAGACCAGGCGCGCCATCCGTGAGGGTGCCCAGGAGATCGACATGGTCATCAACATCGGCGCGCTGAAGAGCGGGGATGACGCGCTGGTGCGGAAAGACATCCGCGGCGTGGTGGAGATCTGCAAGGATGGCCGTGCGGCGTGCAAGGTGATTCTCGAGACCGCGCTGCTCATCGATGCGGAGAAGGTGCGCGGCTGCGAGCTCGCCATGAAGGCCGGCGCTGACTTCGTCAAGACCTCCACTGGGTTCTCCAAGGCGGGAGCAACCGTCGAAGACGTGTCCCTCATGAGCCGCACGGTGGCGCCCAGGAGGCTGGGTGTGAAGGCTGCGGGGGGGATCAGGACATACGCCGACGTGGTCCGGATGATCCAAGCAGGGGCGACCCGTGTCGGGTGCAGCAACAGCGTGAAGATCATGGAAGAAGCTCTCGCGCTCGGCGCGCGGAAGGAGTAGGCAGATGGCGGAGCTGCGATGCTACGTTTTCCTGGACAGCCTGCAGCCCAAGTTTGCCTCGTTCCTGGGCACGGTGGCGCAGGGCTTCCTGCCCACGCCGGGGCAGGCCTCGCTGTTCGTGGAGATCGCGCCAGGGATGGACATCATGCGGGTCACCGACGTGGCGCTAAAAGCCACCGACGTGCGGCCGGGGATGCTGATCATCGAGCGGCTGTACGGGATGCTGGAGATCCACGCGGACGCCCAGGCCGACGTGCGGCAGGCGGGGGGGGCGATCCTGGCGTCCCTCGGCCTCAAGGAAGACGATCGCATCAAGCCGCAGCTCGTGGCGAGCCAGGTCGTCCGCAACATCTCGCCGTACCACACGCAGCTGATCAACCGCAGCCGCCACGGCGACATGATCCTCCCCGGCCAGTCGCTGTACGTGCTCGAAGTGGCCCCGGCTGGATACGCTGCGATTGCGGCCAACGAGGCGGAAAAGGCCGCCGAGATCAACATCCTCGAGGTGCGGGCGTTCGGCAGCTTCGGGCGTGTGTACCTCGGCGGCGAGGAGAGGGACATCGACGTCGGCTACCGCGCCGCAGAGCAGGCGATTGCCGACATTTCCGGACGGGCAGCGAAGATCAGCGGAGCGTGATCGCGTGCGGGTCCCGGGCAAGGCCCGGGACCGCCGAAGAGGGAGGAGTGAGATGACAGAAGCGCTGGGCATGATCGAGACGAGGTCCTTTCCGGCCGTGGTGGAGGCCGCAGACGCGGCTGTGAAGGCGGCCAAGGTCGAGCTGGTGTCCTACGAGAAGACCGGCGGCGGGTACGTGTCAATCATCGTCAGGGGTGACGTGGCGGCGGTGAAGGCGGCCTGCGACGCGGGCCAGGTGGCCGCGGGCCGGGTCGGCGAGGTCGTAACGGTCCACGTCATCGCACGTCCGCACGTCAACGTCGACGCGGTCATGCCACTGGGGCGCACGGCCGCGGCCAAGGCGGCCAAGAAGTAGCGGCTCGCCGCCGGGTGACCGGACCGGACGCCCGGAGGCGCAGCCCGGAGAGGTTTGCCCATGCAGCTCGCCAAGGTGGTCGGGACCGTCGTCGCAAGCCAGAAGGAGACCAGCCTCGAGGGCATCAAGCTCCTCCTGGTGCGCCCTGTGGACGAGGAGGGCCGCGAGACCGGAGTGCACCTGGTCGCCGCCGATGTCGTCGGGGCGGGCCCCGAGGAGCTGGTGCTCATCGCCTCAGGAAGCTCCGCACGGCAGACGCGACTCACCGACAAACGGCCGGTGGACGCGGTGATCATGGCGATCGTGGACAGCTGGAGCATCGGCGGTGTGACCAAGTACCAGAAATGACGAGGCGCTGACTCATGGCCCGCTTGACCGACCAGGACGTCGAGGCCATTGCCCGCAGGATCGTGGCGGACCTGCAGAGCAGCACTCCTGCGGCTTCCCGTCAGGCCCCTGCACCGGTGGCCCGGGACCTCGGCGTTTTCGCCACCGTGGACGAGGCGGTCCAGGCCGCGCGCGAGGCTCAGCCGACGTTCGTTGCGCTCCCCCTCAAGGTACGCGCGAGGATCATCGAGAGCATCCGGCAGACGATGCTCGAGAGTAACGAGGTGCTCGCACGGACCGCGCACGAGGAGACCGGCCTCGGCCGGGTCGAGGACAAGGTCGTCAAGAACCGCCTCGTCACCGAGAAGACACCCGGCCTCGAGGAGCTCTACCCCCAGTCGTTCACCGGGGACCACGGGCTGACGCTGGTCGAGCCCGCGCCGTTCGGGGTGATCGGCGCCATCACGCCCTGCACGAACCCGACCTCGACCATCATCTGCAACGCAATCGGCATGCTCGCCGCCGGCAACGCGGTGGTATTCAACGCGCACCCCCTGGCGAAGGGCTGCTCGATGCAAACGGTGGCGTTGCTCAACAAGGCGATCGTGGCGGCGGGCGGGCCCCGGAACGTGGTGACCTGCCTCGCTGAGCCCACCATCGAGACCGCCCAGCAGATCATGGGGCACCCCGCGGTGCGGCTGCTCGTGGTCACCGGAGGCGGGGCGGTGGTGAAGGCCGCGATGGCATCGGGCAAGCGCGCCATCTGTGCCGGCCCGGGCAACCCCCCGGTCGTGGTTGACGAGACCGCGAACATCGACAAGGCCGGCCGCGACATCGTGCTGGGCGCCTCCACCGACAACAACATCATCTGCACCGACGAGAAGGAAGTTATCTGCGTCGCCATGGTCGCCGACGGACTCGTCAAGGCCATGACACGCGCCGGCGCCGTGGTGATCGACCGCTCACGCCTGCCCCAGCTCGAGAAGACGATCTTCGCCAACGTGCCCGGTCCGCGGCGCCACGCCGAGATCAACAAAGACCTGATCGGCAAGAACGCCGACGTCATCCTCGGCAGGATCGGCATGAGCGTGCCGGCCTCGGTACGCCTTGGGATCGTCGAGGTGGACGAAGACCACCCGCTCCTGTGGACGGAGCAGATGATGCCGATCATGCCGATCTGTCGCGTCCCTACAGCCGATGCCGCCATCGACCTCGCGGTCAAGGTGGAGGGTGGGAACCGGCACACCGCGGTCATGCACTCCAAGAACCTCGACAACCTCTCCCGGATGGCCAAGGAGTGTGACTGCAGCATCTTCGTCAAGAACGGCCGCTCCCAGGCCGGCCTCGGGCTCGACGGCGAGGGGTACTGCTCGTTCACAATCGCGAGCCCCACCGGCGAGGGCATGACCGGCCCGAGGTCGTTCTCCCGTTTCCGGCGCTGTGTGCTCGTGGATCACTTCAGGATCACGTGATGAAAAAACACCCTGCCATCGCCGTTGTCGAGTTCAAGGACATCGCGGTCGGGATCGTCGCAACCGACGCGATGCTCAAGAAGTCGCCGATCGCCTTCCTGAAGTGCGGGACGATCAGCCGGGGCCGCTACCTGACGCTGGTCGGGGGCACCACGGCGTCCGTGGAGGAGGCGGTCAACGAGGGGCTTTTCTGGGGGGGGCAGAACGTGCTCGACCACGTGCTGCTGGCCGATGTTCACCCCCAGGTCTACGATGCGATCCTCGGCCAGCGCAGGGCCATCGGCTCAGGCTCCCTCGCCATCATCGAGACCGCCACGGTCTCTTCCAACGTGCGGGCGGCGGAGCTCGCCCTCAAGGGCACGCCGGTCGACCTGGTCGAGATCCGCCTCGCCGACACCGGGCTATCGGGCAAGGGTGTCTCCATCTACCATGGGGAGCTCCACGACATCGAGGCGGCGGTGGACATCGCGGTGGGCTTCCTGGAGCGCACCGGCGTCGAGGTCGGTTTCAAGATCATCTCCGCCCCCCACGATGCGCTCACCAGACAGGTGGACGCCTCGACGTACTTCGGGTCGTCGCCCGTGCTCGAGCTGGACGGAGAGACGGAGGAGGAAGGCTGATGCTCCTAGGCAGGGTCATCGGCGTGGTGATCCCCTGCGTGGTTGTCGAGGGGCTCAAGGGGACGCCGATGCTCTACTTGCAGCCGCTCGACAAGACCGGCACGCCCAGGGGGCGCACGATCGTCGCCGCCGACGCTACCCGCATGGCCGGACCCGGCGAGTTGGTGTACTACGAGGGCGGACGCGAGGCGGCGCTCGCCCTCGATCCCTGGTTCGTACCGGTGGACCACACGATCGTCGGCATCGTCGACGACCTCCACATCCCCCAGCATGGGGCCGAGGGATGATCATCGGGCGCGTGACCGGTGAGATCCACTCCACGATCAACCACCCGTTCTACGACTCCAAGAAGCTCCTGGTGGTGGAGAAGACCGACCCGGCCGGGAAGCCGACCGGCGACTACGTGATCGCGGTGGACGTGGTGGACGCCGGGGTCGGCGAGCAGGTCCTCGTGCTGGACGAGGGCAACGGCGCGCGACAGGTGTTCAACTCCACCGACGCGCCGGTGCGCTCGGTGGTTGTCGGGATCATCGACGAGATCCGGCTCGAGGTTCGGTAGGCCGGCCTCGGGTCCAGATCAACCTTCCGGACCCTTTCAGAGAACCCAGGAAACTTTCCGCTTGTTTCCGCCGGCGCCAGTGCTAGATTGTCTTTCTATGGAGAGTGCGACGCAGGCTAAACGCCAGCCGAACGGCTCGTCACCGGTCTCGGGAGGGCGGGCAACGGACGCGCGACCTGACCGGTGGAGGGATCCTGGCACGCCTCGGCTCGTGATCGTCGGCGGCGGTTTTGCCGGCCTCTACGCCGCGCGGGCCCTGAAGGACGCCCCCCTTCGGATCACCGTGGTCGACCGTCGCAACCACCACCTCTTTCAGCCTCTCCTCTACCAGGTGGCGACCGCGGCGCTGTCGCCGGGGGACATCGCCTATCCGATCCGAGCCGTGCTCGCCCCCCAGAGGAACACGCGGGTCTGGATGGCCGAGGTGGTCGCGGTGGACCTGGAGGCCCGCACGGTCGTGCTCTCCGACGGTGAGCTCCCCTACGACTACCTGATCCTGGCCACCGGTGTCCGGCACGCCTACTTTGGGCACGACGAGTGGGAGAGGCCGGCGCCGGGGTTGAAGAGCCTCGACGACGCCCTCGAGATCCGCCGGCGCATCATGTCCGCCTTCGAGCGGGCCGAGCGCGAGCCCGACGACGAACGTCGGCGGGCGCTGATGACCTTTGTGGTCGTGGGCGGCGGGCCGACCGGCGTCGAGTTGGCCGGCGCGATCAGTGAGATCGCGTGCCAGGTGATGGGGCGGGACTTCCGCAGCATCGATCCGTGCCAGGCGCGGGTGCTCCTCGTCGAGGCCGGCCCGCGGATCCTCCCCGCCTTTCCGGAGATTCTCTCCGCCAAGGCCGAGAGGTCGCTCGCGAGGCTGGGCGCGGAGGTCTGGACGAGCTCACCCGTGACCTCGATCGAGCAGGACCGGGTTGTCGCCGACACGCGGGAGATCAGGGCCGCGAGCATCTTCTGGGCGGCCGGTGTCACGGCCTCACGGCTGGCCCGTACGCTGGGGGTCGAACTCGACCGCGTGGGCCGCGTGCTGGTGCGGCCCGACCTCACGGTTCCGGGCCACCCGGAGGCATTCGTGGTGGGCGACCTGGCGGCCTTTCTCGATACGAAGGGTATGCAGCTCCCCGGTCTCGCGCCGGTCGCCATTCAGCAGGGGCGGCACGCGGCGCGCAACATCCTGCGCGCGCTGAAAGGCCAGCCTCACCAGCCGTTCCGCTATGCAGACCGGGGGATGTTGGCCACGATCGGGCGGGCGGCGGCGGTGGCCGACCTGGGGAGGGTCAGGTTCTCGGGTTACATCGCCTGGCTCGCCTGGCTCTCTGTCCACATCTTCTGGCTGATCGGCTTCCGCAACCGCTTCATCGTTCTCTTCGAGTGGGCCTGGGCGTACGTCACCTACCAGCGGGCGGTCCGCCTGATCACGGGAGACACGGTGAACCGCTAGCGTCACCCGGGGCCCGGGCCGCGTCCGGTGCCAACTCCCGATAGCAACTGGTGCAGGAGCGCGACCGCCTCGTCGTGGATGCCGGGAGCCTCGCTCTCTCGCGGCCCGGCCACGTTGAGAACGTGGATCGTGTGCTCCGCGAGAAACGCCCGGATGTCGGAGACGCTCGCACCACCCTGCAGGTCAGCGACCAGCGCCGGCTTTGCGGCGCGACGCGCAAGCGACACGGTAAGGGCCGTGCCCCCCCGGGGCCGTCCTCGGGTGAGGATCAGCGTGCCGTCGGAGTCGCGGACGTTCCACGCGGTGCGCTCGGGGTAGGCGGCGGATGGCGTCTCCCGTAGGGGGTAGCCTTCGGGGATGGGGCCGTCCTCCGCGCGGCGTCCGCGCGGGCACCATCCCCCGCAGGGGATTCCCAGCTCGCGGGCGACGTCCAGCGCCGCCCGGTCCACGCCGGTCTGCCCGCCGGACACTACTTTGCGCACGGCGGCGCCCGAGTCGGACTCGCCGCTCATAGCGGCAGGAGGGCATCGCCTGCGGGCAGGAGCGCCAGGCACACGGCGAGAATCGCGTAGAGCGCGAGGAGCTGCACCCCCTCCAGCCAGTTGGTCTCGCCGTTCAGAGTCACCAGGCCCGCGAGCCCCACCGCGGCAGCGACCGAGACCACCTCCACCAGCGAGAACACCAGGGTCATCGGGTGGCCCAGCGGGAGCGAGAGAAGCACCAGGACGGGGGTGACGAACAGGGCAACCTGGAGCGACGAGGCCAGGCAGACCGAGATCGCTGCATCCATGTGGTTCCGCCAGGCAAGGACCACCGCCGCCGCGTGCTCGGCGGCGTTCCCCAGCACTGCGACCACTACGACCCCCATGAACACGGGGCCGAGCCCCAGCGTGTGCCCGACCTCCTCCACGCTCCCCACCAGGAGCTCGGAGAGCAGCGCGGTCACCGCGCCCGCACCCACCAGGCTCGTGAGCGCCCGACGCGTGCTCCAGGTCGGCGGCTCGCCTTCGTGGCCACCGCCGAGGAGGTGGCGATGGGTTCTGAGCGAGAACACCAAGGCGGCCGCATAGACCACGAGGAGGACGACCGCGACCGCCACCGAGAGCGGCAGCGCCAGCTCTTCCCGGTGCGAGAGCCTCGCCAGGTGGAAGAAGACCGCGGGGAAGAGGAGGGCGAACACCGCCAGGGCGAGAGACCCCACTTGGCTCTCCGCGGCCAGCGATGAGAACTTTTGCACCTTGAAGCGCAGCCCACCTGCGAAGGCGGCGGCCCCCAGAACCAGAAGCAGGTTGCCGATGATCGAGCCGGAGATCGAGGCCTGGACCACCTCCACGAGGCCCCGGCGCAGCGCCAGGACCGCGATGATCAGCTCGGCCGCGTTTCCGCAGGTGGCGTTCACCACCCCGGCCGCAGCCGGACCCAGCCTGGCCGACAGCTGCCCGGTGGCTTCCCCGAGCAGGGCGGCTGCGGGAAGGAGGGCAAAGCCGGCCAGCACGAACCTCACGAGTGCGGGGGCGTGGAAGAGGCCGGCCGCGACCGCTACCGGCACAGCAAACCACGGGAGGAGCTTGAGCACTCGGCGGGCCATCGGTTTTCCTCCGCAGCGGCGCCCCTGCCGAGGGCCGCTGCACCACCGGACCTCTCAAGGCCCGAATGCTAGCAGAGAAACCTCTGCCGCCCTGCTGCGTACCTTTGAGGGTGAGCGAGTTCGGCCAGAGCTTGTCGTTTCCCTTCCGCCACCCCGCCTGGCTCGGGCGGGTACTGATGGGGGCCGCCCTCGAGGTGATCCCTCTCCTGCTGGTGCTCCCCATCATCCTCGGTGCGGCGAAGCTGCGGCATCATTTCCCCTGGCACACCCTTGCGGTGCTCCCCTTCGCGGTGCTGGTCGGGCTTGTCTGCCGGTTCCTGGTGCTCGGTTATCTCCGTCGCACCGCCAAGGGCGTCCTGGACGGCACCGCGGATGGTCTGCCCGCCTGGGACCGGCCCGCCGAGGACATCGTCGAGGGCCTCAAGCTCTGGCTGGTGTCCGTGGCCCTGTGGCTGCCCGCCATCGGCGTCACCGCCGTATTCACGCTTCTATTCATGGCCCTCACCTCCCCGGCGATGGCCTGGCTGCCGCTCGTGGTGGTCGGCCCGCCCGCGGTGCTGATCACCCTTTTCTACCTGCCCGCCGGCCTGCTCGCCACGGTGGCGGAGGAGGACACCCTCGCCGCCTTCAACTTCGACCGCGTCACGGCACTCATCGGGCGTGCCTTTGGTCCCTACGCGATCGCGTTCCTCGTCGCGATCGGAGCCGAGATCCTGGCCCAGTTGGGCTTGCTCGTCTGCTGCGTCGGGATCTTCGCCACGCGCTTTGCCGCGCACTGCGTGGGCGTCCACGTCTTCGCCACCGCCTACCGCCAGGGGATGCCTGTGGCCCCCCAGCGGGCCCCCGAAACGGTTCCGCTTCCCTGAGCGTGGGGTTTCAGACCGGACGCGTGGTTTGCGTGCGTGCCGCCGAGACGAACACGGCATAGAGGACGAGACCAACCACGGATAGCAAGCCCAGCAGCATCACGCCCCCGAAGAAGGGCACGAACTGCGGTGCCAAGTTTGCCGCGACGCGGTCGGTGACGTGGCGCTGGTAGAGGAACCCAGCCCACGGACCCGAGTATAGGTTGCCCAGGAAGATCGAGAAAAACGAGTAGCCGAGGTACACGGCAACCTGCTCGCGGGGCGCGATCGTCCCGCAGTACTCGAAGAAGCGTGCCGAGCAGATCATCTCCCCAAACGACCAGATCAGTATGCCGAGCGCGACGACGCCGGCGGCGGCAGACAGGGCGGGCATGATCCACGCCAGCGTGCACACGGAAGCGCCAACCAGCATCGCGGTGAGCGTGCGCCAGCCTCGCGTGAAGTAGCTCACCACGGCCTGGAGCAGCACGATGAGCAGCGCGTCGAGGGAGATGAACACCTCGGGGTTGAGCCAGTGGCCGACCCAGCGCGTGACGGGAACCACGCGGTCGATTGCCGCCTCCACCGCAGGTAGGTTGGAGAAGCCGTCCAGAAACAGCGGCATGAACCCGAAGAGGACGTTCATCATGCCCCAGAAACCGGAGAAGATGACCAGCAGCAGCACGAAACGCCAGTTCCCCAGCACCAGCACCATGTTCGCCAGCACGCGCCCGACGCTCTTGCCGGTGCGCCGCTCCTCGAGGGTCACCGGCTCGCGGAAGGCTGCCAGCGCCTGCAGGAGCATGAGGGCGCAGGCGCCCGCAGAAACCCAGAACACGTACCGAAACTCGGTGCGGTTGCGGACCTGGGCCGCGAGCACCGGGCCGATCAACCCGCCCGCATTAACGACCATGTAGTACAGGCCGAAACCCACGGGCCGCGTCGTCCCCTCCTCCGTCGTGCGCGTCACGGTGCCGGAGATCGTCGGTTTGATGACCGAGCCGCCCACTGCGATGAGGCCGAGCGCCACGCAGATCACGGGGAAGCTCTTCGAGCTGCCGAGCAGTGCGTAGCCGCCCGTCAGCGTGGCGAACGCCAGCACGAGCGCCGGCTTGTAGCCGAAGCGGTCGGCGAGCGCACCGGCGAAGAGCGGCAGCAGGTAGAGGGCTCCCGTGAAGAGCCCGTAGACCGTGCCGTACAGGTCGGGGCGGATGCCGATGCGCTGGACCAAGTAGATGCCCAGCACCAGCACCATGCCGTAGTACGCCAGCCGCTCGAACAACTCCATCACGACGGCGGAGTACAGGGTGCCTGGGAGCTGGCGGAACACTCGTGCTTTCATCGGCGGATTCTACCTTTGTCCACCGATGACCCGGCCGCGGCTGGGACGAGCGGAAGGAGCGGAATGCCTCTCGCCGGCACGGCTAGCGGTCGCCCGCAGGCCTGCCGATCAGCTCACGCCACCACTGCGGGAGCGCTGCGAACGGCAGCGAGGTCTGGCTTCCTGCCGTCAGGTCCCGCACCGACACCGACCCGGCGCGCAGCTCGTCCTCGCCGAGCATCGCCACCACCCTAAACCCCTCCCGGTCCGCGCGCTTGAGCGCGGCCTTGAGGGAGCGCCCCGCGGCCTCGACTTCGACCTGCACGCCCTCGCGCACCCACGACCGGGCGAGCTCCAGCACCTGCTCCTGGGCCGCCGTGCCGAGCGGCACCAGGTACAGTCTGGGCTTGGAGAACACCACCTCCCTGAAGCTCGCGGGCAGTACCTTGATCAGACGATCCTCGCCGATCGCGAACCCCACACCCGGGATGGCCGGCCCGCCGAGGTCCGCGATCAGGCGGTCGTAGCGGCCGCCGCCGCACAGCACCGTGTTGGCGCCGAGCCGCGGCGAGATCACCTCGAACACGGTGCGGAGGTAGTAGTCCAGCCCGCGCACGAGCCGGTGGTTGCGCAGGTACGGGATTTTCAGCCGGCCGAGGTGCGCCTCGACCTGAGCCACGTGCCGCTTCGACGCCTCCCCGGCCACGTCGTCCATAGCCGGGACGTCTGCGGCCACGGCCTGGCACGACGGGACCTTGCAGTCCAGGATGCGGAGGGGGTTCTCGTCCAGACGGCGCTGGCAGTCCGAGCACAGCTCCGCGCGGCGTGGCGTGAGGGCGGTCCGGATCGCCTCCTGGTAGCGGAGGCGGTCCTCGGGGTCGCCGAGGTTGTTGAGGTGGATCACCAGATCGTTAAAGCCGAGCCGCAGGAAGAACTCGTGCATCGCCGCCAGCACCTCGGCGTCGGCGAGCGGGGTGTCCGCCCCGATGAGCTCCAGGCCGATCTGGGAGAACTGCCGGTACCTCCCGTGCTGCATCCGTTCGTAGCGGAACATGGGCCCCAGGTAGTAGAGCCGCAGCGGGTGGCTGCGGTCGGAGAGGCCGTTCTCGATCCACGCACGGGCCACCCCCGCGGTCCCCTCGGGCCGCAGCGTGAGCGAGCGCCCCTTGCGGTCGGGAAACGTGTACATCTCCTTGTGGACGATGTCGGTGGTCTCGCCCACCGAGCGCTCGAACAGCTCGGTGGCCTCGAACACCGGCGTGCGGATCTCATCGGCGCCGAAGGCGCCAAAGACCTCCCGGGCGACGTTCTCGACCGCCTGCCAGAGGCGAACCTCGGGCGGCAGGAGGTCGCGGGTGCCCCGCGGGCGTTGAATCACGCGTGCCCCGTCCAGTCCGCGGCGTCGTCGAGCTCGCGCTCGTCATCGGCAGCCAGGTAGCGGCCCTTGAGCTCCAGGTACCCGCGCACCCCGCGACGGATGTGGTCGAGTTCCTCGGTCATCGCCCGGGCGGCGCGCTTCACGG
>Ga0209521_10003105_pt1 | contig 13450 bp, 12 predicted proteins | sample Rifsed19ft4_FD_184016 | JGI IMG/M metagenome (GOLD analysis project Ga0209521, IMG submission 184016) | Soil microbial communities from Rifle, Colorado, USA - sediment 19ft 4 (version 2) | ecosystem: Environmental > Terrestrial > Deep subsurface > Rock core/Sediment | place: Rifle, Colorado... | reverse complement strand
CAACCGTTTTTGCGTATATACTTCCAGCCAAGTCAGGTCAGTTATCGTCTGTAGGAGGCGCAAGAATGCAGGAGCCCGCAGGTGGTCGAGCACAGAGCCAGTGGGACACGTACGCGGACCAACTGCGAGAAAAGCTGCCGGCAGCGCCGGAGGGCCTGCTCGCCGGCTACGTGACCTGGGCGCCCTGGGTGGCGATTGTCTTTGGCGCGCTTGGCATTCTGGGCGCGCTGACGCTCCTGGGCATCGGCTCCGCCCTGCCGTTCATGATGGCGCCCGGCTCATACTACGCTGGGGCCTTGGTGGTGGGCCTGATTGCGGGCGCGGCAAGCGCGCTCGAGCTCGTCGGCGGTATCCTGATGCGCCAGATGCGGCTCATGGGTTGGTGGCTGTTGGCGATCGGCCTTATCCTCGGCGTGCTCAACAACCTGTTCAGCGCGGGCATCGTCGGGCTCGTCGTTACGCTGGCGATCGCCTATGTGCACGTGCAGGTGAAGCCGCGATACCACTAGGCCGCGGCACCTCGAGTGGAGGGGTCGGGGTTCAAAGCTCTCCAGGCCGGCCAGCTTTTGTCTTCGCTGCCTTGGCGACCATCTATCGGGCCCGCCTATTGATGCAGGTGCAGGAATGCCTCCACGACCCGTGGGTCGAAATGGGCCCCGGCTTCGGCCCGGATGTAGTCCAGCGCGCGTTGCTCCTCCCAGGCCGGCTTGTAGAGACGCTCTGAGCGGAGGGCATCCCACACGTCGACCACGGCGAAGATGCGGGCGTGCAATGGGATCTGCTCTCCCTGGAGCCCATGGGGGTAACCGGTGCCGTCCCACTTCTCGTGGTGGCTCAAGGGAATCGCCAGCGCTGGGCGGAGGAACGTGATCGGCGAGAGCCAATCGTAGGCGTACTGCGGGTGGCGGCACATGATGTCCCACTCTTCCGGGGTGAGTGCGCCGGTCTTCAGAAGGATCCTGTCGGGGATGGCCATCTTGCCGACGTCATGCAGCAAGGCGCCCCGTCGTACGTGCACGATGTCAGTTTCCGGCACGCCGATGGCGCCGGCCAAACGATCGGTCATCTCGACGACGCGCACACTGTGCCCCTCGGTCTCGTTATCTCGCAGGTCTAGTGCGTGGACCCAGCCTTCCAGGGTGGTGTCGTACGCCAGTATGAGCTCCGCGTTGGACCGTTGAAGGTCGTCAAAGAGGCTGGCGTTGTCTATGGCGATTGCTGTCTGGGCTGCCAAGGCCTCGAGCATTTCAAACCAGTCCGGATCACGATCGACGGTGGCTCGGTGGAAGATTTCCAGGACTCCCTTCACCTGGCCCTTGGAGATGAGCGGCATGGCGCAGTACGAGACGAGGCCCTCGCCCGCCAGCAACGCGGCGCGCGCGAACTGGCCGATCGCCGCGGGCAGGTAGGCTTCGTACACCATCTGGCGTTCGAGCGCGGCGCGTCCGGCGAGGCCCTCGCCTAAACGCAATCGGGAACGGGCGATGGCATCGGTGCGAAAGCCGCGGCCCGCGGCATAGGTCAGGACCTGCGTCGCAGGGTTCAACAGCAGGATGCCTGCGGCATCAACGCCCAACTGGCTGGTTACTTGGTCCAGTACCACACTGAGGGTCACGCGCACATCCAGACTAGCGGTAATGGCCATATCGATCGCCCTAAGCGACCCAAGACGCTGCATCTGCTGAGCGATCCTCTCCTCGGCCGCCATGCGCTCCGTGATGTCCCGCGCCACACCGAAGAGGGTCACTTGTTCGCCGGCCTCGTCCAGTTGGGGGACGATCCGGTCTTCTATCCAGCGATAGCTCCGTGTCCCGCTGTGGCGGATGCGATACTGTCTCGTGCCCGGCTGCAGGCTCGTGAGAACGTGGCTGGTCACTTCTATGACCTTGGGCAGGTCTTGCTCGTGGATGAGGCTCACCCAGAGGTCCGGATTGTCGATGAAGTCCTGCGGTTCGTGGCCCACGACATGCGCGACGCGCCCGCCTATGAGTTCCACGCGCCCTCCCAACGGGACCGCCAGCGGTGTGGTGACCCTGTAAACGACTTCATCAACTTGCTCAAGGACGGTGCGATAGCGTTCCTCGCTGTCGCGGAGGGCCTCCTCCGCGCGGCGGCGCTCAGTGATGTCGCGCAGGATGACCATCAAGGTGGTCCCGCCGTTGTCGGCCAGTTTCGAGATGGTGGCCTCCGCGGGGAACTCGGTGCCGTCTTTCTGCTGGCCGTAGATTTCCTCGTCTTCCCCCATGCGGCGGGTCAACTCGAGGCCTGCAGCGAAGCTCTCAAGAAGTCGGGCATGGCCTTCGGCGAAACGGGGTGGCACCAACATGGTGAGGGGCCGGCCTATGACCTCGTCCGCCGGGTAGCCGAAGATACGCTCCGCTCCGCGATTGAAGTGCACGATGCGCTGTTCGCTGTCCAGCGCGATGATGGCGTCGGCGGCGATGTCTAGCACGCGCTGGAGGCGGGCCTCCAGGACGAGTCGGTCTGCCTCAGAGCGCCGCTGCCTGCTCTCGATGTCCACCGCCAGCGCTGCGTTCCACCAGACGACGGAAGTAAGCACGACAACGTTGGCAAGGGCGAAGAGCACCAGTCCGAACTCAAGCCCGTAGAAGCCCGCGCGCTCTCCGGCGAGCCTCAGCCAGCCCATGAGCAAGGGTACAAGCACTGCGGCGGGCAACAGCCGGCGCGCCACGATACCCCCCACGGAGTCGCTGGTCACCGTTGCCATTAGACCGCGTTCGGGCCGCGCTGCGAGGACACCAAGGGGCAGCATCACGAACATGAGGGCCGTGGCTAGGGGCATGCTGCCGGTCTTGGGTATGCCCTCGAGGTCCGCTCCCCCGTAAATATAGCCGCCGACGGCAAACAGGCCGCTCAGGGCTGTCAGAAGGCAGAGGAATTGCGACGGCCGAAGGCGAGATTTCGTCTCCGTGTCGAGCAGCAACAGCGCGAGAGCAGTGAGCAGGACACTCAGCGCCGGCGCTGTAATCGGCTGGTCCGTGGAGCCGGGGCCAAGCACCGCGATCGACGAGCCCAGCCTGCCCGAGACGTCCCAACCGATCGTGGACGCTAGAAGAGAGGCCAGGCCGGCCGCAGCCGCCAGTAACGCGGTTCCTTGGGCGACCCGCAGGAGGAGGCCCGTGGACCTCTTCTTGCGTTGAAGCCATAGCGACAGGCCGAGCAGGACAAACGCGATGGCCACAGCCGGCGACATGGACCACGGCCCCGGCAGGAGCCGATTGGCCGCCGCGGCGCCGGTCAACCAGCCAAACATGGCAACACACCCGGCGGCAACGACGAGGCCGCTCAAGCCGGAAGCCGCGGACGTAAGGGCCGCGACGCTACGGCGGCTCGTTCCATTGATGGTCATGGACCGCTCCTTGTGCGCGGGCGCTTTTCAAGGTATCGCGAAGCTGATCAGGGCTAATGGGCCGCGACACGATGGGCGTTAATGCAACAACGGTGCGATAATGGATTAGAGGTACAACCCTGTCAAGCCGTGCGCAACGAACTCGCGGGCGCATCGAGGCCCTCGCGATGCTGATGGCATGGCCAGCGCCGCTCCGATCACCGCTTCTTCACCTTTCCGACATCTTGGCGGGTAACAGGGAGGGCAAACCTTTGTTACTCTCGTCAAATGCACCCAGATGAGGAGCCTCATGTTCGAGGAACGACGACAGAGCCGGGTTGAGGCGCAGCGGCGCGAGGGCATGCTCGTGTGGCTTCTCGCTGGAGCGCTGCTCCTTTCCCTCGGCGCGACGCTGGTCCTGCTGGCGGACTCCTGGTGGCGCACCGCCGGCGAGAGCATCGGCACCGCGCTTCTCGCTAGGTAGCCAACGCCCCGCGGCTGGACAAAGCCGCTCTCTTCGTAGGATCATGGTCGCAGACAGGGTCCCATGGAGAGAGCGCCCTTGGCCGCCGGACACCACGACCTCCCCTTATCGCCCCAGGCGACGGCTTTCGTCAGCTACTACGAGGCCGTGTTCAACCGCGCCTGTGCCTCGGGCGCGCACTCGGACCTGATGGACCTCCACGATGCCGCGGGCGTCCTTAGCTATCCCGGCTCTGACGGCCTCGAGCTGACATCGCCCGTAGTGGAGGCGCTGGCCGGCCTCCCGAAGGGCGCGACCCTCAGCTTCGTCAGCCCGCGAGGCGACGGGAGCCGTATCGTCGCCGGCGTCCACGGTCACGGCTGGCCCGCCGGCGACATCGTCGGCCATGCCATCTTCGAGCTCTCCGATGGCCGTGTCGTCCGGCTTAAGCTAGATGTCAATCGTCCGTAGCCAGCCCTCGACGTTGCTCCGATCATCGCAGGAAGGAAGCGCACACCGCCTATGTGGGTCGTGACGCGTACCGACGAGAAACGTTTGGTGAACCTGGACACCTGCCGCTATGTGTCGGTGCGCGGCGGCTCCATTGGCACGCGACAAATCGTGACCATGCAGAGCGAGGGCGAGGAGCCGATCGTCCTGGCCGACTGTGAGTCCGAGTACCAGGCGGACGTCCTGTTCCAGCGACTGGTGCTGGCACTGCAAAACGAAGCGACCTTCCTGGACTTGACGAAAGACCCGGAAGCCGAAGGCTACGCCGAGGCCCGTTAGCGAATGCAGAGGATCTCAGCCGCCGCCCGCGAGCCAGTTGCGGTCGGCCCGCGCAACACCTTCCGCTCCCTCCGCTACCACAACTACCGCTCGCTCTGGTTCGGCATCGTCTTTGGCAGCCTGGGCCAGTGGATGGAGCAGGTCGCCCTCGGGTGGCTGGTCTACGAGCTGACCGGATCGCCCCTCCAGCTCAGCCTGGTCATCGGTGCTCGCTCGCTGCCCTTGCTGCTCTTCGGCCCGTTCGGCGGTGTCGCCGCCGATCGCTTCGACCGGCGGCGCATCCTGCTGGCCTCCCAGGCCATCGTGATGATACTCGCCTTCATCGTCGCGATGCTTACCATCACGGGGCGCGTGCAGGTCTGGCAGCTCGCGCTCATCTCGTTCCTAGGCGGCTGGGCCTGGGCCTTCAACATCCCGGCCCGCCAATCGCTCATCCCCAACGTCGTGCCGGAGGGCGAGGTGATGAACGCCGTCGCCCTGCAGGCTTCCGGCTTCCAGATGACCGCGATCGTCGGGCCGAGCATCGCCGGTCTGCTGATCGGCGTCGTGGACGCGGGCGGCGTCTTCCTTGTAAACAGCGCCCTCTTCGTGCTGGTCCTCTTTGCCACGTGGCAGTTGCGCCTGCCGCCGAAAGCGCCCGACGGCGAAGTCCTCTCGGTGGGGAGGTCTATGCTGGAGGGATTCCGGTTCGTCCGTTCAGACCGCGCCATCTTCACGGCGCTCCTGCTGGCGCTCTTCCCCACGGTGTTCGGGCTGCCTGTGGTGGCGATGATGCCGGTCTTCGCCCGCGAAGTGCTCCACGTTGGAGCCCAGGGCCTGGGCTACCTCAACTCTGCGCTGGGCGTCGGGGCCATCATCGCGACGCTCACCATTGCCAGCATGGGCGACCTCTCGCGCAAGGGGCGGCTGCTGATCGTAGCCTGCTTCAGCCTTGGTTGCTTCCTCGTTCTCTTCTCGCAATCCCGCTGGCTGGTGCTATCGCTTGGCGCGCTGCTGTTCGTCGGCGGTAGCCGCATGAGCTTCATGGCGCTCACCAACACGAGCATCCAGCTCTCCGTCCCCGACCAGTACCGCGGCCGGGTGATGAGCCTGCTGGCGCTCGATTTTGGGCTGACCCCCTTGGGGACGCTACTCGCCGGCACCATCGCCACCTATTGGGGCGTGCAAGCGGCGATCGGCCTCTTCGGGATCGTTTGCGCCACCGCCGGCGCAGTGGGGTGGCTGCGGCTGCGTGAGTTTAGGGATGCGGTGACGTAAGGTCACTCCATGCGTAGGGCTGCCGCCCTGAGGGTCATCAACTAAATAATTCAGCACCGAGGGTTGAAACCCTCAGCTTCCGCACAAGAGACGCGGGATTCATCCCGTAGGTTACTTATGCCCTTCAGGGCGGCGGCGGCAAGTGCAACTGTTGCCGGCTGCTTACCCCGGCGGCTCTATGCGATACCGCCAAACCCCCGCCGGCGCTGCCACCTCGACCTCCTCGCCGACACCCTTGCCCAGCAGCGACTGGCCGAGCGGCGACGTGACCGAGAGCTTGCCCTGACGAGGATTCGCCTCCGCCGGGTGGACCAGGAAATAGCGGAGCGTCTCGCCGTTGGAGAGGTCACGCAGGAGCACGGTGCTGCCGAGGCCGACGGACTCGCTCGCGCCATTGAACAGGACGCGCGCGTCCTTGAGGAGCGCCTCAAGCTCGCGAATGCGGGCCTCCAGCTGTCCCTGGTAGTCGCGCATGGCGTCGAGGGGCGCGTTCTCAGAGATGTCGCCGTCAGCGAGCGCTTTTCGCAGCTCCTCCGCGACACGTGGTCGTTCAGCGATCAGCGATGTGAGCTCAGTCTGAAGCTGGCTGTGTCCCTCGTTGGTCAGGCGAGCCTGCCGGGGAATCCGGACTCCGCCCGCCGGGAGTGGCGCCGCTGAGGTGGTGGCGCGCCGGATGCGGATGGCCTTGCTCAAGTCCTCGCTTGTTAGCCGCTGTTTGGCGAGGGTAGCGAAGAACGCCCGGAGCGTCTCAGACTGGGTCGTCCGACCGCCCCGCCGCTGCTCTTCGTCGTAGCGGCTGACATCACGCGCCGTGAGGCTGTCTATCAAGCGGTCCCGACCGCACCAGAGGACAAAGCGCTGTAACTCCTGCTGGGCCCGTCGGCGCGACTCGTCCGGTGTCGTTGCGAGGTAGCGGACTATCGCGTCCCCGACTGATAGGGTATTCGCCATCTGCGCTCCTTGCGCTTGAGACTGCAACATCCCATTGTAGAGAGCATGGTAGAAGGGCGTCAACGAACGGGTGGGCGCTCCTGGCGCTGGAGTGCGGAGTGACGACTCTGGGAGAGCATCTGGAGGGCGCGCCCAGAAGCCTCGCGCGCGACTATCATCGTCGTCAGGAAGGAGACGCCGACGCTGCTCAGGTAGCCGCGGCTCCCCCACCTCCTGGCCAGGCGTTCTCCCATCCCTTCGACGCCCTCGCCAGAGCCGTATATACTCGCCCGAAGAAATAGCCTATGTTTCGCCCGTCGCTCCTCCGACTCATCGGCCTCATCGCCATCGTCTTCGGCCTCTTGGGCCTCCTTCGGTTCCCGCCGCCGTGGACTGCTTCAGCCATACCGTCGTCCGTGGAGCGGACGGTACCCTATACCGACCTAAACCCGCTGGGCGCCAACCTCTTCCTCGAGCGCGAGGTGGAGGACTGGAAGAAACGGGCCGCGCTGCAGATGGCGCGCGAGGGAGGCTTCGGGTGGCTGACGCTTCACATGCCGTGGGCATCGCTGGAGCTACGGCCCGGGCGCTTCTTCAGCGATGCCGAGCGGCGTAGCACCTGGGAGAAATACGATACGCTGGTCTCCCTTGCCGAGGAGTACGGCTTTCGCATCGTGCTCCGCCTGGACCGCCCAGCCGCCTGGGCGCGACCGGAGAATCCGGTGCAGACGGCGCCACCTTCCGACCTCGAGGACTATGGGAACTTCGTGGCGACCGTCGCTGCTCGTTATCGCGGCCGCATCCAGCATTATCAGATATGGAACGAGCCCAACATCACCATCGAGTGGGGCGACCAGCCGATTGACGCGAGCGCCTACGCCCGGCTCCTGGCCGTGGCGGCGCGGCGCATTCGAGCAGCAGACCCCGACGCGCTCATCGTTAGCGCCCCGCTTGCGCAGACTCTCGAGCGTTCTCGGTTCAATCTGAGCGAGCTCGAGTACCTTGAGGCGCTCTATGTCGCGGGCTTCCAGAACAGCGCCGATATCGTCATGGCGAACGCTTACGGCTTCGACCGGCCGCCGGAGGACCCGCCTGCCGAGACCGCCCTCAACTTCCGACGACTGGAGCTCCTGCGGGCGGTGATGGAGCGGCACAACGACGGCGCCAAGCCGGTCTGGGTCGCCGAGTTCGGCTGGAACGCTTCGCCTCCCACGCTCCCTGCGGAACGCCTCATCTGGCGGCGCGTCAGCGAGGCCGAGCAAGCCGAGTATGCTGTGCGGGCCGTTCGCCTGGCCCGTTCCTGGGGTTGGGTTGGCGTTATGAACCTCTGGTATTTTCGCCAGGTCGGCGACTACCCTGTCACCTCGCCGGTCTATTACTTCCGCCTCGTCGACGTGGACTTCACGCCTCGGCTGGGATATGGGCCTCTCGCGGAGCTGAGCAACGAGCTGCGCCGCGCAGGGCCAGGCATGCACCAGGAGACGAGCCCAGCGGTTGAGGAGATTGGGACCTGGAGCGCGGCCCTCCTGTCCGGTGTCGACAGCAATACGGTCCTCAGGAGCTCGCGCCCGGGCGATAAGCTGCGATTCACCTTCGCTGGCAGCGGTGTCGCCCTCGTGCACAGCGTGGGGCCGACTCAGGGACGCTTCATTGTGACGATCGACGGGCAGCCGCCACCGGGCCTGCCTCGCGACGAACAGGACCGCGCCTACCTCGACCTTTACGGGCCGACGAGCGAGACCGGGCGGCAGTCCTTCATCGCCCGCGATCTGCGAGCCGGCCGGCACGTGCTTGAGCTCGTGATAGACGCACGGGCGGATCCGCGCGCCCAGGACCGCGAGGCGACCGTCGACGGCTTCGCTGTCGAGTTGCGGTGGTCGCCCCTGCAGTTTTACCAGGCCGCAGTGGCGGCCGCTGCTGGTCTGCTGCTCCTTCTGTTCGCCAGGCGTGTTGGGAGGGGGTGACGTTGCCCCGAGGGGCCGCCCTACAGAGCGCGGTGCTGAGCGCCATCGCTTTCTGGGCCTTGAGCCTCGCGCAATTGCAGCTGCCTGGGCTGTACTACGATGAGGCGTTGGACGCCGTGCCCGCGATGCAGTTGGTCATGGGCCAGCGCGTCGAACTGGTGCGGGACGCTGGGCTGACCGTGGCCGGCATCAGGCTGCCCCTCATGGCCATGGACTATGTGGGGCCGGTGTATACGTATCTGTACGTCCCGCTGTTCGCCGCAGCGGGAGTGAGTACGTTCACTGCACGGTGGCTGCCCATCAGCCTGAGCGTCGTTACCATCGCTCTTACCTTCGCCTGGACGCGCCGTGCCTTTGGCGACAGTGTGGCGGCCGGCGCCGCACTGCTGCTGGCAACACATCCGTCGTACGTTTTTTGGAGCCGGCAGGGCGTCTCGGTGACGGCTGCGCTAGCGTTTTTCGCCGTGGGAGCCCTGTGGCTCAGTGGGTCATGGCTGCGTCGTCCTCGGCGAGCGACGGCCTTCGCTTTGGGCCTCGCGCTTGGCCTGGGTCTCACGGCCAAGGTGTTGTTCCTGTGGTTCATCGTGGCGCTGTTGGCGGTCGGCGCGGCCGTGGTGGCCTTCCGTGCTCGGGAGAGGCGCCCTGAAGGCTTTTCGACCGCGCGCGCCTCCGTTCTCTCCGGCGCGCTCGGTTTCCTTGTGGGCGCCTTGCCATTGATCGTGTACAACCTCATGAGCCAGGGCACCGTCCGGGCTATCGCGGCGAATCTGGAGACCACCGCGTACGGCGTAAGCAACGCGGACTACCTGACCAACCTGGTGGGGCGGGCTAGGGCGTTTCTCACAGTGGTACAGGGGTCGGGTTTTTGGTACCTGGGAGGCATCGAGCGCCAGGTGTTGTTCCCCTGGGCCATCGGCATCGCGTTGGTGGTGGTGATGGTCTTTGTTGGGTTTGCTGGGCGGCTAGGCAACGAGCGCCGGGAGGCGGCCGCCCTGCTCGGTATCATCGGCCTGTTCTTCCTTCAGAGCGGCTTCACTATTTCCGGCCTCTGGCCGACGCATTCGTTCCTGCTGCTGCCGCTGCTTGGGACCGTGGTCGGCCTGGGCCTCAAGGTCGCTCTCGACCGGCCCGTGTTCTTTGTCGCTGTGCTGTCACTCCTTGTCCTGGGAAATGTTTGGACCGACCTTCGGTACCACGTTGACCTCGCCGAGACCGGCGGCCGGCGGGCGCATTCGGATGCAATAGCGCGCCTTGCGGGCGTTCTCCTGGAGCGGGAGGGCCCCGTCTACGCGCTGGACTGGGGCATGAAGAGCAACCTGCAGATCATCACCGCCGGTCGCGTCAACCCCATCGAGGTGTTCCAGTACCAGACGGAGCCTGATGCCGCCTTCCGCGATTACATGTGGGGGGCGCTGCACGAGCCCGGCGCTCGGTTCGTGTTGAAGACGCCCGAAGCCACTGTATTCCGGCGCTTCGAGCACGCTCAGCGCCTCGCAGAGGAGTGGCGGTTCAAGCTGGTGCTAGAGGCCGAGGCGCTGGAGCGGGACGGCACGCCGCTGTACCTCGTCTATGCCGTCGAGCGCCTCTTGTGATCCTCGCCAACGCGTGGCGCCGCGAGGATATCGCCGTCTGCCTTGGGCTGGCCGTCTGCCTCGTTATCTACTACGTCGGGACGCCGGTATGGATATGGGCGCCGGCCGCCTTCGTCTTCGTCGCCCTCGCCTGGTGGCGCCTCGATCTCGCTTTGCTCGCCGTCGTGGTTACGGCGCCGTTTTATCGCTTCCCCAAGGCGTTTGACGCATCCCTTTTCGGCCTCGCGCAGCGAGGTGAGCCGCTACGGTTCAGCCTGGCGGAGTTCGCCGTCCTCGGCTGCGGGCTCGCCTGGCTTGTCCGCCACCTTTGGCGGTCTGCAAAAGAGCCACCAAGCACGACGCTGACCTGGCGTCATCTCCTGAGTCCGCCGCTGGCCTTCCTCGTCGCCGCCACACTGACGCTGCCCTTCAGCCAATACCTCACCTTCAGTTTCCGCGCGTACCGGACGATCGTGCTGGAGCCGCTGCTTTTTTACTTCCTGCTGCGGCAGACCGTCGACGATGGAGCAGCGGTCCGCCGGACTCTGGACGCGGTCCTCGCGCTTGGCCTGGGCGTTGGGCTTTTCGCTCTGGGCCACTACCTGTTCGTGGGCGTAACCGAGGCAACCGGCGGCGTGCGACGCGTGCTGGCGATCTACCACTCGCCCAACGCTCTGGCCCTTCTGGTCGGCCGGCTCATCCCGATCGCCATAGCACTTGTTGCTGCCGCGGGCGCATGGCGCCGCGCCCTCGCCGCGACGGCGGCCCTAGCAACGGGCGCCACGCTGTTCCTGACCTACTCACGAGGCGCCTGGCTCGCCGTCGCGGGAAGCATCGTCGCGCTTGGCTGGCTGCGCGGCGGCCGCGCTCGGTGGCTGGCCGTGGCGGCGACGGGCGCGGCCCTATTGCTGGCGGCCATGCTCCTGCCGAGCGAGCGGCTCCAATCGGAGACGACGGTGCAGCAGAGGCTCTACATCTGGCAGTCATCGTGGCAGATGCTCGTAGATCATCCGCTCGTGGGCGTCGGCCTCGATAACTTCTTGTACTATTACCCGCGTTACATGCTGCCGCAGGCGCACGACGAGCCGAACATGTCTCATCCCCACAACCTCATCCTCGATTTCTGGCTCAGCACGGGCATCCTCGGCCTGATTGCTTTCGCCTGGCTCCAGGTCACGTTCTGGCGCCGGAGCCGTCATGCCCTCGGGCTGGGTGCGGAAGCCGGCCTACTAGCGGCCGGCCTTGCCGCGAGCATGGCGGAGATGCTTCTGCATGGGCTTATTGACAACTCGTTCTTCTTAATTGACTTGGCCTTCTTTTTCTGGCTAACCTATGGGCTAATGGCTGCGGTGGTCGCCGTGCCCGCCGCTAGGGCAGGCACGGAGGGCCGATAGCGGTTCTTTCCGGAGTCTATGCAGCGATGCGCATCCTGGTGACCGGCGGCGCCGGATTCATTGGCTCTCACCTCTGCGATCGCCTCATCGCCGATGGGCATGAGGTGACGGCGGTGGACAACCTCATTACGGGCCATCTTGCGAACATTGAGCATCTGATGGGAAGGAACGGCTTCCGCTGGTATCAGATGGACATCGTCGAGTCGCTGCCGGAAGGGCAATGGGAGGCTGTGTTCCATCTGGCCAGCCCGGCGAGCCCGGTGGGCTACGGCGAACACCCCATCGAGACGATGTTGGTGAACGCTGTCGGCACGCACCACGCGTTGGAAGCGGCTAGAGCGGGCGGTGCCCGCTTCTTGCTCGCCTCCACGTCGGAGGTGTATGGCGATCCTCTGGAGCACCCCCAACCGGAGACGTACTGGGGCAATGTAAACCCCGTGGGCCCACGGGCCTGCTACGACGAGGGGAAGCGCTTCGCCGAGGCCCTGACCGTGGCCTACGTACGGCGGTACCAACTGGACGCCCGCATCGTGCGCATCTTCAACACCTACGGGCCGCGCAATCACCCCGAGGACGGGCGCATCGTGCCGACGTTCATCAGGCAAGCGTTGCAGTCCGCTCCCATCACCGTCTATGGCGACGGCCAGCAGACGCGCAGCCTTTGCTATGTTGCCGACTTGATCGAAGGGCTGATGCGCGCGCAGTTTACGGTGGGAACAACCGGCGAAGTGTTCAACCTTGGCCGGCCTGATGAGCACTCAGTCCTCGAATATGCCCGTCTCGTGCAGCGCTTGGCGGGGTCTGAGTCGGCCATTCTTCACGTCCCTGCGCGGGAGGAGGAGATCGCAAGGCGGCGGCCGGATATCACCAAGGCTCGTCGCGTGCTTGGCTGGGAGCCCTCCACGCCGTTGGAGCAGGGCCTTGGCCAGACTATAGCCTGGTTTCGCCAAGTGCTTCCTTCGGGCACTCGTGACCCAGCGACGCCGCGTGTAACTGGGGAGGCCAGACCGAGAGTCTGAGCAACTCGTGGCCATCCTCGTCGCACCCCGCAGCCCGACCACGGCGTTTGGCCTATTCCAGGGCAGCGCCTTAATCCTGCTCCTGCTCGTCGCCGGCGGGCTTATCGGTGGCTTGCCGGTCTCCTGGGCAGCCGCGATCGTCATCGGGTCGCTCGCTCTCGCGATCGCGCTCGCCCGGCTGGAGTGGGCGCTGGCGGTCCTCATCTTTTCGGTTCCCTTCGGGGCACTCCGTCCGGTGGAGCTTGGGGCCATCCGGGCGACCGGCACAGAGGTGGCCGCTCTCGGCGTCTTTCTCGCTTGGGTGCTCCGGGGCGTTCTGGCGCGACGCTTCGAGGTGCGAGGCTCGGTGGTGCTCGGCGCCTTCGCCGTGTTCGCCGCGACCGTCACGTTCTCCACAGTCCAGGCGACGTCGCTCAGCCTCGGGCTCAAGGAGCTGCTAAAGTGGGGCGAGTTCCTCGTCGTATTTCTTGCCGTCGCCAGCTTAGCGCCGCGGCGGGCGACGCCGTGGCTGGTCGGGAGCCTGCTCGTCGCCGCAACCCTAGAGGCGGTGCTGGGCTGGGCCCAGTTCCTCCTGCGTCTTGGGCCGCCGGGCTTCGTGGTGAGCGGCCTGTTCCTGCGGGCTTACGGCACGTTTGGCCAGCCGAATCCCTACGCCGGTTTTCTTGGCTTCGCTTTGCCGGTGGCAGCAGCGTTGACGCTGTACCGCCAGCCGCT
>Ga0209521_10003104_pt1 | contig 13451 bp, 10 predicted proteins | sample Rifsed19ft4_FD_184016 | JGI IMG/M metagenome (GOLD analysis project Ga0209521, IMG submission 184016) | Soil microbial communities from Rifle, Colorado, USA - sediment 19ft 4 (version 2) | ecosystem: Environmental > Terrestrial > Deep subsurface > Rock core/Sediment | place: Rifle, Colorado... | reverse complement strand
CCCCTATAATACATGGTTCCTCTCCGCACTTTATCAGCTCACCCATGGCCGCTTCTGCCTGGGCCTCAGGAAGGACCATAACCATCCCTATCCCCATATTAAAATCTCTGTACATCTCATCTCTCTCAATGTTCCCCCACTTCTCTATCAGATAAAAGATGGCATGGGCATTCCATCTGCCTGGATAGAGTAGTACCTTTGTCCCCTCTGGTAATACCCTCGGTATATTCTCTGTCAGTCCGCCGCCTGTAATATGGGCTATTCCTTTAATATCAAAATGCTGCATCATGTGAAGAACTGTCCTAACATAGATCCGTGTTGGCGTCAGAAGCTCTTCTCCTATTGTCTTATTCAATATATCTATCCTGTCAGAGACCTTCATTCCTACCTTATCAATAATTACCTTCCTCGCCAGTGAATAGCCATTACTGTGCAGACCCGAAGATGCAAGGCCAATCACCTTATCCCCCGGTTTTATCTTTCTGCCATCAATAACCTTATCTTTTTCAACGACCCCTACAGAAAAACCTGCAAGGTCATACTCTGCATCCTGATATATAGAAGGCATCTCTGCTGTCTCCCCTCCGATCAGCGCACAACCGGCAAGCCTGCACCCTTCTGCAATACCCTTAACAACATCCACACACATAGGTGGATGCAACCTGCCTGTGGCAATATAGTCAAGGAAAAATAGAGGCTCTGCCCCGCATACTACTATATCATTTACACACATTGCCACGAGGTCAATACCAATCGTATCATGCTTGTCCATCATAAAGGCAATCTTGAGTTTCGTCCCAACACCATCTGTACCTGACACAAGGACAGGGTCTTTATACTTCTTTATGTCAAGTTGAAATAGACCGCCAAATCCTCCGATCCCACCAAGAACACCATCTCTTCTTGTACCATCCACAAGGGGTCTGATAAGACGTACAAATTCATTACCTGCATCGATGTCCACACCAGCCTTTTTGTAGGTCATGTGATCTGTCATGTAAGTAAAAACCACCTCATCCTAACCCGCTTTCACTCCCCTATCCCCTCCCCCGTCAAGTGATAGAAAAAAGGGAGGGGGAGGGTCTTAACTGCTTCTATTCCTCTGTCTTCAGATGCAGTTCTTTTAGCTGCCTTCTCTCCACAAGTGACGGTGCATCTGTCATCGGGCATATCCCCTTCTGTGTCTTCGGGAATGCGATTACATCCCTTATTGATTCTGCACCTGTCATGAGCATGATAATCCTGTCAAGCCCGAATGCGATACCGCCATGAGGCGGTGCGCCATATTCAAGGGCCTCAAGGAGGAACCCGAACTTTACGTTTGCCTCCTCCTCCCCTATACCGAGCCTCTCAAACATCTTTCTTTGTATGTCCCTTGAGTGTATACGGATACTCCCGCCGCCAATCTCTGAGCCATTCATCACTATATCATATGCCTTTGCCCTGACCCTGAGCGGGTCGCTGTCAAGAAAAGGTATATCCTCAATCATCGGCGATGTAAACGGGTGGTGCATGGCCACATACCTTTTCTCCTCCTTATCCCATTCAAGCAGCGGAAAATCCAGCACCCATAGAAATTTAAACTCATCTTTATTGATCAGATTTAACCGGTTTCCAATTAACAGGCGGAGCTGGGCAAGGGTATCATTTACAACCTTAGATTTATCAGCCACAAAGATCATGAGATCACCCACCTCAGCACCGAGCCTCAGAGAAATACTGTTTAACCGACCCTGAGAAAAGAATTTTGTAATAGGGGATTCGAAGCCATTCTCTGTAACCTTTATCCATGCGAGTCCCTGGGCGCCATACCCCTTTGCAAATTCAGTTAACTCGTCAAGCTCCCTCCTCGATAATCCGGCCTGGCCTTTTGCAGCAAACCCTTTTACAATCCCCTTTTGCTCTATTGTCTGTTTGAATACACGGAATTCAACCTCAGATGCAATATCTGTAATATCCTTTAGTTCAAGACCAAACCTGATATCAGGCTTATCAATTCCATAACGATCTATCACATCACTGTATGACATCCTTGGAAAGGGTGTCACAAGATCAACACCTTTTGTCTCCTTAAATGCAAATTTCAGCATCTCTTCCATCAATGACAGGACATCTTCACGCTCCACAAAAGACATCTCAAGGTCTATCTGGGTAAACTCAGGCTGGCGGTCTGCCCTGAGGTCTTCATCCCTGAAGCATTTTACAATCTGATAGTAACGGTCAAACCCCGCTACCATGAGTATCTGTTTAAAAAGTTGCGGTGACTGAGGCAAAGCATAAAAGTGACCCGGATTAAGCCTGCTCGGCACCAGATAATCCCTCGCACCCTCCGGCGTACTTTTTGTAAGAAAAGGGGTCTCAACATCAATAAAGCCCTTCTCATGCAGGAATTCCCTGACTGAACGAATGAATCTGTAACGAAATTGAAGGTTATCCCTGAGACTATCCCTTCTCAAATCAAGGTATCTGTATTTTAATCTAAGGGTTTCGGCCACCTCTGTCTCCTCGTCTATTGCAAAGGGTGGTGTCTTTGAAATATTCAATATCTCCATCTGATTAGCCAGTATCTCTATCTCACCCGTTGGAAGCTTAGTATTCTCAGTCCCGGAAGGCCTTGGTGACACCTCTCCGCTCACTGAGATAACATACTCACTCCTCAGCTCATGTGCCATACTATGGACATTGCCCCTCCTGTCCGGATTGAATACGACCTGGACAATCCCCTCCCTGTCACGGAGGTCGATAAAGATTAGGCCCCCGTGATCCCTCCTTCTATGGACCCATCCTTTAAGGGAAACTGTTTTGCCCAGGTCAATCTTCCTTATTTCACCGCAGTAATTTGTACGATTCAATTGATGCCTCCTGACACCCTCACCCTAACCCTCTCCCGCAAGGGGAGAGGGGACTCATCATTCCTTCGCACTCCCAATTCTTTCAGCTTCTTTATCTCCTGTGATGTAAGATGTCTGTATTTCCCGGCGGGGACATCTCCCAGAATTATTGGCCCATACTTAACACGGATAAGCCTTAATACTGTATGACCCACCCTTTCCAGCATCCTTTTTACCTGATGATATCTCCCTTCATGGATTGTAATCTCGATCCAGGAATTCAAGTCTGTTTTTCTTAGTTTCTTAACAAACGCCGGTGCTGTAATCCCCTCTTTCAGCCGAATGCCTTTTTTAAGACTCTCTAACTCTTTCTCCTCAAGTACACCCTTGACCTTTGCAAGATATGTCTTTGGTATCTCATGTGAAGGGTGCATAAGTGCATTTGCAAATTCACCATCATTAGTGAGGATAAGAAGCCCTTCTGTATCATAATCAAGCCGGCCAACAGGAAAGACCCTTGCCTTAACACCCCTTAGTAAGTCCATCACCACCGGCCTCCCCTCAGGATCACTTACAGATGTTATAAAACCCTTTGGCTTATTCAGGATTATGTAAGTCTTTCTCTCAGGTTGACGAAGTAATTTCCCCTTTACTTTTATCGCATCCTTTATTGGATCAGCCTTTGTACCGAGCTCTGTTACTACCTTTCCATTTACAGTTACACTACCCTCGAGGATAAGCTCTTCTGCCTTTCTCCTCGATGCAGCGCCTGCACTTGCTATAATCTTTTGCAATCTCTCCTGCACTGCTACTCCCATTCTATTGTACTTGGCGGTTTTGAGCTTATATCATACACAACCCTGTTCACACCCTTCACCTCGTTGATAATCCTGTTGGAGAGCCTCCCAAGTAGTTCATATGGCAGCTTGACCCAGTCTGCGGTCATACCATCCATGCTCGTCACAGCCCTCAGTGCTATAACATTCTCGTAAGTCCTCTCATCACCCATCACACCGACAGTCTTTACAGGGAGCAGCACTGCAAAGGACTGCCATATATCCCGGTACAGACCTGCCGCCTTTATCTCTTCAAGTACAATCGCATCCGCCTCTCTTAAAATATTAAGCCTGCCCTCTGTAATCTCACCGAGTATCCTCACAGCAAGACCAGGACCGGGAAAGGGCTGACGCCATAATATATCATCCGGTATACCCATCTCCTTTCCAAGTACCCTCACCTCATCCTTGAAAAGTTCCCTCAAGGGTTCAATGAGTTTGAACTTCATCTTTGTCGGGAGGCCGCCAACATTATGATGGGTCTTGATCGTTGCTGAAGGACCCTTAAAGGATACGCTCTCAATAACATCGGGATAGAGTGTCCCCTGGGCAAGAAACACCACATCACTCCTCTTCTTTGCCTCACGCTCAAACACCCTGATAAATTCCCTGCCAATAATCTTCCGCTTCTGTTCAGGATCAATAACACCATCAAGTTTCTTTAAAAATATATCAGCAGCATCTGCATATTTGAGATTCAGATGAAGCGTTTCACTGAATAGATTTAAGACCTTCTCCACCTCACCTTTACGCAGCAGACCATTATTTACAAAGATACTGGTAAGCTGACCACCAACTGCGCGGCTTACAAGTGTTGCAACTACAGTAGAATCCACACCACCGCTAAGGGCACATATAACCTTTTTCTTGCCTACTGCCTTCCTGATATTTTCCAGTGAGTAGTCGAGGAATGATTTCATTGTCCATGAAGGAGAACAGCCGCATATAGATAATATAAAGTTGTGCAGTATCTGAGATCCCTTTGGCGTGTGAACTACCTCAGGATGAAACTGAAGACCATAAAATCCCTTCCTGACATTTCCCATAGCAGCAACCGGGGAATTTGGGGTATGACCAATTGCAACAAAACCTTCCGGCATCTCATCTATCTTATCTCCATGGCTCATCCATACTACAGTACCGTCGCCAAGTCCTTTGAGGATACCTGTGTTATTATCAATGAACAGTTCGGCCTTCCCGTATTCCCTCTTCTGTGCCCTGGCTACCTTCCCGCCAAACAGGTGTGTCATAAGCTGCATACCATAGCAGATGCCAAGGATAGGTATATTGAGATCAAATATCTTCCTGGAACATAATGGGGCACCTTTCTGGTAAACACTTGATGGTCCGCCGGATAAGATAATTCCCTTCGGCCTGAACTTCTTTATCTTGCCAAGAGGGGTATTATATGGCATTATCTCGGAATAAACCTTAGCCTCTCTGACACGCCTTGCAATAAGCTGCGTGTATTGGGACCCAAAGTCAAGTACCAGGATTTTTTCTGTATGTATATCTTTCATGCTTACTTCCTACACTTCCCCTTCCAAATGATAATTGGGCGCCTCTTTTGTAATTATAACATCATGAACGTGTCCTTCCCGATAGCCTGCGGAAGTGACACGTATGAATCTTGTCTTTGTCTTTAGCTCTTCAATGTTGCTGCATCCGCAATAACCCATACCTGCCCTCAGACCTCCCACAAGCTGATACAGCACAGCCGAAAGCGTACCCTTATAGGGGACTCTCCCCTCAATACCTTCAGGCACAAGCTTTTTCTCGCTCCTCTCCCCTTCCTGGAAGTAACGGTCCCTGCCTCCGCGCTCCATAGCACCTAATGATCCCATACCGCGATATATCTTGTAACTCCTCCCCTGCAGGAGAACAACCTCTCCGGGACTTTCTTCTGTCCCTGCGAGCAGTCCTCCTATCATAACTGTATCAGCACCGGCTGCAATCGCCTTTGATAAATCTCCTGAATACTTTACCCCCCCATCAGCAATAATAGGTATTCTGTATTTATTAGCAACATCAAAACAGTTTGATATGGCAGTCAACTGGGGCATACCAGCACCTGATACAACCCGTGTTGTGCATATGGAACCTGGCCCTACTCCAACCTTTATTGCATCCACTCCGGCATTTATCAGGTCTTTTGCTGCCTCTGCTGTGGCTATATTCCCTGCTATTATATTGAGTCCAAAATATTCCTTTTTTAGATACTCTACCATCTCCAATACCCTGTAGGAATGGCCATGCGCAGTATCAACAACAATAACATCAACATTTGCATTTACAAGACATTCGGCCCTCTTCTTCTCATCGTCACCCACACCTATTGCGGCCCCTACCCTAAGCCGCCCCACATCATCCTTACATGCATTGGGGTGTTGGATCTTCTTTTCTATATCCTTAATTGTTATCAGACCTTTCAGATTAAAATCCTTATCCACAACCGGAAGCTTTTCAATCCTGTTCCTCTGTAATATCTCCTTTGCATCTTCGAGTGTGGTGCCAACAGGTGCGGTGATCAGGTTCTCCTTTGTCATTACATCCGAGACTGCGAGATCAAGGCGTTTTTCAAACCTTAAATCCCTGTTTGTTATTATACCTACTAATATCTCATTCTCTGTTACAGGGATCCCTGAAATCCTGTACTTCTTCATGATCTCTATTGCATCATATATCTTCTGGTGCGGTGAGATAGTGATTGGCTGCATTATCATCCCACTCTCTGATTTTTTCACCATCTCCACTTCTACAGCCTGCCTGTCCGGAGGCATGGCCCTGTGTATTATTCCTATACCACCCGCCCTCGCCATAGCTATTGCAAGCCTTCCCTCAGTTACAGTATCCATTGCAGAACTCAAAATAGGTATATTGATTTTTATATTCTTTGTCATCCATGTACTTGTATCAACATCTTTTGGATGAATATCCGCCCTGGATGGAACCAGTATAACATCGTCAAATGTAAGCCCCTCTTCCATGTCTTGATTTAGCATATAGATACCTCCAAATGGCTTTAATATAAAGGATTTACCTTACTCTTAGGTGATGTTAGCAAAATAGGGAGAACCACGTCAAGTATATTAACATGTGCCGGAACCATCATTCAGACTTCAATGTCCATGTCAGGGGACAGATAGATGGCACTGATTGGGATGAAATTAAAGTTCTCATCATCATATTAAGTACTTTATCTCAATATATTGCTGCTCCAGAGGTCATGGAGGAATTCCCGCCATGGTATTATTTCTATCTTGTCGTAAACCCTTTTTTCTTGCTCATTGCAAACAACAATACTTCTCTTAGGAGAATATATATCAATAAAAGCGAGTAAACCCTTTAAATCCCTTGCATCAACATAGTCTGTGCTTTTAACTTCTATAGCTATCTCTCCATCTCCAATAACATAATCTACTTCAAGACCATATTTAGTCCTCCAGAAGTTAACACGAAAATCAGAACCTTTATAAGATCGATACGCAACTATCTCCATAAGTAAAAAATGCTCAAATGCCTTGCCAAACTCACTCCCCTTCTCTTCTATCAAATATCTCTTGCGAAGGCATCCTGCAACGCCAACATCAAAGAGATAATATTTTACTGCCTTTGTTATAACCTGCCGCGACTGTCTTTTTTTAAATGGTTCTATTCTAATAGCCATAAGTGTATCTATAAGTATCTGGTAATATTCCTTGACTGTTTTGGAATCTATGCCACAATCGCGGGCGATGTCTGCATAATTGGTAAGTTCACCATGGGTATAACCAAGGGCATCGAAAAATCTTGAAAAGGCCGGGACATTGCGGGTCAATCCCTCTGCAAAGACCTCTTCTTTTAAATAATCCTGCACATAAGCAGTTAATGACCTTTTTGCGTCCTCGCTGTTTTGCAAATAATGATATGGTATTAAACCCTGGTTTAGACCACAAAGCAGGTTAAAATTTTCAATTTCTGCTGTAACCAGAGGAAACATTTCATAACGCCATGCCCTCCCTCCCAAAAGATTAACACGCCCTCTCATTAATTTCCTGGCGCTTGAACCGCAGAGGATGAACCTTAATCCTTTGTTTTCTATCAACCAATGCACTTCATCCAGCACTTGAGGAATCTTTTGAACCTCATCCAATATTATTGGATATCTGAGTAACGCCTTCTCTTTGGCTAAAATCAACTCCCGCAACAGGGCTGGATTCTTGGAAATCTTAAAATATAAATCTGTTTTAAGAAAATCAAATATTATACTATTGGGAAAATGGGTTTTTAAATAAGTGCTCTTCCCTGTCTTCCTTGCACCCCATAAGAAGGCAGATTGTTTGGACGGGAGCTTTATATTAAGAATTCTATCAAAGACCTTCATGCTGGAGTATTCTCCATTTTAGTTTAACTAAATCGGAATATATTCCATTTTAGTAATTATGTCAATAGAAACACTAAATTTGGGATTTATGCCTGTCTTGTATTATATTAATAGCTATGGAATATGAATTCTTAAAATCGCTTGTCATTATACTCGGCCTTTCTGCAATCATTGTCTTCATCCTCGGCAGGATAAAGGTTTCATCCATTGCAGGTTTTCTGTTTGCAGGTGTAATCCTCGGCCCCCATGGTTTAAAGCTGATAAAGGATGTCCACAATGTTGAAGTCCTCGCTGATATCGGGATTATACTCCTCATGTTTACTATAGGGCTTGAGTTCTCACTTAAAAACCTCCTTATGATGCGCCGTTCAGTTTTCGGGGGCGGCCTTCTCCAGGTCTTTATAACCTCTGCCTCTGTGACACTCCTCAGCTTTATGCTTCTTGACTACAGAATGAATGTCGCTGTATTCACCGGCTTCCTCATATCTCTCAGCAGCACTGCTATAGTGATGAAGATCCTGCATGAGAAGGGTGAGCTTTATACGCCACACAGCCGCATGTCCCTCGGAATCCTTATTTTCCAGGATCTCTGCGTTGTCCCTTTCATGCTGCTGATTCCAATACTCGCAGGCAATGGAGGAGGTATTTCAGACATCATATACATTATTTTAAAGGCAGCTATTGTAATTGGAATAGTCCTCTTCAGCGCAAACTGGGGTGTGCCACATATCATGCATCAGATAGTAAACACACGGAGCCGCGAGCTCTTCGTTATAACGATTATTCTTTTATGCCTCGGCACAGCATTCGTTACATCTCTGTTTGGCCTCTCCCTTGCCCTCGGTGCATTCCTCGCAGGTATTGTAATATCAGAATCCGAGTATGCCTCACAGGCGATCTCTGACATACTTCCATTTAAAGAGAGTTTTACAGGAATATTCTTTGTCTCCATAGGCATGCTGCTCGATCTGAGTTTTCTCAGAATAAATTTCCCTGTAATTATTGCTGCAGTGATTGTCATACTGATATTGAAGACATTAACGGCCTCTGCTTCAGCATTTGCCTCCGGACAATCCTTGAGGAGTTCAGTCCAGACCGGGCTGTTCCTGTCTCAAATAGGAGAATTCTCCTTTGTGCTCGCAGTGGCCGGCAGGGCATCGGGACTATTAATAGGTGATAATTATCAGATATTTCTTGCCGCGTCAGTTATGACCATGATCCTTACACCTTTTATAATAAATGCCTCTGCGCCCTTTTCTCTATGGCTGGTATCGAGAAAGACCTTCCATAGATTTGAGAGGATCCGGAAATCAGCAGAAAAGGTGGATGTTCATGGCAGACGCTCAGAACATGTAATAATCATCGGGTTCGGCATGAATGGACGCAATCTTGCGAACGTACTGAGAGAGTCAGAGATACCCTATGTTATTCTTGATATGAACAACAGTACTGTATTAAAGATGAAAAAAAGAGGGGAGCCTATCTATTACGGAGACGGAACAAGAATAGAGATATTGCACAGGCTCGGCATACAAACCGCAAAGGTGCTTGTAATAGCTATATCAGACGCAGCAGCAACAAGGAGGATAGTCCAGATAGCGAGAAAGGGGCATGCCGGACTCTATATTATTGTCAGGACCCGATATGTCTCCGAAGTTGACGACCTGATTAAACTCGGCGCAAATGAAGTCATCCCCGAGGAATTCGAGACTTCAATCGAGATATTCTCGAGGGTCCTTGACCATTATCATGTGCCGGGAAATGTAATAAAGGCTCATATAGATAATGTCAGGAAGAACAGTTACAGCATATTAAGGGGCATAGAACTTCCAAAAAAACATCTCGCAGAGAGATATGAACTATTAAAAGGTATAGAGACAGAGACTTATTTATTAAAGAAGAGCTGCAGCATAGTAGGCTGTTCTTTAAAGGCGCTTAATCTCAGGTCAGAGACAGGAGCTACAATTATTGCCGTGAAACGCGGAGATACGATGCATCAAAATCCACCCCCTGACTTCATCCTCATGGCAGGAGACATCCTACTTTTTATTGGAAACAGGGAGGACATAAACCATGCAATTGAATATCTCGAGTTAAGACAGGATCACTCTGCTGGTTGACAAGAATGCTATGATTGTTTAAAAATAATCTTATTGAAGATTCCATGCAGCAGGCCGGGGGGATTGCGCAAGCTATGCATTTTCATAAAACAAGGAGACTATATGGTACCCACAATAGAATGGAAGGATGGTGTAGTTAGGATGCTGGATCAGACACGTCTACCTCTGGAGGTGACGTTCTTTGATTGCAGGACTTATCATGATGTGGCAAAAGGGATTAAGGATTTAATTATTCGTGGTGCTCCTGCTATCGGGATTGCTGCTGCAATGGGGGTTGCACTTGGTGCACAGGAAATAAACACTAAAAACTTTAAGAATTTCTATGATGAATTGGAAAAGGTCTGCAATCATATTGGATCTACAAGACCGACAGCAGTTAATCTCTTCTGGGCTATCAACAGGATGAAAGAGTTTACATTGTCCAACAAGGAAAAACCAATCATTGAAATTAAGAAGGTGCTTATTGACGAGGCAAATAGAATCTTACAGGAAGATATTGAGGCTTGTAAGACGATGGGCAGGCATGGCGCACAATTTATAAAGGATGGAGATACTATCCTGACCCATTGCAATGCCGGCGCACTTGCTACCGGTGGGTATGGAACTGCTCTGGGTGTAATCAGGGCAGCAAAAGAAGAAGGAAAGGAAATAAAGGTATTTGCGGATGAAACGAGACCTGTCCTTCAGGGCGCAAGGCTTACTGCATGGGAGCTCATGGAGGATGGTATAGCTGTCACGCTAATTACGGATAATATGGCCGGTTATTTCATGAAAAAGGGGATGATAAACCTATGCATAGTCGGTGCTGACCGTATTGCAAGGAATGGTGATGTGGCAAATAAGATCGGCACATACAGTGTTGCAGTACTGGCACGGGAGCATGGCATACCCTTTTATGTGGCTGCCCCTCTCTCTACCATTGATTTTAATATTCCCTCAGGTGAACATATACCTATTGAGGAGAGGAATCCTGCTGAGGTAAGTCACATATTTGGCAAGACACAAATAGCACCATCTAAGGTCAGGATCTTAAATCCAGCCTTTGATGTCACACCTGCACGATATATCGCTGCCATAATAACTGAAAAGGGCTGCTTCAAACCTGAAGATATTGGCAGACTAAAATAGCCGCTCTTTCCAGAATCTGCAATTCATACATTGGACTTTATACTTTAGACTTTTCTATGTATGAAATCAGCCCTCGGAGTGTTCTCTTTAGTTTTCTTCCTAAGTCTAATGTCTGATGTCTATGGTCTACTGTTTTCATTACAGTTCCCTAACCTTGACTCTAAGATACTCAAGTCTTATTATATAATTATCAATATATATTTTTATAAGGTTATATAAAATGGCAAAGAAAGATTATTATGAAATCCTTGGTGTTAAAAGGGATGCGGATGATAAAATAATAAAAAAGGCATTCAGGAAGCTTGCAAGAAAATACCATCCTGACCTCAACCCTAATATCAAAGAGGCTGAACAGCGTTTTAAAGAGGTAAACGAGGCATATGAAATATTAAGCGACCCTGAGAAAAAGAAACAGTATGACGCATATGGTCATGCTGCATTTGATGCCGGTTTCCAGGGAGGAGAGGGCTTCAAACCATGGGCAGAGCGAACCGGAGGTTTTGATTTTGCCTCAACAGGCGACAGGGGGGTTGGTTCCATATTCGAGGACCTGTTCGGAGACGTATTTGGAACGCGTAAAGGTTATCAGCCTGCACCAGAGCCAGGAAAGGATCTATATTATAACCTGGAGATAGATCTTGAAAATGCCTATACAGGCACTTCAACAAATATAAATATACAGAAGGAGAGCCCATGCGATCGCTGCTATGGGACAGGTGAGGAACCTGGTGCAACAAGGACTACCTGCCCTGTATGCAAAGGAAAAGGGACAAGAGAGAGCGGGAGAGGATTTGTTCGCTACTCTACTGCATGCCCGAATTGCAATGGTAAGGGATCAGTATCTTCTAAGTGCAGATTATGCGGAGGTAAGGGGGCTACCCTTAAATCTGAGCAGATATCCGTAAAGATACCGCCAGGTGTTGATAACGGGACAAAGGTGCGGGTTGCAGGAAAGGGAGGGGCAGGCATAAGGGGCGGGAAACCAGGTGACCTTTATTTAATATTGTCCATACGTTCACACCCATTCTTCGAGCGTAAAGGAGATGACCTCTATTGTGAACTGCCGGTTACTATCAATGAAGCAGCCCTCGGTGCAAAGATTGAAGTCCCAACTATGGATGGGATGGCATCAATGACTATCCCAACAGGGACCCAGGGAGGTCAGATGTTCAGATTAAAAGGTAAGGGGATGCCGCATCTTAAAGGCGGTGGCAGCGGTGATCAGTATATAAAGATAATGATTGCTATACCAAAGGACATAAGTGAAGAGGATAAGGGCATTATAAGAAAGATATCCTCGATGTATAAAGAAAATCCAAGAGATCGTTTAAGATGGAGGAGATAAGGCATGGCCGATGAGAGGGATACTCCACTGTATATGATAGGGATAGTGGCTCAGATGCTTTCCATTCATCCGCAAACCCTTCGCCTGTATGAAAGGGAGGGGCTTGTTGCACCAAAGAGATCACAGGGAAATACACGGCTTTATTCCCACAGAGATGTTGAGAAAGTCAAATTAATCATCCACATGACAAGAGAATTGGGGGTAAATCTTGCAGGGGTTGAGGTTATCCTGAATATGAGGTTGCAGATGGAAGAGATGCAGCATGAAATGGAGGGCCTGATCGGATACCTGCGGGAGGAGTTAAGAAAAGAAATAACAAAACTCAACAAAGGGACTGAAGAAAGAGGAAATGGATTTACAAGAAAACCGGCCAGAAAAGGAGTCAGGGTAAAAACAGGGTATAATAAAGAAGGAAGGGGATAATTGATATGCAGATGAACAGGCTTACTTATAAGGCACAGGAGACAGTGGCAGAGGCACAAAAGCTAACTGAAAGATATAACCACCAGCAGCTTGATACAGTTCATCTCCTCCTTTCAATGATAAAACAGAAAGATGGTATAACACCTCAGATACTGGGAAGACTTGAGATAGATTTAACATCTATTGAGAAGGATTTATTCAGAGAACTTGAAAGGCTTACAAGGGTCTCCGGCCCTGGAAGTATGGGGCAGGTCTATGTAACACCTAAATTGAAAGATGTCTTTGATAAGGCAGAGCAAGAGGCTGAAAGATTACATGATGAATATATCAGCACAGAACATCTGTTAATCGGGATTGTTGAGGTTGATGACGCTGTTTCCAGGATTCTTAAGAACCGTGGAGTGA
>Ga0209521_10003103_pt1 | contig 13452 bp, 10 predicted proteins | sample Rifsed19ft4_FD_184016 | JGI IMG/M metagenome (GOLD analysis project Ga0209521, IMG submission 184016) | Soil microbial communities from Rifle, Colorado, USA - sediment 19ft 4 (version 2) | ecosystem: Environmental > Terrestrial > Deep subsurface > Rock core/Sediment | place: Rifle, Colorado... | reverse complement strand
TGATTAAATTGAATGATGAACTGTTTTGCCGCTATTTTATAATTGATTGAGTTATTTAGAAACAAAATTTTTCAGTATTTTAAATGTTCTTTTTTGAATCGCGGTGGAAAAAGACCGCAGAGACAAAGACTGGACAGCCCCACTGTTTTGAAGCGCCAACAAAGCCTTTGACTCGTTCCCAAACTCTGTTTCAAGCTAGAAAGTCCCCTCTTGGGAGGGGATTTAGGGGTGGGTAAGTCGGTAATTCGTGAAATATTCACTGAGATTTCACGATCAAGGAACCCACCCCTAACCCCTCCCAAGAGGGGAATAATTTGTGCCACCCTGTGACCCGCATAAATAAAATGAAAATTCCTATACAATCAAGCTATTTTTGCACCTTTCCATACCCCTTTGTCTTCCAATCCTTATCATAAATCGTAATATAATCATCTTTGATAATCATACGCTCTTTTACGTTTCCCTTACTATCATATATATCGATTACCTGTTGTTCTGCCTGATTATCCTCAACAGGTGGTAAGGACGCACAACCAGCAATCATCATGCATAAGATGGATACAACTACCCTTTTTATTGTCATTTTATACCTTCCTAGCCAATTTTAAGATTCCCTGCAAATCCATTTCACAAGTAACACAGAACTTGATTCAGCATTTAACACAAATACTCAGAAATAATACCTTGAACCTTCTTTTCGAAGACGTTCACGGCGAATTTCATAATCGGGCATGACGCTGCCGAATAGTTTCCAGAAATTCTCTGAATGATTGATATATTTGAGATGGCAAAGTTCATGGGCGACCACATAGTCAACAAGTGCTATGGGTGCCATAATTATATGCCAATTAAAACGAATTTGCCCTTTTTGATTACAACTACCCCAGCGTTTAGTTTGATTAGCTAAAAGTATTTCCGGGACAGGTATCTTCAATTTCTTTGAATAGATTTGTACCCTTTTAAGCAAAACTACATCTGCGTGATTTTTGTACCACGAGGATAGGGTATTCCTTATCATTTTTGTTCTATCTAAATCTTTAACAAGGCTATTAAGACTGACCAAAAATCTTCCACCTTTAACGGTAATTTTTGATTTGGTTTTAGATTTCAATACTTTTAACCGCAGGTGTCTTCCTAAATATAAAAAAGACTCACCAGTAACGAATTCTCTCTTGGGTAATTGCCCCAATGTTTCCTTTATGCGGCGCTGTTTATCTAAAATCCAAATGGCCTTTGAATGCACCAGCTTTGAGAGCGACTTAAGCGTTGGCATTAAAGGGGCTCTTAGGAATACGCCTTCAATGGGATCAACAAAAATGCTTACGGTCTTTCTTTTCCTGCTGCGTTTTACGAAGAAATCTATATTCCTTTTACCAAATGGAACCGTGCTTTTTTCTAAGGTCATTTTGCAAGCCTTACTCTAGCCAAATCCATAATCTTAGTTGTTAAAATTTCAATCTCTTCAAATCTATAGCCTTTTGCCCTCAGAGTTCCTTTTATCTCTTTCCTCATCTCGCGTTGGACATCGTCCTTATGAATCCAGTCAATCACAGCAAGTTTTTCTAAAGATTCCATAATAGAATGTGTCAACTCCTTTTGAGCATTATTTTTTTCGCCATAAGGAATGGACGCATCTTTAACTATTGTACCTTTGAATTTAACGTCCTCCGATTGAATAGAAGTATCAGCAGTAATAATCTTATATAAAGCATATTCTGTTTCTGAAAATCCTAAATCTTGAGACTTTTTCCCTATGTTGCGCATTTCATCCACGAGTGCTTGTAAATTCTTGAGTTCTTCTATGGCATTTATTCTTTCCTGCCTTCTTTCTTCAATAATCTTTTCGAGGCGTTCTTTAAGCGATTCGTAGAAAACAGGGTCTTCTTCTAAATGAACGTGTATTTCATGACGAATAGCATGCTCAATTTCACTTGCCTTTGCCTCTGGTGTAGTTAACACTTCAACCACTTCGTCAAATTTCTTAGAGAATATGGATACTGGCTCAATGAGTTTCTGGATGCCATTGGTTCTAATGTGATCTTCAATGAGTTGGCGAACTTTTGCTCCACAAGCTGATAAATCAAGAGTTAAATCCCTAAAACGCGCTCTGGCAGCATTTCTTACCTTACCTAACCATTTAAGGTCTGCACTATATCGCAGCGCTACCGGATCGGGTAAAACCATATCCATACTTTGTGAAAAACGCTTAAATGCAATGTCAAAATCGGCTCTTATATCTTCTGGCTCCAGTATTTTTATACAGAACTCAAGGTCTGATTTATCTACTTTGTCAAAAAAACGCATAACTGCCCGATGACGGGCTTCAAGACGCGGTAACTCATCTGTTTTAGGTGTAAGCGCTCCTATAACATCATTTGCCTGAAATACACCAAGCGCCTCTTGTAAATTCCGTGATATACCCCAATAGTCGACTACAAGCCCATAATTTTTCTTATCGGCTGTCCGATTAACACGAGCTATTGCTTGTAAAAGCGTGTGCTCTTTTAACGGACTATCAATATACATAACTTGTTCAATAGGGGCATCAAAGCCGGTTAAGAGTTTATCGCACACCACAATAATAGCTAACTTTTCCACAGGGTCTTCTTTAAAACTGCGTATAGTTTCCTTCTCTTCGGCTTGACTTTTATGATGCTTTATAAGGCGTTGAGGATCATTATTACTGCCGGAAATCAAAACTGCGGATGGCGGGGCATTCATTCTATCAAGCGTCTCCTTGTATGACACTGCTGCCTCACGACTGGGGGTAACAATTTGAGCTTTAAAGCCATTAGGTAGAATATATTTTTCATAATGTTCTATTATATCAAGGCATATAGCTTCTATCCGAGTAGAAGCAAGCCCTATTATTTCTTCTGTAGCATATTTTCGCTTAATTTCTTCGCGTTCTCTTTCGCCGTAATCTTGAAAATATCTATCAAAAAGTGTGTCTAATTTCTCGCCTTGTACGTGTATATCTGGAAGCCTGCTTTCATAAAAAATCGGAACCGTTGCGCCATCCTGAACTGCTTGTTCGATACTATACGTATGGATATAAGAACCAAATGTCTGGAGAGTGCTACGGTCTTTCTTATCTATTGGCGTACCTGTAAATCCTAAGAAACAGGCCTTGGGCAATGCCTGTCTCATATTGGCAGCCAGGTTTTTATATTGTGTCCTGTGGGCTTCATCCACCATTACAAATACGTTTTCCGCATCAGATAAGACAGGATGACCGCTCTCATCGGTCAATTCCTGGAATTTTTGTACTGTGGTCATAATTGTTTGACCGCTTCCTCCCTGAATCAGTTCTCTTAAGTGCTTTACATTACTAGCCTGAATAGGGTTTGGAAAACCGCAACGCTGAAACGTCCCTACAATCTGATTGTCAAGGTCTATGCGATCAGTAACAACAATTAAAATAGGGTTTTCTAATTTCTTGCATCTTTTTAACTTTACAGCAAGCCATAACATGGATAAGGATTTACCGGAACCCTGCGTATGCCATATAACACCGCCACGTCTCTGTAGGGGCAAGGCGCGCCTTGCCCCTACAATACGCTCAACGGTCTTGTTTACTGCAATAAATTGCTGGTATCTTGCTATCTTTTTTACCGTTCTGCCGCCTTCAACTTCAAAAGCAATAAAATTACGGACAATATCCAGTAAGTTGATGGGATACAGAAGCCCATAGATAAGCACATCCTGATCATTAGGAGTTCTTCCAAAAAGACGGGCAGTATATTGCTTATGTAATTCATCCAGTTTGATAGGATATGGTTCTTTCCATTCCAAAAAAAACCTGTAAGGTGCGCAAATAGTGGCAAATTTTGCTTTCTGACCACACGTGGCAATAAGAATCTGGATGGTTTCAAATAATTTTGGAGCACCTCTGTTTTTATATTCGTCTTTTAGCTCCTGATACCTGAAAAGCTGGGTAATTGCTTTATCAATGGACTCATGAATAGTCGGGTTTTTGCATTCAAAGACAACCAAAGGTATTCCGTTTACAAATACTACTATATCGCACTTTATTGTTTCCTTCGGACCCGAAACTGTAAACTGACGCGTAACGATAAACTCATTTTTCTCAGGATGTTCAAAGTCTATAAAATAGACATTGTATCCTTTTTTGCCTTGTCCAATATCCTGCTCAAGCGATATGCTATGCACGAGAGAAGTATAAATCTTCTCATTCGCCTCCATGAGACTGGTCGCCGGGACATGTGTTATTTCCCGAACCGCTTTATTGAGATTCTCGTTAGAAAGCCAGGGATTAAGCTCCTTGAGTTTTTTTTCTAACCGGGAGACTAAAATAACTTCTTTGTAGTTTTCTCGCTCAGATTCCAGTTGCTCTGGCGATACAAATGTATATCCCATCGCCTGCAAAAGCTCAATCGCCGGGTCTTCTGATAAATGTAATTCATTCCAGTCTTGCATATATTTATCGTAATTGTAGTGGCAAGGCGCGCCTTGCCACTACAATAAAAGAATTAATCGGGTAGCTCCATAACTTTTCTCCAAAGAAACTATTTTTTCTATTTGTACCTGGGTAATTAGCATTTTCCAACCTCCAAATATTTATTAACAATAAAATGGAACCATGAGCTTAATGAGCAATAATTGAAAGTACCTCAAATTCTTTTTCATTGATTTTCATAGTTTTATTTAGGTCATAAAAATTATTATCATCTTTTGTCTTTCTTAATGGATCATATACAAAAACTATAAGCCATTTTAAATTTGGATATTTATAATATGATTGAATATCCTCCTTTATTTCTTTAATAAATTTGTCTTCATTAGTATCGCAGACTTTTATCATTTTAGTTTCAATAACTATATCTTCGGAGGGTATAACCAAATCAATTCTTGTAGACTTTCCTCCGGTCTTTGGTGCGTATTCCTCCTCTTTGAGATCTTTAAATATCGGCTTTAACATTAGGTAAATTAAATCTTGAACATCATATTCATCATTTACTTCAAAAGGAGAATGATCTTTTCTACGGTTTTTTGTTACTTTTAATATCGAATTGGAAAAATTGGCTAGAATCTCTTTAATTAATGAAAGGCTTGTATGCTCCTTGTATAATAGAGATCCTTTTAGTTCATTAGTTAACCAGTATTCAACTAAGAATATATCAATTAAATCTAAGCTTGAACTAAATGATGCGTTCCAGCACTTGACAATATTTTCTGACATATTTCTTCTATCTTTATTCTCTAATAAATCACTCCTTGCCGTTCCAATCAAATAGTGTATGAGCCAATCTGAAAGTGTTTGACAAAAATCAATATTAAAGATTTTATTGAATTGTTTTTTATGTACGGACATTAAAAATTTGTCTTTTAAGCTTCCTTCTTTTAAAACATTTTCTACATGAGATTGAAGTTCTGAATTTTTAAAAGCGATTCTATCCGCTAGTAAGTATATACCCAATAAAGTGAAAGTATCTAATGAATAATGTACTCCTGATAATGGCCTAGTTTTTAAGATTCGATCGAGTTCTTTTCTAATATTTTCGTTTAAAGGAAACTCTTTTTCAAAATTACTAACATAGCCAATTTTCGCCAGAATTTCTTCATTTAGGGATTGCAAATTACTTTGTACAAGACAATTTGGCTTTTCACATGACGAGTTAAAACTGTTTACTAAATAGTAATAGCAGCAGCTTTCTAAGCTTTTAATACTAACAAGCTCTTGTTTCCTTTTAAGAATAAACTTTTGAAAATCCTCAATTACAGAAACCATAGTTTATTTCCAACATACTGCAACTTGTCATAATCCCATCCATCGATCATTCTCATTTCCTCAGTAATTTTTGCCATGATGGTAGGATACGATATTGTTATTGGTTTTTTTGAAGGTATAAAACTTCTGAATGAAATAAATGAAAAAAAGAAAACCTGTTTAGCCAGATAATTTAAATCATTAAAAGTCGATCTTTTATCTATTCTAATGGAAAGCGGAGAAGGATTACCCTTGCTAATTTTATTAGCAAAATTCAATAAAAGGTGATTATCATTTAAGTTTATAATAAGTCCTCTTTCAGGACATTCGTTACCGCAATTTTTATATATTTTAAAATTATGTCCATAACCAACATGTAATAGAGAAAATTCGATTTTATAGTCTTTAAACTTTTCTATTGCCTTTTCGACTGCATACAATTCCCTTTTTTTACCAGCAGACTTGTATAAATGAAAAATTAATCGTATTTCTTGTTCTTTTCCTATATTTCTGTTATTTATAATTTCTTCAATTGTCTTGATTAAATAGTCTTTTAGTTTTTCTCCGTATTCACCAAAAGAAGATACAGGGCTACAATCTCCTACAATATACTTTCCACTGTAGTCAAAAACAGTGGCAAATCCTACAACTCTTTTGTTGTCGTCAGTTTCTTTTTTAATAACTGAACTACCTATCCCGATGATAATTTCATTTCTTATCGGTTCTATCTTTTCTATAGTCCATGCGGTTCCGCCTATTTTTGCATAAATAGACAAACAGATATTATTTAAAATATACTCATTAAGAGCTCTAACCGTTTCAATTGTTATTTCTTGAGTAGGAATTCCTTGCCCCATTAACTTAGCTTTAGTTAAGAAATAAGGATTACCTTTTATTTCTAATTTTTTGTACGTTTCTTCTATTATAGGTATTACTAAATCGAACAATTTCCGGTTATCTTTACCATTAATATTTTCATAAATAATTTCTTTATAAGCATTCAAAATATCATTATTAACTTTAAAGTATTTATCAGTAACAACCACATTTATCATGTGAAATATAGTTTTAAGGCTATCCAGTAGTTTTTTAATAAAAATCTCTACATTACCCTGGTGTTTCTCCGAAGCTATAACAAGGATGTTAATTTCCTTGTTTTTTAATTGCTGATAGCTAAATGGTCTTCTCTGCTTCAAAACATCGCTAGGACGCTTACCAATGATAGTGAATTGATTATCATAGTATCTATTTGGTTCACTAATTTTCTCAGTTTCAAAAAAACCATCGCCATATGGAAGATTTATTTTACTTACTTCGCTTATATGAAGATTTTTATTTAAATATATTTTATTGTTATTCTGTTTAATATATTTAAATGGCACATCAAGCAATTCATAGATTTTCTGTGCTGATATATTATTTGTTATTATTGCATCAAAATCTTTTTGCTTCCCGACAGACTCTATGAATCTTTTTAAAGCAACTTTATCAGGAACGATTGTGTTATCGTCTCTCGTTTTTAAATATCTTGAATCTATTCCTTTTTTTATAAATGTATCTTTATCCCAGCTAAAATTATGATAGAGTTTAAAATCTAAAGTAAATCCTAATTTCAGTGTATCTAATTTTTGCGTGTAAAATGTTTTAAACAATAAAAGACGAAAAGTATCTAATCCTTCAATATCCTCGGTTAAATTTTTTTTACTTAAAAATGCATTAATTCCAAACTTTGAATACAACTTACAATTACCTATTGAATTAAAATAATTCTCCACGCCCAACTCTAACATCTTACAAAAAACAAAAGGATATTCAGATATTTTCAAAGTTTTGGTTGACATTTCTTCAAGTACAAGAGAATTATCACTATTTTTATAGTTCCATATTAAGATATCTTCTCCACTTCGATAATACCAAAAATCACGATTGGAATTTACTAGAGATTGGAATTTTTCTTTTTCCTGATAATCTTTATAAGGTACAATAAGAACATCTGTTTTATCATTGCTCAATGAAACCTCAAAAAAATTCAAGAAAATACCTGACATTAAACACCTCCTTTAAATTATCACCATCACTTTTCCTGTCAGCAAAACTTGCATGATGGCAAATTTAATATCAAACAATGTTACCAAATATGCATTTTCACATGTTTCCATATTTGAAATTGAGTTAAGCATTGAAACAATTTGTACCTGCTCTTTTAAAGAAGGTAGAGGAATAGAAAATGTTTTAAGTTGTGTTGAATTAATAGACGCTAAATTTGTTGTTTGCTTTGATGAATTAAAAAAGAATGACTTTCCCTGGGGACTTGAGGCATAAATTGACAGGTAGTAAGGAGAAATTCTAGAAGAGCAGCGAACAGCAAAAATATGGTTTTGATGCAAACAGGGATTAATTTGTGCTTCCCAAACACACCCTCTTCCCAGTTTATCATTATCACCGCCTTCAGTAAAAAGAACGTCCCCTTTTTGAAGCAAATATCTTTTGGCATCATTTTCTTCTACAGGGATATTTTTAACTTCAGCCAAATCCAAAAAACCGTCTTGAACATTTGCAACCCTTAAATATGGAAGCATTATGCCATCTTTGGATTCAATATTCTTGTTTTTTGCTACTCCTGTTTGAACTTTTGCTACATCCTCCAACCTTACCACTTCCCACTCCTCTGGTATCTCTCCAACAAATGTCTTTTTAAATTTCTTATGTTGTCCTGGAATACCTTTAGTAAGTAATTCCTGCATAAAACCTTTTTTTACAATCTTTGTTTGTTCAATAACCGCTTTTGTTTTTTCAATTACAGTATCTACAGATGAAAGAATTGTAGCGATTTTTTGTTGTTCGAGAAGAGGGGGCAAAAAAACAGGTACGTTGAGTAAAAGGTTTCTATCTACGTGAGGAACTGCACCTGATGTTTTGCTTTTATTAATAAGTTTATATAAAGAATCTAAAACGTAAAATAAATACCCTTTGTCAAGTCGACTTGGTTCACTTGGTAAAATAGATGCTAAAGTTGATCCAATGACCCCCGATTTTCCTCTTAGAACCAAACCCGACCTAGAACCATCCATTACAAGTATAGGGTCTTCTTCTTTACATACAGTCAATCCTGTTGGATATACGTATCTTGATAACCTACCATTAAAGCTTTCTATTAAAAGATAAGGAATCATCCGTTCCTTTTTTTGATCATAAAGGTCTTTAGCCAGACTCCCCTTTATTAACCTGATTTCTTCACCTAGTATACTTTTTGTCCATCCTTCTGGAACTGCTTTACTCAATTATTTGCCTCCGATTCATTTCGTCTGTAGTGGCAAGGCGCGCTTTGCCACTACAATGTTCGTATCCATTTGAGATAGCATGGCACGCCTTGCCACTACAATCGAATACAGCGTGCATTCGTTTATTGTTCAATATATCCAGCAAATATCGGTTTCACCTTACTTATGAAATTGCGCAGGTTGGTATAGGGAATTAACTTTTCATATTGTAATCTTCCAACCACAATAGCAGGATGAATGCCGAGTTCCTGCGCAAATGAAATAACAGCGTTTCTCGAAAAATAGGGTTTAGTACGATTTACAAAATCTGTAAAACTGTCCGATGTAATAAGTAAGTCACCCGCAACCTGATTGACACCTTTTTCAGCTTCACTTTCTGGTTCTGTTATATTACTATCAATAAAGCGCACATTGTCTTTAGAAGTTTCCATGATATGCACCAGTTCATGCATCAAGGTAAACCAGAAATTATCCACCCTGTCCATTCTGAGCGAAAGGGCAATTACCGGCGATGTTTTATCTAACCAGAATGCGGCTCCATCCACGCATGTCTGCGGTAAGTGTGGTACAAAGACAAGACGGATACCAAGTTCACGAAGTTTTTCAGGAATACAACGGGTATCGTCATCATTTGAAGAAAGTACATTTAAACTCTTCATAGCCTGTTTAAATTTTGCCAACTTGAAGGCTGCGCATGAAATCTTCTTTGCTTCTATCTCGGCTTTTTTAACCCATGACAGAAGCGATGGATTATCAATAATTCCCGTATTTGATTTACGGAAATTTACTCCTATGGTAATAGGTGCACCAAGATTTGGAATTCCAAGAAAGTTACAAACCTCCAACTCTAACTGGTCAATTGATTTTGAAGCCTTTATCCATCCACGCTTGATCAGTTCTTTTACAGGAGCCAGACTGTATAACTTCGCCCTGCGTGAAACGAGTTCTGATTTATGCTTTTCCTGATAAAGAAGATCCAACCTATATGCAGATTCAAGGTTTAGCCAGAATTCGGGAGATGTTCCAAACGCTTCTGAAAAAAGAATGGCGGTTTCTGGTATAATTATCTTTTTGCCAGCGATTATTTCATTAATAGCCTGTAACGGTTTGCCAGTAATTTCTGCAAAATCACCCTGAGTCCATCCACGTGCGTCGAGTTCTTCTTTTATTATCTCCCCAGGTGTTATTGGCCTATATGGTCTTTTTCTCTCCTCCATGTTATTCTCCATAGTGGTTATTTATTTCTATGATTACCACTGTTTTACCGTCTTTGTTCTTCTCAAATGTTAGTATCAATCTCCATGATTTATTGAGCCTCATTGAATACTGATTTTTAGAGGACTTGAGTTTTTCAAAGTGAAGGCTCTTCATTGCCCTGAAATCTCTTTCATCTGCCGCACCTTCTATTGTCCTTACCCGTTTGATAAAAGCCTCCACTACGCCTTGTGGATATTGCTCACTTCCAGTTCCGTAGGAGTAAAGCATTTTCAGTTTTTCATCGGCAAACCTGAAGATCAATCATTGTTCTCCAAAAGTATAGAATAGAATTGTTATATTGTCAACTCAATTTCACCCTATAGGTGATATTGTACAATCAATATACTCAACCAATAAATCGATTTGGCACAAAATACAACATGGCATTATTCCCCTCTGTAGTGGCAAGGCGTGCCTTGCCTTTCCAAAGACACACCATACTACGTTCCTTTTTTACAATGGCATGGCAAGCCATGCTGTTACAATTCGTATTTCCGCCAGCAATGGCAAGGCACGCCTTGCTACTAATACCCTAATTCTTTTAAATAAGCATTCATTGTTTTCTCTGCTTCGTTGCGCTGTATTTCAAGCGCGCGCAATCTGGCAAGGGCTTCTTTTATGTTAATCTTTTGCTCAGGTTCAGATATGTCCACATAGCGGCTGATATTAAGGTTGTAATCATTTTCTTTAATTTCTTCGATTGGAACAACCCGGGAGAATCTTTCAATGTCCTTATATTCATTGAATGCCTTAACTATCTTTTCAATATCCGCATCGCGTAATTTGTTCTGGTTTTTGCCTGCCTCGTAGTATTCGGCTGCATGAATGAAAAGAATCTTGTTTTTGCGTTCTTTTGGTTTATTACGGTTGAGAATTAAGATAGCAGCGGGAATGCCCGTTCCATAAAACAAATTCGGCGCTAAACCAATGATAGCCTCAAAAAAATCTTCTTCCAGGATGGCTTTCCTGATTTTGCCCTCTGAAGCGCCTCTAAAAAGGACTCCGTGAGGCATTACTACCCCAACCATACCTCTGTCATTTACGGTAGCAATCATGTGTTGAACAAAGGCATAATCTCCTTTTGTTTTTGGGGGAATGCCATAACGGAATCTGCCATAGCCGTCATTTTGAGCCACATCAACACCCCAGTCGTCAAGGCTAAAGGGAGGATTTGCGATAACTCTATCAAAGAGTATCAATTCGCCATCTTTGGCTAATTTTGGGTCACGAACCACATCGCCTTTTTCGATGCTCGCATCGGGCAGACCATGCAAAAGCATATTCATTTTACAAATTGCCCACGTACCGAGGTTTTTTTCCTGTCCAAAGAGAGAAATGTTTTTTGGGTTGCCATTCTTTCGTTCGATATAATGGGCGCATTCAATGAGCATACCGCCTGACCCGCAAGTTGGATCACAAATACGCATCCCTTCTTTTGGCCTTAAAAGCTCGACGATGAGTTGGACAACTTTTCTTGGTGTATAAAATTCTCCTCCTTTTTTACCGGCATCATCAGCAAATTTCTCGATAAGATATTCGTATGCGCGCCCCAGCATGTCGGGCTCTGCGAGGTCAGAGTTTTTCAGGCAAATTTGAGAAAAATGGTTAACGAGACGGGAAAGCACGGAATCGCGGTTTTTGGCATCGCCAAGTTTATTGGAATTAAAGTCTATATCGGCAAGCACTCCTTCAAGGGTTTGATTCTGATCTTCCAGCGCACCGCATGCCTTGTTAATTGCCTCTCCGATTCCGTGTGAAACTTTTCTTATCTCAGGCCAGCGCGCGCGCCTTGGCACAAAGAATTGATGTTCGTCCGGGTCTTCCCATGCAATTTTTTTGACTTCAGATTCAGATGCGCCTCTTTTGAGTTCTCTTTTTTCAATCTTTTCGGCCTCTTCCTCAAAAACATCAGAAAGGCGTTTCAGGAAGAGAAAACCAAAAATATAATTTTTGTAGTCTGACGAATCAATTGATCCACGCAGGATATCGGCGGCGCCCCATAGGTAATTATTTAATTCGTTACTCGTTAATTTTGCCAAATTACTCCTCCTTATATTTATTGAGAATATCAGTTATTACCTGATTGATAATCGTATTTCGTAAATTTGCCAATTCTATATTTATCCGATATTGCTCCTCTGCGGTATTCATAAGACCTACTATTTTTTCCTGCAAAGCTAAAGGTGGAACCGGAACATTGATTTCGCCTATGTCGGATACATTCAACACCAGCTGCATTGTGGAAGATGCGGTATTGGCAAGAAGCGTTCTTTGCCCCTCCCTGGTTTTAAGATAAGCCGCTAAGCATATTGGAAGCATTTCATTGCCCAGGCGTACAGCTATTAAATTTGCTGTTATAAGCGACCTCTCTAAATTTTCAGGAACTACTGCTATTTTTAGTTGAGTGCCACGACAGGTTATAAGCACATCGCCGGGGTAAACAAGGTAACGTTCTACATTCTTGAAATTTTCTATAGAAAATAATGAGAGATTATTAATTGAAATCTGACCATCCACAATGTCTTTGATATTAATTACAGGGACTCCGTTTTCGCTTTTAGTCAATTTGGAGATGCTGTATAAGGGTGCTCCCGAAAATATCTTTGCTGCTAACAACTTTAATGGGTTGGTTGGTACGTTATTTTGCATATCGAATATCCAACAAAAAGAAGCTTTATAAAGAAATTTGTGTCAGGATATCACAAGAAACATAATTAGTCAATATATTATATATTAATTATATCAAATTTTAATATTTACAATATCGAATAAATTCATCATTTGGTATTTTTTCATAAAATGAAGTATCGCCTTCTCATTCCAGATAATTTAAAGTGCAACCAAATTGTTTCCACTTCTTAGGTTTTTGTAGTCATTGTTTATGTATTTGCAATTTGAATACTTATGATTGTTGTTAGGAATTTAACATGAAACGAATTGTTTGCAGTTAGATTATCAAAAATAATTTCAAAATTTTTTTTACTTTTTCTAACTCATTAAATTGAAAACGCTTAGAGCAATCTAAGCGTTTTTTATTTTTATAGGTATAGGCGTTGCATAACAATCCTGGCGAAAAGTGAATTTTCACGAGGGTTTGTAAAGATGATGACAAAAAGAATATTAATCGTTGACGATGAAGAAGGATACAGAAAGGTGCTGTTGAATTCATTAACAGACAGCGGC
>Ga0209521_10003102_pt1 | contig 13455 bp, 11 predicted proteins | sample Rifsed19ft4_FD_184016 | JGI IMG/M metagenome (GOLD analysis project Ga0209521, IMG submission 184016) | Soil microbial communities from Rifle, Colorado, USA - sediment 19ft 4 (version 2) | ecosystem: Environmental > Terrestrial > Deep subsurface > Rock core/Sediment | place: Rifle, Colorado... | reverse complement strand
ACCCGCTCGGCTGCACCGGCTCGAAGCTCACCGCCAGCCTGCTGTACGAGCTGCGTCGCCAGCAGGCGCGCTACGGCATGGTGACGATGTGCGTGGGCGGCGGCATGGGCGCCGCCGGCATCTTCGAGCGGCTCAACTGACTTGTTCCGGGAAGGTCTGTCATTCTGAGCGAAGCGAAGAATCTCAGCCTGCGACTGGGCTGGGTGATGAGATTCTTCGCCTGCCCTGAGCGTAGTCGAAGGGTCGCCCCGCCCCAAGGATCGGGTCGAGGCTCCTCAGAATGACAGCGGTTCGATGAATTTCGGGCGGGGATGAACCCCGCCCCTACACAGTATCAATGGCGCAAAACAGCATGTGGTACTTTGCTTACGCCTCCAACATGAACCGCCGCCAAGTGGAGCAGCGGGCGGGCGCGCTGGCGGAAGAAAAAGTCGCCCGGCTCGACAACTATGAGCTAAACTTCGACAAGATTGCCCGCGGGGGCACGGGGACAGCCAACCTCGTGGCCGCCGAGGGCAAGACGGTGTACGGCGTGCTCTACCGGGTGACGGAGCAGCAGTTGAAAGCGCTCGACCGCTTCGAAGGCGTCCCCGAGCACTACCGCCGCAGCCAGGTGACGGTGGCGGAGGCCGACGGCCGCAAGGTGGCCGCCCAGGTTTATCTGGCGCGCAAGGTGCGCAAGGGCCTCAAGCCCGACCGCGGTTACCTGGCGCGCATCGTGCAAGGCGCCGAAGAGCACGGGCTGCCCGCCGACTACATCGAGGAATTGAAGAGAATCATCCCCGCCTGAAAGGAAGGATGCCATGGCCACCGTAGCCGCCGAGAAACGAATCCGCGGAGGCAGCTTCCTCATCGAAGACCGCGCCCCGGGGGACGTCTTCATCCCGGAGGATTTCAGCGACGAGCAGCGGCAGATCGGGCAGACGACGGAAGAGTTCATCGCCGGGGAAGTGGTGCCGCGCGCCGAGGAGCTCGAGCACAAGAAGGAAGGCCTGATGGTGGAGCTGCTGCGCAAGGCGGCGGCAATCGGCCTGCTCGGCGCCGACGTCCCCGAAGCCTACGGCGGGCTCGGGCTCGACAAAGTCTCGACCACGCTGATCGCCGAGAAAGTGGTCCGCTACGCTTCCTTCGCCGTCTCCCACGGCGCCCACCACGGCATCGGCACGCTCCCCATCGCTTACTTCGGCACCGAGGCGCAGAAGAAGAAGTACCTGCCCAAGCTGGCCTCCGGCGAGCTCATCTCCTGCTACTGCTTGAGCGAAGCCGAAGCCGGCTCGGACGCCCTGGCCGCGAAGGCCCGCGCTGACTTGACGCCCGATGGCAAGCACTACGTCCTGAACGGCCAGAAGATGTGGATTACGAACGGCGGCTTCGCCGACGTCTTCATCGTCTTCGCCAAGGTGGGCGGCGAAAAGTTTTCCTGCTTCATCGTCGAGAAGGGCACCCCCGGGTTTTCCATCGGGCCGGAAGAGAAAAAGATGGGCATCAAAGGCTCTTCCACCGTGCCCATCTTTTTCGACAATGCCAAGATCCCCGCCGAGAACCTCCTGCACGAAATCGGCCGCGGGCACATTGTGGCCTTCAACATCCTGAACGTGGGCCGCTTCAAGCTGGCCGCCTACTGCACGGGCGGTTGCAAGAACTCGCTGGCCGGGGCGGTGAAGTACGCCCTGGAGCGGAAGGCGTTCGGGAAGGCCATCGCCGAGTTCGGGCTCATCCAGGCGAAGCTCGGCGAGATGGCGATCAGCACCTACGCCGCGGAGTCCATGATCTACCGCACGGCGGGGATGATTGACTCGGCGCTCCACGGGGTGAACCTCTCGGCCGCCGACGCCCCGCAGCACGCCATGAAGGCGCTCGAGGAGTTCGCGGTCGAGTGCTCCATCAACAAAGTCTACGCCAGCGAGGTGCTCGACTACTGCGTGGACGAGTTCGTGCAGATCCTCGGCGGCTACGGCTACCACCAGGACTACCCCGCTGAGCGCGCCTACCGCGACGCCCGCATCAACCGCATCTTCGAGGGCACGAACGAAATCAACCGCCTGCTCATCACCGCCCAGCTCTTCAAGCGCGCGATGAAGGGCGAGCTCCCGCTGATGGCCGCGGCCAAGAAAGTGGCCGACGAGCTGATGAGCGCCGCCCCAGCCGCCCCACCGGCGGCGGGCGACGGCCTGGCCGCCGAAATCGCCAGCGTCGCCGCCAGCAAGAAGGCGTTCCTCTTCGCCGCCGGCGTAGCCGTGCAGCGCTACATGGACAAACTGGCCGAGGAGCAGGAAATCGCCGGGGCGCTGGCGGACATCGTCATGGAAGTTTACGCCATGGAGAGCGCCTTGCTGCGGACGCGGAAGCTGCTGGAGCGCAAGGGCGCGCAAGGCGCGGCCTTGCCCGTGGCGGCCACGCGCGTCTTTGTCGCGGACACGCTCGACCGCGTTGAGAAGCACGCCAAGACCGTGCTGGCCGCCTCGGCCGCCGGCGACACCTTGCGGGCGCAGCTCGCGCTGCTGCGGCGCTTGCTCAAGCGCGAGCCGGTGGACACCGTCGCCCTGCGCCGCCAGGTGGCCCGCGCCGCCCTCGACGCCCAGCGCTACCCCTTCTAGTGCCGTTCCAACTTGTTTCGCCAAGTGCACATGGCAGTCCGGACTCCTCCTGCTGGGGTGCGACACCCAACGGCATTTGGCCTAGACAGTTGGAACGGCACTAGTCGAATGCCCCGCCGACGCGCGGCGCCTGCGCCCGAATCGGGCGCGCCGCTCCGCCTGCCCTGGCTGCGGGAGTTGGCGGGCGGCTACCTGACCGTTTTCCCGAAGCTTGCGGCCGAGCGGCGGCGCGGCCTCCGGGGTTTTTCCTTCTACCAGCGATGCGGGCGGGAGCGCGCGGGAGTCTTCGTCGGCCTCCTCACCGGGCCGTCGCCCGACTGCGCGGTCTTTGCCTTCGTCGAACCTGCCCGCGGCCGGTTGCACGCGCGGCTGGTGCGGCGCCCAGGGAGCCTCTTCCGTCAAAGCTACGAACTCGTGACGAAATACACGGCGCGGCCGCCGCGCTTCGCGCTCCACGACGAAGCCGCCGCGGCTCTCGTGCGCTCCGTTTCGCTGGCGGCGCTGCCCCGGGGAGAGCGGGAGAAGCACGCCCGCAATTTCTTTATGGAGACGCTGGCCTTGTTGCAGCGTGCCGGGCTGCCCGAGAAGCTTGCCCGCGCGCTTGACTGAATCGTCCGTTGTTTTCGTGTAGACTGGCGGAAGTAAGGAGCCGACTATGGCGATTCCACTTGTTCTCGCGGCAGCACTACTCTTCGCCGCTCCAGCGGGAGCCCAGCTCGAGCAAGTCTACAAGAAGCTGGGAGAGAAGGACGAGCTTAGCCAGGAGAAGATCGCCTCGGGTTTGAAAGAGGCGTTGCAGGTCGGCACCGAAAACGCCGTGCGCTCGACGGGACGCCTGGACGGCTACTTCGGCAACCCCAAGATCAAGATTCCCATGCCGGAGAAGCTGCAAACGATGGAGAAAGGCCTGCGCGCCGTCGGCCAGGGCGACCAGGTGGACGAGTTCGTCTTGAGCATGAACCGCGCGGCCGAGCGCGCCGCCCCCGAGGCCAAGGCCATCTTCTGGGACGCCATCCGCGAGATGAGCTTCCGCGACGCCGAGAAGATTCTGAACGGCAGCGACACGGCCGCCACCGAGTACTTCCGGCGGAAGACCACCGAGCGGCTGGCCACCGCCTTCCGGCCCATCGTCTCCGACGCCATGAACCAGGTGGGTGTCACCCGGCAATACAAGGAGCTGGTGGGCCGCGCCCGGTCCATCCCCTTCCTGAAGACGGAAGACCTCGACATCGACGACTACGTGGTGCGCAAGGGACTCGACGGCTTGTTCTACGTCCTGGGGGAGGAAGAGCGCAAGATCCGCCGCGAGCCCGCCGCCCGCGTCACCGATTTGCTGAAGGATGTCTTCGGCCGGTAGAGATGCCATGACCCAGAAAAGCCCCACCATCCTCGACTCCATCGGCCGCACGCCGCTGCTGCTGCTCGAGCTCCGGCACGACGGCGCCGCCTACCGGCTCTACTGCAAGGCCGAGTTCATGAATCCCACCGGGAGCGTGAAGGACCGCATCGCCTATTACATCATCGAGCAGGCGGAAAAGCGCGGCGAGCTGCGCCCGGGGACGACCATCGTGGAGCTGAGCAGCGGCAACACGGGGATCGCCCTGGCGCAGGTGGCGGCGGTAAAAGGCTACCGCCTGGTCATCCTGATGCCGGAGCACATGAGCCAGGAGCGCATCCGGCTCTTGCAGAGCCTGGGGGCGGAGGTTTGCCTGACGCCGCAGGCCGACGGCTTCGCGGGGGCGCTGGCGCGGCTGCGACAAATCCTGGAAACCACGCCGGAGGTTTACTGTCCGCGGCAGTTCGAGAACCCCGACAACCCCCGGGCCCACTACGAGAGTACCGGGCCGGAAATCTGGGAGCAGATGGGCGGCGCGGTGGACGCCTTCGTGGACGGCGTGGGGACCGGGGGCACCTTGATGGGGGTGGGGCGATTCCTGCGGGAGCGCAACCCGAAGGTCTCGTTGGTGGCAGTCGAGCCCAGCGAGGCCGCGGTGATGAGCGGGGCCGGCGAGATTGGCGGCCACAAGATCGCCGGCATCGGCGACGGCTTCATCCCCGCCTTGATGGACATGAAGATGGTGGATCAGGTGGAAGCGGTGGAGAGCAACGAGGCGGTGGCGATGGCCAAGCGCTTGAGCCGCGAGCACGGCCTGCTGGTGGGGATCTCAGCGGGCGCCAACGTCCTGGCGGCGCTGCGCACGCTCGACCGGCTGGGGCGCGACCAGAAAGTGGTCACGGTGCTGCCCGACCGCGCCGAGCGCTACTTCAGCACCGACCTTTACCTCCACTCCGAATCGCCGCCCTTACGCCGCTGCGCCACCTGCGGCAGCACCAGCCCGGAGCGCTGCCGCGAGAACGTCCTGCAATCGGGGACGGATTCCTAGAGTAGAATCGGCTCGAGCTTCGCAATCCCGGGCCCGGGTGGCGGAACCGGCAGACGCGAGGGACTTAAAATCCCTTTCCCGAGCAATCGGGAGTGTGGGTTCGACCCCCACCCCGGGCACTTTTCATTCAAGTACTTGTGGCTTAGGGGTAGTTGGCTGCGCTTCCACAGACAATCCAAGGAGCAACGTCGTGAACGAGGTGGTTCACCAACCCCGTCCAATTCCTAGAACCATCCGCATTGGTAGGCGAGTGGTAGTCGTAGGTTCCCTCGAACTCCGGGTTTGTGACAAGATCGCCATTCCTGTCGTAGGAGCACTGGGAATTAGTCGCCCCGTTGCGATAGGTGTCGTAGTTGCCGTGAAAAACATACTCAGCCCATGAAGGGTCACCCTCCCAGTGCTGGTCATCGCCGCCGCTGTCTCCCCCGGCTCCGGGAGCAGTCTCCGGGGGGCAATCCGATTGCGGGCCGCTCGAATTAGGATTCCTCTGCGGGCATTGGTTGTGGATGTTTCGGTTGTAGTGCTCGGGCGAGCAGAACCCGGGTGGCATGATGCCTTGATACAAGCCCATGGGGTCAACAGCGTTCACGGGATCGTTGAGCACGTAGGCGTAGAAATTCGTGTCCCCGCCCGCAAACCGGAGCGGGTCCTTGGCTATCCATCGGCCGGTCTCGGGGTCGTAGTCCCGCGCTCCAAAAAGGACTAGCCCGCTCTCGCGGTCGTAGAGTCCGCCCGCAAACCCGAAAGGCTGGAACCCAGGGTTCGTATCCTGCACAACGTTCCCGATCGCATCGTAGTCAATGCGCTGCACGATGGCCCCGGTGGTGGCGTCTACTACCAGCCGGGGGCTGCCCAGTGGATCGGTGAGGATACGAAAGGTCTTGCCTCCTTTCTCCATGTAGTCGGGCACGTTGGGTCGAGTGGCGTAGACGAAGCGGCTTACCACCTGGTTCTGGCCATCCAGTTCCACCATCGGCCTCAAGGGTCCCTGGTAGAGGAATCCTTGGACGAGGGAACCATTCACCTTCTTGCCGAGACGACGGTTCCAGACGTCCATCACATATTCCAGCTTCCTTCCCTCGGGAAGGGTCACCGCCTTGAGATTGCCGAAAACGTCGTAGTCATACTTGGTCATCTTGCCGTCGGCGGTCTTGCTGGCCCATTCCCCGTTGGGGGTGTGGGCGTAGCTGGTCTCTCCGTACTGGAGGAGGCGATCCTGGTCGTCGTAGCTCCCTCTCTTGGTGCCTTTCTGTCCCTGGCAGGCCAGGCGGTTGCCGTTAGCGTCGTATTCGTATTGCGCGACCTGAACCCCCTCTTGGCTGACCCCGGCCAAGCGTCCCGCAGAGTCGTATTGGTAAGTACACGCGGTCGTCTGCCCTTCCAGGGTTTCGACTTTTTCGATGATCCGCTTCAAGACGTCCCGAGTATAGCGAACCGCGAAAATCTCTTTCTTGTTGAAAAAGCTTCGCTGCTCCGTCAGTTCTTCGAAATCGTTGTACGCCTTGGTGGTGGTCACAGCCCCCAGCTTGGTCCCGATCACCAAGCCACTTTGACGGTCGCGGGTCAAGGTCAAGGCTCCTGCCTGTGTCAAGAAATTGTCCGGATCGTACTCGAGCGCGATGGGGGAGCCGCCATTGACGGTCAAGGAAGACAGTCGGAAATTCTTGTTAAAGGTGCGGCGGAGACGACCTTGGATCGGCCCGGTCCAAGTGATTTCGGTGAGCAAGAAGCCATCGTAAGCGTGAGAAAGGCTTACACCCTCGGGCCCCGTTGCCGTGATCAGATGGCGCGTCTTGGGGTCATTGACAAACTGCAATTTGTCACCGGGGAGAGCCACGGTGCTTAGGGCGCCGGTCTCGTCATAGAGGAACTCTATGGTGCGGCCATCGGGATACGTGATGCGGCTCAATTGCTTGTCCGCATTGTAGGTGTAGCGCTTGCCTTGGTCGCCGGCGCCTGTGTCCGGCGGGAAATACGCCTCCACGAAGTTCAAGGGATTGTGAGCAAAGCGATGTTCCGGCCGCCCCGGGGGAGTAACCGCCGTCAGGTTGCCATTGGCATCAAAGGCATAGCGAACCTCGCGGCCATCGGGGAGAATCCGTTTGGTAACTCGCCCCGTGGGGCCGTACTCCAGGCGCTCCGTTCGCCCCAGGGGGTCGGTGATACTGGCCGACTGCCTGGCGGGGTCGTACGCGAAGGAATATACGCGCGCCCCAGCCCCTGCGCCGGCCCTAACCGCTGTCAAGCGCCCCTGGTTGTCATAATCGAGAATGACCGGTTGTCTGCCCGGGGTTTCGATTCTCACAACCTTGCCGTGAGCGTCGAGGGTTCCGACGATCTGGCGGCCAGCCGGGGTCGTATTGGTAATCTTCTTTTGGGCCGCCTCATAAACGCTGGTAAAGCTGTGTCCATTGGTAGTGAGGGTATCGGTCTGTTTGCTCAGGCTTAGGGGATTGCCGCGCTCGGCCAGAGCCACCGCACGGCTGAGCGAGACAGCAAACGCCAGCCCTCCCGGAGTGGTGCGCGAGAAAGACTTGATCCGAGGGGATTGCAGTCCCCACCTGGGGTCCGGTTCCAGCACAAGAGAGGAGGCAGCCCCGTCGGCGGTGCTCACCTTGTAGCTACCTTCCGGTCCCCGTACGGAGATTGTCTGACCACCGCCGCAACACTTGTTCACGCGCCGTTCTTCGCCCGTGGGGAGCCGCTCCACCAAGAAGTTGAACTCGCGCCCCTGGGCTGTATTCAGCGCAATTTGAAGCCCTTGCCCGTTGCGGCTGGCGAGAAGTTCGGAAAAGCCGCCCGCCGGATCTTCCTGCCGGGTGAGGCGGCCTTTTTCGTCATAGGCGAAGCGGTAAAGGTGGCCTCTCGCAGTGGCGGCGCCGGCGAGAAGTCCTTCCTTCCCGTAGGTGAAGTGAGCTGTTGCCCCGGCGGGATCGGTAATAGCCGACAAATAGCCGTCGTCGTTCAGCACCAAAGTGGTTCGCTGCCCAAAGGGGGCTACGAGGGCGCTGGGAGTGCCAGTAGCGGAGCGCTCGATCCGAGTCGTATTGCGGTAACCATCAACAACGGCAGTCAGACGACCTGTTGAATCGTATTCGGAGCCGTAAAGCAGTGTCCCGGTGAGGGCATTCAGCGTTCGCCGGTGGCGTCCGGCGGCGTCAAAGATGTAGACTTGGTGGCCGTCCGCAGAAGGAATCAGAATCTCAGCCGGTGGCTTGCCATCGCTGCCCACTACCAGCTTGTCGCGCCGTCGCCCGTTTCCCAGATACAGGACGCAACCTATCGGGTCATAGGCATGGTGGACGCTGAGGGTCCAGCCCCCCAGGCCGCAGCTGCGAGCGTCCCAAGCGCCCACCGCCTGGGTGCTTTCCTTCCAGCGGGTAGTCTCCGGGCGAGGATAGAAACCGGGATAGACGTAGCCAATGCGGATGCGGGCCGCTTGTGGGCTCGGCGCCGCGCGGCCCTGGTCATCTTTGCCGTCCCAAGTAAAGGCGAAGGTCTGCTCGGGGTTGGGCGGGAAATTCTCGGTGAAGCGTTTGCCGGCCAGCGTGATTTCGAGCGCGATGGCTTTGAGTCGTCGGGGGACTTTCTTGCCGCTGAGCGGAATTCTCAGGCTGTAGGCTGCGCGGCGGCCCGGCACGCGATCACTGCGGTAGTGCAAGCTAAAAGGCGTGCCTGCGAGGCGCACAGTTTGGATGAGGGTTTGGTTCTGAATCTCGATTCTGGGCTGGGAAACCACCGCGAATCATCTCCTTCCGAATCGGCTCGCGAATGTTGTCAGGCGAGCCTCCCCGCGACCTGCGTGGCACTAGTCACAGGGGTTGGGATCCGACTCGTCCTCGCTTTCGGGGTCTTCCGGGGGGGCGGGGGTTTCGTCGCCGTTCTCGTCCCCCTCGCCATCACCCTCGTCATCGCCCCCACCCATGCCACCCAAGGCTCCACCCGCGCCGGCAGCGCCGCCCGCCGCCCCGCCCACCGTGCCCCAGCAGTCATTGAGCGAGCCGCAGTTGTCTGCCCACGCCACCAAGGGCAGAACGAGCAGTATGAACAGCGCCCACATGATCCACCAAACCCACTTCCACCCGTTCGTCATTCTCTTTGCCTCCCTCCTGCCAGGGCCGACTGTCGCCGGCCCGGAAAGAGCAGGTAAAACATCGCCAGCGTCAGCAGCGACCCCGCGGCCACCGCCCGCAAGCTTCCCAGCCGCCACAAACCCCAGAGGACCACGTAGGCAAACACATAGCCCACCAAAGCAGCCACAGCCAACCGCACCAGAGCCGGAATCTTTCGCACGAAGGAGACCCAGCCAGTCGGCAGTCGGCCGATCAGCCCGTAGCGCCAAGCGCCGAGGAAAACGACGATACCGGCGACGATCAGCGGGTCAATCCAACCCTCATAGGTTCCGGAAAGCAGCAGCGTGACAACCAGGGTTGCCAGGATGAGCCGCCCGGGTCCCATGAGCCGACGAGTGAATTCGCCCCGGCGCTGGGCGTGGCTCCAGCGTTCCTGCTGAAGCGACGCGACCAGGGCGGCCCCCGCCCCGCTCCCGCTTGTACTGGTCTCCAGCGCCAGCCGCGCCAGCGAGGCCACCACCGCCACTGCCACCAGCCATTCCCACTGCGTCTGAACGTGCATAATGGCTTCTGTGGTTGGTGATTGCCTCACCCAGGTGAACACCGGCCGGATGAGAACAATCATGGCCTGGCACCAGAGAAATACCAGGAGCGCGCTGGCGGCAGCGTAGAGAAAGAGTCGCACCGCTAACCGCAGCGTTGCCTCAGCCGGCAGGGGTGCTCGCTCCGCCATCCGCCGGGCCAGGGCCGGAACGCGAACCGCCAGCAGACCCAGTAGGATGTAGCTCACCAAGCGTCCTCCCGCCATCCCGAGGGGCGCCCGAGTGTAGTAGCCTTGAAAGACATCCCCCAAGAAATCTCCGACGATGTAGCCGAAGAACATCATGACCCCAAGGGGTCCGCTTAGCAGGGCGGCGGCTATCAGCAGGCCCATGAAGACCAGCGATTCCGAGTAGACGTAGTCAATCCACGGCCAGAACACCGCAAAGAAGAATCCCAGCGCCGCCGCGGCCAGCGGGGCCAAGGCGGGGAAGGTCCCCCAGCGGGCGGTCCAGGCGCCATCGGCGAAAGCATCCGCCCATTGCGGAGCGTAGGGGTCGAGCCAGCCAGGGACTTGGACGGACCACAGCCGGGACAGGGCATCCTGTGCGGCGGGCGAGATGACCACGGGAGTGCCCGGGCCCACGCTACTGGCTGCGGGCTCAGCCATCAGGCTTTCTCTCCAATGCGGTTCGGCTTTCGCGGAGACTTCGTTGGCACAACAGTCCCAGGACGGCTCCGTAAACAAGATGAGACAAAGCCGAAATCTGAAGGAACTCGCTGTAAAAGGTGACGTTCAGCCAGCCTGGGAACAGGGACAGTTGAAACAGCTCCAGGCAGAAACCCCAAGCCACCCCGGTCAGCACGCCCCGACGCCCGAAGAAGAAACAAAAGGCCACCCCGAAGAAAATGCCATTCAAGAGGTGGAACCCAACTCCGGTTACATATATCACACTTGTCGGCGCCGCGGAACCAGCGAGCAGCAAACCGAACATGCGAACCGCTTCGAACGGGTTGTAGCGGGAGTCATCCCACTGCGAGAGCAGAAACTTCGAAACGTCATAGAAAACCGTGGCCACCAACCCAGCCCCCAGGCCCACTTTGGCAAAGCGAACCATCTTCGTCCGACCTTGAGGGGAGGAGCGACGCCAACGCACTCCCACCCCGAGGGCTACGACGAGGGCCGCCACCAAGAGAGCCAGTGGCAAGGAAAAACCGGAAACGATGTGGGTGACTAGGGCAGCGCCGCTGAAGAGAGCCAAGACTCCTAGGCTGCGAAATGCGAGATCCTGTCTCACAATTGTCTTGTCCGGATCCCCGACACAACGGCATTCTAACCCAGTGAGAACGAATCTCCAGCAGATGTCAGTTCCCCGATGGCCAGATCAGGGGTGGATGTTAGCCGCACTTTACGACAAGCAACGCTGTGCCCATTCTTGTGCCCGAAGCCAGATCACTCGGGATCACTCCAGACTACTCCAGAGCAAGTACTGTTCGAGGGGCAACCGCTGCTTGTTGTTGAACTTGGCTGATTTTCCAGCGACTTAACGGAAGGGTCTCTATCCCAATCTTTCCGACTTAAAATCCCTTGGCCCGAAAGGGCCGTGTGGGTTCGACCCCCACCCCGGGCACTCATTCACTGCGGTTCGTAGTACCGTTCGCCGGCGCAGGCGCGGCAGAGCGGGCGGCCGGCGCGCGTGACTTCACGGGTGAAGCTTACGCCTTCGCCACACTCCGCGCACACGACGCGCGGAGCGCGGTAGCCCGGCCGTTCTTCCGCCGGCAACTCCACCGCCACCGGCTGCCAGGAGAACAACTCTTCCTCCGGCCACTCGCGATAGGCCCGCGCCAGAGCCTCTTCTTTTTCGTGATCCTGGAAGGTTTCCAGGGCGCGCTGGTTGGCGGTCTCGCGGGCCGAGAGGCGGACGGCGCGGTTGGTGCGCAGGTCGAGGAAGGTAACAGCCATCTTGCCTAGGTCGCGAAACTTCAACGTGCGGTTGCCCAGGCGGCAGCCGGTAACCAGCTCGACCGCATCCGGCAGGCAGCGGTCGGTCTCGACGAAGGCGACGAGCTGGCGGTGCACCGCGGCCGGGTCGTCGATCTGCAGCTCCTTCATCGCCCGCAGGACCATCCGGATGCCCAGGATAATCCCCGAGCGCGGCCGCCCTTCCTTGTCGGCTTCCCGGAGGTAGTCCGCCAGCGTCTTCATTTCCGCGTCAACTCCAATTCGCGCTGCGCCGCCTCCCAGTCGGCGGGCGTATTGATGTTCCGGAAGATGCGCTCCGAAAAGCCGAGCCGCGCCAGCTCCTCGCCCTCGATGGCATCCACTTCGAGCGCCGGCAACACCTCCACGATGCCGGCCGGCTCGCGAGTCAACCCCTGCTCCATCACTGGTACGCAACTCCGGTGGTAGGCGGCGCAGAGCGGCTGCCAGCCGTCGGCCGTGCGCGGCACCACCGCCTGCGCCCGTCCTGCGAGCGCCCGGCGCACCAGCGCTCCCAGGAACTCTCCTTCCAGAAAGGGCAGATCGCAGGCTAGAAAAAGATTCCACTCGCAGGGCGAGCTGGCCAGCGCCGCGCACAAGGCTTCGAGCGGCCCGCGCCCGGGACGCCGATCGGCCAGCATGCGCACCCCCAGGTGGGCAAACCGTTCCGGCGGGCCCAGCAGCGTTATTTCCGCCACCTGCGGGCGCAAGAGCTCAGCCGCGCGCAGCACCAGGGGCACGCCGTCAAGTTCAAGCAGCGCTTTGGCGCGCCCCATGCGGCGACTCTCGCCGCCGACGAGGACAAAGCCGCCTACGGGAAAGGAAGCTACCATCGGTCTTCCTAAAACCGCACTGTGGTCTGAATATACCCGAAATGATGGGTTTCGGGGCCGCGGGTGCGGACGGCGAAGCGCCCGGGGGAAAAGACCGAGTAGCCCCCAAGAAAGCTCAAGTGAGTGTTCACCGGCACGCGGGCGGTGAAGTCAACTTCTTGGCCGAGGTCGCGGCCGGCTTCGCCCGTGGGGTCGAAGCCGAGCAGACGGCCGGTGGCGCTCTTCCAGGGGCCACGGCGGGCCGCCAGCAGGAAGCGGTGGTAGTCGGCTTCGAGCGTCAGCTTGGCGTGCGGCTTCACGGCCGCCGTCAGGCGCAGGTCGTGCAGGTTGCGCAGCCCGGCGAGGTCGGCGTAGCCGTAGTAGATGTGGTTGGTGGGAAAAAGATTGTTGAACTCGCGCGCGTTGCCGTCGGTGGGGTTGTTGTCGCCGGTGGCGAAGTCGTACTCAAGCTGGAGCCGCGGCTGCCCGCGCCGCTGCCAGAGGTAGCCGCCCTTGGCGATGAGCATGGCGGCGCGGTGGCGGTCGGGCCCGCGCTGGCCGAACTGCCAGGCGTGCTCGAGGCCGTAGCGCCAGCCGGCGGCGGGCTCGTAGGCGCGGCGGAAGCCGAGCGTGGCGATGCGCGTCGCTTGCGGGTCATCGAGCGGCCGCTCGCCCACCGTGCGCAGGCCATCGCGCAGATAGAAAGCATACAGCTCGGTGCGGCCCGGTGAATCTTTCTTCGCGCGAGTGAAGTAACCGCCGTAGAGGTCCTGGTTGCCGGGCCGGTGCGGCAGGCCGGCACGACGGACGTCCACAAGGCGCGCCCCGAAGAAGTCGCTCGTCCAGGCGCCGGCGCGATAGCGCAGCCGCGCGGCGTCAAAGGAGCGCCCGACGTTGTCCCAGCCGAAGTTGCCCACCAGACGCTCTTCGCCGTAGAGGAGCTCCTGGCGGCCGGCGCGCAGCTCCCAGTGCTCGCTGCCGCCGGGCTTCCAGTCAAGGTAAGCCTGGTGGAGGTTCGTGCCCAGGTTGTGGATGACCTTGTCGCTTTCCGCCCCGAAAAGCCAG
>Ga0209521_10003099_pt1 | contig 13460 bp, 13 predicted proteins | sample Rifsed19ft4_FD_184016 | JGI IMG/M metagenome (GOLD analysis project Ga0209521, IMG submission 184016) | Soil microbial communities from Rifle, Colorado, USA - sediment 19ft 4 (version 2) | ecosystem: Environmental > Terrestrial > Deep subsurface > Rock core/Sediment | place: Rifle, Colorado... | reverse complement strand
AAAACTAAAAGAATATGCCGGGAAACATCTACTTGTTCTTGCAAGCAACCCTGTTTCTGATCATAAAGAGAACAAAAAACACATCACGCTTTTCCAGCAGGAGACATGGAGAGATCCTTTTTCTCCGAATAAAAGTGATCACGATAAAATAAAAAAGTTTATTTATTGCTACACATCATATTCCTTTAATGTTGGAGATGTTGTGGAAATTAAACTTGATTATTCAGGAGAAGCGCGACTCAAATATTCTGGCCCTGGTTATTTAAAGGAAATACTTATCCAACAGCCACTGTTTTGAATATGTTTCTTTAAAGTTCCAAGTTTCCAAGAGCCCTCAGATTTTTCTGGGGGCTTTTTATTATTATTTTATTTGCCCTTGTTTCATCCCATTTCCCCCTTCTTTCACCAATGTCTCTAATATTAGCATATGCCCAGGATAGAGAATACTTTTATTTGTGATATAATTATAGTAATAAATATGAATAAATTAGATTCAATAAAAAACTTCCTGGATTCTGACAGCAAAAGCGCGAAAACGACCAAAGTATTTTTGGCAATCCTTGCCTTGGGAGCAGTCATTGCGACAGGGGCTTTGGCGCCAAACATTTTTTTAATTTTCGGCAGATATAAAAGAGGAAGATACTTTACAAAAGATCAGACATTTAAAAGTTTTTACAACCTCAAGAGATATAAATTAATTGAGGTTAAAAGCTTTAAAAATGGCATGACATCAATCAAGTTAAGCCCTAAGGGAGAAAAAGCCATAGAAAAGCTTTCTTTGGATGAAATGATTATTCCACAACCGCATAGATGGGATGGAAAATGGAGGATTTTTATTTTTGATCTACCGGTTAAATATAAAAAGGCCAGGGAAGCGCTGCGGTATCACATAAAGAGGCTAGGGCTGGTTCAGCTTCAAAAGAGCGTTTGGGCTTATCCGTATCCGTGTGAAAACGAAATACTTTTTATTGCCAAATTTTTTGGAGTCAGCAAACACGTGGAAATTTTACTTGTTGAGAGAATGATAAATGACAGCGAATTAAAAAATAAATTTCGTAAAACTGGCTTCAACCTCTAGTATAAATAGTTTTATGAAAATATTCTCTATATTTAGCATATGCCCAAAATAGAGGATGCTGTAATTATAATTACAGGCTTAGATTGCCTTGGGCTTTAAGCGTTTTGGATAATTTGCCTGTCCCGAGAGAAGTTGAAGGGCGCTTTTTTGAGCTTTGGAAATAGGCGGCGAGGGCGATCATGAGGGAATTGTCAGTGGCCAGTTCGCGGGTGGGGAAAAGCAGAGGAATCTTTAATTTCTTGGCCTCAATTTTAAACACTTCTTTTAGTCTTCGATTGGCGGCCACTCCACCGGCGACGATTAGTGTTTTAATTTTATATTTCATGGCGGCCTTCATAGTTTTATAGACCAAAACTTCCACGACGGCATCTTCGAATTCTCGGGCTAAAACCAGCTTCCATTCTGGAAGCTGGTTCGCCCGATCATTCTTAACAGAATGATTTAGGGCAATTTCAGACTCTATATCTCTTATTTTATATAAGACAGCCGTCTTTAGGCCTGAAAAAGAAAAATCAAAGTCGGGCGTCTTGAGCATCGGGCGGGGAAGGGCGAGGTTTGAGCTTTGCATATCCAGGGCACGAATATTTTCCTGCTGGAAAATTTCTTTTCTCGGCCCGTCGGCCTGTGAAGAACCCTGGCTACGCAAAGCTCGCGCCTCTTGAGCAAGGCGGGATATCTCCGGGCCGCCGGGATAAGGCAGGCCGAGCAGGCGGGCGACCTTGTCAAAGGCTTCGCCGGCGGCATCGTCGCGTGTCTGCCCGATTTTCTTATATTTAAGCCAGCCTTTTATCAAAATTAATTCTGTATGTCCGCCGGAAACAAGCAGAGCCAAAGCCGGAAATTGAATTTTTTTAGAAATTAGAAATTCGGATTTAGGATTTTTCTTCTCGGGTATTAAGACCGAGAAGAAGTGTCCTTCCATATGGTTGACCGGCATGAGTGGGATCTTATATTTTTTACTCAATTCTTCGGCAAAAACTATGCCGGTCCAAAGCGCCGGTTCAAGGCCCGGGCCGACCGTGACAGCGATCAAATCTATTTGCGGGAGTTTTAGTTTTGAGTCCTTTAGAGTTTTCCCTAAAATGATAGGCAGATTTTTTATATGCTCTCTTTTAGCCAGCATTGGGACGACGCCTCCATATGGCTGATGGATGTTGATTTGGGAAGCAATATTGTTTGACAGTATTTTGAAAGAAGCCTTTTTGATGCCACCTTTTGCCTCGATAATACTTATCGCTGTTTCGTCACAACTTGTTTCGATAGATAAAATTCGCATAAACGCATTATATAGATTATATGTTAAAATTAAAAGATGACAGCTTCACTTCACATTTTAAGGGTTGGGCTTGCGATAACATTTCTCTGGGTCGGTATTTTAATATTCAAGAATCCGGTCGCTTGGGGGCAAATGGTTCAACCTTGGGCCCTGGCTCTTTTGCCAGTGTCTTTAAAAAGCGCCATGCTTATGAATGCTGTGCTTGATGTTTTGGTCGGCATCTTCCTTCTGATAGATGTCCAGGTGCTCTGGGCTTCTCTTTTAGGGGCACTACATCTTTTGATTGTGCTGATTGTCGTCGGGATCAACGGCATCACGACCCGCGACATCGGACTTTTGGCCGGCGCGCTTGCTCTCTTTGTGAATGCTATGCCGGAAGCATGGATTCAAAAATTCAAGTTGAATAATGGCACGCAAAAGTAGAAGGGTTGAAATATTATGAATCTTGAGTTAATCTTCTTTTATATGCGCGGTTAGCTCAGTTGGTAGAGCATCCCCTTGACGTGGGGAGGGTCAGAGGTTCGAGTCCTCTATCGCGCACTTTAAATATTACAACAAAATAGTTTATCCACAGGCTGATTACTTGTTTAATTTGTTGGTGGTATAATTAAATCACGTCAAAAAAAATACTGGTTAGCACACGTTGTCTCGGACTGTGTGTTTTTTTTGTGTTTTGGTTACTTAATTGGGGCATGGGAGACGTAAAATAACGTGCTAACCAGACCCATACCCCAATTAAGTAACCAAAACTCCCTTCAATATCTATATATTGTTTATATATATAAATATTGTTTTTGTCAAATTTTTAAACTCATTGTTTTTAACATGATGAATTTTTTTAAACACATATTTAAAGAGCATAAGTATCTCGTGTTTGCTGTTTTGGCCATGATCGTGATATTTTCTGCCTCACCTCATCAAGACATTTCCGTGGTTCCAAATATTAGCGCCGCTACTGCCGCACGAGTCGCAAATATAGGCAAAGTTTATTTTGAAGGAGTTGGCCCGGGTGACCTTAGCCTGGGTGGAAATTATGAAGGGCAGAAAAAAGCGACCTACAGCATTGTGATAAATGATGAAGTAAATGGCACAAAAAATTTTAAATGGAACAAGGACAACGGACCTTATGTTGATAATCCCTTAACTGGTAAAGAATATGAACTTCCCGGCGGTATAATTATTAAATTTGATCCGAAGTTATCTTATAAGCCTGGAGACAATTGGACGATTAATGCTGGGATTCCGGCTAAATTTAACGTAGCTGAGGCTGTCGCAGTTAAAACAGGGCGGCAGATTGCGACACTTTATTCCAGTTTTTCCAATGGAACTAACCAGCTCGCATCGTATGTCGGTAATCTATTTAGCCCCCAGTCTAATCTAGCGCTTAAGCAAGCTATCGGCGGGGGATCATTAGCCGCAATACAAGATAATAATCGCGGCCCATCGACCATGCTCGGGGCAGGAGACACGGCTTTATTTGACATTGAAATTGTTCCGACAGAAATTAAAAGCGAAAGTAAAATATTGCCTGCGATCATTCTTATACTGATTGCCCTTAGCATAACTCTGTTAGTAATTTATGTAATTCGAATAATAAAAAAACGTGCGCCTGCTAAAAATAAAATATAAAGAGTACTTTGACTCGACATCGTTCCTTTTTTTCACAGGTTTTTTTCTTTTGATCTCAATTTTGCCACCGAGCGTTGTTTTAGCTCAAGATGTCTCAACGGCTGGTGTTTTAACGCAGTCTCGCTTTGCGCCGGGCGAATTTCTGCCGATTTCCGTCAAGTTGCTAAATTTCGGTTCGGGGCGGAGGGTCGATGTTTCTATTGACTATAAAGTTATTGACAGCCTGGACAATGAGATTTTAAGCTCAAAGGAGACGGTGGCGGTAGAAACGACGGCCAGTTTCGTCAAATTGCTTCAATTGCCGCAATCAATCAAGCGTGGCTGGTACGAGGCCTCAGCTTCTATCCTATACGCGGACCAAGAATTTCCGGCTATCTCGTCGTTTGAATTTGTTGTTGAGAAAAAATTTGCCGGCTTTTTCATAAGCCAATGGCTTACTTACGGACTTTTTGCGATAATATTCGGCGCTGTAACTTTTTTCTTAGGCCGGCTGATGTGGAAGAAAAAGAGATTTAGCCGGCTGGATCCGCACGAATATGGAGATGTGCCCAAGGGCGACAGAGTCTTTTATGAGATTATAAGCGACATAATAGCCCAGATGCGGCTTCGGGTCGGCGACAAAGCTCTGGAGCTTGCCGGCGGAATAGACGGCCTTGTTATTGACGAGGAAACCAGCCGAGTTCTCTCTGTCTCGAAAAATCCGGCTAAAATCATCGCCTTGCTTGTTTTGCGTTATGAAAACGAGCTGGGCGAGAAAATCAGCTTTGGCTTAAGGCAGACTGAAGGCGTCTTAGATAATGATGATGAGGCAAAACCTGCCCGCAATGCTACGCATAGCGTTGCAGGCGGGGAAAAAATTAAGCCGATCGATAAGAATTTAGTAATTGTCAGAAAATATTTTGAATAAAAAATATGAAAATTTTAATTTTGAATAATGAAAAAGAAATAGTCGAAAAGGTAGCCGAATGCCTGAAAAGTAATTTACAAAGCCAAATCGATTTTACTGATGAAGAAAAAGAAGTAATCTCCAAAATTTTAGTAGTTTTAAAAATCAATATAACAATAAAACAAATATGAAATTTAAAGCAAAAATGTTGATTTTAATCGGTGGACTAGCGATTATTATCGTCGCTGGCCTTATCACTTATCTTAATTTTTATTTGTCCGATTTGCAGAAAAAGCAGACAATCGCCAATTTTCGCAATTTAGCCGAGCTTTCCGAAGGCGCTTATTTCTCCTTTCTTGAGTCAATGAAAATTAGGGCGATTGACTGGAGTTCTGACGGGAACATTAGAATGATGACGGGAAAAGTCGTCGATTTATCGCGAGCCGAAGAGGAAAGAAAAAAAATAGCCGAAGAACTGGGAATTTATCTTAAAGAAGAAAAAATGCAATATGATCCATCGGCGGTGATCATTGATATTTTGGATAAAAACGGCATGGTGGTCGCTTCATCACAAAGAAACAGAATCGGGACGGATGAAAAAAAGGAAGAAATAGAATTTAATGCAATTCATTTTAGCAAAGCAATTGTTTCTAATTTCGGCGAAGCTTTTATGAAAAGTTTTGTTAGTGAAGAAGATGAGCATAATGAACCGATGATGCACACTACCACCCGTATTTTTTCTTCTAAAAAAGACGCTTTCGACAAGCTTGTGCCGCTTGATGCCGTAATGCTTGTTCACTTTGTGAAAACAGATGATTTAAATGATATTTTAAACGGCCGCTTTCAGGAGAAGCGAGGCGCTTTAACCGGCCAAGCCTTGATGGATTATTATAAAACAGCGGAGATTTATCTCGTCAATCGCAACAAAATGATGATAACGCCGTCGCGGTTTGCCGGAGAGGCGGTTTTGGCGAGGACCGTTGACACTTTGCCGGTCCGGGCTTGTTTTGAAAGGGGCGAGGAAATTACCGGAGAATATCTAAATTACATCGGTCGGTCAGTTTTAGGCGCTTCGATGTGCATTAAACAACACAACTTAGCGCTTGTCGCTGAGGTCGGCAGAGATGAAATTTTCTTCCCCATTAAAAAAGTAAGAAACAGGCTTATTTTTAGTGGCTTCTTGGTTCTTCTTTTGAGTGGTTTTGGCATTAGTCTGGCCGCCCGCGTTCTCACGGGAGATCTGGATAAAATAAACGCGCGAGCAGACAAAGTTTTGAATATCTTGCTTGAAAGCTCGAGAGAGAAAAAATAAATGGTTTTGTCTTTTCTGAAAAACGATTATACAAAATGGAGCCTGATTGTCCTGGCCGGTTCTCTTCTGGCCAGTTTTTTGAATTACGGTTTCACTTTGATCATGGGCCGGATGCTCTCGCAGTCTTCTTTCGGAGAAGTGTCCGCTATTTTCGGCCTGATGGTGATCCTTGTCGCCCCGACTCAAGCCATCTCGAATTATGTTTCAAGGCACATTTCTTTTTTGGCGGGAAAGAAGGATTATCTTACTGCTAGGGTTTGGCTCTGGAAAGTATCCCGCTCGGTTTTCTATTTCTCCTTGATCTTGCTTTTAGTCTTTTGGCTCTTGATTCCGCCGCTATCCCGCTTTTTGGGAATAAATTTTCTGCCACTTATTGTTTTCAGCTTTTCTCTTCCGTTTGCATTTATGCTCTCTGTGTATGCCGGAGCTTTGCAAGGATTGAAGTCTTTTAAAGCTTTTTCTTTTCAGAATATTTTAGGCGCGATGTTAAAGCTTTCTTTGGCTGTTATTTTCGTTTATATCGGATTATTCGCGCCGGGAGTGATGCTGGCTATGGCCGTCTCTCTGGCCTCGGCGTATTTTTATAATTACACAAAAATAAAATCATTTTGGAAAAGAATGAACCTAGAGGAGCGCATAGAAACAAGACCCTCAGGCACTGTATTAAAAAACATTTTCTCGAAATCTTTTTTAGCTGTCTTTTTGGCTGCCTTGCTTGTTGCCCTTATTTCCAATATAGATGTCATCTTGGTTAAGCACTTTTTGGAGCCGGATCTCGCCGGGGAATACGCCGCTTTGTCTGCTATCGGCAAGATATTGATTTATGTCGCTTCAGCTTTTGTCACTGTGATGTTTGCCATGGTTTCTGAATCATTTGCGGAAAGGAAAACTCACGCCGAAGGTCCCGAGCGGCTTGCCCCGAGCGCAGTCGAGGGGAGTCGAGGGGCCGAGCAGACTTTTAAAAATACTCTTGTTTATATATCAGCTCTTTCATTACCCGCGGTTCTCGCTTTCGGCTTGGCGCCAAAGATTGTTGTCGAGATATTTTTTGGTTCAAATTATATCAATATCGCGCCATATTTGCCTATTTTTAGCGTCGCAATGTTTCTTTTCTCCCTTTCTATCGCTTTTATTCATTATTTTTTAGCGATTCGGAATAATTCTTTTCTCTTACCATTCGCGGCCGGCGCCCTACTGCAAATCGTCTTAATCAGTTTCCATCATAAAAACATAGAGAATGTTGTGGCGTCTATGCTGTGGTCCTCAATTTTCTTGCTGGTTGCTCTAGTCGTCAATCATTTCCTTTATCGATTGGCCCGGGCGCCTGCGCGAATAATCGATCATAGCTGATTATCCACATTTGGGATTGATAATCAGGCAGGAAATGGTATTATAATAAACACGTCTAAATATCTGGCTAGCGCACCCCCAAAGGGCAGTGTGTTTTTTTGTGTTTGTATGAGTAATCTCCTATCTATTGTCATCCCTGCTTATAACGAAAAAAAGAACATCCCTTTGGTTTACAGGGAAGTAACTTTGACCTTCAAGAATTTGCCCGATTATTCCTGCGAATTATTGTTTGTCGATGATGGTTCAAATGACGGGACAGATGAGGTTTTAAGAGATTTAGGGGAAAAGGATTCCAGCGTTAAGTACCTTTCTTTCTCGCGTAATTTCGGCAAAGAAATTGCCATTTCGGCCGGGCTTCATCATGTCGCCGGTAAAGCTGCAATTGTGATGGATGCCGATCTGCAGCATCCGCCAGCTTTTATTCCTGAATTTATATCGAAGTGGGAGGCCGGAGCGGAAGTCATTATTGGTCTTAGAAGAAAGAATGAGAACGAAGGACTGATCAAGAGATATGGCTCAATTCTTTTTTACAAAATAATGAATCAGATTGGCGAGATGCCAAGTATTCCTGGCACGACTGATTTTCGCCTGATTGATCGAAAAGTAATCGATGTTTTTTGCCAGTTGACTGAAAGGAACAGGATGACGCGCGGACTGATCGATTGGCTTGGCTTCAGGCAGGCTTTTGTCCACTTTGATGCGCCGGCCCGGATAAACGGGGAAGCCGGCTATTCATACCGAAAACTTCTGCGTCTCGCTCTCCATTCTTTCGTCTCGCATAGTCTTTTTCCGCTTCGGCTGGCCGGCTATTTGGGCGGCTTTATCACAATAATTGCGGCGCTGACCGGGCTGTATGTTGTCATAGAAAAATATGTTTTGAATGATCCTTGGCATCTTCTTTTTTCCGGCACCGCCATTTTGGCTCTTTTAATACTTTTTCTGGTCGGGATTATCTTGTCGTGTTTCGGCTTAGTGGCGCTGTATATCGCCAATATTCACAACGAAGTTTTGAACCGCCCGCTTTATATTATCAGCGAAAAAAATTAAATGGATAAAAATCATATTTGCAAAATTTCAGTGTTAATGCCGGCTTATAATGCTCAAAAATACATCAATGAAGCCATTGAAAGTATTTTGAATCAAACATTCAAAGATTTTGAATTTATCATTATTGATGATTGTTCAACGGACAAGACATGGGAGATTATGGAAGATTATGCAAAAAAAGACAATCGGATTGTAATTATAAAAAATGAGAAAAATTTAAAATTAGCGGAAACCTTAAACAAAGGAATAGAAATATCAAAAGGGAAATATATTGCCCGGATGGACGCTGATGACCGGAGTTATCCCGACAGGCTCTATAAGCAATTTAGTTTCATGGAAAATAATCCAGAAATTGGAATTTCCGGAGGGTCTATGAATATTTGTGATAAAAATTTAAATATAAAATCAATTAGAAAATATAATCTGTCAGATAGAGAAATAAGAAAAAATATTTTTAAATATAGTCCATTTTGCCATCCATTAGTAATAATAAAAAAAGAAGTTTTTGATAAGATTGGCAAATATGATTCTAAATTCAATCCAGCTGAGGACTATGAACTATATTTTAGAATGGGCGAGTTTTATAAATTTGGAAATCTGGACGACATTCTTTTGAGCTACAGAGTAGTTGAAAAATCAATGACAACGGGATCAACAAAAAAAATGGAATTAAAAACAATTGAAATAAGAAATAAATATACAAAAAAATACAACATGTCTTTTTTTGATAAAATTTATAATTTGTTGCACTGGTCGTCAGTTCACTTAGTCCCGCCGAAATTTAAAATGAGATTATTTAATTTTTTAAGAAATAAAGACCCATTGTATAAAATAATAGCCATCTGGCACGGAGTATACAGGAAAGGCGGTGTTCATGAGCCAAATCTTTACAGTGACGGCGTCTTTTTGAATAAATATTTTCCCAATAGAATAATAATCAGTAATTCACTGTATGCGGGAGGGCAGACCACAGTATCATTTTATGTGGACAATATATTAATAAAAAAAAAGGAATTCCCTTGGATAAAGCGCCTCCCTGATATTTTCCGCTACATCGCTGAATCAACAATAATCCTGTTTTATTTAGGCAGATATGGGAAATATGCAACGATACTCTCCATTGATCCGTTGTCCTCACTTGTGCCGTGTATTCTTAAAAAAATAGGATATATAAAAAAAATCCTTTTCCTCTCCCCTGATTATGCGAGAAAAAGATTTGACAATCCATTTTTGAACAAAATTTATTTTCTGATTGACGCATTTTGCACCAGAGTCGCAGATGTGAATATTTGCAACGCTCAAACGGTCATGGATTACAAAAAATGCAAATATCCCGCCATAAGAAATAAACAATTTCATATGCCCAATATTCCATCGCCATGGATTATTGAGAAATACAGAAATATTCCAAAAATGAAAGGCAAGATAATTTATGTCGGAGACCTGGGAGAAGGCGTGAATATTGGCGGATTTGAAGAGTTATTTGAAGTTATCAAGAGCCTGAAAAATGAAATCCCCGATATAAAATTATTTATTGCCGGCGACGGAGATTATAAAAATAAATTGATTGAACTGGCAGGGAGCGACAAGAATATTATTTTTTTGGGGCATCTGAAGCATGAGTCAGCTATTAGACAAATAGCAGAATCGGAGGCGGGGATTGCTATGTACAATGGCGATAATAATTATGATGAATTTAGAGATTCCATGAAGGTGCGGGAATACCAGTCTTTGGGGGTTATTCCGATAACTACCAATGTGGTCAGGTCGAACAGAGACGAGATATTGAAGTACAATAGCGGAATTTTGATAAAAGAATTCAAATTTGATCATCTCAAAAGGAGCATATTATCGATCATGAAAGATGAGAAATTTAAAAACAATCTTAGGCATAATTGCTTTTATAACTCTGAAATATATAAAAATAAATACGCGGATTTGCTTAAAGTAATATGAAACATCTAAAAGAAAAAATTATAAAGATGTCTGCCAAAAACAATGAAGGCCACATACCCAGCGCTTTATCCATTTTAGATTTATTATGGGTTTTATATGATCGGGTTTTGAATATTGCCCCCGAGAAAGCCAATAATCGCGACAGAGACATATTTATTTTAAGCAAAGGCCACGCATCGCTCGGCTTATATGCTGTTCTGGCGGAAAAGGGGTTTATAAAGCCTGAATCCCTGGACGATTTCGGCAAATTTAATAGCGATTTAGGCGGCCACCCCGATAGAACAAAAATTTCCGGCGTGGAGGCCTCCACCGGCTCTTTGGGCCATGGCTTACCCATAGCCGTCGGCGCGGCCCTGGCCTCTAAAATTAAGAAGCAAAAAAACAAAATCTATGTGATAGTTGGCGACGGAGAATGCAATGAAGGCACGATTTGGGAATCGGCTTTACTGGCCAGTCACCATAAGTTGGATAATCTATGCTGCATTGTTGACTATAACCACTCAGGAGATCGCGCCTTAAAGCTCGGAAATTTGGAAGAAAAATTCAAAGCATTCGGCTTTTCGGCGGCCTCGATAGACGGGCATGACCAGAAAGAAATTTATCGGACCTTAATGAAAAAAAGCCTAAATAAGCCGATGGCCATAATAGCGCGCACAACCAAAGGTCAGGGCTGTAAAATTATGGAGAATAATCCTGTCTGGCATCATAAATCCCCCAATAGAGAGGAACTGGATATGGTTTTAAAAGAATTAAATTAACTATCATGCGCAAACAATTCGTCAAGACAATTGAAGAAATTCTGCCGGAAGACGAAAGGCTGGTTCTGCTTCTGGGCGATATCGGTGTTTTTGGTTTTAGTAATTCTTTGATTCGGTTTCCTGACCGAGTTTACAACATCGGTATTTTAGAGCAATCAACAATCGGTTTGGCTGCCGGATTAGCCATGCAGGGACTGATTCCTGTAGTTCACACTATCGCGCCTTTTGCCACAGAAAGATGCTTTGAGCAAATTAAAGATGATTTCGGCTATCAAAAACTGGGCGGGAATATTGTCAGCGTTGGCGCTTCCTACGACTATGCCGCGCTCGGCTGCACGCATCATTGTCCGGCGGATGTTGGAATACTGATGAACATTCCGGATATACAAATAGTGGTGCCGGGCTCATCTCTGGAATTTGAATCTTTATTTAAGCAATCTTATGCCAATGGTAAAATGACATATTTTAGGCTAAGCGAGAGGGAAAACCAAATAAATATTCCCGTCAAATTTGGCCGAGCCAATATTATCAAGAAAGGAAAATCAGGAACAGTAATTGCCGTCGGTCCGCTCTTGGATAAAGTTATCAGCGCCACAAAAGACTTGGATGTTACGGTGATTTACCTTGCCACCATCAGGCCTTTTGATACTGAAACAATAAGGAAAAATATGGCCGGGGGCAAAGTCTTGATTTGCGAACCATATTATAGCGGATCAATTACGGGAGATATAGCTATGGCCTCAAAACATCCTCTTAAAATTGATTTACTAGGAGTCCCGAAAGAATTTTTAAGCAAGTACGGCACTGTGGAAGAACATGACGCCTATATCGGTTTCACCGAAAGAGAGATATTTAATAGGGTAAAAAAATTAATATATGAATAAGCTAAATGAAATTTTAGAAGAAGACGCGATTTTAATAAACAAGAAGGTCAATTTAAAAGAGCTTTTTGGCAAGCATCTTATTATTACCGGCGCATCCGGCCTTATCGGTATTAATTTTTTAATGTCGTTAAAAGAGTTTAGCGGGAAAAACAAAAAACAAAAACTCCCGCGGATTACGGCAATCTTTTACAGTGATGTCCCGGAGTATTTTAAAAAATTATTAAATTTTGAGAATTTAATAATAAAAAAGGGCGATATTGCCGACCCTGACTTTGTTAATTCTTTAGCTGAAGCTGATTATATCATTCACGCCGCCGGTTATGGCCAGCCGGGCAAATTTATGCAGGACAAGATTAAGACCATCGCCATTAATACCACAGCCACGATGTTTCTGCTGGAAAAATTAAAAGCAGGCGGCAAATTCTTATTTTTAAGCACCAGCGAGGTATACAGCGGATTGCCGAATCCGCCCTTCAAGGAAAATCAGATCGGCACGACGAACACGACGCATCCTAGAGCCTGCTACATCGAGGGAAAAAGATGCGGTGAAGCCATATGCCACGCATATTTTGAAAAGGGAATTGAGGCCAGATCCGCCCGTCTTTCTTTGGCTTATGGTCCCGGGACAAAACCGTCGGATATGAGGGTTTTAAATTCATTTATTGAAAAAGGTTTAACTAGAAAAATTGAAATGATGGATCGGGGAGAGGCCAGACGGACTTATTGCTATGTTTCTGATGCTGTGGAAATAATGTGGAATATTTTGCTGTTTGGCAAACAGCCCATATATAATGTCGGGGGTTTCTCTGATGCCACCATAGCTATTTTGGCAAAAAAAATAGGCAGCCTTCTAAAGGCTGAAGTGATAATGCCGCCCCTCGAGAATACTCGGGGCCTGCCCCGAGCGGTTTATCCCGAGTATTGTCGAGGGAAGTCGAGGGGCGCTCCGGACAATGTCAGATTAGACATGAGCCGGGCGGCCAAAGAATTTAAAAAAAGAAAAAATAATTATGTAAGTTTGGACAAAGGCCTTAAAAAAACCGTCGAATGGCAAAAAAAACTTTACCAGCGCATAAAATAATTAAGAGAAACAATAAAATGAGCAAAATAAATAAAAAAGAAAGATTTTTCATCACCGGCGGAATGGGCTACATCGGATCACTTTTTGCCATAGAAGCCCTGAAAAAGGGGCACGCTGTCTGCCTTTATGATTCTTTGATATATGAGCAGAATCGGGCGCGCATGCTCAAGGAAATATCAGCCGGCAATAGAAGCGATCTGCTG
>Ga0209521_10003097_pt1 | contig 13467 bp, 9 predicted proteins | sample Rifsed19ft4_FD_184016 | JGI IMG/M metagenome (GOLD analysis project Ga0209521, IMG submission 184016) | Soil microbial communities from Rifle, Colorado, USA - sediment 19ft 4 (version 2) | ecosystem: Environmental > Terrestrial > Deep subsurface > Rock core/Sediment | place: Rifle, Colorado... | reverse complement strand
TGTCTGGAAGATGAGAGTGGACGTGCTTTGCGTATGTCGCCTCTCATTTCGAGAGGCGATTTATTTTGAAATGTCATTGCGAGGAGCAGCGTAGCGGCGATGTGGCAATCCCATGTATGATGGTTAGTTGAGATTGCTTCACGGAGTCTACACTGAGCCAGTCGAAGTGCTCGCAATGACATAAGGAAACTATGCAAATCGGCGAAACACTTTACGTTAAAACCCGTGATGAATTTCGTGACTGGCTGATCAAGAATCACAAAACAAAAAAAGAGATCTGGTTGATTCAGTACAAGAAAGCCACGAAGAAACCTTCCATCCATTACGTGGACGCGGTGGAAGAAGCCATTTGCTTCGGCTGGATCGATGGATTCGAAAAAGGCATGGACGCAGAACGCTATGCCACACGCTTCTCGCCACGCCGACCGAATTCAAATTGGACGAACACGAACAAGGATCGCGCCCGGAAAATGATCGCCGAAGGCGGAATGACCAAGGCAGGCCGCGCAACTTTGCCGCCCGATGTGAAAGGCTGACTCTCGTAATCAAAACAAGTAAAATCTAGACAGACTAGACAGAATCTGAGAGGAGCAACTCATGAACGATATCTGGCAAATCCAGGATGCGAAGAATAAATTAAGTAAAGTCATTACACGCGCTTTGAAGGAAGGCCCGCAATTGATCACGCGTCACGGCGAGAAGACAGTCGTTGTTGTTTCCTACACGGAATATGAACGCCTCCGCAAATCACAGGGAAAACTCTCTGAGTTCTTCAAAGCCTCCCCGCTTGCTGGCGTTGACCTGACCCGCGATAAAAGCCTGCCGCGCAAGGGACTCAAGTTATGAAAGCTTTACTGGATACCTGCGTCACCTCGGAGTTGGTTTCAAAACAGCCGAATCCAAAAGTGATTGAGTTTGTCGATTCGCTCGACCCTGAGGATGTATATTTGAGCGTCATCACGATTGGAGAAATCGTCAAAGGGGTTGAAAAGCTATCCAAATCCCGCCGCAAAGCGGACCTGCAAGGGTGGCTCAAGGGTGATCTGCTCGTCCGTTTTGAAGGCAATATCGTCGCGTTGGATACGGACGTGCTTATCGAATGGGGCGCATTGGCAGCCCGCCTTGAATCCGAAGGTAAGACCATGCCCGCGATTGACTCGCTCATCGCCGCGACTGCACCGGCAAAAAAGATGACACTGGTGACGCGCAATGTAAGTGACGCGCAATGTAAGTAAGTGATTTTGAGGATGCAAACGTGGAGATTTTGAATCCATGGGAATGATTGAGCATCGGAATAAATTCCTGGCTCAGAACATGGAAGCCCTTCGGGCTAACCGATCGAGTCAGCTTCTGCCGACTTCCACGAACTGAGGCAGGGCTTAGCCCGCCGAACCCCGCCACGCAACCACCCCGCGCTGGAAGATGTGCAAGGATTGGAACAGAACAAATGACGAATTACAGAAATTTATTCGAGAGTATTGAAAAATCTTTATTGTCCGAAGGAACTAAAAACCTGCCCCTTGAACAAATCCAGGAGCGGCTCGAGAAATTTAAGCATTTTGAGAACAGAGTGCTTTCAGATACAGACTGCTATCGGATTCTGGTAAATATTGTTTTTTATGCTGGGTTTAAGGCTGCTACTGTTTCATCAAAACTTGAAATTATACACAAGCATCTCGGCGACTTTGAAATTGTTTCTAATTACAGTGAAAAGGAAATTGATGAAATCCTTGAAGACAAAAGGATGATAAAGAATCGAAACAAGGTAAAAGCATGTGTTGAAAACGCAAAAGTATTCAGAAGTATTGTTCGTGAGTACGGTTCATTTAAACAATACGTTGAAAGTTTTAATGGCAGAGATTCCGCTGATGGCTTTATGTTGCTCAAAGATGAGTTGAAAAGTAAATTTTCACGGCTTGGGGAGATTACTGTTTATCATTTCTTAATGGATATTGGTTTCCAAGTCCTTAAGCCAGACAGAGTGATTTGCCGTATTTTTGAGCGTTTGGGATTAATAGAAAATAGAGACCGGATTTACAAGGCAATTTCACAAGGCAAGAAGTTTTCGGAGGAAACAGGTTATCCAATTCGCTATATTGATATTGTTTTTGTCGCCTATGGGCAAGACGAGTCAATGAAGTTTGGAATCAAAAAGGGCATTTGCTCAGAAACAAACCCATCATGCCATTTATGTGAAGCAAGAAACTTTTGCAATTATTACCCACAGCAATCCGTGTAAATCCGTGAAATCTGTGGCTAAACAATTAGGAGATTTAATGAATCGCAAATATACCAACCGCCGCTACCTCGACGCCCTCGCAAAGAAAGTCCTCGTCTTCGATGGCGCGATGGGAACGAGCCTGCAAGTCGAAAACCTGACTGCCGAACATTTCGGCGGCGAACAATATAACGGATGCAATGACTATCTCGTCATCTCGTATCCGGAAGCCGTGGAAAAAGTCCACCGTTCGTTCCTCGAAGTCGGCGTGGACGTGCTCGAAACGGACACCTTCCGTTCCAACCGCATCACGATGGCAGAATACAAACTGGGTGACCGCGTGATCGAGATCAACGAAACCGCCGCACGCCTCGCTCGTCGTCTTGCGGATGAATACGCAGACAATACAGGTCAGCCGCGCTTCGTCGCGGGTTCCATCGGACCCTCGGGCAAACTTCCCTCCGCCAATGACCCCGAACTGTCCAACGTCAGCTTCGACGAACTCGCCGAGACTTTCCGCGAGCAGGCTGTCGGTCTGATCCGCGGCGGCGTGGACGTGCTCCTCATCGAAACCTCGCAGGACATCCTCGAAGTCAAAGCCGCCATCACGGGCATCCACAAAGCTTTCGACGAGACCCAGGTCTATTTGCCGATCCAGGCTCAGGTCACGCTCGACACGACAGGTCGCATGTTGCTCGGCACCGACGTCAACGCCGCGCTCGCCATCCTTGAAGGCATGGGCATCGATGTTATCGGTCTCAACTGTTCCACCGGCCCCGAGCACATGCGCGAGCCCATCCGCATCCTCGGCGAAAATTCCACGCTCCCCGTTTCGTGCATCCCCAACGCGGGACTGCCGCTCAACGTGGATGGTCAAGCCGTGTATCCGCTCGGGCCCGAACCGTTTGCGAACGACCTTTACGAATTCGTGACCAAGTACAACATCTCAGTGGTGGGTGGATGTTGCGGGACGACTCCCGAACACCTGCGACTCTTGATTCAAAAGCTGGATTCACATCCTGCGACGAAGCGCCCGCTTCACGCGACGCCTCAGCTTGCTTCCGCCATGTCAGCGATATCCATGAGACAGGATCCCCCGCCAACTCTGCTCGGCGAGAGATGTAATGCGCAAGGCTCGCGCAAGTTCAAGCGCCTCCTGCTCGAAGAAGATTACGACTCCATTTTGGAAATCGCCCGCGAACAGGTTGCGTACGGCGCGCACGCCCTCGACATCTCCTGCGCCGTCACCGAACGCCCTGACGAAGTGGAACTCATGCGCAGGGTTGTCAAGAAACTCGAGATGGGCGTGGAGGTTCCGCTCGTGATCGACACCACCGAATTAGACGTTCTCGAAGTCGCGCTCAAGACCGCGCCTGGGCGCTGTCTCATCAACTCAACACATCTTGAGTCGGGCCGCGAAAAGGCTGACAAGATTTTCACACTAGCCAAGACTCACAATGCACCCGTCATCGTATTGACGATTGACGAAAACGGCATGGCAAAGACCCGCGAGAAAAAACTCGAAGTCGCCAAACGCATCTACGAGATCGCCGTCAACGACCACGGACTCAGGCCTGAAGATTTGGTCTACGACACACTGATCTTCACTCTCGCCACAGGCGATGAGGAATTCGCCAACTCTGCCATTGAAACCATCGAAGGCATTCGCCTCATCAAACAAAACCTTCCTGGCGTGATGACATCACTTGGCGTGAGCAACCTCTCCTTTGGATTTGCGCCTCAAGCCCGACCTGCATTGAACTCGATCATGCTCTATCACTGCGTGCAAGCAGGTTTGGATATGGCGATCGTGAACCCGGCTCACATCACCGCGTATGCGGACATCCCCGCCGAAGAAAAAGAACTCTGCGAAGACCTGCTCTTCAATCGCCGCGCAGACGCCTTACAGCTTTTTATCGAACACTTTGAAAATGTCACACCCACTACCGAATCATCCCTCGCTGACCCCACCGAAGGCATGACCCCTGAACAACGCCTGCACTGGAAGATCGTCCACCGCCACAAAGAAGGCGTGGAGGCGGATATTGATGAGATTATCAACCGAGGCATCCCCCCTCTCCCTTCGCGAGAGGGCAGGGTGAGGGCTGAATCCCCCTCTCCCCTCGGGAGAGGGCAGGGTGAGGGAAAGGATTTCACTCCAAATCCTCCTATCCCAGATGCCTTACTTGCTCGTGCTCGCGAGTTACGCCAAAACGCCACCGATGCCGAACAACTCATGTGGAAAATTCTTCGCAACCGTGGTTTTCATGACGCTAAATTCCGACGTCAACATCCAAAAGAAGGTTTTATCCTCGACTACTATTGTCATGAAGCCAAACTCTGTATTGAACTCGATGGGGGTCAACATAACGAGGACGAACAAGTTAAGTACGATGAAGAACGCACAAGAATTTTGCTTGAAAGAAGAGGAATTCGAGTCGTTCGATTCTGGAATAGCGATGTTCTAAACAAAACCGAAGATGTGTTAAACGAATTGTGGAATATCTTGGACGAGAGGTTGCCCGAGAACCCCCTCACCCCTAACCCCTCTCCCGTTGGAGAGGGGGACTCTGGCTCCCTTCCCCCTGCGGGGGAAGGGCAGGGGTTGAGGGCGGACTCCCTCACCCCTCGGGAGAGGGCTGGAGTAAAGGCGCGTCAGCATGAGATCGCCGTTCACACCCTTAACAACGTCCTCCTCCCCGCCATGAAAGAGGTAGGTGACAAATTCGGCGCGGGCGAATTGATCCTGCCTTTCGTGCTCCAATCAGCAGAGGTGATGAAGAAGACCGTCGCCCATCTCGAAAATTATCTCGAAAAGATGGAAGGCGTCACCAAAGGCACGGTCGTCATCGCCACCGTCTACGGCGACGTGCATGACATTGGCAAGAACCTTGTCAAAACGATTCTCGCCAACAACGGCTACACCGTGATCGACCTTGGCAAACAAGTCCCTGCAGAGACGATCATCACCAAAGCCGTAGAGGTCAACGCGACCGCGATTGGCTTGTCCGCGTTACTTGTATCCACATCCAAGCAGATGCCGCTTATCGTCAACGAACTGCATCGCCGTGGACTCAAATTCCCGGTTTTGGTTGGCGGCGCGGCCATCAACCGTCGCTTTGGACGCCGCATCCTGTTCACAGATGATGGCGATGTCCACGAACCGGGCGTGTTCTATTGCAAGGATGCGTTCGAAGGACTTGAAACGATGGACCAACTCATCGTTCCTGAGAAGCGTGAGCAACTACTCGCCCGCGTCCGTCGGGAAGGGGATCTTGAAATGGGACGCGCCTCACAGGTGCCGGAACATCGAAAAACGGCGACCCGCTCAAAGGTCGAGCCTGAACCGATTAATCATCCCCTGAAGTGGGGACAGCGCGTTGTCAAGAATATGCCTTTGGAGATTGTGCTCAAACATCTCAGTCTGAACGAACTCTATCGTTTGTCCTGGGGTGCGAAGAATACGCACGGTGAAGACTGGGGAAAACTGAAAGCTGACTTTGATGAGCGCCTGGCAAAGATGACCAAGGAGGCCCTGCGAGAAAAATGGCTGCAGCCACAGGGCGTCTATGGCTTCTTCCCTTGTCAATCGGATGGAGATGAATTGATTATCTACGATCCCGCCACAATTGATATCGCCTCACCCGACGAACTGACGCGCTTCACCTTCCCGCGCCAGCCCTATGATGATCATCTTGCATTATCCGATTACTTCGCATCCGCTGACACAGGCAAGATGGATATTGTGGCATTTCAAGTTGTGACCGTCGGACATGAGGCCACTGAACGCTTCGATAAACTCCAAGCCGCGCACGATTACTCCGAAGCCTACTTCACGCATGGTCTCGCAGTGCAGACCGCTGAAGCAAGCGCGGACTATTTGCATGGACACATCCGCCGGGAACTTGGCATTGGCGACGAACAAGGCAAGCGTTACTCGTGGGGGTATCCCGCCATCCCAGAATTAGAAGATCATAAGAAAGTATTTGAGCTGCTTCCTGCAGTGACAAATGAATTGGGCATGACCCTCAGCACGGCCCATCAGTTGATCCCTGAGCAATCCACGGCTGCGATCATCGTGCATCATAGCAAGGCAAAATATTACTCAGTAGGTGAGAGTCGCGTCGAACAGTTGATGAAATGATATGAAGGAAATTTGAGACTACTTATGCCTGTGGTTAAAGATTCCAGGATTGAAAAGCACTTGTTCCTTATCTGGATCATGGTTAATCTGATCGTCGGTATTTTCATTGTCCATGATTTTGGGGTCAGTTTTGATGAACCGCGCTACTATATCTACGCGGAGCAGTCTCTGGATTCTTATAGGTCCTTCTTTGGTTTGTTATATGAGCCAGATTATGGCCCTGGTAACTTGCGGTATTATGGTCCATCTTTCATCATCCTGGTGGAATTAATTGGAAGAATCTTGCAGTCCCTTTTCGCCAACATGCTGAAAATTGATATCTGGCATTTTTCCTACTTTGTCCTGTTCCAGTTGACCGGGTTAGCGCTTTACTCACTCACCAAAAGATGGTTCAGCCGCTGGGCGGCATGGGCCGTGTTGCTCCTTTTCACGGCCCAGCCTTTGCTTTGGGGACATGCTTTCATGAATCCAAAGGATATGCCTTTCATGGCATTCATGGTCTTTAGCGTTTTTGCCGGATACAAAGTGCTTGATTCATTCAAAGGTCGAACTCCCGAAATATCCTTGCAGAGCCCTATAAAAAACTTTTCAGAAGCATGGTGTCAAATCGATGGTTCAGATCGCAAAAGATATATGAACCTGCTTTCAGTTGAAGCCGGACTCCTGGTACTCTCCAGTTTATCTGGTTATCTGATCACACTGATAGTTGCTTTCTTTTACCTGGCAGATCCAAACACCCTGCCTGAAAAAATTTTTCACAAGTATGCACAAACTGCGGGCGTACCCTTGGAAAGCTATGTTTCAAGGGCGCAAACTTTATTTCATCGCTTCGCAGATCCAATTTTGATTTTGGGAGTGATTGTTCTCCTTGTTTATCTGGGCTATTTGCTGATAAGGACTTCAAAAGGCAGGCTTTTTCATGAGGCGTTGAAGCGGTTCCCGCGAACTGTGTTCACTTCATTTCAACAAACTGGGAATGTTTTCAAACCAACAAACGTGCCGAACTTCTTGCGCCAAACCTTTCTGGCTACGAGGTCAGGAAACGTTATTTTCGCGGGACTCATTTTGGGGCTTACGATCTCCATCCGGGTGCTGGGTCCTTTAGCAGGATTCATTGCCATCCTATGTTGGCTCGTCAAAGGACGAAGTAAGGCTTTTCCTGTGATCGCAGCCTATCTTCTATGGGCAGGCCTGATCGCCTATTTGACGTGGCCATATTTGTGGAACTCTGCTGTAAGCCGGTATTTTGAGAGCCTGATGGTTATGTCCAATTTCCCGTGGCCTGGCCGGGTGTTGTTCAACGGGCATCTCTATCGTCCTCAAAAACTGCCGTTTGAGTACCTGCCGGTCTTGTTGAATATCCAATTTACGGAGCCAGTGCTCGTTTCTTTTTATCTGGGCTTCATCGGGATGGTTTGGAGTTTGCTGAAAAAAAAGGTGCCGGTGGATTTGTTGGCATTTGTCGGACTTGGCTTTATCATCCCTCTGATCCTGCTCATCAGTTTACGAATGCAACTCTATGACAATTTCCGCCAGATACTTTTTATTCTGCCGGGTGGATTTGTCATCGCTGGGGCCGGGCTTGAAGCTTTCCTAAGCAGGCTCAGGTCCGGCTGGACGCGGGTGGCTCTTATCCTTGTGTTTGCCATGCCAGGTATATATTCTATTGTGAATCTCCATCCGTATCAATATATCTATTACAATTCACTGGTAGGCGGAACACCGGGTGCCGCGCGTCGGTACGAAATGGATTATTGGCGCACCTCCTACCGTGAGCTTGCTCTGCAAGTGAATCAACTGGCTTCGCAGGACGCGCATATCTTTGTTTCCGGTGTGCCATTTCCGTTTGAGCCATATGCGCGCCCAGACTTGAATATTGAACATAAGATAAATCCCGACAGGGCTTATGACTTTGAATATGCTGCGTTGACCTCACGTTGGGATACTGATGAACGTATGTTCCCGGATGCAGATATTGTTATGGCTGTGGAACGCGATGGCGTGGTGTTTTCTGTGCTTAAGTATGTAAAAAATCAGGCGTTGAAATAAATTGCAGGAAATCCGAAAACCAATGTGTGGCTGTATGCTTGTTTCTTTCCTCGCATTTTCATGAAACAGAACCTGCCTCTTTCAATTCTGCTTACTCCAAGCTTCCTCATTGGCGCCCTGACTCTCAGCAGGGCCTTTCAGTTGATCCCTGAGCAATCCACTGCTGCGATCATCGTGCATCATAAAGATGCGAAGTATTATTCAGTTGGTGAGTCATGTGTAGAGCAGTTGATGAGATAAATTTGGTGAAAAATTTTCCAGTCTAATTATTTCCATATCTTTATACCGGTTGCCTTCAAATTGACAACCAGGTTTTGACGTGCCTGTTTATACGGCATAGATTGAGATAATCGAAGATTTCCTCTACTCCGCTAACCATGTTGCCCAGATAAAATCTTTTATGCAAAATCCGGTTCGACAGGCCATCTCCAAGGATATACTATGAATGTTATCGACAATCTCAAAACAACAAAATACCGGAACTTCGCAGGCACTGCCCTTATCTTGACTCTGGCTTTGATTTCCCCGCTTTTCGGTGGTTATGATTACCGGGTTGCTTATCGTGGCGATACACTCGCCGGCACTTATGGAGTCCATACGGTCAGCCCATATCCTCTTTATTGGTTCATCTATCCATTTGCAATTTTGCCAGAAGATATCGGCTACATACTTTGGAATTTGGGAAATGCTATTTGTTACATCCTGGCAATCAGGTATTGGAAGAGTGATTTACTTGCCTTTAGTTTCTTTATCGGGGTTTTTTGGACGTTTTACGGTGGACAGCTAGAAGGCTTCATGTCTGGTGCACTCGTAGTAGCCATGTTACCTAACCCTTGGTTAGCAGGTTTAGGGGTTACAGTTCTTTCCTTCAAGCCACAGATTGGATTGTTCCCAATACTTTTTATTTTGTTACATAGAAAAGATTGGAAGTTTCTGGTTATTCCAGCAATTGTTTATTTGACATCTTTCATTACATGGGGTTGGTGGATACCGAAATGGTTAGCTGCTTTGCGCCCGATTGGAAACGTCGGTCCATCTTTAGCGTCAAATGTAAGCCTTTATCCTTATGGTTTAGTTCTTTTAATAATTCTTTTGCGGTATAGATCTTCGCTAAAAATCTGGATGCTTGTCCAAAGCTTGGCCATGCCCTATTCTCCAATTTATTCACTTGCACCCATGTTTACCTTAGTATCCCCATCAATATGGGCCAATATATTGATTTGGATATTCTATCTAATTACTGAAAAATACATGGTGTTATCATTTTTAGGTTTTATTTTTCCACTCTCTTTTTTGTTAGTTGAGATCTGGCGAAACGAAAAACATTCCACACATAAATTAAATCTCGAGAAGGAACCAGCATCCACGATGCAGACTACTCTTCATGACCACGAATAATCATTTCAAAGTGAAAAATTCTCGCAGTCGACAACAGATTACTTGAATATGCCGCTGAAAATAAGCAAGAACAATAAGACTAATGGCAAACATGCGTAAGAAGCTTTCATATGCTTGGACACCATGAACTCGCAGATTCCATGAAACAAAACTTTCCTATTACCATCCTGCTTACTCTTAGCTTCATTATTGGCCTGCTTACTCTCGGCGATTACGGTGAGTCGTGGGACGAATTGAATTTATATAAATACGCGGAGCGCTCACTCGAAGCCTACGTCACCTGGCCGCAGCACGGCGTCATCCCTGTCACAGGTGATCGCTTTGAAAATTACGGGCCCGCCTTTGTGATGTTTACGGCCATCGTCACGAGTATATTCACTCGAATCGTTCCCAACGCCCAGGCCGTTGACATCCAGCATCTGGTGTACTTCCTCACATTCCTGGTCGGCGTCTGGGCTTTTTACCAGCTCTCCATTCGCTGGATGAGCCGCGCCGCCGCCTTTGGCGCTACTCTGCTTTACATAACCCAGCCACTTTTCTGGGGGCACGCCTTCATCAACCCGAAGGATATTCCCCTCTTATCGCTTTTCACACTGACTGCCTACCTCGGGACGAAAATGCACGATTCGCTGCTTGGACGCGGAGCTGATTCCGTTTTTGACTCAGCATCCGTTGCCTGGAGCGGATTGCCCTCATCCACGCGCCGCCTGTTAATCGGCGCGACGATCTTCTGGCTGGTTTCACTCGCTCTTCTCTTTGGTGTGACGCCGCGCGTGTACCAGTGGCTTGACAACGCCATCCGCGCCGCCGCAAGCGGTGAACCATCACTGATCGCGCTGATTGCATCAAACATCCACAAGGTTCCTCCCGAAGTTTATATTGAAAAGTTTTTCGTGCTCTTCCTGCAAGCGCGAGCCGCATATTTTTTGATCGTCAACATCATTATGATATGGCTCTATCGCCGCAACCTGCCTTCCGCATTGCGTGTTTTGGGAATTATCCTGCCAGCAGGTATTCTCCTTGGCATCACAGTATCCATCCGGATTTTTGGGCCGCTGGCTGGAATTCTCGTCGCTATCTATCTTTTATGGAAGTCGACCGCGAGGGCCTGGCTGGTCATTGCAGCCTATGCGCTGATTGCTGTGATGACGACGTATCTTACCTGGCCTTATCTCTGGCCTAATCCCATCGGTCATTTCTTTGAGACGGTGCAAATCATGGCACAGCATCCGTGGCCCGGATCGGTTCTGTTCAACGGTGTCACATACCGCGCGAACGGACTGCCAGCCTCTTACATGCCAATCCTTCTGGCCATTCAGTTAACGGAACCGGTCTGGGTTCTGTTTGGGGTTGGTGTGGCGGTGGCCATTTACGGGTCCATAAAGAGGCGGATGGAGAACCGTGAACTGTTGGCATTGATGCTAATCTGGTTTGTCCTGCCTTTGTTCACATTCATCGTCCTCCGTCCAACAATGTATGATAACTTTCGTCAATCGTTCTTTATCCTGCCGCCCATCTTTTTCATGACAGGGCTGGCGTTCGAACGAATCCGCAAACCGGTGCTGCAGGGCGCATTGATCGGGTTGGTTGCCATACCGGGCTTGATCGCATCAGTGAGGCTGCATCCCTATGAATACATATACTACAATCAATTCATTGGAGGTCTGAACGGCGCGGCCCACAAGTTTGAACTGGATTATTGGGGAATTTCGTACCGCGCCGCGGCGCAGGAAGTCAACCGCATCGTGCCGCCGAATGCCAATGTTTGGGTGGACGGCCCCGCGCATCTTCTCGGAACTTTTGCCCGCCCCGACCTTCATCTGTATTCAGCGTACGAGGCAGAACGGGCAGACCATTATGATGCGGTGGTGACGCTGGCCCGCTACGATCTGGAAAAGACCTCCTTTCCGAATGCAAGCATTGTTTATGCCGTCACGCGCGAAGGCGCTGTATTAACGGTGATTAAGAAACCATGAGGAAATAAAATGAATTTACTGGAACGGCTCTCGACTGAAACCATTCTCGCAGATGGCGCAATGGGAACGATGTTGCATGCGCGCGGTGTTGGCTTTGACAAGTGCTTCGACGAACTCAATCTCACGAATCCATCTGCAGTCGCAGAAATTCACCGCGAATATATTGAAGCGGGCGCGCAGTTGATCCTCACTAATACTTTTGGCGCGAATCGTTTCAAATTGGGCAAGCACGGATTGGAGGAGAAGGTTGTCCAGCTCAGCCAGGCAGGTGTGGATTTGGCCAAGCGCGTCGTCGCGGCATCGTTCAGGGATGTGCTGGTTGCCGGTTCAGTAGGTCCGCTCGGTGTGCGTATCGCGCCGTTTGGACGCGTGCAGCCTGAGCAGGCACGCACTGCGTTCGCAGAGCAGATCGGCGCACTGTCTGAAGCAGGTGCGGAATTGATCGTCATCGAAACCATGAGTGATCTATATGAGATCAGGGAAGCCATCAAAGCGGCAAGACAGGTCTGCAGCTTACCGCTCGTGGCTTCCGTCACGTTCACGCGGGATGATCGGACAGTCCTTGGCGATGACCCGGCTAAAGTCGCGCGTATGCTCAAAGAAACAGGCGTGGATGTGATCGGCGTTAACTGCTCTGGCGGCCCCGCTCAACTTCTGCGCATCCTGAAGCAAATGTGCCAGGCCGTGCCGGATGGAAAATTCTGGGTGAAGCCAAACGCGGGCTGGCCCGAACAGGTGGGCGGGCGCATTATGTATCCGGCAGATGCAGAGTACTTCGGCGATTACGCGCTTTCCTTCCGCGAGACGGGCGCCTGCATCGTCGGCGGATGCTGCGGCACAACCCCGCAACATATTGCCGCGATGCGCAAGGCATTAGCTGCTACCCCTCAGGTGGATCAATCGCAAATTGTCATTTTCCCCCAGGAAGAGATTACCGAGACTGTGCAGGAGCAGCCAACCCAGTTCGCGCAAAAATTGACCGCAGGCGGATTCGCGATCTCCGTCGAAATGGATCCGCCGCGCGGTCTTTCGACTCATAAATTGCTCGCGGGCGCCTCCCTCCTCGCCGACGCGGGCGCGGACGTGATCAACGTTGCCGACTCCCCGATGGCGCGCATGAGGATGTCCGCCTGGGCAGTGTGCGACGTGGTGCAACGCAAAGTCGGGGTCGAGACCACACTCCACTTCCCCACACGCGGACGGAACCTGCTGCGTGTACAAGGTGACCTGCTCGCCGCGCATGCGCTTGGAATCCGTAATGTGTTCGTCGTAATGGGCGACCCTACTTCAATTGGCGATTATCCCGAAGCGATGGATAACTACGACCTTGTACCTTCGGGTTTAATCAAACTCATCAAACAGGGATTCAATGCCGGTGTGGACCATTCAGGGACGAGCATCGGACAACCGACCAGCTTCTTCGTGGGCGCGGCACTAAACCTTTGCCCGCCCGATGTGGAAAGCGAGATCAAGAACCTGCATCGCAAAGCAAAGGCAGGTGCAGATTTCTTCCTGACCCAGCCTGTCTATCATCCCGATGATGGACCTTTATTGCTGGAGAGGTATGAAGCGAAATACGGCAAACTCGAAAAGCCGATCCTTGTAGGCATCCTTCCGCTTGTCAGTATTAGACACGCAAACTTCCTTCATAACGAAGTGCCCGGCATCTTCATCCCTGATGA
>Ga0209521_10003094_pt1 | contig 13473 bp, 12 predicted proteins | sample Rifsed19ft4_FD_184016 | JGI IMG/M metagenome (GOLD analysis project Ga0209521, IMG submission 184016) | Soil microbial communities from Rifle, Colorado, USA - sediment 19ft 4 (version 2) | ecosystem: Environmental > Terrestrial > Deep subsurface > Rock core/Sediment | place: Rifle, Colorado... | reverse complement strand
CACTGCGAGTTCTTCGCCACCGCGATGGTCATGTTACTGAGGGCTCGGGAAATTCCGGCTCGGGTGGTGACCGGTTTCCTGGGCGGTGAGGTGAACGACGTGGGCAATTTCGAGGTGGTTCGAAAGGAGGACGCTCACGCCTGGGTGGAGGTCTTCGACAGCCGGCTGGGCTGGCTCACCTTCGACCCCACTCCCTCCGCTCCTTCCCAGACGGAGACCCGAAGCTTCGAGTTCGTAGCCAAGGGCATCGACTCTCTGCGCATGCTCTGGGACATGTACGTGATCACCTTCGACTACGAGCGGCAGCGCGGGGTTTTCAGAAGAGCGGGTGGCGCGGTGGCATGGACTCTGACCCTAGCCGGGGAAACGGTGGCGCTGGCGAAACGTCAGGCGAAGCTCTTGGCCCTTGTCGGAGCGGCCTTGATTTTCACCATCATTCTGGCCAGCACGCGGCTCGGCCGATCCTGGTGGGCGAAGCTCCGACTGCGCTGGCCGTTCCCGCCCTGGACGTTCCGCCCGCCCGGGCCGCAGTCGGCGGTGCGTTTCTACGGAGATCTGCTGGCTCGTCTAGAGAAGATGGGATTCCGCAAGGCGCCGGGCGTGACTCCCGCCGAGTACGCGCGATCGCTGGAAAGCCAGCTCCCTGGACTTACCGAGCTGACGCGGCTCTACTACCACGTTCGTTTTGGAGGTCTGGAGCTCGGCCGAGGAGAGCTGGCGCGGGCCGAACGCCTGGCGGTCGCCATTCGCCTGGCGGCGCTCTGCGCGGCGGATCTCGCTCCGGTTTCTTCCCTGGGGCGCGACGCGCAGTCGGCAGGCTAGAGCGGAGGCGATCTCCAACCCCCGCCGATCCCAGGCTCCCTCTAGAAGAATTTTGCAATGAGCAGCACGGGTGAGGTCCGAAAACTCTGGGTTCTCATGATGGCGGCCTTCATCGACATGGTGGGCTACGCCATGGTGTTTCCGCTTCTACCGTTCTATGCGGTTCGGTTCGGTGCCGGAGCGCAGGTGGTCGGCTGGTTGGTGGCCGCCTTCTCCATCGCTCAAGTGACGTCGGCGCCCCTGTGGGGTCGTTTCTCCGATCGGTGGGGCCGCCGGCCGGGACTGCTCATCGGCCTGGGTGGGTCGGCCATCGCCTTCCTCATCTTCGGCTTCGCAACCACACTGTGGCTTCTCTTCGTCTCTCGACTGGCGCAAGGCCTGAGTGGAGGAACGTCCGGCGTGATGCAGGCCTATGTGGGCGACAGCGTGCGGCCCGAAGATCGGGCCAAGGCCCTGGGTTGGCTCTCCGCCGCCACCAGCGCCGGGGTGATGATCGGTCCGGCGCTCGGCTCCCTGAGCTGGGGGCTCGGCCCAGAAGCCCCGGGTGTCCTGGCCTCTGGCTTGTGCGCGATCAACTTGATTTTCGCCTGGCGGTGGCTACCGGAATCGAGGCCTGGCGAACACGGATCTTCCTCGCAAAGGGTCGAAGCCGGCATCCTTGGCGAGGCGACCGTCCCTGAGGCGGCTCACGATGGATCAAGGAAGTCGGTTGCCGCCATGGTTTGGGAAACCGTTCGCTATCCGAGAAAGGAGACCTCCGAGCTCATCTGGATCTATGCAGTGGCCATGATGGCGTTCAGCGCTCTCACCGGGGTGCTAGGGTTGTTCCTCATGGAGCGTTTCCAGCTGCGCGAGTCCAACATCGGCTATATCTTTCTTTTCTTGGGCACGGTGGCGGTGGTCATGCGAGCGGTGGTGCTCGGTTACCTGGTACGAGCCCTCGGCGAGGTCCGCGTCATGCGCCTGGGAGCCGTGCTGTTGGCGATCGGCCTCGCCAGTTACCCCTGGCCGAACCGCTTCGCGGTCTTGGTGCTGGTGATGGCTCTCGTTCCCATCGGCACCGCGCTCCTCTTCCCGTCCACCACCGGCCTGCTCTCCCGGCGCGGCAGGAAAGATCAGCAAGGACAACTCATGGGAGTGCAGCAGGCCTTCGGAGGGTTTTCCCGGATCCTGGGGCCTCTCTGGGCAGGTGCGGCCTTCCAGCACTTTGGCCCGGCCGCGCCCTTCTACGCCGCCAGCGCGATTGTCACGGTCGCGGCCCTACTTTCCATTCGGCTGCGACCGGAGCCTGGAGGGCCTCCTACCTAGCCGCGACCACGCGTCTGCCGGTAGTTCCGTCTCTCCTATGGACTTCTACTGTGGTCTTTGCTATATCTCCGCGGTCAAGGAGGCATTGGATGGACGAGACGGTAAGAAAGTTGGCCTTGGTGGGCTTGGCGCTCTTTCTCGGCGCGGCTTTGGGTTGCGCTCCCGGCGAGGCGCCGTCTGTGGAGCCCGAAGAAGAGCCGCCGGTGGCGGAGGCTGCCCCAATAAGTCTGGAGAGAGGCGAGTACCTGGCCAAGAACGTGATGATCTGTTTTGCCTGTCACGGTGAGATCGACTACGATTCGCCGACCCTGGCGGTGGTCGCCGGCACGGAGGGATCGGGCGGGCCGTTCCCGGACGAAGTCATTCCTTATCCCATCAACGTCCCCAACATCACCCCGGATGAGGAGACGGGCGCCGGGACGTGGACCGACGAGCAGATCGAACGCGCGATCCGACACGGCATCGGCTATGACGACCGCGTTCTCTTTGGCATGCCATGGCCATTCTACCGGTCGATCACCGATCCGGATCTCGCCTCTCTGGTGGCCTACCTTCGTTCGATTCCCGCCGTTCACAAGGAAGTCCCCCCGACTCCTGCGCCGCCACCTTTTCAGGACATGGTTCGACCGCTCACCACCGCACCGCTCCCTCCCGCACCGGATCTGTCGGACCCGGTGCAGCGGGGCGAGTATCTGGTCGCCTTGGCGGTTTGTCGCGACTGCCATACTCCGATCGACGAGAAGGGAGAGTACATCCCCGGCATGGATTTCGCCGGCGGCAGGCCTCTGGTCGGCCGCTGGGGTAGGGTGCACAGCGCGAATCTGACGCCGGACCCTTCTGGCATCCCACATTACAATGAAGACCTCTTTCTCCAGGTCATGCGGACCGGTAATCCCGGCGGAAGACAGCTCAATCCGATCATGCTGTGGGGATACTTCAGGGGCATGACCGACGAGGATCTGAAGGCGATCTTCGCTTATCTCCAGACGCTCCAGCCGGTGCGCCACAATGTGGACAACATCCAGCCGCCGACCTACTGTAAGGTCTGCCGGCAAGAGCACGGCTTGGGGGATCGAAACTAGGTGCCGCACGTGGCGCAGATCCTCTGCGTCGTGATGCCTCCACCTTCGCCCGAGCCCGCCACGAACTGAAGGGACCGTCCTCGAAGTGCCTCTCCGCCGAGACGGAAACGGCGCGGCCCCCTAGCGGTTCACAGGGCGGGCACGATGTGGCAGCGTTTCCGGCCCCTGATGCGGTAGATCTCGAAGTCTCGTCGATCCGTACTGAAAACCACATTCGTCCCTAACTCCTCGGCGAGGACGACTAGAGTGGCGTCGGCATAGTCCAGGGGCAAGTCTTGTTAGGTTGCGATCAATTCTCGGGCGCGCCTCAGCGAAACCAGAGTCGACGGAACCCGCACGGCGCCGCCCGCGAGGAAAAAATCGAGACACGTCGCCTGGGCGCCACGGATTCGACCGAGTAAATGGCTCGCCTCGGTGAGGACGGCCTCGGTGCTAACCAGCCGTCCGCTCCAATTCTCGAAAAAGTCGACGAATTGCCGATGGTGTGTTTGGCTCCGATCCAAGAGGGATACGAGTGCTCCGGTATCCAGCAGAAGCTCAGCGGCCATCTTTGAGGGACTCGATTATGTAGGCCCTCTGTTGCTCGGCAAGGTCGGGGATTCCGGATTCTAGAGATCCGATGAGGCCCCGCACCCGCTCTATGGGCTTCTCGGTGATTTCGGGCATCACTTCTAGAAACTGACTGAGGGCGATACAGACGATCTCACCGTTCTTCCGACGCATCGTCTTCGACGCTTGGTCCAGCGCTCGGCGCAGTTTTGCAGGTACCCGCACCGTCAATTGGGAGTCCATTGGGCTGCTCATGAGCTTTATTGTAGTGCAAAGCAATGCAGTGGCAAGTGCCACGCTTTCTCTCCCTGCCTAAGATGAGACGACAAAGCACCCGGCGACACACCTTGGGAAGTGAAGACTCTTGAAAAACATCTCTCTCTAACAGCTCTCGGAAGCCTCGGGGGTTTGCACCCTATGGTATCAACCTGGCGCTCTTTTCTCCGGTGTTCGCTCAGAAACAGCCCGACCGGCCGCCCAACAACTACGCCACCGGCTTCGTCTTCTACCATGGGGCGTCCGGCCTGGAGTCGGAGCTGGAGGCGTTCATTGAGAATGGCGATCCGCCCCTGGTGCTCGCTCTCGGCTCCACCGCGGTGATGGAGCCCGGGCGGCTCATCGAGACCTTTGTCCAAGCCGCCAAGAGGGTGGGCCGGCGTGCCGTCATTCAGGTCGGCGCCGAGCAAAGGACCAGCTACGCATCGCGGCAGACTAAGGATCTTTTCGTCGCCTGGTACGTACCCTATGGCAGTCTGATGCCCCGCGCCGGGTGCATCGTCCACGCCGGCGGGGTCGGAACGACGGCGCAGGCGATGCGCAGTGGCCGCCCCATGCTGGTCGTCCCATCCTCCAACGATCAGCTGGACCACGCGGATCACCTCCGCCGGCTGGGCATCGCCCGGGAAGTACATCAGAAGTGCCTGACGGTCGGTAGGGCCGCGCGGGAGCTGGAGAGACTCTTGAGAGACCCCTCGTTCGGTCGGCGTGCCGAAAGCGTCGCGTCACAATTGAGCCGGGAGAAACGGTGCCACCGCCGCGGTGGACGCCCTCGAACTGGCCTGAGGTATGACGGCAGTCCCAGGGGAGGTCTCTTTGTTACTTATCTGCACAGTCTTGTTTTTTTGGCAAACGTTTTCCAAGATTATGTAAAACTCGGGTTACCATTCGACACACCCGTTCCATCATCGGCGCGACCCCGGCCCGCCCCCGAGGCTTGATATTTCCTCCAATTTACTGGAGGATCTACAGAAGCAACAGTATTGAGGCGGGGTAGCTCAGGCGGTTAGAGCGAAGGTCTCATAATCCTTAGGTCGGCGGTTCGAGTCCGCCCCCCGCTACCAACGTTTTGCAATCGATTCAGTAGGATCTTGGGCGATCTAAGTGTCACCCACGTTTCCCCGAAATTGCCCCGGTTTTCCCAACAATTCCACAACGCTTTTCACAACACGTTTTCAGGACCAAGAGAAGCCCCACCCCACGGCATTCCGCACGGGGACAGATGACCTCGGACCCACTTGAACGATTGCGGGAACTGCTGCGCGATGTCCCCGATCTCGATTCCAGCGAGGGGCGCCTGTGCGTATCCGAGGCGGTAGAGTGTCTCTCCGCAGCCAACCGTCACACGTCGGTGACTCGAACGTTGCGGCCGAACGCCGGATATCCCAAGGTGGTGGCGTTTGCATAGAAGACGTCGAGAGCGTTGTTGGTTGCCGCGGGATCGGCCCGGCCAGGGTTTTTCCGGAAATCGTACCACGCGACGTGAACGACCCCGTTGCTGACCGCGATGGCGGGTCTTCTCCACTAAGTGGGAGGAGCACTCGGTGCCCAGATGCACGCGGGGGGTTGCCTCGGCCGAGGCTTCGCCGCGTAGCCCCCGGCGATGCGGACGCTCCAGTACACGTACGAGGCGCGGATTGCCGACATGCCGTCTTCCCTGCAGATGTCCCTCAGTATGGCGTCCGCGTCTTTCCGATAGGTCTTGTCGTCCAGGAGCCCATCCCGCATGAGTTGATAGAGCCCGTCGTGAACGAGCGATCCCCGCATGAAGTTCTTGGTGTCGACGGTAGGACCGCTCGGTCCATCCCAGGCGTAGCTTTTCTTCAACCTCAGGTCCCCGCTCTTGCTCACCCTGACGTAGTCGTCGCCCGTGCCTGTGTCCTCATCGATTCGCAGGTGGGTAGGGTGAGTGTACTCGATCATCAGCTGGTATTTGTATTTCCTTAGCTCGCGGTAACAGATTCGTGGTTCCACCATGGAAACGCCCCCAGTGCAGGATTAGACGCTCTCTTGCCGTGAAGATAGTGTTTCCTATGTTGGAGAGTCAATGGAGATCCCTGGCTCTCCGCGAGCTCGCTAGGGTCCGGAGAATGATGCGGGTGGGAGGTCGTGGTGCTTCCCTCGTCCGCGGGCCTGTGCTATTTTTGACCTCGGAACCTAGCACCACTTAAAGACTTGGAGGGAAGATGACACTGAGAACGAGCCTGTTTGCCGTGTATCTGCTGAGCTTCGCGGGAATCGCCCAGGCGGGAGCGGTCTTCCGCATAGAGGTCGAGGACCTAGCGGCCGGAGGAAAGGTGGAAATCACGGAGATGAAGATCGAGGGCAACCGCATGCGAACCGATTCCGGTGGCGAAGATCCGACCAGCATGATCTTCCTCGGTGACACGGACGAGATGTATGTGATCGACCACGGCGAGAAGACCTACCTCCTGGTGGATCGGAAGACCATGGAGGCCATGGCCAACCAGATGAACGAGGCCATGAAGCAGATGGAACAGGCGCTGGCAAACGTGCCTCCCGAGCAGCGTGAAATGATGGAGCGCATGATGAAGGAGCGGATGGGGAGTATGCCGTCAACGTCTCCACCTGCCGAGCCGGTGGTGCGGAGCTTGGGTGAGAGGGAGAGTGTCAATGGAGTGGCCTGCGAATGGAAGGAGGTCACCCGGAATGAGGTCGTGGATCTCAAGGCGTGTGTTTGCGGTTGGACGGATATGGCGGGCGGCGATGAGCTGCGCCAGATGGCCCTGGAGATGAAGGATTTTGTTTCGACGCTTCTCGACTCCTTCAGCTCGCTCGCGAGCTCGGCCGGATTCGGGAGCTCTCTGGCGGAGAACCCCATGAGCTCCATGGAGAATCTCGGTGGTTTTCCGCTTATTTCCGAGGACTTCGACGGCGGCACCCTGGCCCGCAGATCGAGGTTTCAATCGGTCGATGAGGTCGCCATCTCGGATGACGAGTTTCGCCCACCGAGTGGGTACAAGAAACAGGACTTGGGAAACATGTCTCGCTAGCCCGAGACGGCTCGGGAGGCAACTTGAAGCATCGAATCACACAATACCCTTTGGAGCAGGGTGCCTTGGAGATCGAGTTCATCGAGGAGTTCTTCGGGGAGTTCAATCGCAAGAAGACGACCGATGAGATCATGGCTCGTCTCGGCGACCGCAGTCACCTCATTCTGATTGCCGAGGCGCCCATGCCTCAAGAACCGTCACAGATGGTACCGGTCTCCTACAAGGTCGGCCACGAAATCTACCCGACTGAAAAGAACGCCAAGCTTTCCGATTTGGTGGATCGACTTCAGGGTCACGTTCATTTCGACGGCCGAAGAATACTGTACAGCTGGATCGGTGGCACTCGCAGCGACTGGCGGGGGCAGGGACACTTTCGCGCCCTGACCGAACAGCAGGAGGTCTGGGCGCTGGGGGAGGGATTTCACGAAGTGGTGGTGAAGACGAAGAACAAGTTCTACGAGATGCGCAGTACGCTGACTCACCTCAACTTCGACGTCATCAAATACGAGCGCAACCAGGCCGATAACCGGGAGTCCAAGGTCTATCTGAGCAAGCAGCTAGGGCCGGATCTATTGAAGGAGCATCGCAGTCACCGCACGGTGACGCAACACGTGAGGGAGCCGAAAAAATAAGAACTGGGCCGGGTGAGCCTAGGCGGGCAGCTCCGGGATCTCGTAGCCTGGATCGATCTCCTTGACCCGCTCCAGGACTTTCGACGCTCGCTTCTGTAGGCCCTCACTCTGGTAGAGCGCGCCGAGGAGGGCCAGATATTCCAGATTGCCCGGATCGAGCTCGGTCGCCTTTCTCAGGCTCTCCCCCGCCTCCTTGCGCCAATTCCGGTTCTTCAACAGGGCCTGTCCCAATAGGAAGTGATACGCGGCTTTGTCGCTCCGGATTTCGACCACCTGCCGGCAGAGCTGAACCGCCTGCCAATAATCCTGTAGCTCGTAGGCTCGCCGAGCGTGCGCGAACAGCTCGAGGGCGTGTTGATGCGCATCGTAGCCGTCGGGCTCTTTTTCCGTCTTTTCGGTCTGAAGCCGCGAGCCTCCGTTAGCCGCTCCACGGGTGGGAACCGTTTTGGCCGAGGCTTTTTCCGAGAGTGAATTGAAGGCATCGGTCGCCACCGCCACCAGATGGGAGAGCTTTTGACGGAAGGCGGGGTCGGTGTTCCCGGGATGGCGATCGGGGTGGAAGCATAGAATCTTGTCGCGAAACGCGCGTTTGATCTCGTCGATGCCGGCCCGGGGGTCGACCCCCAGCACTTCGGCGGCACTCATCTTGTCGCAGCGACCGTGCAGGCGCTCGATTTCCTGGCGTTTCGCCTGGAAGGCGTCGTCGGTTTTCTTCGCCGCTTCCTTCTTGGTTCTGGCGTCCGATCCGTTCGTCGGTGCCTTGCCGTCGATCTGGATCAGTCCGGAGGCAATGAGCCCGACCAGAGCGCGTGCCGTTTCCTCTTCGTCGAGCGGAGTGACCGCCAGGATATCGCGCGGTGTCGACCTTCCATCGATCCGAGAAAGGATGAAGCCTTGCTCGGGACTGAGATGGACCGCTTGAAGCCGGTCCGAGACGTCCGGGGCGAAGCAGAGGGGGCGCTTTTCGATTCGTAGGGATTGACTGTCCCGGGCGGTCATGGTCTTCGGCCCCCGATTCAGGTGGCATTCTCCTTTCCCACGTCTTGGCGGGTTTGTGACTTGCAGCCGATTGAGGCAAGAAACATGCCCGCTCGGTCCGCAGTGGTTTGCCGAACCGGAAGACATTTTCTTACACGTACTTGCGTGTGGGTGGGTATGTCGGGTTTTAGGGCGAAGCTGTGGGGAAATCCCGGCACTCTGTGGGACTTTCCTGAATGCTGAAATTCACTCTAGTGACGCGAACAGAAGGCTCGGGGCTCAGTGCCGGTGATGAACGTCTCGGTGCGGGGGCGGGGACAGGAAGGACGTGCCAGCAGTCCGGTCTCCGCGTCGATGCGGGCGAACGTTATTCCGGCGGGAGGCTTAAAGCTTCTGCTTTCTCGGCCAGAGACAGCGGCCTTCATGAAGCGGGTCCAGATGGGCAAGGCGGCTTGCGATCCGGAGAGGCCCAAGGGGCGGTTGTCGTCATAGCCCACCCAAACGACCGCCAGAACGTCGGGCGTGAATCCCACGAACCAGGCATCCCGGGTGTCGTTGGTGGTCCCGGTCTTCCCGGATGCCACGGCGGTGAAGCCGCGAGCTCGTGCCTCGCGGGCCGTGCCTTCGTCGATGACGCTCCGCATCATGTCCGCGACGAGAAAGGCGCTTTGCGGACCCGTCACGGCGTGGCGAGCCGACTCCACCGTGTCGAGAGTTCGCCCGCCATTGTCCCTGACCGCCACGAAGAAACGAGGGTCGACGCGCACGCCGTGGTTGGCGATCACGGTGTAGGCGGTCGCTAGATCCAGAGGCGTCATCTCGAAGGCTCCCAGGACCACCGACGGATAGGGCTCGAGCTCGCTGTGGGTTCCGATGGAGTCCCAAAGCTGGACCACGCGGTCATAACCGACTTGCTGACCCACCTTGGCGGTGGCCACGTTCAGAGAGCGAGCCAGTGCCTGTCGGAAGGTGACGTCCCCGGAGAAGCGGTGATCGTAGTTGGATGGCCGCCAAGCCCGTCCCCCGTGCCAGATGGTCGTCGGCTCGTCGCGCACGGTGGTGGCGGGCGTGAAGTACTGGGACGACGGACCGCCGCTGCCAGCTGCCTGGTAGCTGCGCTCGAAGGCGGCGAGGTAAACGAAGGGCTTGAAGGCGCTTCCCGGCTGACGGCGAGCCTCGGTGGCCCGATTGAACTGGCTGAGGCCGTAGCTCCGCCCGCCGACCAGCGCCAGGACATCGCCTTGACTGGGGTCGAGGGCGATGAGCGCGGCCTGTACGTCGCCCGGTTTGTTGTTGCCGGAGAGCCTGTCTTCGATCTCGACCAGACCCTCGGCGACGGCGCGCTGCGCGGCGTTCTGCAGATGCCGGTCCATGGTAGAAAGAACCGTCAAACTCTGGTTCTGGGTGGCCTCGGGTGGGTAGCGCGCCAGAAGCTCCTGGCGGAGAACGTCGATGAAATAAGGAGCCTCGCCGATGTCTACGGCTCCGGGCTCGATACGAAGCGGACGCGCGGCGGCTGCCTTCGCCACTTCCGGCTCGACGAATCCGTGGCGGGCCATCTGCTCCAGGACGACGTCTCGCCGCTTCCTCGCCTCCTCGGCGTGACGGAAGGGAGAGGCGGAGTTGGGCGCACGAATGAGAGCGGCCAGAAGAGCGGCCTCTTCCAGCTCTAGGTTCTTGACGTCTTTGGCAAAGTAGATCCTCGCTGCCTGCCCCACGCCGCTGATCCCGAAGGAGCCTCGCTGGCCGAGGTAGACATCGTTGAGGTAGAGCTCCAGTATCTCCTCCTTGCTGGCGCGACTCTCCAGGATGATGGCCAGGAAGGCCTCGAGAAGCTTCCGCCTTATCGTTCGTTCGGGAGTCAGGAAGTAGTTCTTGACCAGCTGCTGGCTGAGCGTGCTGCCTCCTTGCCGGATCTCACCGCTCTTGATGTCCAGCCAGGCGGCTCTCACGATGCCGATGGGGTCGAGCCCGGTGTGCTCGAAGAAGCGGCGATCCTCGGTGGCGAGGACCGCCTGGACGACCTGCTGCGGGATTCCATCCAGTGGAACCCACCGCTGCTTGGCCCGCTCCTCTGCAAAGAGAGTGGTCACTGGAACCGCCTCGAGCTCGACGTGGTGCAAGGAGTTTTGCTCGGGGAACTCGCGGATGGCTCGCACCGATAGATCGTCGAATCCGACCCCGATGATGTGGGGCGACGTGTTGACGCCCACATGGCGCAAGTGGACGCGTATCTCGTCCTTCGCCTTGTAGAACGTCCCCGGCTGCTCGACCGAGCTTTCTGTTTCCCGGTACCGGAGCGCGTTGAGCACCTCGACGAGCTCGGACTCCAGGAGTCTTTGTCCCGGCCAGAGCTCGAAGGGACGGGCGTAAACCCAGCTCGGTCTTTCCTGTCGCTCTCCTTCCAGCCGCAGGGCGATCTCGCGGGAGAAGCGGAAGTAGTGAACGATAAAGGTGGCTGCCAAATAGAACAGGCCAACGCTAAGAAGGGTGAGAAAGGCGAGAGTGACTTTGAAGCGAAAGCCGGAATAACGCCGGCGGGTTCGACGTTTCTTCTTCGAGCGGGTCAATCGAACGGGATCACCTTGATCATGTTGGTAGCCCCTTTCAACGTGGTCGTGCCACACACCACGATGGCGATGTCTCCCGGCTCCACCATGTGCTGCGCCGACAGGACCTTCATTCCCGAGTCGAGCATCTCGTCGGTCGTATCGTGGTGGCTGGCGATAAGAGGCGTGACTCCCCAGGTCAGTGCGAGCTGACGGCAGACGCGCTCGTGAGGTGTGAAGGCGAGGATCCTGGAGGCGGGACGGGAAGAGCTGACCAGCCGGGCGGTGGATCCGGACTCGGTGAAGGCGACCACGTACCGGGCTCGGAGCTCCTCGGCGGCCCGGCAGGCGGCTCGGGTCACCGCTCGCGCGATGGGAGATCCTTCCACCGCCGCCAGCTCGGGACGGCGCCGACGCGGCCCCAATCGCTTCTCGGTGTACTCGGCAATGCGGGCCATGGTGGCCACCGATTCCACCGGGTAGTTCCCGGTGGCGGTCTCCGCCGACAGCATCACCGCGTCCGTTCCGTCCAGGATGGCGTTGGCTACGTCGGTGGCCTCGGCCCGCGTGGGCCGGGGGCGCGCCACCATGGACTCCAGCATCTGGGTGGCGGTGATGACGACGCGTCCGCGCTCATTGGCGGCCCGGATGATGTCTTTCTGCAGGATCGGTACATGCTCGGCGGGCAACTCCACTCCCAGGTCGCCCCGCGCCACCATGACGCCCTCTGCTACGTCGAGAATCGACGCCAGGTTATCGACGGCCTGCGGTTTTTCGATCTTGGCGATGATGGGGAGATCGGAGCGGCCCCTCTGGTCCAAGAAAGAGCGCAGCTCCTGGACGTCTTCCTTGCTCCTCACAAAAGACTGTGCCATGAAGTCCACATCGAGTGAGAGTCCGAAGTCCGCGTCTCGCCGGTCCTTGTCGGTCAGGGAGGGGATAGAGAGCCTGACCCCGGGCAGATTGATGCCCTTGTTCGATTTCAGTCGACCACCGTTCATTACGCGAGTTTTGACTTCTCCTCCTGAGACCTCTACCACTTCCAGCTTGATGACGCCGTCGTCGAGCAGGATGTGCTTTCCTGGTTCGACGTCCTGGGGAAGAAGATCGTAGGTCGTCGACACGCGCTCGGCCGTGCCCACCATCGGCTCCGTCGTCAGGACGAAGGAAGCTCCTTCCTTCAGCTCGACGCCGGCTTCGTCCGAGACCTCACCGGTCCGAATCTTGGGACCGGGGAGATCCTGGAGGCAGGCCACCGCTCGCCCCAGCCGCTTCGAGATGCGGCGAACGTTCTCTAGTCCTTGCTGGTGTTGCTCTTTGGTGCCGTGGGAGAAGTTGAGGCGTACCACGTCCACGCCGGCTTCGATGAGATGCTCGAGGGTCTTCGGATCCTGGGAAGCAGGACCGAGAGTGGCGACGATCTTGGTGCGGCGCATGTCGGTATTGCGCCCCAGTATAGCCGATTACATGGAGAAGAGATGAAAGCCGGGGAGTTACCTCCCCGGCCAGGTGAGTTTCTTGATGGAAACGGACCGAGCTAAGCCCGTTTGAGCAGCCCGACGCCGAACAGCAAGACGCAGGCACCTGCCACCGCCATGATGATGGAGCCGATGGTGCCGTAGGCGGAGAGACCCAGAATTCCAAACAGCCACCCCCCTAGAACGGCACCCACCGCTCCCACCACCAGGTTGCCGATCAGTCCGAAACCCCGTCCTTTCATGATCTGCCCGGCCAGCCAGCCGGCGATGATACCTACGATTGCGAAATAGATGAGATTCATCATTACCCCTCCTTTTCCGTTCTCCCCATTGAGAACGAACTGATTTCCCGCCCGAACGCTCCGGGCCATCGGCTAGACTTGGGGAGGGATGCGGAGCACCGGGCCTGGATAGATCAGGTCGGGGCTCTTCAGCATCGGCCGCTTGGCCTCGAAAATCACGGGATACTTCATGCGTCGCCGTGGATTATATAGAAAGGCAAGCCGATACTGCAGCGGCACGAGGGGTACGAGGGGAAGGTTCGTTGACTTCCCCTGGGGCTGGCCCTATCATGGGAGAAAGCCAACCGGTACGACATTGAGTACAAAGACGAAAACGCCCGCCACGATTGACTCTCCGCCCGCGCGTCGCGAGATCTGCCAGAACATCCTGGCGACCATCGGGAACACGCCCCTGGTTCGACTGAACTCGGTCGCTCGCGGCCTCCAGGCCACCTTGCTGGGCAAGGCGGAGTTCATGAACCCCGGAGGCTCGGTTAAGGACCG
>Ga0209521_10003089_pt1 | contig 13485 bp, 11 predicted proteins | sample Rifsed19ft4_FD_184016 | JGI IMG/M metagenome (GOLD analysis project Ga0209521, IMG submission 184016) | Soil microbial communities from Rifle, Colorado, USA - sediment 19ft 4 (version 2) | ecosystem: Environmental > Terrestrial > Deep subsurface > Rock core/Sediment | place: Rifle, Colorado... | reverse complement strand
GTCCGCTTGAGCCACATCGTATAGACGAAGACGTAGAAGCCGATGGTGAGCGCGAGCAGCGCGGCGGCAAGCCAATTCGCCATCAGCCCGAGGCAAAGCACAGAGCCCAGCGCCAGAACCGCGCCGAATGAGCGCGCTTCCTCTGGCGTCACGCGTCCGCGCGGCACGGGACGCGCGGCGGTGCGCGCCATGGCCGCATCGATATCGGCGTCGTACCACATATTGAGCGCGCCTGCGGCCCCGGCGCCGGCCGCGATGCAGATGAGCGACGCAATGGCGAGCACAGGGTGCATGGAGCCAGGCGCCGCGACGAGGCCGACCAGAGCGGTGAACACCACGAGAAACATGACCCGCGGCTTCATCAGGGCGAAATAATCGGCGACGTCGCCGCCGGTATCGGCTTCGACCGTCCCGGCCCTTACAGAATATGCGACGTCGGCCATGCCTCACTCACTCTAGATCGTTTGCGGTGAGGCTCCGAGCAATCGCCCAGAGCCTCCAAGCGCCTATCCTTATTTGATGCGCGGCAGCGTCTCCCAAGTATGGAAGGGCGGCGGCGAGGGCAGCGTCCATTCGAGCGTCGTGGCGCCCACGCCCCAAGGATTGGCGGCGGCGCGTTCCTTGCGCGCGAACATGTAGGCGATGCTGAACAGGAACACCAACAACCCCGCGAACCCGATGTAAGCGCCGACGGAGGAGATCATATTCCAGCCGACAAAGGCGTCGGGATAGTCGGCGTAGCGGCGCGGCATGCCGGCGAGGCCGAGGAAATGCTGCGGGAAGAAGGTGAGGTTGGCGCCGATGAACATCAGCCAGAAATGCAGCTTGCCCAGCGCTTCGGAGTACATGTAGCCCGTCATCTTTGGCGACCAGTAGTACCAGGCGCCGAAGATGGAGAACACGGCCCCGATCGACATCGTGTAGTGGAAATGAGCCACCACATAATATGTGTCGTGCAGCGAGCGGTCGACGCCGGCGTTGGACAAGACGACGCCGGTGACGCCGCCCACGGTGAACAGGAAGATGAAGCCAAGCGCCCACAGCATCGGCGTGCGGAAATTGAGCGAGCCGCCCCACATGGTGGCGATCCAGGAGAAGATCTTGATGCCGGTGGGCACCGCGATGACCATGGTGGCGAACACGAAATAGGCTTGCGTGTTCACGTTGATGCCGGCGGCATACATGTGATGGGCCCAAACCACGAAGCCGATCACGCCGATGGCGACCATGGCGTAAGCCATGCCGAGATAGCCGAACACCGGCTTCTTGGAGAAGGTGGAGACGATCTGGCTGACGATGCCGAAGCCCGGGATAATCAGGATGTACACTTCCGGATGGCCGAAGAACCAAAACAGATGCTGCCAGAGCAGCGGATCGCCGCCATGCGCTGAGTCGAAGAAGGCCGTGCCGAAATTGCGGTCGGTGAGCAGCATGGTGATGGCGCCGGCCAGCACGGGCAGCGACAAGAGCAGCAGGAAGGCGGTGACCAGCACCGACCAGACGAAGAGCGGCATCTTATGCAGCGTCATGCCGGGGGCGCGCATGTTGAAGATGGTGGTGATGAAGTTGATGGCGCCGAGGATCGAGGACGCGCCGGCAAGATGGAGCGCCAGGATGGCAAAGTCCATGGCCGGCCCGGGCGTGCCTTTGGTGGAGAGCGGCGCGTAGACAGTCCAACCCGCGCCCACGCCGTTGGTGCCGGGAGGTCCAGGCATGAACAAAGAGGTGACCAGAAGCACGAGGGCGGCGGCGACAAGCCAGAAGGAGATGTTGTTCATGCGCGGGAAGGCCATGTCGGGCGCGCCGATCATCAGCGGCACCATCCAGTTGCCGAACCCGCCCATGGTCGACGGCATGACCATGAAGAACACCATGATCAGGCCATGCGCCGTCACGAAGACGTTGAACATCTCCGGGTTGCCGAAGATCTGCATGCCGGGCTCCATGAGCTCCATGCGCATGCCGATCGACAAGAGGCCGCCGACGATGCCTCCGACCATGGCCAGGACAAGGTACATCGTGCCGATGTCCTTGTGGTTGGTCGAAAAGAGCCAGCGCCGAATTCCGTACGGATGATCCTCGTGATGGGCTGCTTTGGCATGGGCGGGATGTGCCATGGCTGTCTTCCTTGTTTCTTCTCTGTCTTGTGTTGCTTCGATTGAGGGCGACCGTACCGCACCTTACAGGAGCGGGTTCCTTTTACTCCTGGGCCGCGGCCATTTTGCTCGCGTCGTCGAGCGAAGCGGCGGCCTTGGTCTTGGCGAGCCAATCGGCGAACTCAGCTTCCGAGACGACCCGGACCGCGATCGGCATGAAGGCATGATTGCGCCCGCAGAGCTCGGAGCACTGGCCGTAATAGATGCCCTCGCGCTCGGCCCTGAACCAGGTCGACTGCAAGCGCCCCGGCACGGCGTCGAGCTTCACGCCGAAAGCGGGGAGCGCCCAGTCGTGGATCACGTCGTTCGACTTGAGACCGACGATGACGTTCTTGTTCACCGGCACCACGACCTCGCGGTCGACGGTGAGGAGCCGGGGCTGACCCTCTTTCAGGTCGGCCTCCGGCACCATGATGGAATCGAAGGTGATGCCGTGGTCCGGATATTCGTAGCTCCAGTACCACTGATTGCCGGTGGCGGTGATGGTGAGGTCGGGCTTGGGGAAATCGTATTGGGCGAACAAGAGCCGGAAGGACGGGATCGCAATAGCGACAAGGATCAGCACCGGTACGACGGTCCAGGCGATCTCGAGCGGCGTGTTGTGGGTGGTGCGGGTGGGATTTGGATTACGCTTTTCGTTGAAGCGGGCCATCACGTAAACGAGGAGGCCGAGGACGAAGAGGGCGATCAGCGTGATAATGATGGTGACATAAGTGTGGAACGAGTGGATCTGCTCCATGATCGGCGACGCGGCCGGCTGGAAGCCCAACTGCCAAGGCACCGGCTGGCCCTCCTTGGCATAGGCCGCCCCGCACAAGGCAAGGATGGCCGCCGCGCCCAAAACCGTCTTGATTCGATCGAAGATCGCCATTCCTTCCACTCCTAAAACCTGCTCCCGAGCCCGTCGCTGATCTCCGTCAAGGACGGGCGGCGGACTTTCCATTAGGCGCGGGCGAACCAAGCGTCGCCTACGCCGCTTGATCGAAGCAAGGGCGGCGCGAAAGTTCAATAGCGATAAAAGGCGTCGCCCCCACCATCGTTTTGCTCTGCCCAGGCCTCCGCGAGTATCGCGGGGCTGGAGGCTCTTTTCCGGTGTTCAAATCATAAAGGAAATCGATTGGCAACACTCATGATTCAGGGCGCCGCTGCGGCATATGCACGCTTGCCGCGCAGGCTTTTCTGGTGCGGGAAGATTTCAAGCGGGGCTTTGGCGTCGAAATTTGGCCCCAATACTCGGCGATGGCGGTTTTCTATGTTGCGCATCTCCGCTTCACGATGCCTCGCTTCACAATCTAGTCTCTCACGAGGCGATTCGCGCTTATATGCGCGGGCGCGCCGGTCTCATTAGCACCATGGCCCAGATGCTCAGGTTTACCTTTCTTGCGCCACCCGTGCTCGGCATCGCGCTCATTCTGGTGCTCGGCCTGGTAAATCAGGTCGAGGCGCAAGGGGCGTCGCCCGAAGCAGCGCCGGTCGCCACGGGCCCAGGCAGCGTGGTGCGCGAAACCCATGGCGCCTGGCAGGTCTCTTGCCGCACGCCGCCAGGCGCCAAGGAAGAAAAATGCGCGCTGGTGCAAAGCGTCACCGCCGAGGACCGGCCGAATGTCGGGTTGACGGTCGTGTTCTATAAGGCGATCGGCGAGGACAAGAAGCTGCTCCGCGTGGTGGTGCCGCTCGGCGTACTCTTGCCCACCGGGCTCGGGCTCAAGATCGACGGTCTCGACGTGGGCAACGCGCCGTTCCTCAAATGCGGCAAGCGCGGCTGCGTCGCCGAGGTGGTGTTGCAGGATGAGGTGATCGCCAAGATGAAGACCGGCTCGATCGCCATGTTCATCATCTTCGATACGCCCGAAGCGGGTATCGGCATTCCGGTGAGCCTGCAAGGCTTCGGCGACGCCTTGGCCAACATGAAATAGCTCTGAGCTTAGGTAAAAAAATCGGCGGCAGAAAAGGAGAGATCTGCCGCCGATACATCCGTCTTTGGGGGACGGACCAGCGTCCCTCCGTGCAGGGTAGCGGAAGGGACGGTGACTTGCCCGCCTATATGGTTAGCGGAGGGGGGTTTTCAAGGTCTGGTTAACCCACTCCCACGAGGGGACATCAAAGCGCGTTGGTGTCGAAGATCTTGTCGATGTCGCCGCGCCAGGGGCCGGAAAAGTCGGACAGCAGGCGGTCGGCCGGCGAGCGCCCCTCCTCGATGGTCTCGACCAGGGGCGCCAGCGCCATGCGCTCGTCCTCTCCGTTGCGATCGAGCCGCGCGCGCCGCTGCAAGCCGCCAAGCGCCAAGTCGACCATGGCGCGGCCGACATCGCGGACGGTCTGCCCGCGAAACGGCGTCTTGAGCCCAAGGCGGGGCACGGTATCGCGCAATGCCTGACGTTCTTCCACGGTCCAGTCCGCAGTCAGGGCCAAGGCTCCGTCGAGGGCCTCCTTGTCGTATAGAACGCCGGCCCAGAGCGCCGGCAGCGCCCAGATCTGGGCGAAGGAGCCGGCGTCGGCGCCGCGCATCTCCAGAAAGCGCTTCAGCCTCACATCGGGGAAGAGCGTGGTGAGATGATCGGCCCAGTCGTCGAGCATGGGTCTCACGCCCGGAAGGGCCGCGAGCTTGCCAGCGAGGAAATCCCTGAAGGAGGCGCCGGCCACGTCGATATAGCGCTCGTCGCGATAGACGAAATACATCGGTACATCGAGGGCGTAGTCGACGTAGCGCTCGAAACCCATGCCCGGCTCGAAGACGAGGGGCAGGAGCCCGGTGCGGTCGGGGTCGGTGTCGCGCCACATCTCGGCGCGATAGGATTGAAAGCCGTTGGGCTTGCCGTCGGTGAACGGCGAGTTGGCGAAGAGCGCGGTCGCGACCGGCTGGAGCGCGAGCCCCGCGCGCATTTTGGCGACCATGTCGGCCTCGTCGCCGAAATCCATGTTCACCTGCACGGTCGCGGTGCGAAACATCATGTCGAGCCCGCAGCGCCCGCGCGTCGGCATGTAGCGCGACATGATGCGGTAGCGCTCCTTCGGCATTACCGGCGTCTCGGCAAGTGTCCATTTCGGCGAAAAGCCGATGCCAAGGAAGCCGATGCCTAACTCAGCTCCGACTTCGCCCACTTCGGACAGATGCTGACGCAGCTCCTCATAGGTCTCATGCACGGTCTTTAGCGGCGCGCCGGAGAGCTCGAGCTGGCCGCCGGGCTCGAGGCTGATGGCGCCGCCTTTCGGGCAGTCGATGCGCCGCAGGCCGATGACCTTGCCCTTCTCATTGATCGCGTCCCAGCCGAAACGATCCGCGAGGCCGGCGAGCAACGCGCCGATCCCGCGCTCGCCCGCATAAGGAACCGGCGCATGGCCGTCTTTGTAGAAGCCGAACTTCTCGTGCTCGGTGCCGATGCGCCAATCGCTCTTGGGCTTAGAGCCCGCTTCGAGATAGGCGACGAGCTCGTCCCGTGACTCGATGATGGGGCTTTCAGGCCCACTCACCCGTGTCGACATGAGGAGAGCTCCGTTTGAGTTAAAGACGCTTGCGCCGGAAGCGAGGCAGACGGGGCGCGCAAGGGGCGGCCTTTATGGCGCTCTCCGCGCGAGCCTGACAAGCGCTCCTTATTGCCAGTCGCCAAGGACCGCATTCACAAGGGCGAGAGCGGCGACCGCAGCGGTGTCGGCCCGCATCACTCGCGGCCCAAGGGAAATGGGAAGAACGAAGGACTTTGCAAGCAGCGCGGCGCGCTCCTCGCGCTCGAATCCGCCCTCAGGCCCGATCAGGACGGCAACGGGGCTGGGGCCGCGCGCTTTGAGCGCTTCGATGGGCGAGGCGTGCGGGGCGGCCTCGTCGGCGAAAATCAGGAGGCGCTCCTCGTCCCATGCGCCGATGAGCTTCGACAAGTTCTCGGGCTCCATCACCTCGGGCACACGCAAAATGCCGCACTGCTCAGCCGCCTCGATGGCGTTGGCGAGGAGGCGGCCGGTCTTGACGCGCTCGGCCACCGTGTGACGCGTGATCACGGGACGGAGCGCGCTGACCCCCATTTCGGTCGCCTTTTGCGCCATATAGTCGAGGCGGGCGCGCTTCAAGGGCGCGAATAGATAATGCAGATCGGGCCCCTGTTCTTGCGGGCGCGTCTGGTGCTCGATACGAACTTGCGCTTCTTTCCGGCCGATGGCGCTAAGCTCGGCGCACCACTCTCCGTCCTTGCCGTTGAATAGGAGAAGCCTTTCGCCTGGCTTGAGTCGAAGCACGTTTCCGAGGTAATGCGCCTGGTCCTTGTCGAGCGCGACCGCGCCGCCGGCCACTAACGGAGACTTGATGAAGAGGCGCTGGAGCTTGGAAGACATGGGCGTTTATGCGAGCGCGTGAAGGGCGAAGGGCTGAAACCACATGACACGTCCCATCACATGACACGACCCCGGCCCCAAGGCAAAGCAGCCGCGGTGACCGACGCAGGCGCCGGGAACTGGGTCGATCGCTACGCGCCGGCGGCGCTTCTCCCCTATCTCAGGCTCGCCCGCGCCGATCGGCCGATCGGCTTCTTCCTGCTCGCTCTTCCCTGCTTCTGGTCGATATCGCTTGCCGCGCGAAGCCTGGGCGAGGCCTATCCCGATCCCTGGCTCCTCTTCCTCTTTGCCGTGGGCGCCATCGTCATGCGCGGGGCGGGCTGCACCTATAACGACCTCATCGACCGCGACATCGACGCCAAGGTCGCGCGGACGCGGGGAAGGCCATTGCCGAGCGGACAGGTGAGCCCTCGCGCCGCCATCCTCTTCATGCTCGCGCTTTGCCTGATCGGACTTGCCGTGCTGCTCAGCTTCAACAGCTATACCGTGTGGCTTGGGCTTGGCGTGTTGCCGATCGTGGCGCTCTATCCCTTCGTCAAGCGGTTCAGCTATTGGCCGCAAGCCGTGCTCGGGCTCGCCTTCAACTGGGGCGCGCTTTTGGGCTGGCCTGCCGTGCTGGGGCGCCTCGACTGGCCGGCGATCGTCCTCTATGCGGGGGCAGTTTGCTGGACCATCGGCTACGACACCATCTATGCGCACCAGGACCGCGAGGACGACGACCTCATCGGGCTGAAATCGACCGCGCTCAGATTCGGCCGCGCCACCAAGGCGTGGCTCGCCTTCCTCTACGCTATTGCCTGGCTCGCCATCACCGCGGCCGGGCTCATGGCGCATGCCGGTACGGCGTTTCTGCTCGGCATGATGGCGGCGGCGGCGAATCTTGCCTGGCAGGTTTCGAGCCTCGACATCGACGATCCGGAGAATTGCCTCGAGCGCTTCCGCTCCAACCGCAATTTCGGCGCCATCGTGCTCGGCGCAATCCTCCTCGACATGGCCCTTGCGGCAATATTCTGAGTTGCATGGGCCAAGGCGAACGCGCGAAAAAGCACCGGGCCCCAGAGCTTCTCGCCCTGGGACCCGGATGACGCCTTGCTGTTAGCTTCCCCCGTTAGCTGGCTGCCTTGAGGCGGCCTTGATTGCCACGATGCTGCCATAGAAGTTCTCCGAAGCGCTTAATGGACGTTGTTAATGTCTGGTATGCGCCACTTACCTGCTTACATGGTTTAGAGAACTCTTCCGAAAAGTTTAGAGAATCTTCCGCCGCCCCAATGACCGCCATCAAGCCAGCCGAACGACCGCAATCCGCTCCGTCCCTCGAAGAAGATTACGCACTTCTTAAGGTGGCCGCGCGCGAGGCGGGCGAGCTTGCGCTCACCTATTTCCGCAAGTCGATCATCGTGAAACGGAAGATCGACGGCAGCGAGGTGAGCGAGGCCGACCTTGCCCTCGATGTAGCGCTCAAGCTCGCGCTGCACGCACCGCGGCCGGACTATGGCTGGCTCTCGGAGGAGACCGAGGACGACCCGGAACGGCTCAAGCACCGCAGGGTATGGGTGGTCGATCCGATCGACGGCACCAACGCCTTCCTGCGTCACTTGCCGGAGTGGACGGTCTCCGCGGCGCTGGTCGAGGACGGGGTGCCGGTGCTCGGCGTCGTGTTCAATCCCGCCACCAAGGAGTTTTTCCACGCCATGCGGGGGAAAGGCGCCTTCCTCAACGACAAGCCGATCGCAGCAAGCACGAAGAGCACGCTCGACGGGGCGCTGCTCATCGCCAGCGGCGGTCTGTTCAAGAAGAAGATCTGGAAGGAGCCGTGGCCCGAGGTGAAGACAAGATGGGTGAACTCCGTAGCCTACCGGCTCGCGCTCGTCGCGGCGGGGGAGGCCGATGCCACCATCTCGCTCTCAGCCAAGTGCGAATGGGACCTTGCCGCCGCCGCCCTGATCGTCGAGGAGGCGGGCGGCACGATCACCGACCATCACGGCGAGGCGCACCGCTATAACCGCGCGTCCCCGCGTTTTTCGAGCCTAGTGGCGAGCGGAAAGGCTCTGCATCCGCTCTTGATCGAGCGCACGGCCCGCGTAGACCTCTAGCGATCACTTCGGCAAAGTTGCCGACAGGGTGAGGGGAAGGAGCATGGCCGCAAAGGACGGCGCCAAGACGAGCGGGCGGCAATTGCTTCACCTCGTGTTCGGAGGCGAGCTTACGTCGCTCGGCAAGATCGAGTTCAGCGACCTCAAGGCGCTCGACATTGTCGGCATCTATCCCAACTATGCGCGGGCCTATGACGCCTGGAAGGACGCCGCTCACCGCACCGTCGACGACGCCCATATGCGCTACTTTATCGTGCATCTGCACCGGCTGCTCGACCCCGGACAGGAACCGGGCGGAGAGGCCGGCTAGCGGCATAAGCGCGCAAGGTTTTTGGCCTTAGAGGCGCGAGCCGCCGCGTGCTAGAAGGGCAGCTGACGGCCGGCAGCTCTCCTGCCGAGGCGCAGAAAATCGGGGAACCGCTTGAAAGACCAACTGTTCAAGGACGCAAGCGCGATCACGCGGGGCGCCGACGAGCTTCAGGTCGACTATACGACCGGCGAGATCGTGGTGCGCATCTGGCGGGAGCATTTGCGGCCCCGTTTCGGGCTCCTTCTGCTCGCCACGCTTGCCATGCTCCTTACGGCGGCCACCACCGGCGCCATCCCCTTTCTTATTCAGAGGACCGCCGACGACGTGTTCGTCGCCAAGAACGAGCAGATGGTCTACTGGATCACCGCCGCCATCGTGATCGTGACCGTCGTCAAGGCGATCGCCGAATATGTCGCCGACGTCACCGTCGCCTATCTCGGCCACCGCTTCGTCGCCGATCTTCGCATTCAGATGTTCGCCAGGCTCGCGCGCGCCGATTTGAACTGGATCCAGACGGTGCATTCGGGGCGTCTGCTCTCCGGCTTCCTCAACGACGCCACGCTCATCCGGCAAACGGCGAGCCGCTCGCTCGTCACCCTCGGCGAGAACTACCTCAAGGTGGTCATCCTCGTCGCCACCATGTTCTACATGGATCCGCGCTTCTCGATCCTGATCCTGATCTTCATGCCGTTCGCCTGGTTCGTGCTCTCGCGCCAGCGCCGCAAGATGCGAAGATCGACCACCAAGTCGCTTCAGGAGACGGGCGACCTCTCGGCGCTTATCACCCAGACGCTCCGCGGCATGCGCATCGTGCGCGCCTACCGCCAGGAGAACAGGGAGGAGGCCCGCGCCGCCTCGGCCATCAACCGCGCGCTCGAGTTCACCATGCGCGGCACGCGCGCCCGCGCGCTATCGAGCCCCTCGATGGAGCTTCTGACCGGGCTCGGCTTCGCGCTCGCCATCTACTTCGCCGGCACCAAGGGCGTGCGCGGCGATTTGACCCTCGGCCACTTCATGGGCTTCATGACGGCGGCCCTGCTCATCTACGCGCCGCTCAAGGGGGCCGCTACCTTGCAGACGCAATTGCAGGAAGGCATCGCCGCGGCAAGCCGCGTGTTCGGCATCATCGACCGCGAGATTCATCTCAGCGAGGCGCGCGACGCCAAGCCGCTGGAGCTCGAGCGTGGCGAGATCGAGTTCAGGAACGTGTCCTTCGCCTATGAGCCCGAGAACAAGGTGCTGAAGGGCGTGAGCCTCACCGTGCCGCCTGGCCGCACCGTAGCCCTGGTCGGGCCTTCCGGTTCGGGCAAAAGCACGCTGGTCAACCTGACGCTCCGCTTCTTCGATCCCGACCGCGGCCTGGTCGCGATCGACGGCCAGGACATCAAACATGCCACCGTCGACAGCCTGCGCGACGCCATCGCCCTCGTTACCCAAGATCCGGTGCTGTTCGACGACACGATCCGGGCCAATATCGCCTATGGCGCAAAGCCGCTCGACGAGAGCCAGGTGATCCAAGCCGCCAAGGCCGCCGCCGCGCATGATTTCATCATGGGCCTGCCGAAGGGCTACGACACAAGGGTCGGCGAAGCGGGAGGGCTCTTGTCCGGCGGCGAGCGGCAGCGCATCGCCATTGCGCGGGCCATCTACAAGGATGCGCCCATCCTCCTGCTCGACGAGCCAACCAGCTCGCTCGACTCGGAGGCCGAGGCCAAGGTGCAAGCCGCGCTCGAAGTGCTAATGCGCGGCCGCACCGTGTTGATGATCGCTCACCGCCTCTCCACGGTGAAGAAGGCCGATCTCATCTGCGTGCTCGATCAAGGGCGCATCGTCGAGACCGGCCGCCACGATGAGCTGGTCGCCAAAGGCGGCCTTTATACCAGACTGCATCGCACTCAGTTCGGCATTGCCGGAGGCTATGCGGCGCCCTTAGCCGAAGCGGCGGGCCAAGAGGCCGTCGTCGTGGCCGGCAAGTAGCAGCACCAGAAGCGTGATGTTGAAACGGCTGCTAGCATTGAAGCCCGCCATAGCCTTGGGCCGCACCGTCAAGCGCAAGGCGCAAGTGGGCTCTCGCCGAAGTGATCGCACGCGCTTATGCTCTTGCCGGAGCCAGTGACCCTGTGATCAAGCAAGAGGCTATCAAGCCTGGGCTGTCGCTCAAGGCCTATCGGGTGCTCACGCGCCTTGCGGCGCCGTTCGCGCCGCTGATCCTTGCTTGGCGCACGCGGCGCGGCAAGGAGGAGCCCGGCCGGCGGCCCGAGCGCTACGGCCTGGCGAGCGCGCCGCGGCCTCCTGGTTTCCTCGCCTGGTTCCATGCGGCGAGCGTCGGCGAGGCCAACGCGGCGCTGCCGGTGATCGAGACCATCGCCGCCGAGCGGCCGGAGGTCCGCATGCTGCTCACCACCGCCACCGTCACCTCGGCGCGGCTGGCGCGCGCGCGGCTGCCTAGGGGCGTGCTGCATCAATATGTGCCGCTCGACAACCAATCCTTCGTGCAGCGCTTCTTGCGCCATTGGCGTCCCGACCTCGCCGTGCTGGTCGAATCAGAGATCTGGCCGAATCTCGTGCTGGAGACCAAGGCACAAGACATTCCCCTGCTCCTCATCAACGGCCGCATGTCGACGTCTTCCTTCAAGCGCTGGCGGAGACGGCCGGGCATGAGCCGGCCCCTGTTCTCGGCCTTCGATCTCGTGCTCGCGCAGAACGGCAGCCTCGCCGAGCGCTTCGCCCAGCTCGGCGTCGCGCGCGCGCTCGACGTGGGCAACCTCAAGGCTGACGCGCCGCCGCCGCGTGCCGATCTGCACGGACGGCGCAAGCTCGACGCGGCGCTCTCAGGGCGCGCGGTGTGGCTTGCCGCCAGTACCCATCCGGGAGAGGACGAGACCGTGACGGCGGCGCATCTCAAGATGAGAGCCGCGCGGCCCGACCTCCTGACCATCATCGTGCCGCGCCACCCCGAGCGCGGGCCGCTCATCGCCGAGCAGCTCAAGCTTGCGAACCTCACCGTGGCGCTGCGCTCGGAAGGAAAGCTGCCGGAGGCTTCGACCGACATCTATGTGGCAGACACGATCGGCGAGCTTGGCCTATTCTATGCGCTCGCTCCGGTCGCCTTTATCGGCGGCTCGCTCGCCGACCGCGGGGGGCAGAACCCGGTCGAGGCGATCAAGCTCGGCGCCGCCGTGCTCACCGGCCCCAATTGGCAGAACTTCCGCGACTCCTATGGCGAGCTGCTGCGCGTCGACGGCTGCAAAGAGGTCAGCGATGCGGCAAGCCTCGCCGCGGCCGCGCTCAATCTGCTCGAGGACGCAAGCGCGCGGCGAGCGATGACGGAGCGCGCGAGCCGCGCCATTGCCGCCATGAGCGGCGCGCTGCCGCGCACGCTGGCCGAGCTCGAACGCTATCTCCCGCCAAAGACGACACTGCAACATGCGTCGTGAGGCGCCGTTCTGGTGGTATCGCAGAAGGGGGGCGCTCGCTTCAGCGCTTGCCCCTCTGGGCCGGCTCTATGGCCGCATCGCCGAGAAGCGCTTCGCTGAGGCCGAGCCATACCGCTCGCGGCTCCCCGTCATCTGCATCGGCAATTTCACCGCCGGCGGCGGCGGCAAGACGCCGACCGCGATCGCCGTCGCTGCGCTGCTCGCCGAGCTCGGCGCCCGGCCGGCATTCCTCACGCGCGGCTATGGCGGGACGAGCGAAGGACCAGTCCTGGTCGCGAAAGGTCAGAGCGCTGAGGAGGTGGGCGATGAGCCGCTGCTTCTGGCGGAGGCCGCGCCCACGATGGTCGCGGCCGACCGGAAGGCGGGCGCCGCGGCACTAGAGGCGACCGAGGCGGACCTCATCGTCATGGATGACGGGCTGCAAAACCCTAGTCTTGCCAAGGATTTATCGCTCGTCGTGGTGGATGCCGCCGCGGGCATCGGCAACGGCCTCATCATGCCGGCGGGGCCGTTGCGGGCGCCGCTCGATCGGCAGATCGCCCGCTCGAACGCGCTCATCGTGATCGGCGACGGCAGCAAGGCCGCGCCGTTGGCCGATGCCTTCGCCGGCCAAGGCAAGCCGGTGCTCAAGGCCCGCATGGTGCCGCGGCAGGACAGGCGCTGGCTCGGCGTGCTGCCGGTGATCGGCTTCGCCGGGATCGCCCGGCCCGAGAAATTCTTCGCTACGCTCCGCAACAATGGCGCGCGGCTGATCGATACGCGCTCTTATCCCGACCATTACCGCTATAGCGAGCGGCAGGCGCGGAGCCTGCTCAGAGAGGCAAAGGACTACAACGCCATGCTCGTCACCACCGAGAAGGATTGGGTGCGGCTTCCGGACGACCCGGATAGCGCCGCCGGGGAGCTGAAGCACCGCTCGCGCCCCTTCCCCATCGCCGTCGAGTTCGACGATGCGGCGGCTATGAAAGAGCTGCTTGCCGCAGTCCTCGCAAAGTCTGCCTGAGCCGCGCCACAGACACCATACCTCCCCCTCGTGGGGAGGTCGGCGCGCGATGCGCGCGCCGGGTGGGGGTATCACCCGCGCAAACAATAGGGGCTGTCACCCCACCCGGCTCGGCCTTCGGCCCGAGCCACCCTCCCCATCAAGGGGAGGGATGGAGCAAGCG
>Ga0209521_10003086_pt1 | contig 13500 bp, 12 predicted proteins | sample Rifsed19ft4_FD_184016 | JGI IMG/M metagenome (GOLD analysis project Ga0209521, IMG submission 184016) | Soil microbial communities from Rifle, Colorado, USA - sediment 19ft 4 (version 2) | ecosystem: Environmental > Terrestrial > Deep subsurface > Rock core/Sediment | place: Rifle, Colorado... | reverse complement strand
GCGAGCTTGATCGCCTCGCGCCGGTCGTCGAGGCTCTCGCCGAACCGGCGCGTCTGAACCACGCCCGAGTGCAGATAGAGGTTGTGCGGCATCACCGTGGCGCCAAGGATGCCGAGCGCGATGTAGAGCATGTCGGGATTGGTGACGATCTCGGTGGTCGGCGCGAAGCCGCGAATGACCTCGCCCCACTGGGGATCCGCCATCGCGATCTGAATGGCGAAACTGGCCGCGATGACGCCGAGCAGCGTGACGATCACGGCCTCGATCCAGCGGAAGCCGAGGTTCTGCAGCCACAGCACCACGAACACGTCGAGCGCGGTCAGGATCACGCCGACCTCGAGCGGGATTCCGAACAGCAGATTCAGGCCGATGGCGGTACCGATGACCTCGGCGAGGTCGGTGGCGCAGATCGCGATCTCGGCCAGCACCCACAGCGGCAGTGCCAGCGGGCGTGGAAAGGCGTCGCGGCACGCCTGCGCCAGATCGCGCCCCGCCCCGATGCCGAGCCGCGCGCACAGCGCCTGCAGGATGATCGCCATGATGTTGGACAACAGCGCGACCGTCAGCAGCGCGTATCCGAACTTTGATCCGCCCGCGAGCGAGGTCGCCCAGTTGCCGGGGTCCATGTACCCGACCGCCACCAGGTAGCCTGGCCCCAGGAACGCGAGCAGGCGCCGCCACAGGGAGCCGGTCGGCCGCGTAGCCACCGAGCCGAACACCTCTGCCAGCGACGGTGTCCCGCGTACTCGCCGCCAGCCCGGGGGCGATGCCAGTGCTTCGTGCGGCGGCGCCGGCTGCAACATGTAATCTCCCGATGCGGGACCGGCGCGAAATCGCCCCAGTCCCAAATTGGCCCTTATCATCCCGTCGGTTGCGCCGATCTAACTGCAAATAAGTCGCAATTGCAAGAGATTCCGTCCGAAGCTCGACCTTGATCCGCGGTGGCAGCGATAACGTGATGCCGGCCCAACGAGGTCGCGCGGGTGCCGCGCGCCCGTTGCCCACGTGGCGCTAAAACCATGACGGCGCTCCTTGAGCGAGCGTTCATTCACTACCAACAGCCGAAGCTACTCGTCACCGCCGTCCGCTACCCGCCAGGGGCGGCGTCATCGTCAGATCATGCGGCGGAGCACATCGTTCTTCTTGACGAAGTGATGCCGCAGGGCGCCGGCGATATGGACCACCACCAGCGCCGCGAGGAAGTAGGAAAGCACCAGGTGCGTTTCCTCGATCAGAGCGCGGGTCTCCCGATCGACTCCCGCGACGAGCGGTGGCAGCCGCAGACCGAGCAGGTCACGGTCCATCGGCGTGCGAAAGGTTCCGGCGATGGCCCATCCGGACACCGTGGCCGCCGCCATCAGGACATAGAGGCCGGCATGGCCAAGCTGCGCGGCGAGGCTCTCCCACCGGGAAAGGTCCTTCGGCAAATCCGGCACGACATGGACCCAGCGCCACAACAGCCTCAGCACGAGCAGCGCGAGGAAATCGTAGCCGAGCGCGGAGTGCCATGCGTAATTGGCGAGCCGATCTGGGCGCGCCGTCATGTGCGTCATCCACCACCCATGCACGAGCAGCACCACGATAGCGGCGGCCGCGATCCAGTGCAGCGCCTTGGCCGGCCAACCCCACGCCGCACTCGTGTTGCGTATCATACCGCCGTTCTCGACGCTCAGGCCGTGCTCCGATGCAAGATTAGGGTGCGGAGCGTGCCGCGGATTGACCAAGGTCAAGCTGGCGTCATGCGCCGTCGGCGACAGCGAGCGCACGGCAACTGACAATCATATGCAGGCAAGCAAGAAACCGCCCTCGACCTGACGTTCAGGAGCGGCGCGCACTGCGTCTCCACGCGCGCTCAGCGCCGCCGGCTGCGGCGACACTGCCGACGCGCGGCGAAAATGTTACGAGAGCGGTTCGATGCGCGCGATCTTGACGTATTCACCCCAAGCCTTGATGTCCTTGAGGAGCAGCTCTTTCAGCATCTGCGAATTGCCGGGGAACGGATCGCTGCCGAGATTGGCCAGGAACTGAACGGTCTCGGGGTCGATGGCGATCTTGTTGAACAGCGTTTCGAGCCTGTCGAGGATGGGCTTCGGCGTGCCCTTCGGCATGTGCACCGACCACCACGCGATGATGTCCGAGTTCCCGATCCCTTGCTCGGCGGCGCTTGGAACGTTGGGGAGCGCCTTGAACCGTTCTTTCGAAGTCGTGGCAAGCGCGCGCAGCCTGCCGGACTTGATGTGCGCAGCCGATGTCACCGGATCGAGATGCGAGAAGGCGATGTTGCCTCCCCACAGGTCGTTCAGCATGGCGCTCGCCTCCTTGTATTTCACCTCGACCGTCTTCAGGCCGAACTGGGCCTTGTAAAGCTCGCTGCTGACCAGGCCGGTGTTGGCGACCGACCCATACGAGCCCTTGTCGCCCTTCTCCTGCAGGTGCTTGGTGAGGTCGGCCACCGACTTGTAGGGGCTGTCGCCGGAGACGATCAGAAGGAATGGGAGCTTCGACAGCGTGGTGACGTGCTCGAAGTCATTGACCGGGTCAAACGGCAGCTTCTTGAACAGGTGAGAGGCTGCGGCGAGGAAGGAACTGCCCGGTGCGACGAACAGCGTGTAGCCGTCCGGCTTGGATCTTGCGACATATTCCGTCGCGATGTTGCCGAATGCGCCGACCTTGTTTTCGGTGATCACGGTCTTGCCGATGAGTTCCTGCAGCTTCTTGTTGTAGAAGCGCACGAAAATGTCGGCACCGGTGCCGGGCGGAAACCCGCAGATCGAGTGAATCTCGCGCGAGGGCCAGGCATCTTGCGCAAACGCAGCTTGCGAAGCGTAAGGCAGAGCCAGCGTCGCGGCGGCAGCCGAACGCAACATCTCTCGACGTGACAACATGATCTTCTCCCTTGAAAGCTTGGTGCCCGTTATTGTTGGCCGGTCTAGTGTGGTGGTTCAGAAGTTCCCTTCCACATTGCAGCGAGTCCAACAAGGGAACTTCTGAACCAAAACCACACTAGAATCATAGCTTGCTAGTGTCCTTTCGAATCCGAAATTCGCTATCGAGCGTGCCGGGAGGTAAAGCGAATTTCGGATTCGGGACACTAGGCTCAACCCATCTTGCCGCCCTCGGCGGGCGGAAACAAGGCTCTTGCCGCCGGCTCGCGCCGGCTCGCGCGGCGGGATGATGCTGCAACGGGCTCAGGCAAACCTGTTGCTGCGCGGGAATCCCCTGGGCGCGAGCCGCCCTGCTGCGGCGCGGTCGCCGCGCCAGCCGGCCAGGTCCTTGAGCGAAAGCGAGAAAGAACGGCCCGCGGAATCGACCCAAGACAGCCCCTCTTTGGCGCTGAACGTCTTGATGTCGGAGAGGCCGCCGTCGCGGTAGCGCTGCAGGCGGACGCCGCGCCCGCGCGCCATCTCCGGCACCTGCGCGAGCGGGAAGATCACCACCTTGCGGTTGTCGCCGATGGCCGCGACCAGGTCGCCCTCAACCGGCGTGAGTGCGCGCGCCTGATCTCCGGCATTCAGATTGAGCACCTGCTTGCCCTTGCGCGTATTGGCGAGGCATTCGTCCTCGCTGACGACGAAGCCATAGCCGTGCCGACTGGCGAGCAGAAACTTCCGTCCGCCGGCGTGGGCGAGGACCGCCACAAGCTCCGCATCCTGTTCGAGATCGAGAAACAGCCGCACCGGCTCGCCGTGCCCGCGTCCGCCTGGCAGCTTCGCGACCTCGATGGTGTAGAAACGCCCGTTGCTGGCGAATATCAGGCACTTGGAGGTCGTCTCGGCGGGCAAGGCGAACCTCAGCGTGTCATCGGCCTTGAAGGCGACGCCCGACAGATCGGTGAGGTTGCCGCGCAACACCCTGATCCAGCCCTTGTCCGAAACCACGACCGTGACCGGCTCGCGCACGACCATCGCTTCCTCGATGGCGGCCTCGTCGTGCGCCGGCGCCTGCGCAAAACCGGTGCGGCGCTTGCCGAGCCGGGTACTTGGCGCGAACATCGCCTTCACGGCTTTGATTTCTTCCGCGATCTTCTGCCACTGCCGGCGTTCCGAACCCACGAGGTCTTGCACCGTCTTGCGCTCAGCGCGCAGATCCTTGTTTTCCTGGCGGATCTCCATCTCGTCCAGCCGGCGCAGATTGCGCAGCCGCATGTTGAGGATGGCGTCGGTCTGGACCTCCGACAGCTTGAAGCTGGTCATCAGCACGGGCTTCGGCTCGTCCTCCTTGCGGATGATTCTGATCACCTTGTCGAGGTTGAGATAGGCGACCAGATATCCGCCGAGCGCCTCCAGCCGATGCTCGATTTGCGTCAGCCGGTAATTCGAGCGCCGCAGCAGAACGTCGCGCCGGTGGGCGAGCCACTCGCGCAAAACCTCGGCGAGGCCGATCACCCTGGGGATGCGGCCCCTCACCAGCACGTTCATGTTGAGGGGCACGCGGGTTTCAAGCTCGCTGAGCTTGAACAGCGACTCCATCATCAGCTCGGGATCGACCGTGCGCGCGCGCGGCACGATGACCAGCCGGACGTCTTCTGCCGACTCGTCGCGCATTTCGGCGACCAGCGGCAACTTTTTCTGGTCGATCAGCTCCGCGATGCGCTCGACCAGGCGCGACTTCGCCACCAGCCACGGGATTTCGGTGACGACGATCTGGTAGGTGCCGTGGCCGGTGTCCTCCTTCTCCCAGTGCGCGCGCAGGCGGAACGAGCCGCGCCCGGTCGCATAGGCTTCGGCGATGGTCTCGGGCGGGTCGACGATCACCCCGCCGGTCGGAAAATCAGGGCCCGGCACGTATTTCATGAGCGTGCGGCTGCGGGCGCCGGGATTGTCGATGAGGTGCAGGGCCGCCTCGCACAATTCGGCCGCGTTGTGAGGCGGGATCGCTGTCGCCATCCCGACGGCGATGCCCTGCGAGCCGTTGGCAAGTAGATTGGGAAAGGCCCCCGGCAGCACGACCGGCTCGCTCTCGCTGCCGTCGTAGGTCGGGCGGAAGTCGACGGCGTCCTCGTCGATTCCCTCGATGAGCAGCCTCGCGACCTCGGTCAGCCGCGCCTCGGTGTAGCGCATCGCCGCGGCATTATCGCCGTCGACGTTGCCAAAATTGCCTTGCCCATCGATCAGCGGGTAGCGCTGAGCGAAATCCTGCGCCAGGCGCACGAGCGCGTCATACACCGCCTGGTCGCCATGGGGATGGAACTTGCCGATCACGTCGCCGACCACGCGCGCCGACTTCTTGAAGGCGGCGCCGGGCTCGAGCCGCAGTTGCCGCATCGCGAAAAGGAGTCGCCGGTGGACGGGTTTCAGACCGTCGCGCGCATCCGGCAACGCCCGGTTCATGATGGTGGAGAGCGCATAGGCGAGATAGCGCTCCTCGAGCGCCTCGCGCAGCGCGATGTCGTGCGCCTGTCCCTCCGGCACCGGAATCACCTGTCTGCCCATAGCCGTTCGATATCGCCCTTGGAGGCTGCGGACAACCTCGCACGGCGCTCACACCCTGCGTTGCATCAGGACCAGCGAGTGCCCGACCAACTTTTGATCATGAACACGGGATGAACGCCGCAGCCATCAGATTTTCGAATTCGTTGCACTATCATGGCCGCGAGAATCGGCACGCCTGCGACTGGGCGTTCCGGTCCCTGTTCCCAAGGAGGACAACCATGCGCAAATGGTTCCTTGCCATCGCGGTGCTGGCCATGGTGCCGGCCGCCGCCCGCGCTGGCCCCCTGCCGACCGCGGCTGCTGACGGCATCCGTGCGGCGATCGAGGGGATTGACCTCGTGCAGCCGACAGCCTGCCGGCTGCGCTGGCGCTGCGGCCGGTACGGCTGCGGATGGCAGCGCGTGTGCTGGCGGCGGCCCGTCTACGGCTATTACCACTACGCACCACGGCCGCGGCCCTCTTATCGCTACCGGTATTGGCATCGACGTTGGTGGTGATCTTTGGTCGGCCTGCATAGGCTGATAATTCGGCGGGGGTTAAGCAAAGGAGATTGACATGAAGGCTCTGTTGACGGCGGCGCTGGTCGCGCTGAGCGTTGGTCTGATCGACCCATCGACCGCCGTCGCGGCACCAGCCAGTGGCACCGCCCTCGCCCAGGTCGCCGCGGCCGCTGACGGGCTCACGCTGGCGTGGTGGGACCGCTACGGGCGCTGGCACCCAGACCGCCGCGTCGTGCGGCGACCTTATATGGCCGTGCCCCCTTATGTCGTGGTGCCACGCTGCCGAACGGTGCGCGTGTGCAACGCATTCGGCCGCTGCTGGTGGCAACGCCGCTGCTACTGATCAGCGCGCGCGACGAACCCCAGCCTCGGCGAGGCGACCTTCGCGGGCTAAAACGTCACGCCGCGCTCGGCAGCGCGCGTGCGATGGCAGCGATGAATTGCGCGCGCGCATCCGGCAGCGCCTGGCCGCGCGGCTCGAAGGCGTGGCGGGCCAGGAAGTAGCCGGTCAACGCAAAGCCGTCGGCGAGCTCGGCTGGCGTGGGCGCCGCCTCGGCCGCCGTCAGGAACGATGGCAACCGCAGGAGCTTGTCCCGCCACGCTTCGCCGGCCATGCGCGACACCGCCCGCCCCGACTTGGGCGAAACGTAGACGAGGTCCTGCCTCGCCCCACTCGCTGCGCACGCGGAAAGATCAAGTCCAAAGCCCAGTTCGGACAAGAGTTGCAACTCGAATCGCACCACCCGCATGGCGGCATCGAGCGGGGCGTCGAGGTGATCGAGGATCGTTTCGAATGCTTCGAACACGCGCAGGTGTGGATCGCGTTCCGGCAGCAGCCGGATGAGGGCCGCTAGATGCGTCACGGCGCAGACGGCATGCGGGCTCGCCAGCAGGGCGCCGGTGCGCAGGCGCAGCCCCTCAACCGTGAAATGCCCGAGATGCTCGTCGAGCCGCGCTCGCCAGGTCGCGTGCAGCGAATTGCCGGGCTGCAGGACCGCGCGCAGGCGCGAGCCGGCGCCCCCGCGCACGAGGCCGAGATGGCGCCCGTGCGCGCGCGTCACCAGTTCGAGGATGGCGCTCGTCTCCCCGTGCCTGCGCGTACCGAGCACAATGCCATTGTCCGTCCATTCCATCGTGCGATGTCGTGCCTTCGAACTTTGCCCATCAGATGCGCTGCGATGCGTCGATCCTGGCTGCGCCTCCAGGCTCCCGTCAATCCCTTGGAAATTCCAGCCCCATCTCGCGATAGCGTTCCGGGTCCTCGCCCCAGCCCGCGCGCACCTTCACGAACAGGAAGAGGTGCACCGGCCGCTCGATCACCTGCGCGATCTCCCGGCGCGCCTCGCTGCCAATCGCCTTGATGGTCTGGCCGCCCTTGCCGAGCACGATCTTGCGCTGGCTTTCGCGCTCCACGTAGATCGTCTGCTCGATGCGCACGGAGCCATCGGGCAACTCCTGCCAGGCGTCGGTCTCCACCGTCGACTGATACGGCAGCTCCTGGTGCAAGCGCAAAAAGAGTTTTTCGCGCGTGATCTCGGCCGCGAGGTGGCGCAGCGGCGCCTCAGCGATTTGATCCTCCGGGTAATGCCAGGGGCCGGCCGGCACGTGCTCGGCGAGCCAGCGCCTGAGCGCGGCTACTCCGTCGCCCGTAAGCGCAGAGATCATGAACGTCGCCGCAAATTCGGCGCGCGCGCTCGCGTCCGCCGCGAGCGTGAGCAGGCTCGGCTTTGCGACGATATCGACCTTGTTGAGGATCAGAACCTTGGGGTGTCGAAGGTCGCCGAGCTTGGCGAGGATATCCATGCTCTCGGAGTCGAGCCCCCGGCGGGCGTCGAGCAGGAGGCAGACCATATCGGCATCGTGCGCGCCGCCCCAGGCGGTCGTCACCATGGCGCGATCGAGGCGGCGGCGCGGCGCGAAAATGCCGGGCGTGTCCACCAGGATGATCTGGGACCTGCCCTCGGTCGCGATGCCGCGCACGAGGGCGCGCGTGGTCTGCACCTTGGGCGTGACGATCGTGACTTTGGTGCCGACCAGCGCGTTGACAAGGGTCGACTTGCCGACGTTGGGCGCGCCGATCAGCGCCACGAAGCCGCAACGGGTCTCGCTCTCATCCATCGCCGGCAGCCGGCTGACTATGGCGCAGCGCCGCGGCGGCGGCCGTCTCGACGCCTTCGCGCACCAGCATGGCGGCCGCCGCAGCCTGCTCGGCGGCGCGCTTGGAGCGGCCAAGCCCCTCGGCCGGCGCGAGATCAGGCAGTTCGACCTGCACGCGGAATTCCGGATCGTGATGCGGCCCGGTCCGCTCGACCTCCCGGTAGGTCGGGGTCGGCAGCCCGCGCGCCTGCGCCCACTCCTGCAACGCGGTCTTGGCATCCCGTGGCGGACCGGCGGATGCAAGCATGAGGCTTTCCCAGGACCGCCGCACCACTGCCGCTGCCGCGCCATAGCCGCCATCGAGGAAGACGGCGCCGATCACGGATTCGCACACATCGGCCAGGATCGCCGCGCGTCGCCGCCCGCCCGCCTTTGCTTCCGAGGCCCCCAGCTTGATCGCCGAGCCAAGCTCCATCGCGCGCGCCACCTGCGCGCAGGTCTCCTTGCGCACGAGGTCGGCCAGCCGTTTCGACAGCTCGCCCTCGTCGGCCTTGGGAAAGGCCTCAAACAACATTTCTGAGATCACCAGCCCCAGCACCCGGTCGCCAAGGAATTCCAGGCGCTGATAGTTGCCGGAGCGGCTCTTATTGGAGAGCGCGGAGATGTGGGTGAGCGCGCGGTCAAGCAAGCTTTCGTCGGTGAATCGATAGCCGATTCGCTCCAGTAATTTGCTTCGCCCCGTCGGCTTTCGGCTCATCGCACGATGGTCAGCAGGCGGCTCCAGCGCACCGACCAGGGCCAGCGCCAGAAATGCAAGGCTGATTCGCCGTCTCCGACGGAGAAGAAGATGATCTGCGCCTTGCCGATGATGTTTTCGAACGGAATGTAGCCGACCTGGTTGGTCACCCGGCTGTCCGTCGAGTTGTCCCGGTTGTCGCCCATCATGAAATAGTGTCCAGGCGGCACGACATAGACGGGGGTGTTGTCGAGAAATCCGTTGTCCTGCAGGTCGAGCGTGTTGTAGCTCACCCCGTTGGGCAGCGTCTCGCGCCAGCGGCTGGCGCGCACCACCTGACCGCCGTCCTCATCGACGAAGTCGTCGATTCGCTCGCGCCTGACCGGCTCGCCGTTGATGTGCAGCAGACCATTGATCATCTGGATGCGGTCGCCCGGCAGCCCAATCACGCGCTTGATGAAATCGGTGGAATCGTCGCGCGGCAGGCGAAACACCACGATGTCGCCGCGCTCAGGCTGCGATCCAAGGATGCGGCCCGAGAACAGCGGGGGCGAGAACGGCAGCGAGTAGTGACTGTAGCCGTAGCTGAACTTGGAGACGAAGAGATAGTCGCCGACGAGCAGGGTCGCCATCATCGAGCCGGACGGAATGTTGAAGGGCTGAAACAGGAACGTGCGGATGACGAGCGCGATGAGAAGGGCGTGAATCACCACACGGATGGTCTCGGCAAGACCGCCTTCCTTGCGCTTGTGCTCGCTCGTCACGCTCATCGCTTTCCCGCTCCTGCGCCCACGCTTCCAGTTCATCATGGCCGGTCGACGGCCGGCCGGCCGCGCTCCAACGACAAAGAATCCAACCTGATCATGGGCTTGACTGGGCTGCGGGGATTGCGTGCCGCAGGGCCTGCCGCCCGTCGCGGCCCGGCACTTTTAGCCGCTTGGTACCGATCGCGCAACGAATGGTGTTGGATCAGGGCGCCGTGCGCGGAACGGCTGAAATGATGACAAAGGCCTGCGCGTAAGGCCACTCGTCGGTGAGCGCCACGTCGATGTGTGCCTGGCAGCCTTGCGGCGTAATCGCCTTGAGCCGCCGCAGCGCGCCCCCGGTCAGTTCTAGGGTCGGCTTACCCGAAGCGAGATTGACGACCCCCATGTCGCGCAAGAACACGCCGCCGCGAAACCCGGTGCCGAGTGCCTTGGCGCACGCCTCCTTGGCGGCAAACCGCTTGGCGTAGGTGCCGGCGCGGTTCGCGCGGCGTTCAGCCCGCGCACGCTCGGCGTCCGTGAACACCCGCTTGAGGAACCGCTCCCCGTGGCGCGCAAGAGTCTTTTCGATCCGGCGCACATCGCAGATATCGGTCCCAATGCCGATGATCATGGGCGCGCCGCCGCCTGCTCGATCCGCGCGCGGCCGCGGTCGATCGCCGCGCGCATCTTCCTGACCACCGCGCCGAGCCCGATGAACACCGCATCGCCGATCAGGTAATGGCCGATGTTGAGCTCCACGATCTCCGCGATCGCGGCGATCGTCTCGCTCGTGCCATAATCGAGCCCGTGTCCGGCATGCACTTCCAGGCCCAGGCTGCGGGCGAAACGCGCGCCCGTGGCGATGCGTTGGAACTCCGCCGCCGCCAGCGCGCTCTTGCCCTCGACGACGGCATCGCACCAGGCGCCGGTATGGATTTCGATCGCCGGCGCGCCAATGGCGGCGGCGGCCTCGATCTGCGGCCGGTCGGCGGCGATGAACAGCGAGACCCTGATGCCGGCACGTGTGAGCTCGTGCACGACGTCGGCAATCTGCATGCGCTGCGCCACCACGTCGAGACCGCCCTCGGTCGTGCGCTCCTCGCGCCGCTCAGGGACGAGACAGGCCGCCTGGGGGCGCACCGCGAGCGCGATCTTGAGCATTTCCGCGGTTGCCGCCATTTCGAGATTGAGCGGCTTGGTGATTTCTGCTTTCAGGCGGGCGATGTCGTCGTCGCGGATGTGACGCCGATCCTCGCGCAGATGCGCGGTGATACCATCGGCGCCCGCCGAAATGGCGATCTCGGCGGCGCGCACGGGGTCGGGATGCCGGCCCCCGCGGGCGTTACGCAGCGTGGCGACATGATCGATGTTGACGCCGAGACGAAGATAGGCCGCCGTCACGTCCTGCCCCGTTGTGTCCGGTAGCGACGATCCCCGGTCAGCCGTTCACGCGCTCGGCTCCCGCCACCACCTCCTTGGCCCGCAACTGCGCGATGATCGAGTTGAGGTGCTTGAGATCGTAGACCTCGAGGTCGATGGTGAGCGAGGTGAAGTCGGGCGACCGCCGTTCCATGTGGATGTTGTCGATATTGCCGTCATGCTCGGCGATGACCTGCGCGATCTGCGCCAGCGAACCAGGCTCGTTGACCGACTGAACGGCGACGCGCGCCGGAAAGCGCCGCGCCTTGTCGTCGACGTCCCAGCGCACGTCGAGCCAGCGCTCGGGCGAGTCCTCGAATTCGGCCAAGGCCGGCGACTGGATCGGGTAGATGGTGATCGCCTCCCCCAGCGTCATGATGCCGACGATGCGGTCGCCCGGCACGGCGCCCCCGTTGGGCGCAAAGCGCACCGGCAGGTCGCTGTTGATCCCGCGGATCGGGATCGAGCCACTGGCCTTGGCGTCCGGAACCCTGAACATCAGCGCCTTCGCCTTGCGCAGTCCGAACCACCCGCTTTCGGATTTCGGCGCCTCGGCGGGGGCAACCCGCTCCTCCTTGTAATCGGGATACATGGCGCGCGCGACATCGGCCGCCTTCATCTCGCCGCGGCCGACCGCGCAAAAGACGTCCTCGATGGTGGCGCGCGCGAGCCGCGGCAGCGCACCCGTCAGCCGCTCGTCGGAATAGGCAAGCTTGGCGCGCTGGCACAGCCGCTCGACGATGCGCCGGCCGAGCCCGGCATATTGGGTACGCACTGCGAACCGCGTCGCACGCCGGATCGCGGCGCGCGCCTTGCCGGTCACCACGATCGACTCCCAGACCGCAGGCGGCGCGACCTGCGCCTTCGAGATCAGAACGTCCACCTCGTCGCCGTTCTGCAGCTCGGAGACGAGCGGAGCGATCTTGCCGTTGATCTTGCAGCCGACCGCGCTGTTGCCGATGTCGGTGTGCACCGCGTAGGCAAAGTCGATCGGCGTCGCCTTGCGTGGCAGCGCGATCAGCTTGCCCTTGGGGGTGAAGCAGAACACCTGGTCGTGGAACAGTTCGAGCTTGGTGTGCTCGAGAAATTCCTCCGGATTGGAGCCTTCGGCCAGAAGTTCGATGGTGCGCCGCAGCCAGGCATAGGCGTTCGACTCCCGGGACAGCAGTTCGGTCGGCGAACCGCCGCCGTCCTTGTAGAGCGCATGGGCGGAAATGCCGTATTCTGCGACCTGGTGCATGTCCGCGGTGCGTAGCTGCAGCTCGACTCGCTGGTTGCCGGGACCGATGACGGTGGTGTGGATCGAGCGATAGTCGTTCTGCTTGGGATTCGAAATGTAATCCTTGAAACGGCCGGGCACGGCCCGCCACGTCGTATGGACGATGCCGAGCGCCTGGTAGATCTCGGGCATCGTAGCGAGCACGACACGGAACCCGAAAATGTCGGAAAGCTGCTCGAATCCGACCGCCTTGCGATCCATCTTGCGCCAGATCGAATAGGCGCGCTTGCGCCGGCCGCTGACTCGCGCGGCAATCCCACGATCGGCCAGCTTCTTGGTGAGCTGCTGCTCGATCTCCCCGATCAGACCGCTGTTGCGTGCAGCCATCTCGTCAAGCCGTGCGGTGATCACCCGGTAGGCGTCGGGATTGAGCTCGTGGAACGCCAGCTCCTCGAGCTCCTCGCGCATTTCGTACATGCCCATGCGGCCAGCCAATGGCGCATAGATGTCGAGCGTCTCCTCGGCGGCGCGCCGCCGCACCTCCGGCGGCATGTATTGCAGCGTGCGCATGTTGTGCAGCCGATCGGCCAGCTTGACCAGGAGCACGCGCACGTCATCGGCGATGGCGAGCAGGAGCTTGCGCAGGTTCTCGGCCTGCGTGGCCTCGCGCGAGACCAAGTCGAGCCTTTTGAGCTTTGTGAGCCCTTCGACCAGCGCGCCGATGTCTTTGCTGAAAAGCTGATCGATCTCGGCGCGGGTCGCCTCGGTGTCCTCGATCGTGTCGTGCAGCAGCGCGGCTGCGATGGTGGCGTCGTCAAGCTTGAGGTCGGTCAGGATTGCGGCGACTTCGAGCGGATGGGAGAAGTAGGGATCGCCGGAGGCGCGCATTTGCTCGCCGTGCGCCTTCATGGCGTAGACATAGGCGCGGTTGAGCAGGTCCTCGTCCGTGTTCGGATTGTACTTGCGGACACGCTCGACCAACTCGTAGTGCCGCATGATCGGCGCCGGCATGGATTTGGTCGACCTCGCAATGGCTTGGCCGACGATCTGAGGGCCGCGGTTGAGCGGGGCTCGGGTGCGAGCCTGGTTCTGCGGGCGCGGCAGGTCGGTGGGCGATCGCGCCATGGTGGCCACGGCCTCATGCTGCATTGCAGCATAATGATGCGACGTCGAGATTCGGCGTCAAGGTACCATGATAAATATAATGCTCCACGCGCAAATGTCGCTGCGTGGTTGACAATTGCGGTGCTCCCGGGCTTCCCCGGCTTGGGCCAGGTTCCCCGGCCCGGCGACCCTGGCGGTCACCCGACATCGGCATCGCGCCCGCGTCCCGGCACCCCGCGCCGCTGGC
>Ga0209521_10003084_pt1 | contig 13501 bp, 9 predicted proteins | sample Rifsed19ft4_FD_184016 | JGI IMG/M metagenome (GOLD analysis project Ga0209521, IMG submission 184016) | Soil microbial communities from Rifle, Colorado, USA - sediment 19ft 4 (version 2) | ecosystem: Environmental > Terrestrial > Deep subsurface > Rock core/Sediment | place: Rifle, Colorado... | reverse complement strand
CTCCGAGGCCGAGGCCGAACCCGAAGCTGAACCCGATACGGACGCCGCTGGCGTGGCGCTGGGACTGGGGAGAGGCGTCGGCGTCGGGATGAGGCTGCTCGGCAGGCTGGCGAATGAGAGCGCGAAGATCAGGACGAACCCCGCGATCACGATCACCACCCAGGGCCGCGCCAGGACGTCGCTCTTGGGGGGCAGCGATCCGCGGTAGCCGGCCTCGGGCGTGCTGCCGGCCTTCGCGCTCGCCTCGTCGCGCCGCTTCTGGTTGGTCATGCTGCTCCCATCATCCGCGCCACCTGATCGGCGGCCCGGCGAAGGGTAGCAAGTTCTATCGGGCTCCGCGCATGGCCGGCACGAGCAGCCCGCCCACCCCGGCCGCCGCGATCAGTCCGCCGCCGAGCATCAGGACCGCGGCTGCGCCCAGGATTCCCGCCAGCCAACCGGCCATCCCCATCGAGAGTGCCATGGCGCCAAAGGTGAGCGCCTGTCGACTCGACACGACCCGTCCGAAGAGCCGCTGTGGGGTGCGTTCCTGGAAGAGCGTGATGGTCGGCACCAGGTAGAGCATGTTGGCGGCGCCGATGGCGAAGAAGAAGCCGATCGCCGCAATCGGCGAGGTCGTCAGGCCAGCGGCCACCATCGCCAGTCCCAGGCCGATGAAGCCGGCGATCGTCATCGGTCCCTTGGGGACGTTCGGGGCAAGCCAGCCGATGGCCACGCCCCCCAGGACGCTGCCGAGCCCCAGCGACGCCATCAGCCAGCCGTAGTTCTCGGGGAAGGGGAGGATCGACTGGTCGAGCACGCGCTCCGAGTAGATCAGCGAGGCGACGATTTCGGCACCGAAGGCCAATTGCGCCACCGTGCTCACCACCGTGTTGGCCAGCAGCTCGGCCTGGTGGGTGAGGAAGTTCCAGCCCTCGGCCATCTCGCGCCAGATGCCGCGCACGCTGAACGGCGCGACCTCGTCGGTGCTGCGGGGCACGGCCATGCCCCAGATGAGCAGGGCGCTGACCAGGTACGTGGCCGAATCGAGCACGAAAGCCGCGCCGATGAGCCCGGCCAGCCCCGCCACGATAACCGCCGCGATCGGGTAGCCGAGCAGGTCGGCCAGCGTCTCGTTGACCGACGAGGCGGAGTTGGCCGTGACCAGCCGCTCTTCGTCCACGATCAGCGGCACCACCGCGTTCTTGGCCGGCCGGAAGAGCAGTCCCACGGTGGCCACGGCGAAGGCGACCAGGTAGACGAGACCGATGTGCACTTCGATCACCACCGGCACCAGCAGGACCAGCCCGGCGCGGACCAGGTCGCAGATGATCATGGTGGTGCGCCGGTCCCATCGGTCCACCAGCGCGCCGGCGAGCGGCCCGAGCAGCACGTTCGGTACGGCGGTGGCGGCAAAGACGATCCCCACGTCGAGCGGCGACCCGCGCTGGAGCACCAGCACGCCCAGCGCAACCTGGTGGATCCGATCGCCGAAGAACGAGACCAGTTGGCCCATCCAAAGCAGGCTGAAGTTGCGGTTGCGGACCAGCGACAGGTACGGCGACTGTGCGCGTTCGGCCGGTGCCGCCGCGGTTCCGGGCAGCGCTCCGGGTGCGGTGGGAACGGCGATCGCAGCTGCCGCGGCGGTGCTGCCCAGCACCTGGGCCTGTCCGCCGGGGAACGGCCCGGTCCCCGCACCCGCGAAGGGGTCTCCCGGCCCCAGGCCCAGGGTCAGTCCCGCCCGGACGGGAGCGCCCGCGCGGGTCATGGAGTAGACGATCGCCCAGAAGATGCCCACCGCCAGCAGCGTGTCGCCGACGCTCACCACGTCGCGGATCACGGGCAGCGGGATGGGGATCACGTCGCCGAAGATGCCGCCACGCCCCACGAAGTCGGCCACGCTGCTGGCGGCGAGGAGGAAGTGGAACGGATCGTTGGCGAGCGCATCGGGCGTGAAACCGGCCGCCGCGAAGGCCGCCCCCCAGATCGGCATCCGGCCCGCGTTGAGTGCCACGGCGAGGGTGTTCAGCCCGATCCCCACCGCGGCGATCTGGAGCCCCGGCACGTGCCAGTTGCCGGACAGCCAGACCAGGATCAGCAGGTATCCCGCGATGAACGCGGCGCCCACCGGGAGGCTTCCCAGCAGATCGTTCTGCCAGCCCAGGACGGCACCGACTCGCAGGGCCAGGGCGATCCCCAGCACCCAGACCCAGCGAAGGCGCAGCTGGGCCAGGCGTGGCAGGCCACCGCCCGCCAGCGCTCCGACGAGGAGCGCCAGGGCGATGACGCTAAGGAACATCGTCAGAGGCGGCTATCGGCCTCGTCGTCGGGGTTCCTTCCTCGGGGGCAGGGGAGTCATCGTCGCTCGGGGCTGGCGCCGAGGCCGGCTCCACAGGCTCGGACGGGGTCATCGGTATCGCCTGGGTGAGCACCGGCGCGGGCGATGTCGACTCGCCCGCGTGAAGCATGGTGGGCAGCTCGTCGGGGCGCTCCGGCTGGCGGTCCAGGATCTCGCGCGAAAGCCCGATGAGGATCGGCACCACATCGGGGTCGAACTGGATCCCCGAGTACTTCTCCAGCTCGCCGATCGCGATCTCGTGGCTGAGCGGTGTCTTGCGGTACGGGCGGGCGGAGGTCATCGCCTCGTAGGCATCGGCCACGCCCAGGATGCGGGCACCGAGCGGGATGTTCAGAGCTTCGACGCCATCGGGATACCCGGAGCCGTTGAACCACTCGTGGTGGGTCTTGATCAGCGGGGCCTCGTTGTGCAGCTGCCGGGCCGGCGCCACGATCTCCGCACCGATGGTCGGGTGCTGGTTCATCAGGACTCGCTCCTCGCGGTCGAGCGGACCCTCCTTGAGCAGGATGTTGTCCCGGATGCCGATCTTGCCCACGTCGTGCAGGAGCCCGGCCCACTTGATCTTCTCGATCTCCGACTCGGGCAGCTTCATGACGCGACACATGGCCTCGGCGATGCGGCTCACCCGGTTCGAGTGGCCACGGGTGTACCGATCCCGCGCGTCGACCGCATTGGCCAGCGCGCCGATCGTCTGCTCGAACAGCTCACGCGTCTCGACGTAACGATGGTATGCCAGCCGCGTCGTGAAGAGCGGAACGACGAAGAGTGTGGTGGCCCACCAGCCGACGCCGTTGGGCAGCGTGAAGATCTGCGCCATGAGCCATCCAAGAGGAGCAAGCCCAACGAGATTCGCAGCAATTGCACCGATGTCCTGAGCCCAGACTGTCCGAATCGGCGTTCCGGTTCGGCCGCTAACCGCGACGACAGCCAGAAGGCCATTGACGGTGTAGAACAGGACCGCACCAAGCAGGAGACCCCCAAAAGCGACGATCTCTCCGGTGGGTGCCGCGACTGAAGTTGCGGCGGTGCGGACCAATTCGAAGGCCGCAGCTCCAATGACAACGGCGACCACCACGGAGGAATGGTTAAAGAGCGTTCCAAACCAGGGAACGCGGCCGCGAAACTCGCGTGGATCGGTCGTCCCGATCGCAGCAACGATTGCACCGGCAAGAGGGCCTCCGAGCACAATCGAGGCAAGTACCGGTGCTGCCGACACCGAGACCACAGTTCCCTGTGGCAAACGCACGGGTAGAGCGCCTGCTCCCAGCGTGAGCGCGATCCAGAACACCAGACCCCAAATGCCGCCGATCTCGGGCCGCAGCGGGAATAAGAAAGCAGCCGCCGCGACAGCGAGTGCCGCGGCGGCTGACGATGCGAAGATCAGGCGTCGGACGTTGGTATTCACCGGTGAGTCACCCTAGCGGGGTGAGGCGTCGGAGTCTACCACCCGAACGATTACCAACCCTTGAAGCTTGCTCCCCCGGCGATTGCCAGCGTCACCAGTCCCCCAAGGGTGGTCAGCAATGCTCTTAGGCGCCGTAGCGACGTAGACATGCCTGACTCCATTGGGCTGGTTACCAGCCCTTAATGACTTGTCGAGCCATCAGAAGGTGCCCTCTTCCGTGACGGGAACCAAAAACCGACACACTCCGGTGACGGAACGGTCGGTTGCACTACACACTCCCCGACGACCTAAGTGCCCACATTCGGTCGGCGGATCAAAGCATCCACGGTATTCGCCCGGTACTCGGCACGGCCGAAAGTACTAGACCTGCCTAGTACTCTGGCGACTCCGCCACAAAAAGTCAACCCCTGTGGCTATTCTCACATACCAGAGTCAACTACTACTGGACTGCTGGTGCCGCGGAGCCCATCTTAGGAGAGCGGCCTCGAGTTCTGCCGACGGTGGTTCGTCGAGGTCCTCCTTGAGCTTACGGGCGAATTCGAGTACCGCGGCTCGGGCGGCTGGCCGTCGCCCGGATGATCCAAGTCGTTCCACCACCGCGAGTTGGACTGTCTCGTCGTAGGGATCCAGCTCGAGGAGCGCGCATCCAGCTCGAATGGCCAGATCCGCGTTGGCCACGCGCGGGTGCCGCAGTGAAGGAAGCAAGGCTTCTCGGACCTCCGCGTGCACCGCTGTCCGAGCGCGGGATGCCCAGTCTTCATAGCGGAGTTCCGCGAGGAATTCGCCTCGAACGATCCCAACGAGCGTCGCTATCGTCTCCTCACTCAGCGGTGTGCCCCCACCGGAGATTGAAGCGCACCGGCGGAATTCATCGAGGTCCGTGGTAACCAAGTCCGGGTTCAGCTGAACGGCGTCCACAGTGCTCAGTACGTATTGGGGGCTTTCTCCGTCGCGGTAGTTAGGGTCAAGAACGCGCCGGAGTTGAAAGACGGCCTGGTTCAGGCTGTTCACTGCCGCGGCCGGGTCCGAGTCAGGCCAAAGGACGTCCATCACGACCTCCCTCGTGAGCGCCGAGTGAGCGTTTGCAACGAGCAGACCGAGCAGACCCCGCATCCGTCTCCGATCGACACCGATTGGGCGACTGTCCCACGAGGCGATCTGGATCGAGAGGGAGCCAAAGGCTCGGACGAATACCCTCGGCGCCCGGCGGTTCACTATCAATCTCCGCAGCTCGGAGACATCTTCCCCAGCAATACCCGCAAGAGCCGAGGCCGTGTCATCAGCCGAGTACTTGTCGACGAACGCCAAGACGCGTTGTCGACCGGTCCCCTCCAGGGAGCCGAGTAGGCCGACCATGGCCTGTCGCCACCCATCCGGATCGTCCTCGGCGATCGCCAGGACGGCATCAAGCCCCCGTGGTTCGCGCGCGAGCCACTCTGCCCGCGCTGCGTACAGGCGGAGCCACCAGCGGAGATGTCGGTGAATTCCGGACGCCCTCGCCCGATCGAGGGCTAACAAAACGACCCGGTCGGCGTCAGGTCCATCGTGGTGTAGGGCGACTGACCCCAGTTTGACCATGCCGACTGTCGATAGCAGTGCGGCACCTCGCTCGTCCCATTCTGTGAGGACGATGAATTGATCCAGACACTGGCCGGTACATCCGCCGGAAACGTGCCGCACCAAAGCTCGCGCCGGCGCCATGACCGCTGCCTGTCGGGGGTCCGAGGGCTCCGACACGAGGTTCGTCATGACCTCTGCGAGTTCAGAATGCGCGGCTCCGTTGAGATAGAGACACTCGACGAGTAATGCGGAGACAAGCTCCGCAGTCGATCCGAGGGCTTTCGGCTCCGCCAGAACCCGACGCAGCAGTTCAATCGCCTCGCGGAACCGACCTTGGTGGGCACGGATCGCCGCCTGACCGTAGGTTGCTTCAGCGTGTGGGCGCGGCCACTGTCTCGTCCGGACAAATGCCGTATCGGCGAGCAGCCCGGCGCGGCTGGGATTGTCTTGGTAGAGGAGGGACATCACCAACTCCGCGTTGTCCGCAAATGGGCTTGCTGGTAGGTCAGCCCAGAAGTCAGCTGCACGTTCGAGGTATCGAACGCTCTCGTCAACATCGCCGATCTGGCGCAGCACCATCCCGAGGTTGTGGAGCGCAATGGCGGCAAAGTGATCCAGCGAACGAGCCTTAGCTTCAACCGCGATCCGCCGGCATGCCTGAGCCACCGCCTGGAGTGAGTCCGACATCCAGGTGGACGTAATCGCGAGATTGCCGTTCAAGCGGAGTCGGGTGGCGTGTGCGTCGCTCGGCGCGAGGCGAAGTCCCTCATTGGCAGTCTCTGCCGCCTCGGCGACCTGCCCGATGTTACTGAGCACGGTACTCGTCTTTAGGCACGCGAGCGCCTCCATGCGCCGGTCACCCTTGCGGGCGAAGAAGGCTCGCGCCCGCCGCAGGGCAGCGAGGGCGTTGTCCCACTCGCCGCGAATGCCGCAGGCCTCTCCGTAGAGCAGCGATAGCCTGGCGTTCTCCTGGATCGTCTTGGGAGGCAGCTGCTGGAGCCACTCGTCCACCATGCCGAGCCGGCCCTCGGAGACGACGTCCTCGCCGTATCGGGCGATCAGTCGGGCCGCCTGCGGGGTCAGCCCCGCCCGCAGGTAGTGGTGGATCGCCTGGGGCCACTGCTCATGGGTCTCGAAGTACGAGGCCGCGTGGATGTGCAGGCCCGTCACCTCGCCATCGGTTCGCTCGGCGATCAAGCGGCGCTCGAGGAAGTCGCGGAAGAGGCCGTGGTATCGGTATCTGGTCTCGTCGGCGTCCAGGCGGTTGGTGAAGAGGCCCCGCTGCTCGAGGTCGGAGAGGATCGCCGCACCGTCGTGCACGCCGGCCAGCCGCTCGGCCAGCTCGGCGTTGATCTGCTGCAGGATCGAGGTGGAGAGCAGGAAGTTGCGGACCCGCTCTGTCTGCTGGTCGAGCACCTCCTCGGCCAGGAAGGCGAACAGATCGCTGTCGGTGGTGGCCGTGATCGAATCGATGAACGCACGCCGAGCCTCCGGTGTCTTGCGTTCACGAAGCGAGACCTCGACCAGCTGCAGGCTGGCGGCCCAACCTTCGGTCCTCCGCTCGAGCTCCGCAAGTTCGGCCGGGTCGAGGGGATCGTTGTAGATGTCCCGGAACAGCTCGTCGATCTCGCGGTCGGTGAAGCGGAGGGCATCGGTCCGGATCTCGGCGTACCCGCCGTGGGTCTTGAAACGGGCGAACTGCAGCTGCGGCTTGGCCCGCGACAGGAAGACGAAGCGACAGGTGGGTGGGGCGTCGCGCAGGATCTGGTTCCAGAGGCCGCGCACCTCGGTGACCGATGCGACCGACTGCCAGTCATCGATGACGAAGGTGCACGGCTCGGTGAGCCGGTCGTACATCTCCGCCAGCAGGTAGGCGGCAACTCCCGGACGCGACGATCCCGGGCCACCGAGCTGCTGGAGCATCGAGTGTGCCCGCCGTCCGAAGCCGGCGTGTCGCTGGCTGATCGCCTCGATCAGGTAGCTGATGTGGAGCGACCAGTCGCGGTCGTTGCGATCGAGCTTGTACCAGTAGACCGGGAACTCGGCCTCACGCTCCCATTGCCAGAGGAGGGTCGTCTTTCCGTAGCCGGCGTCCGCGGCGACCACCATGGCGCGGCAGTTGGCGTTGTCGTTGAGCCACTGCAGCAGCCGCGCACGGCGCAGCGTCGGGGTCACGTACTGGGGCGACGTGACCTTGTTGTGGATCAGCGGGTAGACGTACTGGATGTCGGACATCCGACGGTCGCTCCGTGGCAGGCGCTCCCAAGGATCCCCCGGTGACCGATCGAACGGACGCGCCCCCCGCGACCCAGGCCGGCTCCGGCGAGGGTACTTCCCGGCCGATTATCAGCGCATTACTGACCGATGGCCAGACCCTCGCGAACTTCGTCGTTCACGGCGGGATCGCGTCGCTTCGCGCACCGATCGGCTAGAGTCGGCGCGCCATGCGCGTGTTCATCGGTCTGGGGGGAAATCTGCCGGGCGCCGCGGTGGCGTTTGCCAGTGCAGTCGGCGAGTTGAGAGGCATCGGCCACCTGGTTCGCGCATCGGGCCTGTACCGGACGGCGGCGCGCGACCTGTTCGATCAGCCCGAATTCACGAATGCAGCCGTTGAGCTGGAGACCGATCTTGATGCGCCGGACCTGCTGGTTGCACTCAAGCGCACCGAGCTGACCCTTGGGCGCGACCCGCGGGGGTGGCGCTTCGGTCCGCGGCTGATCGACCTGGATATCCTGGCCATCGACGGGAGATGCGTGGCTGACGCGGAGATCGATCTGCTCGTCCCGCACCCGCGCCTGGTGGAGCGTCGATTTGCGCTGGAGCCACTCGCCGAACTGGACCCCGACCTGCAACCATGGGGCGGGTGCGACGATGTGCGGGCGGACGTCACGGTGGCTGATCTGCTGCCCGCGGTCGCCGACCAGCAGGTCGAGCGCATCGCCGGCCCCGAATGGGCTGACTAGACACGACGAGCGGAGGTCGCATGGATATCGGGGTAGTGGTGCCGCAGGGCTGGACCGGTGAGTACGACGGCTGGGACGCCGCGCGCGCGTGGGAGCGGACCGTATCGGTGGCCCGCCAGGCCGAGCGCCTGGGCTTTGAATCGGTCTGGCTCTTCGACCATTTCCACACCGAGCCCGATCCGACCGACGAGCTGACCTTCGAGTCGTTCACCACCCTGGCGGCGCTCGCCGCTCTCACTGAGCGAGTCCGGCTGGGCCATGTCGTTATCTGCACCGCGTTCCGCAACCCCGCGTTGACCGCCAAGATGATCGGCACGCTGGATGTGATCAGCGGCGGCCGGATGGAGCTGGGCATCGGAGCCGGCTGGAAGGAAGACGAGTGGGTCGCCTATGGCTACGGCTTCCCCGACACAAAGACGCGCCTGGCCACCCTGGCCGATCACCTGGAGGTGATCACCCGCATGCTCGGCCCCGGTCGCGCAACGTACGCGGGCACGTATGCCTCGGTGACCGATGCCATCAACGTCCCCGCCGGGCTCCAGCAGCCACGCGTCCCGGTGATGGTCGGTGGCAACGGGCCCAAGGTGACCTGGCGGCTGGCGGCACGCTTCGCCGACGAGCTGAACCTCGACTGGCTGTCGCCCGAGGAGATCCGGGATGCGAAGCCGGTGATCGCGTCGCGATGCGAGGAGATCGGGCGGGACCCGGCGACGCTGCGCCTGTCGGTGAACATCAGCCGCTACGTGATGGCGGTCGCGGGCGAGCCGCGGGTCGAGCTGCTGGCTGACTACCGCGAGGTGGGCGTCGCGCGAGTCATGGGCCTGATCCAGGAGAGCGCCACCGATGACGGGGCGCTCGAGTCGCTCGCCGCCGATGCGCTGGAGGCCGGCTGCAGCCTAGCCGCCTGAGGGCTAGGAGCCCGGCCATGGAGGCTAAACGCCACGGCATTGGTACAACCGAGACGAGCGATTGCCGGCATCCTTGCGCGCTCTCTCCGCGGTCGGTCGAAGCGCCGGGTGATTGAGCCGACCAAGATCTGACCCCGTTGGCCGGTTTCTCGGTCGTACCAAGCTCTGGGCGTTTGGGGTGGTGTCAAGGCGACCCCGGCCTCGAGCGACGGCCGCCCTAGAGGCGGACCTTGGGTGGCTGCGAGTCGAAGGTGTGCACGGTGTCGATGAAGCGCACCACGCCCCGCTTGTAGCTCATCAGCAGGGAGTGGGTCCGGGCGCCGCCACCGAAGAAGCGGACGCCTCGGAGGAGCTCACCGTCGGTCACGCCGGTGGCGGAGAAGACGACCTCCTCGCCGCTCGCCAGGTCGTTGGTCAGGTAGACGCGGTCGGAGTCGTCCACGTCAACGCCCATGGCGCGCGCACGCTCGCGCTCCTCGTCGGAGCGCCACCGGAACTGCGCCTGGATCTCGCCACCCAGGCACTTGAGGGCCGCCGCGGTGAGCACCCCTTCGGGCGCCCCCCCGGTGCCCATCACCGCGTGCACGCCGGTCCCCGACACCGCCACCGAGATCCCGGCGGTGAGGTCGCCGTCGGAGATGAGCTTGATCCGCGCCCCGGTGGCGCGGACCTCCGCGATCAGGTCCTCGTGGCGCGGGCGCTCGAGGATGACCACGGTGATATCCCACGGCTCCCGGCCGAGCCGCTCGGCGATCTTGTGGATCGTGGTCTCGACGGGGTCGTTGATGCTGACGTGTCCCGCCACCTGCGGCCCCACGATCAGCTTTCGCAGGTAGGTGTCGGGTGCGTGCATCAGGCCGCCCGGTTCGGCGGCGGCCATCACGACGGTGGCGTTGGGCGACCCGGTGGCGACCAGGTTCGTCCCCTCCAGCGGGTCGACCGCGATGTCCACGGCGGTCGCGGCATCGGGGTTGCCGACCTTCTCGCCGATGTAGAGCATCGGCGCCTCGTCGCGCTCGCCCTCGCCGATGACGATGGTGCCGCTGATCTCCGCCTCGTCCATCGCGCGGCGCATCGCCTCGACGGCGGCGTGGTCAGCGCCCTCCCGGTCTCCGCGCCCCATCAGGCGTGCCGCCGCGATCGCGCCGGCCTCGGTGGCCGCGACCGCCTCGACGGTGATCAGCTTGTCCATCAGTGCTTGAAGTGTCGCCGGCCGGTGAAGACCATCGCCATGTGGTGGCGATCCGCCACCTCGATCGACATCTCGTCGCGGATGCTGCCGCCCGGCTGGATGATTGCCGTCACCCCGGCCTGGGCAGCGATCTGGATTCCATCGGGGAAGGGGAAGTAGGCGTCGCTGGCCATCACCGACAGCGGTGCGCGCTCGCCGGCCTTGCGCAGCGCGACCTCGACGCTCACCACGCGGCTCGGCTGCCCCGCGCCCATTCCGACCAGCGCATGCCGCTTGGTGAGCACGATGGCATTGCTCTTCACGTGCCGCACCGCTCGCCAGGCGAACAGCAGATCGGTCAGCTCGTCGAGGGTCGGCCGTCGCTGGGTGACGACCTGGAGCTTGTTGCGGTCCTCTTCCAGGTTGTCGAAGGTCTGCACCAGCAGGCCGCCGCCGATCCGCTTGAAGTCAAAATGGCCGATCCCCAGCTCGGGGCCATCGGTCTCGCCCTGCGGAACCTCGATGATCTCGAAGCCCTTCTTGGTGCGCAGGATCTCGAGCGCCTCGGGGGTGTAACCGGGTGCCACGATGGCCTCGAAGAAACCGGGGCGGATCGCGCGGGCCGCGGCGTCATCGATCACCCGGTTGGCACCGATGATCCCGCCGTACGCCGACACCGAATCGCCCTCCAGGGCCAGCCGGAACGCTTCGGCGATGTCGACCACGCTGGCAAGCCCGCACGGGTTGCCGTGCTTCACGATGCACACGGTCGGCGTCTTGAAGTCGCTGGCGATCTGCCAGGCGGCGTCGAGGTCCAGAAGGTTGTTGAACGAGAGGTCCTTGCCGGCGATCTGCCGCGCCCGGCTGATGGAGGTGCTCCGCTGGGCAGGATCGGCGTAGAAGGCGCCCAGCTGGTGCGGGTTCTCGCCGTAGCGCAGGTCTGCCTTCTTCTCGACCACCATCGTCAGCCGGCTGGGAAAGAGCGTCCCGGTCTGCGAGTACAGGTACGAGGCGATGTGCGCGTCGTACGCCGCGGTCAGCGCGAACGCGTCGGCCGCGAGCTTCTGTCGGGTCTCGGGGCTGACCGTGCCGCGAGCCTTCACATCCCTCAGGACCGATGCGTACTGGGTCGGGTCCGATACGGCCGCCACCCCCGGGAAGTTCTTGGCCGCCGCCCGCAGCAGGGCCACCCCGCCGATGTCGATCTTCTCCAGCGCCTGGTCGAGCGTGGTGCCGGGGTCGGCCACGGAGGAGCCGAAGGCGTACAGGTTCACCACCACCATGTCGATCTGCTCGATGCCGTGCTCGGCGAGTTGCGCGAGGTGATCGGCCTGGTCACGGCGGGCCAGGAGCCCCGCAAAGATCGACGGGTGCAGGGTCTTGACCCTGCCGCCCAGGATCTCCGGCGCATCGGTCAGTTCAGTGACTGCACGGACGGCGATGCCGGCTTCAGCGAGGTGTGCGCGCGTGCCGTCGGTGGCGAAGCACTCGACCCCGGCCTCGGTGAGGCCCTTGGCCAGCTCGACGATCCCTTCGCGATCCGAGACGGACAGGATTGCGCGCAACGGCGACCTCGGCTGCGTTCGACTGCGTGATGCGAGGCGCGTCTGAGTTGCCCCGCCTCAGCAGTGTTGAGTATAGCCGCGGGGAGAGGCCGATCGGCGGGTGCTAGACTCCGCGACCGATGGCCAAGCTGCTCGAACCGTTCACGCCCCTGAACTTCCCCGACCTGTTCACGCTGATGTGGGTCGCGTCGCTGCTGATCGTGATCGGCAGCATCGTGGTCTATTACATGGCGCAGCGGCGATACCGCCGCTACCCCGCCATCCTGGCCCTCCACGAGTGGGTCTTCTGGTCGCTGGTGATCAGCTGGGGGATCACGCCCCTGCTGGTGGTGATCCACGTCCCCTTGCTCCTCATCCTGCTGATCCTGCTGCCGGGGATGGCCACCGCGGCGTACGCGGCCTTCATGCGCTTCCCGTCGCAGATCGCCGCCGCCAACGATGAGATCCGGCGCCGGCGTTTCGTGCCGCCCCCGCGCCGCGACGTGCGGGAGCGTTCCAAGCCGACCCCCGCGGGCCGCCGACGCCGCCACCGCTGAATCTGCCCCGGCCGTGGTACGCCGGATTGGCTTCGATGTCCCGGTCGATCGGGCCGTTTGTCACTGGTGCGGTCCGGTGGGGTGCGACATCATTCTTCCTGACCCGGAGAGGCCGGAAGTCGATGAACGACGCGGAAAGACTCGAAAGAGGAGGTCCGCGGAGAGATGCGACAGAACGTCTCTTCGGGTCGTTCGCTATCCCGGGATGGTTGACGCCCGGCCGGGCTTGCCGGCCTTGATGATGGCGCTGTGCATCCCGTCGCCGACCAGGTGGGTCGGACTGACCGAGACATCGGTCAGTCCGACCTCGCGAAGGCCCGATGCGTACTCGCTGAAGGAGAGCGCCCCGGCGATGCAGCCAACGTAGCTGCCGCGCTCGGCGCGCTGCTCCGCCGTCAGGGAGTCGTCGGCCACGACGTCGCTGATCCCGACGCGACCGCCCGGCCGCAGGACCCGCGCGATCTCTCCGAAGACCGAAGACTTGTCCGCGGCGAGGTTCACGACGCAGTTGCTGATCACCACATCGATGCTGTCCGCAGGCAGCGGGATCGCCTCGATGGTGCCCTTCAGGAACTCCACGTTGGTCGCGCCGGCCTCGGCCGCGTTGCGCCGCGCGAGGGTGAGCATCTCATCGGTCATGTCCAGGCCGAACGCGCGTCCGGTGGGACCGACTCGTCGAGCGGAGAGCAGCACATCGATCCCGCCGCCCGACCCCAGGTCGAGCACTCGCTCACCGGGCCGCAGCTCCGCCACGGCGGTCGGGTTGCCGCAGCCGAGCGAGGCCATCACCGCGGCGCTCGGCAGCTCATCGCGCTCGAGGGCTGAGTAGAGGTCCGGCCCGAAGCCCGGCTCGTCGCAGCACGCGTCGCCACAGCAGGCCGAGGCCTCGCTGCGCTCCAGCACCTGGAGTGCGGACTGCGCGTAACGCTCGCGTACCATCTCGTGAATCTGTTCGGTCATGGATGTTGCTCCTTGGTTCGCTTGGCTCTACGAGAGCGGGATCAGGCCGGCCAGGCTGGCGCCGACGCTCGCCCAACGGCGCGAGAAGTCGGGGG
>Ga0209521_10003080_pt1 | contig 13516 bp, 12 predicted proteins | sample Rifsed19ft4_FD_184016 | JGI IMG/M metagenome (GOLD analysis project Ga0209521, IMG submission 184016) | Soil microbial communities from Rifle, Colorado, USA - sediment 19ft 4 (version 2) | ecosystem: Environmental > Terrestrial > Deep subsurface > Rock core/Sediment | place: Rifle, Colorado... | reverse complement strand
GAATTTTCGCCGAGCAGAACAAATGGGCGGAAGCGCGCCACGACTTCGAGCGGGCGCTCAAGATCAATCCGGCCGACGATGGCGCGCTTTACGGTTTGGCGCAAGCCTTGCGCGAAGCGCGGGATTACGCCGGCGCGCAGAAAGCCCTCGGGCAATTGATCTCACGCTCGCCTAACTTTGTCTATTGGCTGGAGTGGGGACGCATCGGACTCATTCGTTATTGGTGGGTGTGGTTATCGGTTGCCATCGGGTTTTATCTTAAAGGACGTTTAATGCAGAAAGGAAGGACAGCGGCGAATGGCTGAAGCGACCAAGAAGCGCAAAGGCACAGCTCTGCTGGCCGTGATGGACGAGAACTGCTCGAGCTGCGCCGGCTCGCCTTTGTGCGAGGCCCATTGTCCGGTCGATGGCTGCATTAATCTGCTTTACGAAGAAGTGCCGGGGGCGGGCCTCAAACCCTACCGCGTGTTCGTCGATAACGACAAGTGCATCGGCTGCCAGATGTGTTACAGCGAAGATCTCACCAAAATTCATCAACACAAAGAGACCGGTGAGATTTTCTACGAGTATGCCAACCGATTCTACGACAGCGCGAAAAAGCCCGTCGAGCCGGACGCGATGCCCAAGAAGATCCAACTCCAGCTCGTCGGCACGGAATCCGAAGACCGTCTGGACAAGAAAATCTGTCCCTGGGACGCCATCAAAATGTACGAATTCGAGGATGGCCTGCAGATGGCGGACCAGTTCTACGACATCACCAAAATCAAGAAAGTCAACGGCTTGTACGTCGTTGACAATGAGGAGAAGGCGCGGCTGGAGGAGAAGCAAAAGGATCTTTATTATTAGGCCCAATAGCAGGGAGCGAAGTTTTTATGGCAGGTAAAATAGAGCTGATGGAAACGGTGCTTCGCGATGCGCACCAGTGTTTGCTGGCGACGCGGATGCGCACCGAGGACATGCTGCCGATCGCGGAGAAGCTAGATCAGGTGGGTTACTGGTCGCTTGAGACCTGGGGCGGGGCGACCTTCGATACCTGTTTGCGTTATATAAAAGAGTGCCCTTGGGAGCGGCTGCGCACGCTGCGCGCGGCGATGCCCAAGACCCGCTTTCAGATGCTCGTGCGCGGACAAAACATCGTCGGCTACCGCAACTATCCGGACGACGTCGTGCAAGCTTTTATTGAGCGCGCCGCGGTCAACGGCATCGACGTGTTTCGGGTTTTCGATGCCATGAACGACATCCGCAACATGAAAACCGCCATCGATGCCGGGCTCAAGGCGGGCAAGACCGTCGAAGGCGGGGTTTGCTATACGATCAGCCCGGTGCATTCGCCGGATTACTTTCTCCGCGTCGCAGAGAAACTGGCGGAAACCGGCGTGCAGATCATTTGTCTCAAAGATATGGGCGGCTTGCTTGCGCCCTACGCGGCCTACGAGATCGTTAAGAAAATAAAATCGCGGATTCCTTTGCCGCTGCATCTTCATTCCCACTGCACCACCGGCCTCTCGCCGATGAATTATCTGATGGCCATCGAGGCGGGCGCGGATATTTTGGATACGGCGATCGCGCCGCTGTCCCAGGGAAGCTCGCAGCCGGCCACCGAGCAGATGGTGGCCGCGCTGATGGGCACCGCGCATGATACCGGGTTGGATCTCGGTAAGCTCGGTGAAATCGCCGAATATTTTTACCAGGTGCGGCGGCGGTACGCGGAGTTTGAAAGCCCAGTCAACAATCAGATCAAAACCGACATCTTGGTGTCGCAGGTTCCCGGCGGCATGCTGTCAAACCTAGTCGCCCAATTGCGCCAGCAAAACGCCGAAGACAAGCTCGAAGCGGTGCTGGCGGAAATGCCTAGCGTAAGAAAAGATCTCGGCTACCCCCCCTTGGTCACGCCGGCGAGCCAGATCGTCGGCTCGCAAGCGGCGCTAAACGTGATGACGGGCAAACGCTATGCCGTCGTCGCGATGGAAACGCGCAATTTCGTTATGGGGCTTTACGGCGAACCGCCGAACCCCATCAGCGATGAGATGAAGAAGAAAGTCCTCGGGAAAAAGGAGCCGATTACCTGCCGTCCGGCGGACTTGCTGCAGCCGGGCCTGGAGGCGGCGCGCAAGGAGATCGGCAGCCTGGCTAGCAGCGAAGAGGACGTGATTTCCTATGCGCTGTTTCCGGACATCGCGAAGGAATTTTTCCTCTCGCGGGAGGGACGGCAAGCTCCCTAACTCTCCCTTTAGGAACAGGCGGATTTTCCTCCCATGACAGAGAAAGGGACAGATACAAAAGAAAACTCGCCTCAATCCGTTTTGACTTCGATGGCTGAGGTTTGTTAGCGGTGTGCTCCAGTGGTGGCATTCGCAGCGACATCATCGCCCGGCAATCGGCGAACACGATCTAGGAGTAAGGGGTTCGCTACTCCATCTGCTTATCAAAGCGCGGTTGCTTTAGCCAAGCCTGATCTAAGCCGGCAGCGAGTCACCGTGGGATTGCAAGAAACGCTGCCACGCGGAACGTGACGGGGCGACTTTTTCTTGGAGTTTTTGCTTCCCGCTCTCGCTGATCGGGGTGAAGTTCAACGTGGCTTGGACGTTTTGTTCGAGGTGTGCCATCTGCTCGCAGCCGATGATTACGGCTGCAACCGGCTGGCTCAGATTGAATTGAAGCATCTCGGCCGGCGAGGCTCTTCCGGCGCCGCTACCGACAAGCATTCCTTGTCCCATAACTTTCATCGAGAGAATGCCCATATGCTTTTCCAGCGCGAGCGGCAACGCCGACTGTTCGAAGGCAGGGATCGGGGTCATTTTGCGGGCGGCGATCGGGTTAGCGGATTGCGCCGCGTTGAGCGCCATTAAAACTGTATCGAAGTCGTGGCGGCGCAACGCCTCGGCCATAGCCATGCCATGGTTGTGACCGGTGATGCCGATGAAGCGCGCCACTCTCTGGTCCTTCAATTGCCGCACGGCCGCGAGCACGCTGTCGGCGCCGCCGATCCGGTCAAGATCGCTTAGGTCGTTCAAGCTGTGGATCTGGATCAAGTCGAGGTAATCGGTCTGGAGGAATTTAAGACTTTGCTCGACTGAGCGCAGGGCGCCGTCCCGGTCTCGCGGGTCGATCTTAGTGGCGAGAAAAATTTCTTTGCGGCGCTTCTTGGAAAATTCGCCGAGCCTCTTCTCGCTCAGCCGTTCTATCCCGCGCCGCGTGTACGAGCCGGCGGTATCGAAGTAGCTGACGCCGAGCGCGAGCGCGCGTTCGAGCAGCGCCTGAGCCGCGTCTTCTTCCGGTATGGAACAGAATCGAGTGCCAGAGCCAAATCCGATACAGGAAACGATCTCGCCGGTTTTGCCTAGGCGGCGTTTGGGCAGCGATTGAGTTGCGCCCAGAGCCTTTTCTGCGCCGCTGAAGAACATGGCGGCGGCGGTGCTTTTTAGGAAGTCACGACGAGACCAGCGCGAGTTCATATCTGCTCCTTTCTTGCCAACGGCATCCGGGCGACAAAATCTTCTTGCTTAGGCGAGAATCTTATAGTCTCCGCCTAAATAACTTCTGCAAAGGTTGACGTAAGTCGAGGACCCCATCTTGATCCAGTTAAGGGCTTCGCCGGCGAGTTCTTTTTTAACTTTGGCCGGGCTGCCGGCGGCGAGAACCCGCGGCGGAATCTTGGTATGGGGCACGACGACGCTGCCGGCGGCGATCAGCGCCTCTTCGCCGATCTCGACGTTTTCCAAGAGTGTTACGTTCATGCCGATGATCGCGCCGCGCTTGATCAGCGGCCCTTCCATGATCGCGCCGTGGCCGATGGTGCAGTCCTCTTCGATGATCGTCGGAGCTTCCCCGGAGTGAAGCACGCAGTTGTCTTGGACGCTGGTGCGGGCGCCGACGAGGATCGGATTGGCGTTCTGATCCGAACGAATGACCGCGCCCCACCACACGCTCGCCTCGTCACCGATGATGACGTCGCCGATGATGACGGCGGTGGGAGCGATGAACGCGGTCGGAGAAATTTTTGGCAGCTTCCCTTTGTACTCGATGATCATTCGTATTTTACCTCCTGAGCGTGGAGTCACGATATGGGACGAGGTAGGGGAAATCAAGGTTGGCGGCGCGGCGGTAGTGGATCAGTTTGATTGTAACGCCGCGTCGATGTAGGGGCAGGCCTACGTGCCTGCACTCCGAACGGGCAACCACATAGGGTTGCCCCTACAAATTTTCGCCAAACTGAAACACTACCAGCGTGGCGCTTCAGCTTTTCAAGTCGAAATTTTTTGCGGCCATCTCGGCGATGCTTTGGCCGATGGCCAAAGAAGCGGTGGCGCCCGGCGAAGGGGCGTTGAGCACGTGAATCGAATGGCGGCTTTGCTGGATGACGAAATCGTCTACTAATACGCCGCTCGCCGACACGGCCTGGGCACGCACGCCTGAGCCGCCCGTGATTAGATCGCTCTCGCGGATTTCCGGCAAGAGTTTTTGCAGCGCGGTCACGAAGGCCGCTTTGCTAAGCGAACGGTGCAGCTCGCCGAAGCCCGTGCGCCAATATTTTCCCGCCATGGCCCAGAAGCCCTTGAAGCTAACCGTCTGCCAGAGGTCGCCCAGATTAACCGCGGTGTGGCAGTAGCCCTCACGGGCGTAGGCGAGGACCGCGTTGGGACCGGCTTCGACGCCGCCGTTGGCCATGCGCGTGAAGTGAACTCCGAGGAACGGGAAGGCCGGGTCGGGGACCGGGTAGATCAAGTTCCGCACCAGATTATGCCTCTGCGGCGCTAGCTTGTAGTATTCGCCGCGGAAGGGGATGATGCGGTGCTCGTCGCCGCCGGGCGCGCCGTCCCCACGCATCATTTTCGCCACCAGATCGGACTGAAGACCGCAGCAGTTGATCAGATACTTTGTGCGATAATCGCCCATCGATGTCTGCGCCACCAGTTCGCCGTCACCCTCGATCACGCCCACGACTCGGTGTGACGTGCGGATGTCGCCGCCGTTGGCGCGGATCTTTTCGGCGTAGGCGGCGGCGACTCTTTTGTAGTCGATGATTCCGGTTTGCGGCACGTAGAGCGCCTTGACGCCGGCGGCGTGGGGCTCGATCTCGCGCAGCCGCTCCGGCCCGATGATCTCCAGCCCCTGAAGGCTGTTGGCGCCCCCGCGGCGATGGAGATCTTCGAGGCGCGGCAGTTCCTCGGCGGAAGTTGCGACGACGACCTTGCCGCAAATCTCATAGGGCACGCCGTTGCGGTCGCAGAATTCCATCAGCGCCTTGCGCCCAGCAACGCAACTGCGCGCTTTGACCGATCCTGGGCGATAGTAGAGTCCGGAATGGATGACGCCGCTGTTGTGGCCGGTCTGATGGCGCGCCAGGTTGGATTCCTTTTCGAGGACAAGCAGCTTTACGCGCGGATGAGCGTCGCTGATCTTAAGCGCGGTGGCGAGGCCGACGATGCCGCCGCCGATGATTGTCACGTCGTAGAACGAAGCCATATGCAGTGTACCTGTACTACTATGCTTAAAGATGTTGTTCGTCTGCCCAAATCTTGCGACGACCGTTCAGCATCCGACGAAATCCTGTCTCACCACGAAGATCACGAAGGTTTCGGATATTTATGGTTTTAAACTTCGTGCTCTCCCTGTCCTTCGTGGTGAAATCTGTATTTCCTTCCGGTCGCGGCTCCAGCTTGCCGGGCTCCTCGGGGTTTCTAGAGATGCAACCGCCTGCGGGCCTCTCGGTAAATTTTTGATTCGCTCCAGATCGGTCTGTTTGTCGATGGCTTACGGCGTCAACGGAGAACTTTTCCGCTACCGATGGCCGGGAGGCCCTTGGATGCTACCAGTTTAATTCTTCTGAACGGGGAATGCCGCTTTGTCCTTGAGGCGGCGCACCAGCTCCTCGTAGGAAGCATTGCTGATGACGCGGTTGAACTGGGACCGGTAATTATTCACCATGCTGATGTTTTCCACCACGACGTCGTAGACGCGCCATTCGCCGCCGACGAAGTGGGCCCGGTAGTTGAGCGAAAACTCCTCGCCCTTGCTGGTGTGAACTTTGCTGCTGACGTCGGCGTAGCCGCCGTCGAGCCGTTCTCCGACGTAAACGATTTTTTCATCGCCGTAGGATTCGATGGTATCGGCGTAGGCGCGCTCCAACAGGTCGGTAAACAAGCGTACGAACTCCTCTTGTTCCTTGGGGGTGCGCCGGCGCCAGTTGGCGCCGAGGGATCGCTTCGCCATCTCGGTGAAGTCAAAGCGCGCGAATAAAATCTGCTTCAGTTGCTCGCGCCTTTCCTTGGTTTTTGCGGTGGGTTTAAAGCGCGGATCTCTCAGCACAACCAGAGCCTTGTCCACGGTTGATTTGATTTGATCGGTCGGAACGCCTCCCACCGCCAACCCCGGGGTCAGCCAAAAGGATAGTAAGATCAAGGCAATAACAGGGAAGTTCAGATAACGTTTCATATCATTCCGGCTTTTTTTCACTCTTAGAGGTTAGATCGCCACCCACAACCTTGCCTATCAAATCAGTTATATCGGGCGGAGACTCAGTTTCTCTAATCTTTCCGCCGGGGACGATGATCTTGTCCGAGGCTCCCGGCGTGACCAGGACGAATTTGTCGCCAATCAGCCCGCGGGCTCGCACCGATGCGATGGCGTCTTCTTGCAATTTGACTTGAGGCTCGAGCCGGACGGTAATCCGAGCTCGATCATCGGCTAAGGCGAGGGATTCCACTTTGCCGACTTTGACGCCGGCAATTTCTACCGGGTCGCCAAGTTTAAGGCCGGCGACGGAGGCAAAATCCGCATAGACGACATAGCCCGGATTGCCAAACAGCTCGAGCTTGCCGAGACGGATGGTAAGATAGCCGAGGCAAATGATCCCCCCCAGGACGAAAATACCTACGACGACGTCAGTGCGTGAATGGTTCACTTGTTGGGTCTCCTACAGGACCTGGATCGGCCCCTCAGTCTTTCCCTGAATGAACTGCTGCACGACCGGATTTTGAGACGCCCGGAAAATTTCCGGCGGTGTTACCTCTTCCACGACGCCGTTGGCGAGCATAGCAACGTAATCGGAAATGTCAAAGACCTGGGGAATCGTGTGACTGACGACGATTCCAGTAAAACCAAAATCCGCCTGCGTTCTAACAATGAGTTGGTGAATGCTGGTGGCTAGGACCGGATCGAGACCCGTCGTCGGCTCGTCGAACAAAACGATCTCCGGGTCCATGATTAAGGCGCGGGCCAGTCCGGCCCGCTTTTTCATTCCGCCGCTGAGTTCCGCGGGGAATTTATGTCCCATTGCCCCTAGCCCTACCTGTTCCAATCGCTCCGGGACCTTTTTGTTGATAGCGCTTTCGCTCGCCCTGGTTTTTTCTCGTAAGGGAAAAGCGACGTTGTCAAAGACCGTCATCGAATCCAGCAGCGCCGCACCTTGGAAAAGGACGCCGAACTTACTGCGGATCCGGTAGAGATCCTTTTGGCCCAGCTTGGTAATGTCCACGCTATCGACGAATACTTCGCCTTTATCTGGAAGAAGGAGAGCGTTCAGGTGCTTCAGGAGCACGGTTTTGCCGCACCCGCTTGTGCCCACGATAGTGGTAATTTTTCCGGTGGCAAACTCGATATTCACGCCGTTGAGCACTATTTGGCTATGAAAGCTCTTGTATAAATTGGCGACTCGTATCATGGCCTATAACATGATCGAAGTGAGAAAATAATCCCACACGAGAATGAGGACAAAAGAAAGCACGACGGATTCGGTTGTGGCCTGGCTTACGCCCGTCGCCATGGGCGGAGCGTTGAATCCTTTATAGCAGCAAATCCAGGTAATGATGAGGCCGAAGCAGACGGACTTGACAACACCACTGTAGACATCGTGGAAGACCACGCTGTTTTCCATCCCTGAAAAAAAACTGCCTGAACTGACGCCCAAGATGCCCACGCCGACAACGTAGGCGCCGAAAATTCCGATTACGTTGAATATGGCCGTTAGCAGAGGCATGGCGATGAGGCTTGCTATGATTCGTGGGGAAACGAGATATTTGATGGGATTGATGGCCATGGAATAAAGCGCATCAATTTGCTCCGTGGCGCGCATGGTGCCAAGCTCCGCGGCCATGGCTGAACCGGTTCGTCCCGTGACCATGAACGCCGATAAGACGGGACCAAGCTCGCGCAACAAACCCAAAGCCGTGGCCGAGCCGAGCCAGCTTTCCGCATTAAACTTCCGCAGGCTATAATAGCCTTGAAAACCCATAACCATGCCGGTAAAGAAACCCGACAAAACGACGACCGAGAGGGAGTCCACGCCGATGGTCTTGATGTGGTAAATGATCAAATGGATCTTGGCCGGCGGCCGAAAAGCTTGGAACACGGCGGCGACCAAAAAGAGCAATAGTCTGCCCATCCCGGCAATCTGATCGAGCGCAACGCGGCCGATTCGGCCCAGCAAGGAAACCATGATTTCGGTCTTTTTCGGGGAGCGAAGCTGTCGAGTTTAAATTCAATATAGAAAATGGCAAAATTTTGCAAGCATAGGAGGAAGATGGTCTGGTAAACAAAAAAACCAACGTGCAAATGCCGGAGTCCAGCGGGCCGCGATATGACGACGCGGCTGTGACGGTATTGCCAACCGGCGACCGAACTTTGGACGCTCTTTTCAACGGTCAATTGCGCATCCTGCAGAGCCGCAAAGGCTACCGATTTTCTCTCGACGCCGTATTGCTTGCCACCTTTGCATCGCCGCGAGGTGCCGAGAAGGTCGTGGATCTTGGCGCGGGAAGCGGAGTGGTTTCACTGATTCTGGCGAAGTTGCATCCGAATCTTGCCGTAACCGGACTAGAAATTCAGGAAACGATGGTCACCTGTGCGCAGAAAAGCGCCCGCCTCAATCAGTTGGAAAGCCGAGTCACGATTCTCCAGTGCGATGTCCGAAGGATCGCAAAGGTTTTGCCGCCGGGAAGAGCCGATCTGGTCGTTTGTAACCCGCCGTACCGCAAGCCGGCCAGCGGCCGGATAAGCCCTAACACGGAAAAACAGATTGCGCGCCATGAAGTCAAAGCGAGCCTCGGCGATTTTTTGGGCGCGGGCGCCTATCTGCTGTCCGCGAAAGGAAGGATGGCCGTTAGCTACCCGGCGATTCGCACTGTCGATTTGCTGGCAACCATGCGCGCCGCTGGACTCGAGCCCAAACGTCTGCGCATGGTCCACTCCTTTGCCGGCGCCGAGGCTTCGCTGGTATTGGTCGAGGGGGCGAAGGGCGGGAGAAGCGGGATGAAGATTCTTGCGCCCTTGGTCATCTATGAGAAAGGAAAACAGTACAGCGCGGAAGTCGCGTCGATACTGGCGGGAGCGCCGCAAACAGTTCCGCGTCTCGGCTCTAGAGTCCCGCATTAGCCAGGAGCGCTAAGCTCGATGGGGCGGCGTCGCGAGATAAATCGACTCGGTCACGCTTCAGTTCTTCAGTTTGCGGCGCGCGTGGCTTCTCAGAAGCCGCTTGAACGCTTGGCGGATTTCTGGGTCAGTCAGCGATTTGAGGAATTCTTCGTCGACTGCCGGCTCGCGCGGCTCGGGTGCAGACTGCGCCGCAGGCGGACCTTCGGCCTCGGCTGCGTCGGTCGCGACTCTCCCCACGACGAAAAAAATATTCTTGACCACCGGCGTCCCCAACCGCTGATTAAGTTTCTCGGTGATCAATTCCTTCATGAACTGGAGCTGCTGCATCCAGACCGGGCTGGTAACCTTAACGAAAAGGGTGCCGTTGCGGATCTTTTCGGGCTGGGCGTTGCGCGCGATGGGGTTGCCGACGACGTCATTCCAAACGGGCCAGACGCCATACTCGTCGAGCCGCGGCGCCAGTTGGAGACGTTTGAGCGACTTGTTGAGAACCTCGCCGAGCCGCTCCACCTGTGGGTCTTTTTTCGCCATGGTGTTTGCTTGAAACCTATCAGATGTCGAGCGCCGACACCACTGCGGGATTTTCTCGGGCTCGCAATTGGATTCAGATGGCCGAAAGACAGCAAAAAGTCGTGGAAAATCAAGGGCGAAAAAAAATTATTGACAAACATCCAAATTGCTTCTAATAGTACAAAATGTAGTAGGTTCTTAATTTCTTCACACTATATATTGAAAACCCTAAGGGGTTAGGGAGCGAGGATCAAATGGCGAGCACGGCGTCTTACGCGAGCGAATTGAAGGTTAGTCAGGAACGGAAAAAGGCCAATGCCGGTGTCAAAGTGGAGCGGTATTTTACCCGCGCCGGGGTGCATCCCTACGATGAAATCGAGTGGGAGCAGCGCTCGGCTTCCATCACCAATGAGAAGGGGCGAGTGGTTTTCGAGCAGGCCAATGTCGAGGTTCCCAAGGTCTGGTCGATGATGGCGACCAACGTGGTGGTGTCGAAATATTTCCGGGGTCCTTTGGGCAGCCCGCAGCGAGAAAATAGCGTGCGCCAGATGATCGGGCGGGTGGTCAGTACCATCACCGGCTGGGGTAGGAAGGATGGCTATTTCGCCACGGATGACGACGCAGAGGCCTTCGGCGACGAGCTGACCCATATCCTGTTGCATCAGAAGGCCTGTTTTAACAGCCCGGTGTGGTTCAATTGCGGGATTGAAGAAAAACCGCAGTGTTCGGCCTGTTTCATCCTGTCTGTCGAGGACACCATGGATTCGATCCTCGATTGGTACCGCAAGGAAGGGGTGATTTTTAAAGGTGGCTCGGGCTCCGGAGTGAATCTATCCAGGATCCGCTCTGCCAAGGAACAGTTGGCGGGTGGTGGGACGGCGTCGGGTCCGGTCTCGTTCATGAAAGCCGCGGATGCGTCCGCTGGCGTCATCAAGTCGGGAGGCAAAACCCGGCGGGCCGCCAAAATGGTGATCTTGAACGTCGATCACCCGGACATCGAAGAGTTCATCAAGTGCAAGGTCGAAGAAGAGAAGAAAGCTTGGGCGTTGATTGAGGCCGGATACGACGCCAGCCTCGATGGGCCGGCCTACGGCAGCGTCTTTTTCCAAAACGCCAACAACTCGGTGCGGGTCTCCGATGAGTTTATGCGAGCGGTTCAAGAGGACCGCGAGTGGAAGACCCGCTACGTCATCAACGGCGAGGTTTGCGAGACTTTTAAGGCGCGGGACATGCTGCGCATGATCTCCGAAAGCACCTATTTCTGCGGCGATCCGGGCATGCAATTCGACACGACGATCAACGACTGGCATACCTGTTCCAACACTGGACGGATCAACGCATCGAATCCCTGCTCGGAATACATGCATCTCGACAACTCGGCTTGCAACCTGGCTTCGTTGAACCTGCTCAAGTACCTGCGGGAGGACGGTGTCTTCGATACCGAATCCTTCCGCCGGGCAGTGGACATCATTATCCTGGCGCAGGATATCCTGATCGATAATTCCTCCTACCCCACCGCCGAGATCACGGCCAACGCCCATGCGTTCCGCGAGCTGGGATTGGGCTACGCCAATCTCGGGGCGTTGTTGATGTCGCTGGGGTTGCCTTACGACTCCGACGCGGGCCGGAGCTACGCGGCGGCGATCACCGCGCTCATGTCGGGAGAGGGTTATTTGCAGTCCACGCGCATCGCGGCGGCTACCGGGACGTTTGCCGGATATGAAGTGAACCGCCCGCCGATGCTCCGGGTGTTGAACAAACACCGCTCGCACGCCTACAAGATTTCGCCGTCGCAGGTGCCGTTGGATCTGCTCACGGCGGCGCGCGAGGTCTGGGACCAGACCTGTGCGGAAGCCGAGAAAAGCGGTGTAAAAAATTCCCAGATATCGGTTTTGGCGCCCACTGGCACCATCGCTTTTATGATGGACTGCGACACCACCGGGGTTGAGCCCGATATCGCGCTCGTGAAATACAAAAAGCTGGTGGGCGGCGGCCTGTTGGAAATGGTCAATAACACGGTTCCACGCGCTCTCAAGCGGCTCGGTTACGACCTCAAACAGATTCAAGAAATCGTCGAGTACATTGACGAGCATAAAACCATCGAAGGGGCGCCGCATCTCAAGGACGATGACCTGCCGGTTTTCGATTGCGCTTTCAAACCCGCCAACGGCAGTCGCACGATTCACTATATGGGGCATGTCCGGATGATGGGCGCAGTGCAGCCCTTTATCTCCGGCGCGATCTCCAAGACCATCAACATGCCGAACGAGGCGAGCGTCGAGGATATCATGCAGGCCTATATGGAATCCTGGAAGCTCGGCCTCAAGGCCGTGGCGATCTACCGGGACGGTTCCAAGCGCACCCAGCCGCTCAACACTTCCAAGGATAAGAAAGAGGAGAAGAAAGCCGCTGCGGTGGAAGTAAAGGAAAGCCGGCCGCTGCGGCGCAAACTGCCCGACGAGCGCAGATCGATCACGCACAAGTTCGACATTGCCGGCCACGAAGGCTACATCATCGCCGGCATGTACGAAGACGGCCAGCCGGGCGAGATCTTCATCACCATGTCCAAAGAAGGCTCGACGATCTCAGGCCTGATGGATTCTTTCGCCACCGCGATCTCCATAGCGCTGCAGTACGGCGTACCGCTAAGGAGTTTGGTCGACAAGTTCAGCCATATGCGTTTCGAGCCTTCGGGCTTCACCAAAAACCCCGACATCCCCATGGCCAAGTCGATCATGGATTATATTTTCCGCTGGCTCGCCACCAAGTTTCTCGACGGCGATGCGCAGCAGGAAGTGGGGATCGTCAAGCCAGAGGCCGAAGAGAACGTCACGGTCAGCAAAAAAGTAATTCCGATCAATGGACAGGCGCCGCGCGGGGGCGCGCCGGTGGCGAGCATCAGCAGCATCACCAGCCTTTACCAACAGGACGCGCCGCCCTGTCCCGATTGCGGCGCGATCATGATCCGCAGCGGCGCTTGCTACAAGTGTCTCAACTGCGGCGCGGTGAGCGGCTGCTCGTGATTTACGCATAGTTAGCTTCTGTCCGGTGGTCCTCTGCTACCGTTTTGCTACCGCTTTCGGCGGGGGTTTCACCGGACGCCATGTGATCTAGTTTGTCCACGGCGATCCTATTGCTACTGGGTATCAGGTGACCATAGGTGTCCACGGTCATCTGGATAGACGCATGCCCGAGCTGATCCTTGATGTAGACAAGGTTCTCTCCCTGCCCGATCAACAGGCTTGCGAACCTGTGGCGAAGGTCGTGGAACCGGACTCGCCTCATTCCGGCCAGGCTCAGCACTTTGTAAAATATCTGACGGCGTAGATCGTTAGGGTCAAATGGCCTGCCGTCCTGCCTTGTGAACACTGGGCTTTCCATCACCCGGCCAATCACGTCGTTCTTTTCTTCGTGCTCGTCGCCGACATGGTTGTGTTCGCGCTGGCCCACTGGTTGAGCGACCTCGGCCCTGTCGTGAATGTCATTTTGGCCGTGGTCCCGGCTTTGCTCGCCATCGTGATAGGTCGGCGGGTGCTGAAGAGGGAACAGCTTTAGGGCTTCGGCGTTTCGCTGGGCAACGCTAGGCCCCGCAAAAGTCATTAAGATTGGCGGGACGGGTGGTGGTGTCTCTCCT
>Ga0209521_10003076_pt1 | contig 13524 bp, 13 predicted proteins | sample Rifsed19ft4_FD_184016 | JGI IMG/M metagenome (GOLD analysis project Ga0209521, IMG submission 184016) | Soil microbial communities from Rifle, Colorado, USA - sediment 19ft 4 (version 2) | ecosystem: Environmental > Terrestrial > Deep subsurface > Rock core/Sediment | place: Rifle, Colorado... | reverse complement strand
TATCCTTGGCAAGGCACGCTTGGATCACCGGCTTCAGCGCATCGATGGTCGCTTTCACACCGGTAAGGCTGCACTTCGTGCCATTTACCGCGCCAAAGATCGGATGGATGTGAGTATCGATCAGTCCGGGAAGGACAAGCTTCCCTTTGAGGTCTACGATCGTCGTCTTCGGTCCGATCAGTGCCGCAACGTCCTTATCGCTGCCGACGGCGACAATGGTATTGCCCGTGAAAGCGAGCGACTGCTGGGTAGAGCGCGCCGGATCGGCCGTATAGATCTTCCCGTTCCTGAGAACAACATCCGCCTTATCGCCTTCGGCTGCGTGCGCCCCGACAAACCAGACACACGCGATCAGCGCGGCCAAGCCTTGCCACCTCGTTCTTGTGAGCCGTCGTGCCATCATTCCTTGCGTCCCTCTTGCCAAAACTCCAGTACCTTGCGAGTTATCTGCGTCCAAGTAACACCTCCTTAGCCTCGTTGATGCGCGCCGCAAGGTAGGTCGATCCCCCCTGGTCGGGGTGCATCTTCATCATCAGCCGGCGATGCGCCTGCCTGACGTCCTCCTCGCTGGCGTCCGGGCCGATCCCAAGCACGGCATAAGCCTCCTCGGCGCTCATGTGGCTCCCGCGCGCGCGACCTCGTCCCGGCTGAGCCTGCTCAGCCTGGCCTGAGCCTTCGTCGCGCCATCCAGGCAGGCGCCAATCGAGATAGGCCTCCATGAGCCCCGCTTCCGGCGCGCCATCTTGATGAAGCTCATTCAGCAGTTCCATCGCCTCTCGGTCGCTAAGCGTGGACAGCTTGCGGCCGCCAAACCGTCCCGACAGGCATTGTCCCTCCATGTGCCCGCTGTCATGGTCGAGCTCCATCTCGAGCCGGTCGGTGCGAATGTGCGACTTCTGGCCCGGCGTCTTATGGGCCGACCCGAAGGGGCCGCCGAGCCCAAGCCCGCCCCGCCCCAGCAGCGAAAGGCCGAACACGGCGAGCGGAATGGCAAGCGGCAGCGCGCCGCGCAGGATGAGGAAGCCGGCGGCGGCGAGAGCAGCGACACCGGCCGTCTTGCGGACTACGGCAGCGAGCTTCCGCGGGTCGGCCAGACTAAGAAACCGCCCGGCCAAAAGGAGAAGAATTAGGAGCGCACAACCGGCGAGAAAATACGCCATGGGTTAAGCCGTCAGCCGAGCTGCTGGAGGAGGCGCATGGCGGCGCCGCTCTTCGTCTCGTCGCTGAAATCCTTGAGCGCCTTGCGGCCGCCCGTGGCATAGACCGCGACGGCTGTCAGAAGCTCGCGGAGCTGCCGGCTGGAGCCCGCGTCGAACGGGCTATAGGCCCCGCGCGAGAGCCGCGCGATTTCCCTGAAGGCGCGCTCGGCCTTCGTTTCGCGGCCTTCCTGGAACAGGAACACCGGCACGCCGATCATTCCCAGCTCGCCGGCAAGCTGGGCGAGCTGATCGACGTCCTCCTCCATGCAATCCCCGACATAGACGAGCGCATTGACCTTTGACGTTTCGCTCTCGCGCCTTGCGTGGGCGAGCACCTTGCCGATCTGCGTGAAGCCGCCCGCGCAGGAGACCCGGCGCATGAGCCGCGCGAGCGCATCGGGGTCGCCGACCCATTTCGACGCCTGGCATTCGTTGAAGCCGCGGAAATAGACGAGCTGCACATCGAGCCCGCCGACCGCCTTGACCGCCTTGAACATGTCGGCCTGAAGCTCGAGCGCAAGGTCCCAGGAGGGCTGCCGGCTCATGGTCGCGTCCATGGCGAAGATAAGCCGCCCGTGGCCTGAGCCGACGGGTTTGAGTCCCCTCACCTCATGAACGAAGGCGTCGACCTCGGCGCGCGTCGATCGCTCGCGCGCCACCTCGCCCCTTCCGGTCTTCGCCGGGGCTTTCGGCTGAGCCATTCTCTTCCAACTCCGCGGCAAACCTTGCCAAGTATAGATGGACCCTTAAGAGCTTCCGGACAATGCCGGATCGGGCCCTCAAGTCTCGTCGGTGGCGGCGGCAAGCAGGCTCGCATTGCCGCCCGAGGCGGTGAGATCGGTCGAGCGCACCCGCTCCAGCGCAAAGGCTTCGAGATAGTGCAGACCGCCGGCCTTGGGCCCGGTCCCGGACAGACCCTCGCCGCCGAACGGCTGCACGCCGACCACGGCGCCGATCTGGTTCCGGTTCACATAGAGATTGCCGACTTTGACGCGGGCGGCCACGAAGTCCGCCGTGGCTTTGATGCGGCTATGCAGGCCGAGCGTCAGCCCATAGCCGGTCGCATTGATGGCATCGCACACCTCGCCCAAGCGATCGCCGGAAAAACGCACCACATGGAGGATCGGGCCGAACACCTCGCGCTTCAGCATATTGATGGACGGGATCTCATAGATCGCTGGCGCGACATAGGTGCCTTGCGCCTGCTCTTCGCTCAAGGGCAGGTCGAGCAGCTCGCGCGCTTCCTTGCGCATGCGAGCCTTGTGGGCTTCGAGCGTGGCGCGCGCCTCTTCGTCGATCACCGGCCCCACATCGGTGGCATAGTCGAGGGGATCGCCGATCTTGAGCTCGCGCGCCGCGCCGATCAGCATGCGCAGCGTCTCCTCGGCCACGTCCTCCTGTAGAAAGAGCACCCTGAGCGCCGAGCAGCGCTGCCCCGCGCTGTCGAAGGCGGAAGCGAGCGCGTCGTCGACCACCTGCTCAGGTAGCGCCGAGGAATCCACGATCATGGCGTTGAGTCCGCCGGTCTCGGCAATCAGCTTGGCGATCGGGCCGTCGCGCGCGGCGAGCGCGCGGTTGATGGCAAGGCCGGTCTCGGTGCCGCCGGTGAAGGCGACGCCGTCGACGCGGGGGTCTTTGACGAGCGCGGCACCGACCGTCTCGCCCCGTCCGGGCAGAAGATGCAGCACGTCAGGCGGAATTCCGGCCTGATGCATCAGCCTCACCGCGCGGGCCGCCACCAGCGGGGTTTGCTCGGCGGGCTTGGCCACCACCGCATTGCCTGACGCGAGCGCTCCCGCGATCTGCCCGGTGAAAATGGCGAGCGGGAAGTTCCACGGCGAGATCGCGGCGAACACGCCGCGCCCATGCAGGCTCAGCTCGTTCTCTTCACCGGTCGGGCCCTTCAGCAGGCGCGGCGCGGCGAACTTGCGTCGCGCTTCGGCGGCCGCATAGCGCAAATGATCGACCGCCTCGCGGAGATCGCTTTGGGCATTGAGAAGCGTCTTGCCGGCTTCCCGCACCATCAACGCCATCAGCCCGGCGCGATCGGCCTCGAACAAATCCGCGGCGCGATCGAGCATCGCCGCGCGCGCCTCGCCTCCCAGGCGATCCCAATCGCCGCACGCGGCCTTCGCCACTTCAAGCGCTCTGTCGATGGCTTCGGGACCGGCACTCCGGCAGATTCCGGCGACGACCTGCCGGTCGTGCGGCGAGGTGATCCAGGTAACATCACCCCCCTCCTCGACCTCTTTGCCGGCGACGATGGGATTGGCGACCGCCGGATCCGCAAGCGCCCCCTCCATGGAGCGGAGCAACTTCTCGCGCGCGGCGCTGTCGAAGAGCGGCAGCCCGAGGCTGTTCGCCCGCTCAGGCCGGAACAGATCGGGCGGAAGCGGGATCGACGGATTGGCTTTCTCCGCCAGAGCCGCAGCCTTCTCGACCGGATCGGCGACGATGGCCGAGATCGGCGCTTCGTCGTCGGCAAGCCGATTGACAAAGGAGGTGTTGGCGCCGTTTTCCAAGAGCCTGCGCACGAGATAAGCGAGCAGCTCCCGATGGCCGCCGACCGGGGCGTAGATGCGGCAGGGTTTGCCCAGGCTCTCGGGCCGCACCACCTCCCGATGCAGCGCCTCGCCCATGCCGTAGAGGCGCTGGAACTCGTAAGGGCGATCCCCGGCGAGGGTGGCGATGGCGGCGATGGTGTGGGCGTTGTGGGTGGCGAATTGCGGATAGAAGCAGTCGGGGCGAGCAAGGAGCGCGCGCGCGGCGGCAAGATAGGCGACGTCGGTATTCACCTTGCGCGTGAACACGGGATAGCCCGCGAGCCCCGCTTCTTGCGCCCATTTGATCTCGCTGTCCCAGTAGGCGCCCTTGACGAGGCGCACCGGGATGCGCCGGCCCGTGGCTTCGGCCATCGCGGCAAGCCAATCGATCAGCGGCAGTGCGCGCTTGCTGTAGGCCTGTACGGCAACGCCAAGCCCGTTCCAGCCCGCAAGCTTGGGATCGGCGAAAAGCGGCTCCACCAGCGCCAGCGAAAGATCGAGCTTGTCGGCCTCCTCGGCGTCGATCGTGAGCGGCAGCCAGGCCTCGCGCATTGCGCGCGCAAGGCCGGAGAGCCGCTTGCCGAGCTCGGTCTTGAGGCGCGGTTCCTGCGAGGGCTGATAGCGGGGGTGAAGTGCCGAGAGCTTGACCGACAGCCCGGGACGATGATGCAGCTCTGCCTCGGTCCGCGCCTGAGAAGGACCGGCAAATTCCGCGATCGCGCTCACGGCCCCGGCGTAACGATCCGCGTAGCGCGCCGCGTCGTCCTCGCTGCGCGCCGCCTCCCCCAGCATATCGAACGAGAAGCGATAGCCCAGTCGAGCTTCGGGCTCGGCGTTGGCAAGCGCCTCCTCAATGGTCTCGCCGAGCACGAACTGATTGCCCAAGATACGCATCGCCTGGCGCAGCGCCTGGCGAATCACCTTCTCGCCGCTTCGCGCGATCAGGCGCTGGACCATGCTCGCCAGGTCGATTTGTCTCTTCCCGCTCCAATCGAGGATGCGCCCGGTAAGCATCAGGCCCCAGGTCGAAGCGTTGACCAGGAGAGAGTCGGAGTGGCCGAGATGGCGCGACCAGTCGCCTGAGCCTATGGTGCCCGCGATCAGCCGGTTAGCGGTGGCGGCATCGGGGATGCGCAGCAGCGCCTCGGCGAGGCAGAGCAAGAGCACCCCCTCCTCGCTCGACAGCCCATATTCGTGCAGTAAGGAATCGACGCCTCCGCTCTCCTTGCGGCCGGCGCGTGCCGCCTTGACGAGGCGGATGGCAAGCGTCTCGATTTGGTTTCGCTCCACTGCGCTGAAACGCGCGTCCGCGATCAAGGCCTCGACCAGCGGGCCTTCTTCGGCAAGGAGGGCCTCGTTGATCGCCGAGCGGCCGGGGAGTCGAGCGCTCGGCCCGATATGGCGTTTGGGCTCGCCCATAAGCTGAGTTTAGTCCTCCGGCCGGCTCCCAACTATTGTCATCGTCCGGCTTGACCGGACGATCCAGTAATCACGGGCGTAGCGTACCTGCTAACAACAGGGATTACTGGATGCCCGCCTGCGCGGGCATGACAGTTGACCTGTGGGTAAGCCCATTTTGTTATGGTCGCCGCCCTTAGGAGAGGAAGCATGACGAGCCCCATCCAAACCGCCCGCACCGTCAGCGACTTGAGAGCACGCCTCGCCAAATGGCGAAAGGCGGGCGAGACAGTCGCGCTCGTGCCCACCATGGGCGCCCTGCATGAAGGCCATCTCTCCCTCGTCGCCCTCGCCAAGAGCAAAGCCGAGCATGTGGTCGTGTCCATCTTCGTGAACCCGATCCAGTTCGGCCCGCGCGAGGACTTTGGTCACTACCCGCGCGACGAAAAGGGCGATCTCGCCAAGCTCGCCAAGGCCGGCGCTGACCTCGTCTTCGCGCCCGACACAGCCGAGATGTATCCGCAAGGCTTCAGCACCCAGGTCAGGGTCGGCGACCTGACCGAGGATTTGTGCGGCGCCGCGCGGCCCAATCATTTCGACGGCGTCGCCACGGTCGTCACCAAGCTCTTGCTGCAATGCGCCCCCGACCTGGCGGTGTTCGGCGAGAAGGACTATCAGCAGCTCCTCGTGATCAAGCGCCTGGTGCGCGACCTCAATGTGCCGGTCGAGATCTTAGGCGGCCCAATCGTGCGCGAGAAGGACGGCCTCGCCTTGTCGTCGCGCAACGCCTATCTGTCGCCGTCCGAGCGCAACACCGCGCCCCTGCTCTACCGGACCATCTCCGAGGTCGCCGCGGATCTGGCGCAAGGCCGCGGTTGCGATGACGCGGTGGTGGCTGCCCGGTTCAAGCTCGATGCCGCCGGATTTCGCGTCGATTATGTCGCCGTGCGCGATCCCGACACGCTGAAACCCTTATCGGGTCCGGTGAAGCGGGCGCGCGTGCTCGCCGCCGCCTATCTCGGCAAGACCAGGCTGATCGACAACGTGCCGGTGCCGCCGCCCGCCTCTACCAATCGATGAGGCGAAGCTCGCGCAAATCCTCGCGCATGGCGCGCGGCATCTCGTCAGTCCCCTCGGCGAAGCCTTGGACGTCAGGCGGCGCGTCGATCGCCTCGAGATAGCGCCAGCCCTGGAAGGCGCGGCGCGGATGCGGCCGCGTGGCCACCAGCTCGGCGTCGAGCACGATGCCGCAACAGGCGGTGCCGTCGTCCTTCACGTCGGCCTTGAGATCGAGCACGCGCTGCCGCACGAGCACGAAGCCCTTGATCACCCAATAGAGCGAGCCGCCGTCGAGCACCTCGTCGCGCCGCCGCGGCGTCTGCAAGGTGCGGTGGCAATGCTCCGGCGTCTTGCCTGCCCGCCTCAGGTGCTTCAGCCGCTCGTCCTGCCACTCGGCGAGTTCGTTGACCGTTTCGACCCCGACACAAAGCTTGATCAGATGCACCGTCATTCTCGATCAATGGGCCATGAACAGGGGAATTGTCGCCTCTTCGAGCACGGTGAGCGTCACCCCGCCAAGGATGAATTCGCGCCAGCGCGAATGATGGAAGGCTCCCATCACCATCAGGTCGGCGCCAAGGGTCTTTGCGGTCGACAACAGCAGCCTGCCGACATCCCCCTCGCTTGCCTTGACCCGCATCGCCTCCGCCACGACGCCGTGCCGCTTCAGATGCGCGATCATGTCGTCGGTCTGAGGCGCGCGCTCCTCGCCCTGCTCGGCAGTGACACCGACCAGAAGCACCACGCGCGCCGCAGGCTTGAGGAACGTCAGCGCGTCGTTGATCGACCGCGCGGCTTCCGCACTTTCGTCCCATGCCGCGACGATCGTTCCTTTGAGCGCGAGCTTCTCCGGCGAAGCCGGCACGATGATGACCGGCCGTCCCGAGGCGAACAGGCAGCGCTCGACGAGTGCGTATTGCCCGATGAGCGGATCGCCATCGCGCGGCTGACCGAGAATGGCCAGATCGACATGGCGGGCTGCGTGCGCGAAGTCGTGCGGGAACTCCTCGCTCATGCCTTGCATGAGCCTCGCCTCGGCGCTCACGCCTTCAGCCTTCGCGCGGGTCTTGAAGGCTTCAAGGGCATTGGCGCTTTGCGTCTTCACACTTTCGAGCACCTCGGTCATGTCGGCAAAGCCCACATCGGCGCCGTAGAGAGGAAGAAGTGCGGTGGGAGCAAAGGCGATGCCGACGAGATGCGCGCCATGCTCCTTGGCGAGCGCCACGGCGAACCCCACGCGGGCCTTGGTCGCCTCTGCGCCATCAACATAGACGACAATGTCATTGAGCCCCATCGCCCGCTCCTCGCCACGATCCTAGGCCAGGACTCCGCTCACGAAGAGTTGACCGCCGCAAGAGAAGCGTCAACCCAAGGGTCACAGAGCTTTGAACAGGAGTGACGCAAGCCTCTCCGAATTCACGGCTATAGCTCGCTTGGCGGCTCTCCGCCACGAATGCCTAGAACTCATGCACAGGAGAGGAAAATGAAGCTGAATAGCAAGTCTGGTGCTAAGATTGCCATGACCGCTGCGGCCCTCGTCGTTTCGAGCACGGCGCTGATTGCCTCGGCTTTTGCTGTCGAAGGAATCCCGGGACGCTGCTTCGGCGTCAACGGTTGCGCTGGCAAGGGCGCCTGTAAGACCACCAAGAACGACTGCAAGGGCAAGAATGCCTGCAAGGGCCAAGGCTGGGTCGAGATGCTCCAGGACGAGTGCAAGAACGCCGGCGGGCAGTTCCAGAACGGTTAAGCTAATTAGGCTAGCAACGGCCGGCCGCGGCAGTCGCGGCCGGCCATTTCCGCCAAGCTTGAGGAGCTAGAGCCATGACCAGCGACAAGCCTCCTTATCTCGGCTTCGGCTTGGGGCTCAGGCCGCAGCATTATCAGGAGATCCTGCAAGGCAACCCTGCCATCGATTGGTTCGAGATCATCTCCGAGAACTACATGATCGAGGGCGGCCAGCCCCTGCACATGCTCGACCAAATCCGCGAGCGCTACCCCGTCGTGATGCACGGGGTATCGCTCTCCATCGCCTCGACCGCGCCACTCGATATGGATTATCTCGGCGCGCTGAAGACCCTTGCCGGACGCGTCAGCCCCAAATGGATCTCCGATCATCTGTGCTGGACGGGGGTGCACGGGGTGAACCTGCACGACCTCCTGCCCATCCCTTACACCGAGGAGGCGCTCGACCACGTCGTCGCCCGCGTCGGCCAGGTACAGGATTTCCTCGGCCGCCGCCTCACGCTCGAGAACGTGTCGAGCTACGTCACCTTCGGCCAGTCGGAGATGACCGAGTGGGAGTTCGTGAGCGAGGTGGCGAAGCGCGCCGATTGCTGGCTGCTGTTCGACGTCAACAACGTCTATGTGAGCGCCTTCAACCACGAGTTCTCCACCGACGATTTCCTGCATGGCGTGCCGCGCGATCGTGTCGTCCAGTTCCATGTGGCAGGCCACAGCCATGAGGAGAGCCACATCATCGACACCCACGACCACCCCGTCTGCGACGAGGTCTGGGATTTCTATCGCGAGACAGTCACTCATTTCGGTCCGGTGTCGACCATGATCGAGCGCGACGACAACATTCCGCCGCTCGCCGAGCTCGTGGACGAGCTCGACCATGCGCGCTCCATCGCCCGCGAGGTGCTGGGCGAGAAGCGGCTCGAAGCCGCGGAATGAAGAGCCTCAAAGAGCTGCAGGAGACCTTCCAGCGCGGCATTCTTGCCGGCGACGACGCCATCCTTGCCGAGGTCAAAGACAGCGCCAAGGAGAAGCGTAACGTGCTGTTCGGCGTCTATCGCAACGCCTATGTCGCAAGGCTCGCCGAGATTCTCGGCGACGACTATGAGCAGCTGCATTCCTATCTCGGCGATCAGGGCTTTGCGCGGCTGGTCAAAGCCTATATCGACGCCAATCCGTCAGACCAGCGGAGCGCGCGGTGGTTCGGGCGTCACCTTCCCGCCTTCGTCAGGAAAAGCGAGACCTACGCCAAGCATCGAGAGGCCGCCGAACTCGCCCAACTGGAGAAGGCCCTCGCCGATGCCTTCGACGGGCCTGACGCCGAGCCGCTTGGCATAGAAGCGCTCGCGGCGCTCGCACCCGAGACTTGGCCCGGTCTCGTCTTCGAGCCGCATCCAACCGCGATCCGCCTCACCTTCAAGACCAACGCCGCCGAGATCTGGTCGGCGCTCAAGAGCCAAGCCGCACCGCCGAAGCCTGAGCATCTGACCGAGCCGCAAGCCATCGTGGTTTGGCGGCAGGATTTCATGGCCCGCTTCAGGCCGCTCTCGACCGAGGAAGCGATGATGTGGGACGAGGCGGCGAAGGGCGTCCGCTTCGGCGTCTTGTGCGAGATGGTGGCGACCTTCGCCGGCGAGGACGGGGCCGAGCTTCGCGCCGCGACCTACCTCAAAAATTGGGTCGACATGGGGATGCTGGCGGGCTGCCGGACGCGCTAGCCCCGGGTTGCGCCAGATCGCAGCCGGCGACGGCGGCGGGTGGGCGCGGCGCGGGAAACAGAGCATCGCTCCGCCCCCCCAGCCAATAGGCGAGAAGCCCGGCCCATTCGCGCGACGCCACGTCCACCCGCCGCAAGCCCTCCGAGACCTTGTCGAAGGGCCGCGTGAGATCGGCGGCCCCCCGCGTCCGATAATCCACCGGCCAGGGCTCGACGTCGAAGCCGGCCGCGCGGAAGGCGCCCATGGCACGCGGCATGTGATAGGCCGAGGTGATCAACAGCCAGCGCTCGCCGGGGCCAAGCTCGCCTAGGCGCGTGAGCTCTTCCTTGAGGAAGGCCGCGTTCTCATACGTGTCGCGCGATTTGGCCTCGAGGATCAGCCGGTCCTGAGCAACGCCGAGCGCGGTCAGCAGGGTCTCGGCCCCCTCGGCCTCGTTGCCGGTCCGATAGAGGATGCCGGCATCGCCGCCGGAAAAAGCGATCTTGGCCTCTGGGTAGAGCCGGGCAAGGATGGCGGCCTCGACCATGCGCTCGGCGGCCTCGTTGAGCGCAGGCACGCGTCGGGCCGTGCCGACGAGCCGGTCCTCGGCGCCGCCGAGAATGATGAAGCCCGCGGGCGGCGGCGGATCGTCGAGATTGGCCCGCGGGAAACGGTCCTCGAGGGGCAGAATCAACGCGTTGCCGAGCGGCGAAAGGCCGGCGACGAGAAGAAGAATCGCGCCGATGGTCACGAACCGCCGCCCCCACCGCGCCCAGCCCGTCCAAATCAAAATGGCGCCGTAGCCGATCAGGAGCGCGATCAAGGTCGACGGTTGCAGCAGGAACCACAGTCCTTTGGCGAGATAGAAGAACATGTGGAAGCCCCCGCCCCTAAACTAACCACAAAGCGGCTAGCCCGAGAAAGGCGAAGAAGCCGACCACGTCGGTGACGGTGGTGACGAACACGCCCGAGGCGATGGCAGGATCGAGATCGAGCTCTTCGAGCCCAAGCGGGATGAGAATGCCGGCCACGGCCGCCGCGAACAGATTGACGATCATGGCGAGCCCGATCACGAGACCGAGCGGGCCGCTGCCGAACCAGAAGAACGCGATCGCCGCCATGATGCCCGCGAACAAGACGCCATTCAGCAGGCCGACCGCGCTCTCGCGCAGGATGACGCGGAAGGCATTAACCGGGCCGAGGTCCTGGGTAGCGAGCGCCCGCACAGCGACCGTCATGGTCTGCGTTCCGGCATTGCCGCCCATCGACGCCACGATCGGCATCAGCACGGCGAGCGCCACCATTTGCTCGATGGTCGCCTCGAACAAGCTGATCACGGCCGAGGCGAGAAGGGCGGTGACGAGATTGGCAAGCAGCCAGGTGAACCGGAGCCGCGTCGTTTCCCAAACGCTGTCGGAGACGGACTCTCCCGCCACGCCGCCCAGTTTCAGAATGTCCTCCGAGGCCTCCTCCTGCATGACCTCGACGACATCGTCGGCGGTGATCACCCCGACCAGCCTCTTGTCCTGATCGACCACCGGCGCCGAGGTCAGATTGTAGCGCTCGAACTGGCGCGCGACCTCCTCCTGGTCGGCTTCGGCCTGGATGGGGTGAATGTCGCGGTCGGTAATCGACTCGATCGTCACCGGCCGCTTGGAGCGAAGCAGGCGGTTCAACGCCACCGAGCCGATCAGGTGATAGGCCGGATCGACGACGAAGACTTCATAGAAGCGGTCGGGGAGGTCTTCAGCCACGCGCATGAAATCGATCGTCTGCCCCACCGACCAGAACGGCGGCACGGCGATGAGATCGGTCTGCATGATGCGGCCGGCGGAATCCTCGGGATATTCGAGGCTGCGCTCGAGCTGGGCGCGCTCGAAGGAGGGAAGCTTGGCGAGGATGTCGGACTGCTCTTCCTTGTCGAGGTCCTCGATCACATAGACCGCCTCGTCGGAGTCGAGCTGCTGCAAGGCCTCCGCCACCTGCTCGGTGGGCATGACCTCGAGCACCTGGTCGCGCACCGCCTCGTCGAGCTCAGGCAGCGCCGCGGCGTCGAAGTCCGCGCCAAGGGTGGCGATGAGGGCCCCGCGCTGCTCGGGACGGAGCAACGCGATCAGATCGGCGAGGTCTGCTTCGTGCAGCGGAAGGGTCAGCTCGCGCACTTTCGCCGCGTCGCCCTCATCGAGGGCGGAGACGACGGCGTGCAGGAAATCGGAGCGGAGTCCGCCCTCATCGTCGCGCAGTTCGACCTCGCCTGCGGCGTCCTGCATGGCCTGTTCGATCGCCAGAGTTGAAAGCGTCAAGCGGGAAGGGCCGCGGGATCCTCGGGGGCGGAAATTGGCGCTTGGAAAGTGCGGCTTCCCGCTTCCGGGCCTGCAACAACAGGCGCGGCTTGGCCGCCACTAGACGCTGGTTGCGGTAGAATTTCCAGCCAAAAAAATGGCGCGCAAGGATGCGCGCTGGCGATGCCTTGAGGATACAGAAATCAAGGAGTGGTGCGGTCGAGAGGAATCGAACCTCCACGGGCTAAGCCCACAGCGCCCTCAACGCTGCGCGTCTACCAATTCCGCCACGACCGCTTTGCTTGACCCCGAAAAGTCGACAGACGTTTCGCAAAGGCCATGCTTCAAAACGAGGATTTCCGAGGCTGTCCGTCCCCCAATATGGCTATAGGCTGCCCCCTCGGCAAGCGCAGATGGGGGCCCGCTGCCTTAGCAAACCCTTCTGGACGGTGCAAGGTTTGCCCTAGGATATCGAAAATCCCGGTGGATCGAAGCGCCCATGGCCCTGACCGCCCTCGAACGAAAGCCATATCGATCGGCCGAGCCTCAAGTCGAATGGCTGGCGAGCGCCGAGCCCGTGCCTTACGCCGAGGCGATTCTCGCCATGGATCGGCGCGTTGCCGCCATTGCCGACGGCGCGGCGCAAGGATGCGTGTGGCTGCTCGAGCACCCTGCCATCTACACCGCGGGCACCAGCGCCGATGAAGCCGAGCTGCTCGCGCCCGCGCGATTCCCGGTCCTCAGGAGCGGCCGCGGCGGCCGCTTCACCTATCACGGCCCGGGCCAGCGCGTGGCCTATGTGATGCTCGACCTTTCCAGGCGGGGCCGCGACGTCCGGGCCTTCGTCGCCTCCCTCGAAGACTGGCTGATCGCGGCCCTTGCGCGCCTCGGCATTGCGGGGGAGCGTCATCCCGGTCAGATCGGCATCTTCGTCGCGGGCGCAAAGATCGCCAGCATCGGTGTCCGCGTCCGCCGCTGGGTCAGCTTGCATGGCGTGAGCCTGAACGTCGATCCTGACCTCGAGCATTTCTCCGGCATCGTGCCGTGCGGATTGGCCGACACGAAGGTGACGAGCCTCGCCGCCCTTGGCGCTACGACCGATATGGGCGAGGTCGATCGCGCCCTGCGCGCTGCCTTCGCTGAGGTCTTTGGCTAGAGTATGATCCGGAAAAGTGGGAACCGGTTTTCCGAAAAGATCATGCTCAAACACGAGAGGCGGTCAGCGCCAATTCGTTCCGATCACCCTGAAACCTGACGGCGGCGCGCCGCCCTCGTCGATGATGGTCACGGCGGTCACCTTCGCATCGGGCGGACCGTCGGCGCAGCGCCGCAGCATCGCCTCCACCTGCGCCGGAGGCCCTGAGATCACCGCCTCGACGCTGCCGTCGCTCGCATTGCGCACCCACCCGTCGAGCCCGAGAGCGCGTGCGTTTTGATCGGTCCAGGCGCGGTAATAGACGCCCTGCACCCGGCCTTCGATCCTGACCGTGACGGTCCGCGTATCAGCTCTTTGCGCCATGCGGAGTCGACGTAAGTTCAGCTGTCATGCCCGCGAAGGCGGGCATCCAGTAACCACTGGCCTCAGTTACCTATATAGGCTGGGGGTTAC
>Ga0209521_10003075_pt1 | contig 13524 bp, 21 predicted proteins | sample Rifsed19ft4_FD_184016 | JGI IMG/M metagenome (GOLD analysis project Ga0209521, IMG submission 184016) | Soil microbial communities from Rifle, Colorado, USA - sediment 19ft 4 (version 2) | ecosystem: Environmental > Terrestrial > Deep subsurface > Rock core/Sediment | place: Rifle, Colorado... | reverse complement strand
CGTCATCAACGAACAACTTGCCGGTCATATTACATGGCTTGACGCCTGGCAGATCAGGTTGGGACTGGTTACTCTGGGGCAACTTGAAGCAAGTCGTATAACCCAAGAGCAAGCGTTCGCGATACGGGACTTGGACGGAGCTATTATCGGTGTCAATACATCGGCTCAGAATGTAGTCAGTGCCTACCAGGCTATGACGGAGGCGCAGCTTGTAGCTGCCGCGGCAGAGGCAATGCTGGCCGGGAATGTTGCTTTAGCCAATCATCTCATCGGCCTTGCGCAACAGGCTCGGAATGCCGAGGGTGCCTTTGAGGCTATGAGGAAGGCGATTGAACAGGCGGTCGCTGCCAGCAGTCGCTTGCATGAGCTGCGCGTCACGGGCAGAGGTGGATTTCAGCAAGGCGGCTCATTCGTTGTCCCCGGAACAGGTGGGGGGGATCGTCCTTTTCTCCTCGGCCTTGAGCCGGGCGAACGGGTAGATGTAACGCCGAGGAGTCAGGTTAGCAACGTTAACAATAGCCGAACCATGAATATAGGAGACGTAAATATCAACACGGACATGGACCTATCACGGTTTCGCTATATTCTGAACCGAGCTCTGGGAGCATGACGTGAGCCGCGTCTTCAAGATCATCGACTCTGGTGGAGTGATTGCCGGAACTGCCGGCATCTCTCTCATTGATCCCGCAACCATCATTGGGACACGAGGCGGTCTGAATAAGCCAACATTGAATTTGTCTCAGATTGAGGCTGGCTCGATTGTCGAGGCCGAGATTCTGGAAGATCTCTCAGTCAATCTATATGGCTCCAGTCAAGATAATGCCTCGAATCAGATACAGATCCTTGTAAAAATGTTGCGCAAGGCCGGCCAGTGGTGGAAAGCGGCGTGGCAGTCAGCACCCGTCTATCTCCAGGCACAACACACCAGCGAGACGGGCGCTCGCTATGCGCTGGTCAAAGGCGCGATGGGCCTGAGTCTACCCGATGTTTTTGATGCGCCGTTCGAAGTTGATGCACGCCTTGAGGTGCTTGGGCTATCCATAGTCCGAGAACACCCGTGGCGCTCTGGTGTTCCCGGTACGCTTCCGGTGGCACTAACACAAACTGCTACAGATGGCCCCGCTTCGCCTACGCTTGTTCATGTTGTTAACTTCCGTGATGATGTTGCCCTGACTCATCTCTACAGCTACGACGATAGTTCCACGCTATTCTCCGCGAATCAGATCTCAGCAGCAAGTATAGCCATGTGGTCGGTATCGGGCTCGACGCCCGCCGCGGCGGACATCTTATACCTTGGTTCTACGACAGCGGCCTGGCATCACTTCGTAATGCAGATTCTTACTGCCGGTGTCTTCTCGGCCGATGTCATTCCCGAATTCTGGAATGGTTCGGCGTGGGCTGCGCTAACCGCCGGGTCGCAAATTACTCTGTATCCCACAGGCGGCGAAGATGAGATCTTCAAATCGGCGGGTGAGTGGGTTTTGAACGTCGCACCACCCTCGACGTGGGTTGCCAACAGTATCAACAACGTTTCGGCCTATTGGGTTCGCTTGCGGCTGAACACCGTGAGTTCATGGACGACTACACCTGTCACTCATGGGACGAACACACCCTACACGCCAAAGACGCCGCACATTGAGCTGTCCTCCTCCATCATCAAAGGGGATGCACCGCCGCGTGTTCTGCTGCGAATGTTCTCGCCCCACGGTGGAACGACGACACCCATGATGGGCACGACTTCCCGCATTCTGATGGGCATCAAGTCACGAGGCCTGTCAAAGTTCGTTGCCAATCTGAATGTCGGCAATGCTGGAAATCCTGGCGATTGGGCAACTGCCTATGGCACGGACACGGCTGCAGCGGATGACGTCTCAGCGCCGCGTGGGAAGCGGGCCAATGTCACCTTCGCCACCGTCTCTACGCTGACTGTCCGTGTCACTTTGATCGGCACGGCGTTACTGGATGACTGGGAAGGACAATATCAAGCCTTCGCTGTAGCTCGTCAAGTTGGCGGGGCGGCTGGTGATTGTGCGATCAGGCTGCGCGTGATGATCGGATCTTCCGCCGATGGCTCGCCGGTCTTTGATACGGCGACAGTGAAGCTCAAGTCTACTGGCGTCAACGAGTGGGTAGAGCTTGGTATCGTCAAGCTCCCACTCACTGAAACGGTGTTCAGCGACGCTCTGGGTACGGATCTCGTTCTGCGATTGCTGGCTGAGAGATCAACCGGGGCCTCGACACTGGGCCTCGTTCAACTTGTTCTGATCCCAGTCGATGAATGGTCCGTCATTTTGGACGATCCGATTTCCTTCCCGACGACTGGTGCCTCTGCGCTGCGAGGGAACACGGTGCTTGATCTGGATGGGGGCATTCTGCGTAATCGGACGCTCAAACATGTCCTGACCTCCGGTGTACTATATCCCGCCGAAGCATGGTATCGCGGGGGTTCTCCTCCGCAATTGGAGCCGGGACGGCAGACCCGGTTCTATTTCCTCATGGGTCACTACCCCACCACATTCGGAACGGGGCCTCTGCTTTGTACGCTGGGGCAGCACCTGGCGGTTTCGATATATGCCCATCATTCCTATAACACACTGCGCGGTGCAGATTGATCGCCTCCATTGTCATCGGCCACAACCCCGTCGCACTATGGGAAAGATTCTCGCTAACCCTGACCCGCCATGCAGAGCGCAACGGTTTCTCCGCCTACAACAGCGAGCAACGGCGTGGCGGTTTCTGGAAGGCCAGCTTCGTGATTTCGGCTGATCGGGCAATTCTGGCCGAGATGATGAGGAATGGTCTAGGGCGCAATGTGGTGGCCTATAACGAGGAGATGGGGATCGACTTCGAGGGCTATATCAACACAATGCGTCTGATGACGGGCGTTGCTGTTGCTAAGACAACGCTAGACACGGTTTTCAACAAGGTCTGGCTGCGCTACAAGAACACTGGCGGGACTCTGGTGCGTTCAGTGGTTGCCAGTGACGCAACAAGCCAGGCACGCTTCGGTGTCAAAGAGCGGGTTCTATCGGGAGGCGAAATCGCATCGTCATCTGTCGCCGATAACTACGCCTCGCGCTATGTCTCCCTTCGGCGCAACCCACGTATTCTTCCTGAATCGGTTCGTTTGGCGGGAAGCAACAAGGAGAATCCCCAGATTGAGGTTGATGTCTTTGGTTACATCCACACATTGTTCTGGAGAGTCTACAATCAAACGGCATCGGCGGGGACACAGGGCGCTTCCTCGGAAGTCAATGACATTCTGACCGCAGTCGGTCAGTTCGTCGCCTCGCGTTCCATCTCGCCTAATTCGACTACTGTTACCAAAGAGTACGATGCCGATCGTTGGGCGGCTCAGATCATCTTCGACATCGCCGAGCTCGGCGATGCTAGTCTGCGGCGATGGGTTGCTTACATGAAGCGACAGAGGGAATTCGTCTTTTCTGAGGCGGCGCCGCCGGAGGTGCTAGTCTGATGGGAGTCATCAGAGATACCTATGTAAGCGCGGAGGGAGGACCTACTGCCAGCGGTTCGCATACCGTCAATGCCAATGCAGATCGCGTGGTCTATTTGATTGTCCGTGCGATGAACACTTTGGGAGACGCGGGGTTGGGGACGGTTTCCTACGCAGGGCAGACTCCTACGACAGTTCTCGCCATAGGAAGCGGGAACAATCGATTGGGACTCTATCGTCTTCTCGCTCCCCCCACTGGGAGCAATTCTTTCTCCGCGACAGCAACTGGTTCGGGAAGTCCTATTTGTCGAGTGACGGTCGTTGGCTATAGCGGAGCACATCAGGTCACTCCAGAGGCCGATACCGACTCGTATTCTGCTAGCGGCGGGACCTCTTCTTCGCTTTCTCTGACGAGCGAGGTAGGAGGAATGGCGCTCGATGGAATTCTGATCTCTAACTACGGGGTTGACCCGGGGCCACTCAGTGTAGGCGGGGGACAGACAGTGCTCGATACAGGCGAATGGAACCCTGGGCCTAGAGCGACAGATTCAGGAGTCTCGGAGGAAGCGGGAGCGACCTCCGTAACGATGTCCTGGTCCTTCAGTACAACAGACGAATTGCGTCATGTCGCCTGTACCATCATGCCAGCACCGCAAGTGCGCGGGCGTGCAATCGCCTATGCCATCGATGTGTGGGATTCGGACATCAATATCGTCGATATTCAGGGCCGCGTCGTGCCCTACAATGAGGTGGTATCGGATGTTTGGGGCCGGCTGGATGGATGGCTCCTACCCACGTCACAAGTGACTACTTCTTTCGTTGATGATCCCGTTCTCTTTTACGTTGAGGGCGTATCCTACGATGACGAGCGGAACGCGTTGACCTTGCAGGGAGCTCCCGACGACTTCGCCGATCAACTCATCAAACGACTGGCGAATACGGGCGGCGGTGCATGATGGCAATCATAGCTGGGACAACCTTCAATGGTTTCTTCTCCGAGCTAACTATTGTCCGCTTGACGAGCTCAACAACGAAGACAGGAGCATCAACGTCGGTATCCAACCAGGACAAGGTTTCGACCGCCAACAGCGAAAAGACAGTGACGAAGTTCGGCGCAGCCGTGGGCATCTATGCTCCCGAGTTGGCTGCCATCTTTGGAAGCGAACTATGAGTACCCAGATCGAGTTTGACATCGAGACCGACCTGCAATCGGTGGCAGAGGTTGAGCGCCTTGTGAGGTTGGCTTTTGAGCGGCGGCAATCCGATTTCGCATTTGAGCTTGGTCCGATGCAGTTCGGCGTCGGACCTCCAGAAAGGCCCAATCAGGTTGAGCTTCTTCTGACTCTAAATCTCACGGACATCACAATAAAACGTGCCGAGGAATGGATTGATGAGGCGTTAGAGTTGCAGGACGATGATCCTGTTCCAAAGGAATCGCGGCGCACAGAGGAGATTGCAGCGGAGTTGATTCGCATCGCGGGCCTGCTAAGTATTGCTACTAGCTTGGAAGTGCGACCCCTACCACCTGGGAGGATTCATGCACGAAGAAAAAAAGGCCCATGAGGGATGTTGCCATGATACTCGCCGGTAAGGGCGCGATGGTTTGGCAACTCCGCAACTGGAAGGAGGGAGATCCGGTTGCGCAGGCTGAACATGCCTCGGCTTTGGGCTTGGACTGGGTTTCCCTCAAGGCAATCGACGGGATGGAAGAGAGGTGGCGCGATGGGTCCCTCCCGGGCCGACACAATGCCGACCTCCTCCCGGTGGCGATATTGGCTCTTCGAAGCGAGGGCATCGAAGTTGCCCTGTGGGGTTGGACCTATGGCGGCTGGTACATTTGGAAAAAGGGAAAGCGGATCTTCGTTCCCTCTAAGGACATCGCCCGCAAGGAGGGATTGGCCACGGTTCGGCTCTTACAGAAGCATGGCATCGTTGGCTTTCAGGTGGACGCCGAGAAAGAATACCGTCGGGCGCCGGATCAGGGAGGCAGAGCGCAGCACTATTGCCTCGGCCTCGAGACGGATCCGCGCATTCACTCACTCTGCAGCTATCGGTTCCCTCTCACCCAGCAGCCGGAGTTCCCTGTCAGGCCGTTTGCTACCTACATGGAGCACTTCTCTCCGCAGGTCTATTGGGAGGGCGATAATCGTCTGTGGGGCGGCGCGCTACAGCTTGAGATGTCAGTGCGTGAGTATCGCAAGATCGGAGGCCAGAAGATCACACCGATCGGTCCAGCATACAAAGGTACTGGCGGATGGCGTCCGACCAAAGCACAGATCCTGGCCTTCCTGACGAGAGCTCACGAGTTGAAGCTAGAAGGCGCTGGTCTGTTCGCACTTGACTTGGCGCAGCCGCAAGAACTGGAAGCTCTCGGAGAGTTCCAGTGGTCTATTCCTGCAGCGGCGCCGATTCTAACGACACCGGCCTGTCTACATTGTGCAAACCCAGAGCTGCATGCATGACATTCCCATCTATGAATCCTTCAGAGCCTCCGAGCATATCAGATGATAGTATGATTCTGGATACGCTCGCGGAGATCCTGCAGAATGGAGGCAAGATCCCAACGGACTCTGCGCTCGTTCAGAGATTGACATTGGCTGGTGTGCGTGAGGTTTACCGCACATCATCGAGGAATCAGAAGGAGCTCGGCCGGCAATGGAAAGCGGTCGTTCTGCTCTTTGGCGCCATCGCGACATCGGCAGCCGTCGCTACTATCAACAACGACCACATCTGGGATGCGATCCGCGCACTCCAAGCTATCATAGGAGGAGCGAAATAAGACAACTCCATCAATCCCGCTGCACTGTCTACTTGACCGAGGAGGTCAATTCAAATGATCGCTGAACCTTGGAATACCCTGCTCTACTTGATCATCGTGCCGGGCCTCATTCAGCTCTTCCGTTACATCGCGGCCAAGAGCAGCAAGCCGATCCCCATCGGTGTCGTTCAGGGGATTGCGGCTGTGCTTGCGGTCTCCTTTGTGTTTCTCAACGGAGGCTTTGCGGGGCTAGGAATTCCAGTCTATGCCGGCGATCCTGTCGGGTTCGTCGGTGCCTGGCTCACTCTTCTTGTGGCGGCGTGGGGTCCGGTGGAGTTGCTCTACCGGGTCGTGTGGAAGGCTCTATACGAGAAGGTCGGCCTGGCCTAATACGACTTCGCTGACCACGGGGCCATCCGGTCTGTTCTTGCCGGGTGGCCCTTTTTAGTCCTCCCCCGGCGGCTCCGAGGCGGCCAAGGCCTTGCGAGCCAACGCCTGTGCCCAAGACATGAATCCGAAGCGGAAGGCGTCTTTGTCCCCGGAGGCTAACGCGCTGTCAAGGAGAGCGGAGTGGAGGTCGCCTCGCTTCCACGTTCCAGAGGCGATGTCCCGTAGCGCCTCCGCCCGCGTCTCCAACGCCCGCACCCGCTCCTGCGAGGCGGCGAGGGCGTCATGAATGCGCCACGCCTGGCTCGGGCGCAGAAGGATGTAACCGTCGTCTTCTGGGGCATAGCCATCAATCTCGGCCCGCAACTCGGCCAGCGCTCTTTCCGGCGTCGTCATCACGTCCCCTCCCCTCGACTGCTCATTCTGCCGGAGTTGGCGATGTGTCCGCCACTATCTTCACTCGGTCCCATGTTTGGAGGGACCATAGAACGAACTGGGCGAAGTCGCTGCGCCATTCCAGATGGTCGTGCGCGTCGCCCATGTACTCGATTTCGTACTGGCGGAACTGCCTCACGAACCACATCAGCGATTGAAGGTACCTGTCTCCCCAAAAGGCATATCCACTACTCATTCTGCACTCCTCCCCCGGCGGCTCCGAGGCGGGCACTTCCAACAGCCTCGCCAGCGACTTGCCCTTGGCGAAGACGTTCTGGTTCTCGGGCGTCCAGGCGCAGTTGGGGTGACAGAGCTTCTTGTGCCATTTGGTGTCCCACTCGACCTGCGCCCTGTCCAACTCGACCTGCGCCTTGGGCGGGACATCAACAGCCGCGCCCAAATAGTGCAGGCGGAGGTCAAGTTCGTCCTCTGGTTTGTCTTGTAGGACCTCCTCAATCCGGGCATGGAACTTTTCTGGTGACAGGAGGCACATCCCCTGGTTGTGCCACGCATGGGGAATGAGTAGATACTCGATCACGTCCCCTCCTCCCCCGGCGGCTCAGAGGTGGGGCGGTTCATGGCACGTCGGCAATCATCACAAGGGCAGAAGTCGATGTAGCCAAAGGGATCGATGGGTTCGCCCTCAACCGTTTCTGGAAACCCGGCGTCAATCAAGGTCTCTCGGGTCACTGGTTTCCCGTCGAGGCGCGCAAGGCGAATAGCGCGCATCTCAGTGAACTCGTTGAAGTCAATGCGGGCTCCTATCTGCCGGGCCTTACCCCTGCTGTCGGCGTGTACGATAGCGACCCACCCTTTGTCCTGCGGGCCGACTTGCCACGTCTTCATCACGTCCCCTCCTCCCCCGGCCTTGTGCAGTCTCAGGTCGCTTGCCATCTGCGGAGACCTATTCAACACCCAACCGAGGTCCCGCTCCAGCTCCCGCACCCGCTCCTGCGAGGCGGTCAACGAGGCCTCCGCCATACAGGCCTTGCAGTCTCCGTCCGGGTTGTCCTCGTCCACCGAGTAGACGCCATGCCCCAAACACAAGCCATCTCCCTTGAGGATGAGGTCGCGCTTCCAAGCGTCGGCGTGGGCGTCTAGTAATACCTGTAGGGCATAGGGGCGCAATCGCTCCTCATGAGTTTTCGTCACGGTCTTGGGAGCAAGTCGCAGCGTCTCGTGCGTGCACTCGGTCATTTGTGCCTCATCGGACAAACCGCCCCCGCGCATCCCTGCGCATTACGATCATCTGGACAGTAAGGACGAGCCCTCGCCCTTCCACCTGTCGGTTGCGATCGCCGCGGCCTGGACTGGCGTTGTCTTGTCGTTCTGGTCCCGGGTGCCCCGGTAGAGTTTGAACCAGCGAAGCCCCCGCTCCGTCTTGAAATCCTCGCCGGGCTTGAATGGGGAGAGCTTCAAGAGCGAGACGACATGGTTCGGATGGCTGTCTGGAGGAATGATGCGCTTCTCGACCATCCATGCCATGTCTTCCTCGTCAACGGCATCCGCCCATTCCGTCGGGGGAATTGTGATCGCAGGCTCAGAGGCCGCCGGCGCAGAGGCCTCCACGAAATCGGCATCGATGAAGTTCCCGTTTGGTTCCGTGGCAACGGCGAAGGGGAGATCAAACCGGCGCTTGAGAGCATCAGCCTCAGCCCGCTTCATGGCAACTTGAGTCGGGTCCATCTTCGTCCGCTCTTCAGCGCGCAGGTATCCGATTCCCTCGATGTACGGACGCTGACCGATCACTTGGGGGATCATCTCGACTGGAACGCCGTTGGCAGAGAGGTCCTTCCATGCCTCCGAGTAGGCCCGGATCGTCTCGGAGTCTCGGATGATGCATCGGAAGGCCAGCGCGCCCTCAGGGATCATCAAGGCCACGCGCAGATCAGGATTCGTGATCTGTTCGAACTCGGTCCAGAAGTTGCCTCGGATTTGACCACGGGCCGCCTTGCGAAGTCCCTTGATGCCAGCCATCAGGCCAGAACCGGGGATGAACCAGATCTCGCCGTTGAATGGATCGAGACCATGTGCAACTGCACCTTGCGCCAGCGCGAGGGCCTCATTCTCCTGTAGCTTCCTTCCACCCGGAGCCATCAGTTGCACGCGTCGGGCAATCTCTCGAAGTTCCTCACGGTCGCCCCAGGCCGAGATACGCGTCTCTTTTGGTCGTTCGACCAGCGATCGCCGAATGGATTCGTCAGCAGTCTCAGTCATGTTTTGCTCCTTAATAGCCCTACGGATTGGCGGTCGATTTCTTTCTGTTTCTCGGGGCCCGGATCGCCGCAGTAGATGCAGGCTCCGACGCCTTCAAGATGAATCTTCATTGGCTGGCCATCGTATCCAGGGACGCGGAGGCATGTGTGTGTCCAACTGCCTTTGACGATGCGGATGGGCTCGGTCACTTCGCTCTCCCGTCCCACCCGCACATCGGGCAGATGATCTCGGCGCCGCAATTCGGGCAGGTCATCGGCGCCGGCCCTACGAGGTTGGCCAGGGCTTCCTTGCTGGGCTTCAACTTCTCCCAGCCACGGTAGCCTGCCCCTGCCTCGTCTGCCACTTTGCAGGCCAGTGCCATTGCATCGTTCATCGGCATTCTCTGGGATAGGACCTCGACCGCCCTGGCGATTTCCTTGGAGATTGCTGCATCCGACTCGGCCTGGGCTTGATAGGCCATCTCCCGAGCCCAAGGCTTTCGATTGAAGGATCGGCGGTTTAGGGTCGTCATCTTGCCACCAGCATAGCCGAGGCGTGTGCTGCCAAACATGAGAGTTCCATGAGAAAGGGCGGGAAAGGACAAAAATAGGTTTATTCTGGGTCCTGTGGATCAAAAGACCCTTCCGGGCAATCCTGGTGTTTATGCTCTCTGGCAAGACGGAGAATGCCTCTATGTGGGCGCTTCGACCAATATCAGGCGAAGATGGGGCGGCTTGGTAAGGTCCAGGATGGAGATCCCCAAGGGTGGCGTTGAAGTTCAGGTCTGGTTATGCCCCGTGGGTTCTCTTCGAGATCTTGAACAAGAAAAAATTGCTGATCTCAGGCCCAGATTGAATAGTACCAAGTATCGTAGGCCATATCCTTCCCAGAAGGGATATATCCGTAGGACGAAAGCGAAAGCAGAGAGTCTAAGACGTAGGGCTCGGAAGTTGCGAGAATCCGGAAAGACGGCTCCAGAAATCGCAAGAAGGATGGGAATTACGACTGGTATGGTCTACTACTATCTTCGCGACTGAAGAACGGCTGTTCGCCACTCGTGGTCTGTTGCCCGGTTCCCTTGCGCCTGTCGGCCAGCCCCCACGGGGCGCAGAGGCCTCCACCCGGGCAGCAGATCGGGTGTGGCGAATGCCAGCCCCCTCCAGCAAGCCCGCCGCCGGTTTTCTCTTGTGCGGGGTAGACCGGCGGCGGGCAAAGGGGTTTTCGTGCTTGAACGATCCTTAGAACAGACAATCCTGATCCATCTTAGGGCCAATCCTGGCCAGAGGTTCACGCGCTCCGAACTAGTCTGGCGCATGAAGACTTGCGGCTTTGTGGATGTGACTGATCGCCAGGTGCGCAAAGCGATCGAGGATCTGAGGGCCAATCACTCTGATGGGCCGTGGATCTGTTCCTCGTCCGAGGAGCCTGGCTACTTCTGGGCGACCACGGAAGGCGACATCGAGGCGGCACAGGCAGAAGACTTGTCTCGCATGCAGGCCACTGGCGCGAAAGTCGAGAACCGGCGCCGGCTGCTGCAGCGGCTAGAGCTCGAGAGGGTTGAGCAAGGGAGGCTTCTCTGAGACGCATCCTGCACTGCTTCTTGTGGGCCGTTCTTTTGGCGTTGATTGCGCTACTCATGTCGCTGGCTAGTGTATCTGCTGGTCCCGGTTGTCCAGAAGGTGCGCCCGAGTCGTTCTCGGAAGCATGTGCTCAAGATGACACGCTGGTTGATGGCTACTGGCAATGGGGCTATTGGGTACCCGGCCTGATTAGGGTGCGCAGTCAGTTCCTTGAACTGCCACTAGTGATGCAGGGCCGCGCGGTTTGGTATGCGCCTGGTCCAATGGAGGCGACAGCCGAACTTCACGGCCTTTCGCTTCTTGCCTACGTCGATGGTGCCGCTTCCATGTCTTGCGCGGACATTGGCCTTCCGGTGTGGATTGATCGAGGGTATGGATACGAGGGTCCATTTCTGGTTGTAGACTGTCCACAGCTTGATGATGTCTACTCGATTATTGTTCATCGAGAAGAAGTTATTGAGGTTGGATGGCAGACGGCGCAAGAATGGGGCATCCAATCCGGCGGATGGCAAGTGACCATTAGCAGGATTCCGCCAGCTATGGCAACTCGTCTAAATCCGGTGCGCCTTGATGATTGGTTTTTGGAGAGGGTAGAGTTCTATCCTCAAGTTGAGACTCTGACTTTGGATCCTCGCCCGATCTATAGATCTCCTTCTACCTGGAGGCTTTATGGCAAATGGACGACTTTCGAAGCTCCAACATGGAGCGCATGGGAACATGGCCGGTGAACTATCAAGTCCTCTCCGATGCCGTTGGCATTCTTGAGACGCGGATCGTCACACGCCATTGGGTGACAGGATGCGATGGCATCGCGATGGAGACTCACGAGGAGGCCAGGCCACTGCACTGTTTGGTCTGGATCCCGAACGAAGTGCGAGACCGGCCGGCCGAGTTGAGGCTGATCCTGGCGCTCACCCTGGCCCGAAGGCTAGATGTTGGCCTTTCGAGCGCGCCTGGCCTAGCGGTGGCGTCTTGACGGATGGCGTACAATGAGAGCATGCAACCGGGATGTAGAAACAAACGAATGGATCGCCCGCCCTCCGGCGGGCGTTGCGCGGAGCTTCCTCCCGGTTGCTAACGCGCGGCGCCTGTCGCAGGGCGGGCGATTTGTCATAGCCCCTACATAAGGCCCCGGCCTTCTACCGGGTGGGGCAGAACCCAGATGTGGGCGGATAGCCCGACTGTCCCTTGAACGGAAGTGGACGGCACCGATCCGCGAGCGTCAATTGAAGGACCTGGGGCGCGCCCGAAAGGGCCATGCGGACGGAGTGGCTGGCGGCCAGGAGCGGCGGAAGTGATCGCCGGGGCCAAGAGTAACGAACGGCCAGCCCGTGCGACAACACGTAGGACACTTAGAACTAGCACCCATAGGCAAGCGCGACTCCGAAAGGCTAGATATGCCGGAATGGAGGATGCCAAGTGACTGAGACCAGCTTCGCCGACTACTTCCGCCGCGAGTCTCCTCCGCTGGCCGAGGCGCCCGACTTGGCGGACTGGCCGGCAGATGTCGTGCCAGCGATACGGGCGGTGAGCCAGGTGTTCAACTTGCGGCCACCGACGAAGAAGACGGGCGGGTTCAAACTCTGGATCAAGGCCGGCCGGGAGCTCTCGGACGCGTGTCAGCCGCATGCTCCCGCTGAGGTTCTGATTGAACTCCAGCGGGAATTGAGCGAGAGGCTGCATCGTGGTCGTGGATACGATGTCTGTGGGCCTGGTAGTTTGGTGAACGAGGCCCGTAGGATGGCGGGCAAGATGTCGGCGCGGAGATTGTTTGTGAAGGTGCTGGAGGAGGATCCCATCACGGTTGAGGATCGCATGGTGGAATGCCAGCGGTGCGGCAAGGCGGTGTGGCCCGAGCGCGTGACTGACGACTGCAGGGGGCATTGATGAAGTTCGGCAACGTCCCTCGCCGGTGCCGTCAGGGAACTATGCACCAGAGTACGCTGGAGGCTCATCGCTGCGACGAGCTGCACATCCTTGAGAAAGCAGGCATGATCTCTGATCTGCAGGCGCATCCTCAGCCGTCTATTCGGCTGGATGTGAACAATGAGCATGTCTGCACAATCACCCCTGACTTCTTCTACCTGGACGAGAACGGCGCCGAAGTCTACGAGGACACGAAAGGACATCGGACAGAGATATGGCTGCTCAAAAGAAAGCTCTTGTGGTCCCTGAAGCGGATCGAGATTCGGGAGGTGAGGGCATAACTGAGTACACCCACGAGACGCTGCGGGGCATACTTCCGAAATGGTTGCAAGTGGGCCGTATGACGTTGGCAGACGTGGCATCCCTAATCGAAGCCCACGCCAACGCCTGGCAGGCCTCAGACAATGCGCTGCCTGGTGGGTCGCCCGCTGGTGCTTCGGAGTTGGTCAAGCGAATGAGGGAACACCACGCTACTGAGTTGGAAGCGGCGAATGACACGGGACGAGGCCGGGGGAGGAGGGATAGCTAAATGTTAGCACGTTGTGCTTCTTGTGATACTCATTGGACAGGCTACGCTGCTTCTGAGTGTGAGAGGTGCCCTTCGTGCGGGGAGACAAAGGCGTATTGCACACACCTTGACTTCCCACAAGTGCAGCCATGTATTCCCAGGCACGAAGTTCTTGTAGACTTGACCACTGGCAAGGCCGTCGGATCCGACCCATGTGATCAGATATGGCCGCCTCGGAGCCGCCGGGGGAGGAGGGGACGTGACTGACATACGAGACGCA
>Ga0209521_10003072_pt1 | contig 13541 bp, 15 predicted proteins | sample Rifsed19ft4_FD_184016 | JGI IMG/M metagenome (GOLD analysis project Ga0209521, IMG submission 184016) | Soil microbial communities from Rifle, Colorado, USA - sediment 19ft 4 (version 2) | ecosystem: Environmental > Terrestrial > Deep subsurface > Rock core/Sediment | place: Rifle, Colorado... | reverse complement strand
CGCGAAGCGCGATCTCCTCGTCGGCGAGCCGCTCGATCTCTCGGCGGACCGTCGCGGTCGCATCGAGGTACTCCGCGCCGGGGTGCGCGCCTCCGCCGTCCTCGGAAACGAGGTCGCGTACGACCTCGGCATGGCGCAGCATCACCTGGCGAGCGTCGCGGATCCGCGCCAGGCGCTGTCGCAGCTCCGGCAACAGCGCGTTCGCCTCCTCGACCGTGTAGATCCGATCCATCGTCACAGACCAAGCACGTCCGGCAGCTCGTCCATCGATCCGATCCGGGCACCCGGCGCCTCCGGGAAACGACCTCGTCGGTCGATCAGCACCGGGAACATGCCGACCGCCAGCGCGGGATCGACGTCGAACTCCGGGTTGTCTCCGACGTAGACGGAGTCAGCCGGCACGACGCCCGCCCTCGACATGGCCAGTTCGAAGATCCTGGGGTCTGGCTTCTCCATGCCCTCTACGCCGGAGACCACCCGGACGGCGAAGTAGTCCGTCACCCCGAGCTCGTCGAGCAGCCGCTCGAGCCATGCCTCGAAGTTCGAGACGACGCCCAGGATCAGACCGGCCCTACGGAGGCGATCGAGCACCGCCGGCACGTCCTCGAACAGCCGGTAGTTCGACCGGTCCGTGAACTCGCCGTACACGGTGTCGATCAATCCGTTCGCGTTCGGCACGCCGAGCTCGCTCAGGAAGATCTCGTACACCTCGTGCCAGAACCGCCGCGAACGCTCGGGCGAGGTCGTCCACAGCTCCTGGTTCTCCGCCGCCACGCGGAACCGGTCGAACACGACGTGGCCGCGCTCGCGGACCAACTCAGGGGTAACGTCATGCCCTTCCCGCCGAAGGATCTGCGCGAACAGGTCGGGGAAGGTGGGGTGCGGGTGCACGAGGGTCTCCCCCGCGTCGAAGAAGACGGCGGCGTACCCCACGTCAGCCCCCGACGCGGGCGACGAGGTCGGCCCAGGCGCGCTCGACCTGTGCCTCGAGCTCTTCGATCGAACCTTCGTTGTCGATCAGCACGTTTGCGACCGCCGCCTTGTCTTCTAGCGGCGCCTGCGCGGCGATCCGTGCACGGACCGCGTCCTCGGACATCCCGCGGTCGCGCATGAGGCGCTGGACCTGGGTGATCACGGTTGTCGAGACCACCAGAAGGACCTCGAAAGCGGTGTGCATCCCGGTCTCGACCAGGAGGGGCGCGCTGAAGACCACCACCCGGTTCGAGTCCCGGTGCTCCTCGGTCCCCTCCGCGAACATCCTCCGAACCTCCGGGTGCACGATCGCCTCCAGGTCACGCCGCGCGGCCGGGTCGGCGAACACGATGCTCGCGAGCGCCTCCCGGTCCAGATCCCCGCCCGGGGCGAGCACGTCCGCCCCGAACCTCTCAACCACGGCCTGGTACCCGGGGGTTCCCGTCTCGACGGCCTTGCGTGCCAGCAGGTCGGCGTCGAACACCACCGCACCGCGCTGCTCGAGCATGCGGGCGACTGTCGATTTGCCCGACCCGATCCCGCCCGTCAGCCCGACGAGCAGCACCGGCCTACTCCGACCGGCCTTCGCGCCGCTTCAGGTCCTCCAAGATCGCCTCGAGGCTGACGTCCTCCTCGGTGGCCTCTGCGGTTTCGGCTTCGGTGGTAGCGCTCTCGTCGGTCGCGGGCGGCGATCCGCCGGGGGAGTCACCGACGGCATCGTCCGTGCTCACCGGCGCTGCGGCCGTCGGCGAGCCCCCGTCGGCTTCGCCGACCGCTCCCGCAGCCACCGCAACCTCGCTAGCTGCGACCGCCACGGGTTCCGTGGAGGCGGCAACGCTCTCAGCAGCAGCCGCCGGCTCCACCGGAGAGGGAGCGGCCTCGGCGGGCGCCGGGGGCTCGTCGACGGCCGAGACCGCGACCACCTCCAGCGATGCCGTCGACGACTCCCCCGGCGGCGACGGGGCCGCGACCACAACGTCGGGTGCGGCCGGGGCTTCCTCTTCGATCTCCGTGGCGGGGCGCGGGAGGGCGCCGCCGACCTGGCGCATCGAGAGGCTGATGCGGCGGCGGGGGACGTCGACCTCGATGACCTTGACGCGGACCTCGTCGCCGACGGTCAGTACGGCCTCGGCGGACTCGATGTGCTGGTCGCTGATCTCGGAGATGTGGACGAGGCCTTCGATGCCGGCGGCCACGCGGACGAACGCGCCGAACGGCACGAGCTTCGTGACCTGGCCGTCGATGATCTCGCCGGCCGAGTACATGCGCTCGAACTCCTTCCAGGGATCCTCCTGCGTCGCCTTGAGCGAGAGCGACACGCGCTCACGCTCGAGGTCGACGTCGAGCACCTCGACCTCGACCTCTTGGCCGACCTGGACGACCTCGCTGGGGTGGTCGACGTGCTTCCACGACAGCTCGGAGACGTGTACGAGCCCGTCGACGCCGCCGAGGTCGACGAACGCCCCGAAGTTCACGATCGAGGAGACCGTGCCCTTGCGTCGCTCGCCCTTCTGCAGCGAATCCAGGAACTTCTTGCGCCCTTCGCTCTGCGACTCCTCGAGGAACGCGCGACGGGAGAGCACCACGTTGTTGCGGTTGCGGTCGAGCTCGATGATCTTGGCCTCGAGCTCGGTGCCGACGAAGGGGTGCAGGTCGCGCACCCGTCGCAGGTCCACGAGCGAGGCGGGCAGGAACCCCCGCAGCCCGATGTCCAGGATCAGCCCGCCCTTGACGACCTCGATCACCGGGCCCCTTATCGTGGAGCCCGACTGCATGACCTCCTCTATCCGGCCCCACGCGCGCTCGTACTGCGCCCGCTTCTTGGACAGGATCAGCCGGCCCTCCTTGTCCTCCTTCTGGAGCACGAGGGCCTCGACCTGGTCACCTATCGTTACGACCTGGTTGGGGTCGACGTCATGGCGGATCGATAGCTCCTTGGCGGGGATGACCCCCTCCGACTTGTAGCCGATGTCGAGCAGGACCTCGTCGCGGTCGATCTTGACGACCGTCCCTTCGAGGATGTCCCCGTCCTTGAAGTCCCGCAGCGAGGCCTCGATCGCCTCACGCAGCTCCTCGGGGGTGAAGTCCCGCATCTCGCTCGCCGTGTCTATCTCGACCATCTCCTTCCGCCGGGCAAGGCGCGCACCGGTCGGCAGCTGGGATTCGCCGTGGTGCGGGTGCGCCTAGCGGCCCAGGGATGGTAGGTGAGCAGCGGAAACGCCGTCAACGCGCGCGGGAGCCGGATGCGCGGCCGGGTCAGGGGACGTAGACGATGACGAGCTGCGGACCGTGCTCGGCGCGCCCCTCGTTCCAGGTCCGGAACTGGGCTTCGGCGTTCGAGAGGCCCTCCGCCGCATCGCTCACCCTCCACCCGTAGTTGGCCGCCGTTCCGGCGAGCCACGCGGCGACATCCGGGGTCACCGTCCAGGCGTAGTACTGGTTGTTGCACGCCCCACCGGAGCAGATCGTGACCGTGTCCGTGGGCGAGCCGGCCACGGACGGCTGGTTGTTCCAGGTGAGGGTCGTCTCCCCCCAGCACGTGCCCAGTCCCTGAGGGCACGGAGCGGTGACCCGGCGCACCTCGTAGTTCCGGATCGAGGGCGGATCGTTGTTGACGAACAGGCGGAGCTGAGCGTGCTTGACGATCGCGCCGGCGGGGATCGAAGGGCTGCAGCGGGTCAGGTCGAACCGGACGAACGGGCGCCGGGCCTTGCCCGGGTCGCTCTTCACCCGCATGTCGGCGTTGTTGCCGAAGTTGTTGGTGGCGCCGTCCTGAACCACGTAGGTGTCGGCGACGGAGCTGGGGCTCACGAACCCGGTCAACGTGCAGGTCTTGTAGGCGACCATCTGCTGGGTCGTGACGGGGAGCGAGGCGGCCGACCCGACGACCACGCTCGAGACGAGAACGATGGCCGCGAGGCCGAGCGGGATCCACCGGGCGGCGGGACGGCACGGGATGGTGGCCACGCTTGCCCCCTACGGCCCGAGGACGAGGACCGTCGTGAAGGCGGCCTCCGTGACCGGGACCTGGGTGGCCAGCGCCACCGTGACGGTCCCACCTGCGACCGGGACCGCGGCAGACCCGGATGAGGACGCTCCCGTGCCGTTCCGCAGCGTCACACGGATCTCCCCGCCGCCGCAGGCAGCGGCGATGCCCCCGATCGAGACGCTCGCGACGTTCGTGCCGCTCAGCACCTGCGTCACCGCCACCCCGTCGGGGTCGCACGTCGTCGACGCCGAACCGGCACCGAGGGTCCGGGAGGTAAGGATCAGGGCCGCCGCGGAGGCGATGACCACCGAGATGACGGTCGTCACCACGATCGGGATGGTTGCCCTCATCCGTATCGCCCCCTCCTTCTCACGAGATCACGACGTGGGTGCGCGCGACGGCGGTCGCCGGGATGGTGCCTCCGATCGGGATGGCGACCGACGCGCCGGTCACGGCGACCGGACCGCCGGCGCCCACACTCACGTTGGAGCCGTCCGTGAGCCGCACCTCGATCGAGGTGCCTGCGCACGCGGCGGCGTTGATCCCGCTCACCGTCACGCCGGTCACGGTGTACCCCTGGGTGGTGTCGAACCCCGTCGAGAACGTCGTCCTGACCCCGTCCGTGTCGCACGACGCGACGAGGCTCGCGCCGGCCCCGAGCCTTCGACTGCCGACCGTGAGATTGGCCGCGGAGCCCAGGACGGTCGTGAACACGACCGATCCCACGGCGACCGCGGCCAAGATACGTCTCATGGCGACTCCCCCCGAAGGGGAACGGTCTCCGGTCCCGCTACCCGATGACGACGTGCGTCTTCGTCACCGCGGACGCGAGGGGCGAGCCGCTGACCGCCAGAACCTTGCTCGTGCCCGAGACGGTGCCCGAGCCGCTGCCGAGCGCCGTCTCAGACCCGTCCGTGAGCGTCGCCGAGATCGCCATCCCGTCGCACGCGTTCGCGATCCCGCCGACCGTCACCGAGGTCACCGTGTAGCCGGTCCCGCTCGTGTAGGTCGTCGCGATGCTCGTCGTCACCCCATCGGTGTCGCACGAGGCGACGAGGTCGGTCCCGGCACCCAGGTCGCCGCTGTTGACGGTCAGGCTCGCGGCCGAGGCCAACACGACGGCGAAGACGCAGAACCCGATCGCCGCCGCGATCATGCCGCGCCGCCTCAAGGAGCCCTCGTTGCTCATCTGTACCTCCTTCGTCCCCCCAACGGGGGGCTGCTCGTATCCCCCACCACGGGGAAGGTTCCTCCGTACCTGTTCGGCACGCACGCGGGCGGGCTTGAGCTGAGTGGACCGGTGCGCTTGAGCGTGGTCGGCCGTGAGCCGAATGCACAGGCATGGGTAGGGATGGCACCGAGACCACGTGGGTGCTTCGACCCCGTCGGGGTCGAGGCTGGAGGCGACTCGGCGCGCGGCTCCGGGCACCGCTCTCCGGCCGGCGGATCCTCCGGAGCCTGCTCTACGCGTGTGGGCTCCTCGCGTTCTGGCTCTTCCTCGCCCCCGCCACGCTCGGCGGCCGGACCGGGTACGTGGTGGTCAGCGGGAACAGCATGGAGCCGACCCTGAACGGGGGGGACTTCGTCCTCACCCGGCGGGTCGATGGCTACTCGATCGGGGACGTGGTCGCGTTCCGGGTGCCGGAGGGCCAACCGGCCGCAGGGCAGATCGTCATCCACCGGATCATCGACACCAGGCCGTCCGGCTTCACCACCCAGGGCGACAACCGCGACCTTCCCGACCTCTGGACGCCCGCGGCTCGGGACGTCGTCGGTCGCGAGTGGATCCGCGTCCCCGGTGCCGGCCAGGCGATCTACGTCCTGCGCAGCCCGCTCGTCCTCGCAACCATCGCAGGTTCGATCGCGTTCCTCCTCATGCTGACGTCCTCGACACGACGAAGGGACGCCACCTGAGGAACGGCTCCCGGCAGCATCCGACGGTCGCTCAGTGCCCCGCCGGAACCGCCTCGGCCCAGTTCCGGCCCCAGCCAACGTCGGCGCGGAGCGGGACGCGCAGCGCGTACGCCGACTCCATCTCGCTTCGGACCAGCGTCGAGGCCTCCTTCACGGTGGCCTTCCGGACTTCGAACACGAGCTCATCATGCACGGTGAGGAGCATCCGGCAGCCGAGTTCCGGCTCATCGCGGAGCGCCCGGTCCACGCCGATCATCCCGAGCTTGAACACGTCGGCGGCGCTGCCTTGGATCGGAGCGTTCAGCGCCATGCGACGGCCCATGTCGCGCACGCGGGGGTTCGACGCCTGGAGCTCGGGGATGTACCGACGACGGCCGAGGATCGTCTCGGTGAACCCCTCCGCCGCAGCCTTCGCCACCTGCCGATCGAGGTAGTCCCGGATCTGCGGGAACGCCGCGAAGTACGAGTCGATGAACTCCTGGGCCTCATCGGGCGTGATCTCGAGCCGCGTCGCGAGGCCCCAGGCGTTCATCCCGTAGGCCAGGCCGTAGTTGATCGCCTTCGCGCGGCTCCGCGTCGCCGGGTCGACCTGGTCCTCCGGAAGCCCGAACACGCGGGCCGAGGTCGCCGTGTGGATGTCCGCCCCGCCCTCGAACGCCGCCGTGAGGCCCTCGTCCTCGGCCAGGTGCGCGAGGATCCGGAGCTCGATCTGCGAGTAGTCGGCGACCAGCAGGACCTGGTCGGGTGATCCCGGCACGAAAGCGCGCCGGATCTGCCGGCCGAGCTCGCCGCGGACCGGGATGTTCTGCAGGTTGGGGTTGTTGCTCGACAGCCGCCCGGTCGCAGCCCCGGTCTGGTTGAAGGTCGTGTGCACACGCCCATCTCGCGGGTCCACCTGCCGCGGCAGCGCCTCCAGGTAGGTCGAGTTCAGCTTGTCGAGCTCGCGCCACTGCAGCAGCGCGTCGACGATCGGGTTGGCGTCGCGCAGCTTCTCCAGCACGCTCGCATCGGTGGATAGCTGTCCCTTCGGCGTGCGCTTGCCCGGCGACAGCCCGAGCTTGTCGTACAGGATCTCGCGCAGCTGGGGCGGCGAGTTGAGGTTGAACTCCTCGCCGGCGTGCTCGTAGATCTCCTCGCGCAGCGCGGCCATGCGTTCGCGGACCCCGCCGGCCATCTCGTCCAGGTAGCCGACGTCGAGCGCGACGCCTATCGCCTGCATCCGCGCGAGGACCGAGGACAGCGGGAGCTCGACGTCCTCGAGCAGCTCGCGCAGGCCAGCCTTGTCCAGGCGCTCGGCGAGCGCCGGAGCAAGGAGCGCGACCGCGGCCGCCTCGGCAGCCGGAGTCCGCCACGAGCCGCCGAACAGCTGACCCTCGGCCTCCTCCCCGACCGAGCCAACGACGTCGGTACCGAGGTACTGCTCGCACAGCGGACCCAGCTCGAAGCTCGGCGCGGCCGGGTCCAGCAGGTATGCCCCCAGCATCGTGTCGAAGACCACACCACCTAGCGCCCTGGTCTCCGCGAGCGCAGCGGTCTCGGCGTCCTTGGCGTCGTGCGCCCACTTCGGGGTGTTCGCGTCCGAGAGCGCGTCGGCCACGGGCGCAAGGTCCTTCAGCTCCGCGTATGCAGCCTGCCCGCCACCGGCCGACACCGCCATCCCACGTAGCTCGCGCCCCTGCAGGTGGGGGCGGATGGCCTTGGGCGCGTCGGAGGCCATCAGCGCGGCGAGCTCGGCGGGCTCGACCTCGCGCAGGTCCAGCTGGGCGAGCTCGACGGCGGGCTTGGCGGTCCGGCCGACCTCCTCGAGGCGTTCGAACAGCGTCCGGAACTCGAGCGAGGTGAACAGGCTCCTGACGGCCTCGACGTCCCACTCCCCCATCACGCAGTCCTCGGGCTCGACGTCGAGGTCTAGGTCGAGTTTCAGCTGGGCGAGGTCCTTGTTGAGCGCCAGCTGCTCGCCGGCCGCCTCGATCGACCCCCTTAGCTTTCCCCTCAGCTCGTCGGTCCGGCGCATGAGCTCCTCGATCGAGCCGAACTCCTGGACGAGCTTGGAGGCCGTCTTCTCCCCTACGCCGGGCACGCCGGGGATGTTGTCCGAGGCATCACCCTTGAGCGCTACGTAGTCCAGGTACCGCTCAGGCGGCAGGCCGAAGCGCTCCTCGACGGCCTCAAGGTCGTAGCGCCGGATGTCCGAGATCCCCTTCACGTTGAACATCACCGTGAGCCCGGGCCGCACGAGCTGGAAGAAGTCACGGTCCGCCGTCACGATCACCACGTCGATGCCCGCCGCGTGCGCCCGCACGGCGAGCGTCGCGATCGCGTCGTCGGCCTCGTGGCCCTCGACCCCGATCACTGGGATCCGAAGGGTCTCCAGGACCTCGACGATCAGTCCCAGCTGCTGCCGGAACTCGTCGGGGGTCTCCGGGCGGCCCGCCTTGTACTCGGCGTACTTCTCGAGCCTGACCGTCGGCGCCCCGATGTCGAAGGCGACGGCGATCAGATCCGGCCGCTCCTCGGCGAGCAGCTTGATGAGCATCGAGGTGAACCCGTAGACGGCGTTCGTCACCTGGCCGGTGCTGGTCGCCAGGGTCGTAGGCAGGGCGAAGAACGCCCGGTAAGAGAGGCTGTGGCCGTCGAGCAGGAACAGCCTCTTCGGTGGGTCGGCGGCGGAGAGAGCCACTCCGGGCATCCTAGCGCCGCCCGCCCACAGCACCCCCGCGTGCCCGCCAGGCGACCCCCGCCATGGAACATCGGACGGAAGTCCTACGCTCCCCGCTTTACGGGAACCACCCGGACGGGCGACAATCCGGGCGTGCGCGATCCCCCCTGGGGCAAGCCACCTAAGCTTCGCTGGAGGGGAGCAAGGCAGATGAGCCGCAGGATGGTCCTACGCACCATCTGGGTCCTCGCGGCCGCGCTCGCGACCCTCGGCATCGGATCGACGGTCGCCGCACAGCCCGAGCACGCAACCGTCTGTCACCGAACGGGGTCCTCCGTCAATCCGTTCGTCACGATCCACCCGAGCGTGAACGGCGCCTACAGTGGCCACCTCAAGCACACCGACGACGTCATCCCGCCCTTCGAGTACCAAGGTGGCGAGTACGAGCTCAACTGGCCGAGCTCCGAGGTGGAGGTCGTAGACGGCGAGTGCGTCCTGGCTCTGCAGGAGGAGGAAGAGCCGCCTGAGGTCGAGCCCGGCCCGCCGATCGAGGACGAGCCGCCGTTCACCGGTTGAGGTCGACGCGACGAGCGATCGGCGTGGCGTTCGTCCTCACGCTGTCGCTCTACGCCTGCTCGGGCGGTGAGACGCGGCAACAGCCGGGAGCTCTACCCGAGGAGGAGCCTCAGCGACCCTGCGACACGTACACAGCCGTCGGACTCATGCGTGTGAGCTCCGTCGTGGCGCGCGAGCGACCGGGTGATGATGCCCCCGCCATCGCGCGGTTCCCGCGCATCAACGCGCAGGGCGCCGAACAGGTCTTCCCGATCCTCCAGGACCGGTACAGGGACGGGCACCTGTGGCACGAAGTGATGCTGCCGGTTCGGCCCAACGGCACGACCGGCTGGATCCCGGCCAACGCCGTCAGCCTTCGCCGCAGCGACTACCGCATCGAGGTGAACCTGGACCGGTACCGCCTCGACCTGTTCGAGCGCTGCGACCGTCTGGCCTCCTACGTGATCGGCATCGGAACCCGCGATACGCCCACGCCGCACGGGATCTTCTTCCTGAACTCCCTTCTGAAACCTCCCCAGGAAGGCACCGTCTACGGCGCGCTGGCGTTCGGGTTGTCCGCGTACTCCGACGTGATCACCGACTGGGAGGGTGGTGGGATCGTTGGGCTCCACGGTACGAACGACCCCTCTTCACTCGGTGGCGCGGTCAGCTACGGGTGCATCAGGATGAAGAACCGTGCGATCCGCGAGATCGCCCGCACCGTCCCCCTGGGCACCCTAGTGGAGATAGGCGGGACCGGCCCGTAGACTCGTTCGGACCCGAACGACATTGACCCGAATCCTACCCCGTCGATAGGATTCGCGTGGCCCCCGAGAGGGCGGCGAGAAGCTGAAGGAGGACGGCCGGATGGGTGCTACGTTCGTGATCGCGCTTCGGGAGGGCATCGAAGCCGCTCTCATCGTCTCGATCCTCCTCGCCTATCTCAGGCAGCTCCAGCGCCAGGACCTATCCCGCCTGGTTTGGTGGGGTACCGCCGCAGCGATAGCGATCTCCGCCCTGGTCGGCACGGTGATCTTCGTGATCGGAGCCGAGTTCGAGGGTACCGCGGAAGAGGTGTTCGAGGGGCTCGTCACCCTCACGGCGGTTGGCGTGCTCACGTGGATGATCTTCTGGATGCGCCGGCAGGGGGCACGGATGAAGGGCGAGCTACAAGGGAAGGTCGATACCGCCCTGGTCACAGGCGGCATCGCCCTGGGCCTCCTCGCGTTCTTCGCGGTACTGAGAGAGGGCATCGAGACGGCGCTCTTCCTGTTCGCGGCCGCCCAAGGCACGGCGGCTGGAGCCGGGGGCGTCGGGGCTCAGGTCCTCGGCGCGATCCTCGGTCTAGGGGTAGCGGTGGCACTCGGAGTTCTGCTCTACCGGGAAGGCATCCGCATGAACCTGCGGAGTTTCTTCCGCCTGACGGGTTGGATCCTCATCATCGTCGCGGCCGGGCTGTTCGCGTTCGCGGTCCACGAGCTCCAGGAGGCCGGATGGCTTCCCTTGCTCGAGCAGACCGCGTTCGACGTGTCGCCGACGCTGCCCGACGACAGCGGGATCGGTGCCGTGTTACGCGGACTCGTCGGTTACAACGCGGATCCGACGGTTCTCGAGGTGGTCGCGTGGCTCGGCTACCTCGTTGTGGTAGGCGCGCTGTACCTGCGTCCCGTTACGTCAGTCGCATCGCGTCCGATCACGGCGGACACGTCGCAGCGACGTTGAGGACACGCTCCGCGTTCTGATAGTGCGCACACGAACAACGTGCGTCCTGTCACTCTTTCTCGGTCGCGAACGCGCAAGGGTCTACCTGCAGCATCGCTCGTCCAGCGTTGCGGCACAACAGAGACGCCGCGTTGACACGCATCGGAGACCTCGCTACTGTTCGCAGCGGTCCCGAGCGGTTGCTGGGACCGGGAGGCGGGAGGCACCTCCGGGAAGGCGGAGCGGACGAGGGGACGCGAGTCCTCGAGGACGCATCACCGACGACGGGGAGCGCGCCGGCCGACCGGAGTTCCGGGTCGCTCGGGGCCACCTTTTGACGGGTCGAGGGACCGAGTAGACAACGCTCGCGTATGGGGAAGGCGTGAGCGGCTCCAAAGGTCCCTCGGCCCGTCGATCTTCGCGCGAGGCTCCTACGAGCCGACGATGAGGATCACGCCGGTCATCTCGCGATCCCTGTGGAAGCGGCAGAAGAGTTCGTAGCTTCCAGGAGCCAGTCGCCCCGCGATGTCCTCGACCGTGAACTCCTCACCCGGCAGCACGTCGGTGACGAGCCCGAGTGCCGGGATCGTGACGTTGTGCACGTTGCGTCCCTCGTTCCTCACAACGAGGGCGCGTCCGGGGGCGAGCGGTGCCGTCGGGTGCGCGTCGTGGAAGTGGTAGTCGATCGCCGTGACCACGTAAGGGATCGGTTCGGACCGGAGCAAGGCCGCCGAGAGGACGAGGACACTAACGGCGACGACGAGCAGGACGATCCGCGTGGCGGACGTTCGCACGGCGCGGAGCCTACAGGACCTTCGCGAGGAACTGGCGCAGCCGCTCGGTCTGGGGGTGGTAGTACATCTCGCGGGGTTCCCCCTGCTCCACGACGAGACCCTCGTCCATGAAGAGCATCCGGGTCCCGACCTCACGTGCGAACCCCATCTCGTGCGTGACGACCATCATCGTCATCCCCTCACCGGCCAGGCGGATCATCACCTCGAGCACCTCCCCGACCAGCTCCGGATCCAGGGCCGAGGTCACCTCGTCGAAGAGCATCATCCGGGGCTCCATGGCGAGCGCGCGGGCGATCGCCACCCGCTGCTGCTGGCCGCCCGAGAGCTCCCCTGGGTAGGAGAGGGCCTTGTTGTCCATCCCGACGCGAGCGAGCTGTTCCATCGCTCGCGCGCGGGCCTCAGAGCCGCCCAGCTTCAGGACATTCTCCAGGGCGAGGGTGACGTTACGCAGGGCGGTCATGTGCGGGAACAGGTTGAACGCCTGGAACACTATCCCGATGTGGGTGCGAACCTCGTCCAGGTTCGTGCGGATGTCGGTGATATCCCGGCCCTCGAACCACACCTTGCCGAGGGTGGGCTCTGCCAGCATGTTCACGCACCGCAGAAGCGTCGACTTGCCGGAGCCCGAGGGTCCGATGATCACCATGACGTCGCGTTGGGTCATCCTGAGGTCGACCCCCCGGAGCACGTGCAGGTCGCCGAACCACTTGTGGATCCCCTCGAGGCGGATGAGGTCATCGCCCGTGCGCGTCTCGGCCGCCATCAGTGCCCGGCTCCCGTGATGCCGACCAGCCCGCTCCTCAGGCGTTCCTCGACCCTGTTCACGAGGTAGATCGCCGGAAGCGTGATCGCGAGGTAGCCGAGCGCCGTCGCCGTGTAGAACGTCGCGTTGAACGTGTCGGACACGCCCGCCCGAGCCCACTGGAACAGCTCGTGTTCGCTCAGGAGCAGGCCCAACACGATCACGAGCGCGGTGTCCTTGATAAGGATCACGAACTCGTTCATGAGCGGAGGGATCACCCGACGGACGGCCTGTGGGACGATCGCGAACCGCATGGCCTGCCCGTAGGTCATCCCCAGGGACCGCGCCGCCTCTATCTGGCCCCGCTCGATCGACTGGATGCCGGCGCGGAACACCTCCGCCGCATACGCACCCGTGTTCAGGGCGAAGACGATCATGGCTACCGTGAAGGCGCGCAGTCGGACCTCGAACCCGAAGAGCAGGAGGAAGTAGAAGGCGGCGAGTTGCCAGATGAGCGGCGTCCCCCGGAAGAAGTTGATGTAGACGCGGGCGGGCGCCCGGGCGGCGCGACGCTTGGAGAGCACCAGCATCGCGAGGATCAGGCCGATCACGATGCCACCGACCTCACCGACGAGCGCGAGGACGATCGTGTTCTTCATCGCGTTCAGGAACGGCCCCATGAAGTAGGGCTCGAGCACGGTGAAGTTCAGGAAGTGCTTGGCGAACAGGTCGGGCCGTCCCGCACGGAACACCAACAGCACGACCGCGATCTGGACGGCCATGATCCCAAGCAACGCGCCGGTTACCGCCTGCTCGCGCCTGCGGACCGTGTCCATCCTGCGGTACGTGCCGAAGCCGAGCGCGGTGCCGGCGATGCCCAGGGCCATCCCCCCGTACAGGAACCCCGTCATCGCGTCGGACCGCAGCGCCTCGACGATGTTGCAGACGCCGAGGGCGCCCGTGATGTCCTCGGGGAGGCCGACCTCGATGCAGAAGTCCGTCAGGCTCCGGTCGGAGAGCGCGAAGTTCAGCTGGACGACCAGCAGACCGCCGAGCACCAGCGCGAGGGCCACGATACCCAGCCAGAGCGCTGTGGCTGAGACCGGAGAGCTCGTGCCACGCGTGTCAGGCGGGGGCTCGCGATGAAGACCGGTGGCGGCTTTGATCTGGGGAGCGGCCACCGAACCCTTCCTCCTACGCGGCCGGCGAGGGGCC
>Ga0209521_10003069_pt1 | contig 13565 bp, 8 predicted proteins | sample Rifsed19ft4_FD_184016 | JGI IMG/M metagenome (GOLD analysis project Ga0209521, IMG submission 184016) | Soil microbial communities from Rifle, Colorado, USA - sediment 19ft 4 (version 2) | ecosystem: Environmental > Terrestrial > Deep subsurface > Rock core/Sediment | place: Rifle, Colorado... | reverse complement strand
GAGGCTTCTCCAGAGCGTGGGCGAGCGAGATCGCCTCGACGCCTGCCTCCTTCAGTCCGGCCATATCCGAGAGATCGGCCCTCAGATCGCCCTCGACGACAACAAGGCGATAGGCGGGAAGTTTCGCCACCTCACTGCCCAGTGCGTGAGCAAGCTCGGCCTCGCCCACGGCCACGCCTTCCGCCTTCAACAGCGGGTTGACGTCGGTAAGCCGCGCGCGGAGATCGGTATATTTCCAGGCCTCGATGCGGCGATGGGGCAGCCCGAGGCGACCATAAGCCTCGATGGCCTTGGTCCTCAGGTCCGACACCCATTTGTTGCGGGCACCAGGGAGCGCCTTCTCGGCGCTGGTGAACAGATCGAGAAGCTCCTGCTCGGCCTTGGTCCTGAACTGCTGGACTGGCAAGTCCATCGCGCGTCTTCCCCTTAGGCGGCCGCGCCGCTCGCGGCCTCGCCGAACTCCGCGTAACCCGACTCTTCAAGCTCGAGGGCAAGCTCAGGACCGCCGGAGCGCGCCACCCTGCCGTCGGACAGCACATGCACCCGGTCCGGCACGATGTAGTTCAGGAGCCGCTGATAATGGGTGATGACGAGCATGGCGCGCTTTGGCGACCGCAGCGCATTCACGCCTTCGGCGACGATGCGCACGGCGTCGATGTCGAGGCCCGAATCGGTCTCGTCGAGCACACAGAGGGAGGGCTCGAGCAAAGCCATTTGCAGGATTTCATTGCGCTTCTTCTCGCCGCCGGAGAAACCGACATTGAGCGGGCGTTTCAGCATCTCGATGTCGATCTTGAGCAGCTTTGCCTTCGCGCGCACGACCCTCAAGAAATCGGGGGTGGAGAGCTCCTCCTCCCCGCGGGCCTTGCGCACAGCATTCACCGCCGTGCGCAGGAAGGTCATGGTGGCAACGCCTGGGATCTCCAGGGGGTATTGGAAGGCAAGGAACACGCCCGAGGCGGCGCGCTCGCTCGGGCTCATGGCGAGCAGGTCCTCGCCCTTCCAGGTGACTGAGCCCGCCGTGACCTCGTAGTCCTCCTTGCCGGCCAGCACATAGGCGAGCGTGGACTTGCCGGAGCCGTTGGGCCCCATGACGGCATGCACCTCGCCCTGCGGCAGGGTGAGGTCGAGGCCCTTCAGGATCTCGCGGCCATCGACATTGACGTGCAAATTCTTGATCTCAAGCATTACGACTTCTTCCTAACCCCTTGGCACGGAGTCTCATTCTCGTTCTTTGTCATCGCCCGGCTTGACCGGGCGATCCAGTAACCCCTCTCCTGTGATTACTGGATGCCCGCCTTCGCGGGCATGACGGCTGATGCTTTACCCGACGCTGCCCTCCAGGCTGATGCCGATCAGCTTCTGCGTCTCGGCCATGAACTCCATGGGGAGCTGCTGGAGCACGTCGCGCACGAAGCCGTTGACGATCAGCGCCACCGCCTCCTCGGCCGAAAGCCCGCGGCTCAGGCAGTAGAACAGCTGGTCGTCGGAGATCTTCGAGGTGGTCGCCTCGTGCTCGAAGGTCGCGCTCGCGTTCTTCGCCTCGATATAGGGTACGGTATGCGCGCCGCATTTGTCGCCGATGAGAAGCGAGTCGCAATTGGTGAAGTTCCGCGCATTGGCCGCGCGGCGATGGGCCGAGACCAGCCCGCGATAGGTGTTGTTGGAGTGCCCGGCGGCGATGCCCTTGGAGATGATGCGGCTCGACGTGTCCTTGCCGAGATGGATCATCTTGGTCCCGGAATCGACCTGCTGATAGCCGTTGGAGATGGCGATCGAGTAGAACTCGCCTCTGGAGCCGTCCCCGCGCAGGATGCAGGAGGGGTACTTCCAGGTGATGGCCGAGCCGGTCTCGACCTGCGTCCAGGAGATCTTGGAGTGGGCGCCGCGGCAATCGCCCCGCTTGGTGACGAAATTGTAGATGCCGCCCTTTCCTTCCTTGTCGCCGGGGTACCAGTTCTGCACCGTGGAATATTTGATCTCGGCATCGTCGAGCGCGACGAGTTCGACCACGGCGGCGTGGAGCTGGTTCTGATCGCGCATGGGCGCGGTGCAGCCTTCGAGATAGCTCACGTAGGAGCCTTTGTCGGCGATGATCAGCGTCCGCTCGAACTGGCCGGTCTGTTCCGCATTGATGCGGAAATAGGTGGACAGCTCCATGGGGCAGCGCACCCCCGGCGGCACATAGACGAATGAGCCGTCGGAGAACACCGCCGAATTGAGCGTGGCGTAGAAATTGTCGGTGATGGGCACCACGGAGCCCAGATATTTGCGCACCAACTCGGGATGGGTCTTCACCGCCTCGGAGACGGAAGAGAAGATCACGCCGGCCTTGGCCAGCTCCTCCTTGAAGGTCGTGACCACCGACACCGAATCGAACACGGCATCGACCGCGACGCGGCCTTCGACCCGTGCGCCCTCGACGCCGGCGAGCACCTTCTGCTCGGAAAGCGGGATGCCGAGGCGCTCGTAAGTCCGAAGCAGCTCGGGGTCGACGTCGGCGAGGCTCTTGGGCCCTTCGGTGCTCTTGGGCGCCGAGTAGTAATAGAGGTCTTGGAAGTCGATCTTGGGGTGAACGACATTCGCCCAGGTGGGCTCCTGCATGGTGAGCCAGCGGCGATACGCCTCGAGGCGCCACTCGAGCAGCCATTCAGGCTCGCCCTTCTTCGCCGAGATGAAGCGGACGGTCTCCTCGTTCAGGCCCTTGGGAGCCCGCACCGACTCGATATCGGTGGTGAAGCCGTATTTGTACTTGTCGACGTCGATCTCTTTGACGCGAGCGACGGTCTCTTGCACTGCCGGCATGGCTCTACTCCAAATCCTTATCCTTTTTTGAGCATGATCTTATCGGAAAACCGGTTCCCACTTTTCCGGATCATGCTCTAGCGGCCTTACGCCGCCACCCTGGGCCTCAGCCGTTTGATCAACTCGGCAAAGGCCTTAAGGAAGTTATCGATATCGGCACGCTTGGTCGCAAAACCAAGGCTTACGCGGATCGCCCCTTGGGCAATCTCCTCGGGCACGCCCATGGCGCTCAACACATGCGAGGCCTCGACCTTGCCCGAGGAGCAGGCGCTCCCTGAGCTCACGGCGACGCCGGCAAGATCGAGCCCGATCACCAAGGTCTCGGCCTTGGCGCCCGGCACCGCAATGCACGTCGTGTTGGGCAGCCGCTTGACGCGCGCCGCAAGCACGATGGCATCCGGCGCGATGGTCAACGCGCCCTTCTCCAGCTCGTCTCTCAGCGTCGCAATCGCCCCCATCTTCGCGAGGTCGCTGGCGGCAAGCTCGGCCGCAACGCCAAACCCGACAATGCCGGCGACATTCTCCGTGCCGGCGCGCTTGCGCCGCTCCTGGGCGCCGCCCTTGATGAGGGGCTCGACGGACGCCCCATTGCCGAGAACCAGGGCGCCCACGCCCTTCGGACCGCCGAGCTTGTGAGCGGAGAGGCTCAGCATGTCGGCGCCGAGCGCGGCCATGTCGAGCTTAATCCTCCCCGCCGCCTGAACGGCGTCGGTATGGAAGAGCCCGCTAGCGCTGTGGACGATCTTTGAAGTTTCCGCGACCGGCTGAATCGCGCCGGTTTCATTGTTGGCGGCCATCAGGGAAACGAACGGCCTCCACCCCCCTAGATGGTGCTTTGCAAGCTCTCTCGCAAGGATTTCGAGGTCGACGACGCCATCTGGCGTGACGGGAATCCTCGTCGTGGTTTCCGGATAGAACCGCCCGCCGGAGAGCACCGAAGGGTGCTCCACCGCCGACATGTAGCAATGCCAGGCTTCGCCCGCTTGCGCGGCGAGCGCGAGAGCGTTTGCCTCGGTGCCCCCGCTCGTGAAGATCACGTCCTCGGGCCGCGCGCCGACAAGGCCCGCCACCTTCGCCCGCGCCGCCTCGATGGCCCCGCGCGCCGCCCTCCCCTCGGCATGAACCGAGGAGGGATTGCCATAGAGAGCGAGCGCCGCGGCAAAGACCTCGCGCACTTCGGGGCGAAGCGGTGCGGTGGCGTTATAGTCGAGATAGGAGCGCTGGTTCATGCTCTGACGAAGCTCGCGGCCAATGGCCGCCGGTTAACGCTTGCACGAGCCCCCGTCGCGCGTGCTATGAAGCGCGGCCTGAAGTTCGCGCCGCCCCAAGTGCCCAGCTGTCCCGGAGCGGCTTGTTTGGAACAATTCTAATCTTAAATTGTATAGGTTTCCGGGGCGGCAGAGTCAAGTTTTGCGGCGGCGGTTCGCGCTTCCCATTTATCTTGCGTGAAGCCACCCAAGCTCTCACATCCCCCGCGGCGTAACGTGTATCGAGGCCAGTAATTCATGCCTGAAGTGAATATCAGCGGTCCCGCCGGAAGGATCGAGGCCCGCTACCATCATGAGCGCGGGCCGAACGCCCCCGTGGCGCTCATCCTCCATCCCCACCCGCAATTCGGCGGAACGATGAATAATCAGGTGGTGTATCACCTGTATTACGCGTTCCAGAAACGGGGCTTCTCGGTCTTGCGCTTCAACTTCCGGGGCGTGGGGCGGAGCGAGGGCCTGTTCGACAACGGGCCCGGAGAGCTCGCCGACGCCGCCACCGCGCTCGACTGGCTGCAGGCCTATAACACCGACGCCTCGACCTGCTGGATCGCCGGCGTCTCGTTCGGCGCTTGGATCGCCATGCAGCTCCTGATGCGGCGCCCCGAGCTCGAAGGCTTCATCTCGGTGGCGCCGCCCGCCAATCTCTACGACTTCACCTTCCTTGCCCCGTGCCCCTCTTCGGGCCTGATGGTCAACGGGGCGAAAGATCGAGTCGTGCCAACGGAATCCGTGCGCGGGCTCGTCGACCGTCTCAAGACGCAGAAGGGCATCGTGATCGACCACCAGACCGTGCCGGACGCCAACCACTTCTTCGAGGGCCGCATGGACGGGCTCATGGAGGTGGTCGATGCTTATCTCGACAAGCGCCTCGGCAAGGGGAAGAAACGCAAAGAGTCCGCCGCCTAGGGAAGGCAACAACCTCCCACGCCTATGAGCACCGTCAAATCGGACTTCCTGCACGAGCTTGAAGCCCGCGGCTACGTCCATCAGGCGACGGACGAGGCGGGATTGAACAAGCTCGCGCGGAGCGAGCTTCTGACCGGCTATATCGGCTTCGACTGCACGGCGCCCTCCCTGCATGTGGGCAACCTGCTCAGCATCATGATGCTGCGCAAGTTGCAGCAAACCGGGCACCGTCCGATCGTCTTGATCGGCGGCGGCACCACCAAGGTCGGCGATCCCTCCGGCAAGGACGAGGCGCGCAAGCTCTTGAGCGATGCCGAGATCGCCGCGAACGTCGCCGGCATCGAGCAGGTGTTCACGAAATTCCTGAGCTTCGGCCAAGGCCAGAGCGACGCTCTGATGGTCAACAACGCCGACTGGCTCGACACGCTGAACTACATCGACTTCTTGCGCGATTACGGGTGCCATTTCAGCGTCAACCGCATGTTGACCCAGGAGTCAGTGAAACTCAGGCTCGAGCGCGAGCACCCGCTAAGCTTTATCGAGTTCAACTACATGGTGCTGCAAGCCTACGACTTCGTCGAGCTCTACCGGCGCTATGGCTGCCGTCTGCAAATGGGCGGATCGGATCAATGGGGCAACATCTGTGGAGGTATTGACCTTGGGCGCCGCACCGACGGGGTCGAGCTGTTCGGTGTCACCTCCCCTCTCCTGACCATCTCGTCGGGCGCCAAGATGGGAAAGACCGCCCAAGGGGCCGTGTGGCTCAACCCCGACATGCTCTCTCCATACGACTATTGGCAATATTGGCGGAACAGCGAGGACGGCGACGTCGAGCGCTTCCTCAAGCTGTTCACCGAGCTCCCGCTCAAGGAGATCGGCAAGCTAGCCAAGCTCAAGGGCGCGGAGCTCAACGAGGCGAAGAAGATCCTCGCCACCGAGGCGACGGCGCTCGTCCACGGTCGCGATGCCGCGGATCGCGCGGGCGAGACGGCGCGGGCGACCTTCGAACAAGGCCGCATCGACGCGAGCCTTCCCACCGTCGAGGTGTCGCGCGCCGAGCTCGAAAAGGGCCTCGGCATCTTGAATGCGAGTCTACTTGCGGGCTTCGTCCAATCGACTGGCGAGGCCAGGCGCCAGATCAAGGGCGGCGGCCTCAAGGTAAACGACAAGCCCGTTTCCGACGAGAGACGGCTCCTCACCCCTGCCGATCTCACCGAAGACGGCGTGATCAAGCTCTCGCTCGGCAAGAAGCGGCACGCTTTGATCCGGCCGGTGTAAGCCCCTCGTCTATTGCGCGCCAGGGACGAACTGCTGGCCAGGCTGCATGAAGGAGGAGGCGGAAGGCGGAGCGTTCGGGTCGGGGACCGAGCCGGTGAATTCGAAGATCTGCCTGAAGATGCCGGGCGTCATCACCGACATAGGATTGACGAGCACCGATGGGTCGTCGAGCTTGCCTTTGATGGCGAAGGTGATGCCGACCACCCCCTCGCCCTGACGGCCGACGAGCACCCTGCCCAGAATAGGAATCGCTCCGAGCGCCGAGTTCAAACCATAGAGGGGCACATAGGTGCCGCCGAGGTCCACCGTCTGGGCCTTGAAGTCGACCGTGCCGCGCATGGTGGCGCCGAGCATGGGTCCGTTCATATAGGCATCCTTAAGCCGGAATTTGCCGGCGCCGACCGAGAAGGGTGCGCGCAATTGATTGAAGCCAATGCGCTGTCGCGTGACCTGCTGCTTGCGCTCCCCCAAGACCGCCGTTGAGTTCGGGTCGGTGAGGACGTCGTTCACCACCGAATCCCCGAGCACGACGAACTCGCGCGCCCACAGCGTCCCGGTCTTGGTGCCCGCTCCGCCGGCGTCGAGATTGACCTGCAGCGACGCCTCGCCACCTTCGACGCTCGGATAAAAGCCTACAAGGCGGAACGCGGCGCCGGCATCGCGCGCTTCGACCTTGATCAGGCGCTCGTCTCCGCTCTGCTCGAGGTCGACCGCTACCGGTGCGTTGCCGTTCAGCTGCCCTTTGGCATCGAGCGCAATGAGCCGGCCATTGCGCTTCTTCATGGTGACCTGCACGTCCTTCGCGGTCGTGTCGTAGAAGCCCGCAACCGTGCCGATCTCGGCGGTGAAATCGACGCCGAACGGCTCGGCCGGCTCTGCCCCCCCGGCGAACTGCCCGGCCGAGAACAGGGACTGGAAGAACTGCCTGCCGTCATAGCTCGGCCCCTCCGCCTTGATATCGAGCACCTGGTCGTCGCGGACCGTGGCCGTGATCTCGACATGGGTCAGGCGGTTGACCGAAAAATCGGAGAAATAGAACTCCTTGAGACTCTGATCGGGGGCGAGCGCAATCCCGCCCTGGATGTCGATGTCGTCGCCGAGGATCTTGAGGTTTTCGAGATCGGTCGAGCCGTCCGCCTTCGGTACGATGTCGAGCTGGATGGTCGCGGCGCGGCCGATCGGCTTGGTCCAGCCCAAACCGCTGAAGAGGAGCTGCGCGTCGGTGAGATCGGCCTGCATGCTCATGGCCGTCGGCGCGCCTTCCCCAAGCCGCGCGATCTGGAGCGTGATGGGCGTCGGCCCCTGCACCAGATGATTGATCTTCATCCCGAGCTTGTCGCGCGCTGCCGCATCCAGGTTAGCCGTCACCCGAATGGGCGGCTGGCGCTCGTCAGGCGCACGGAAGATGCGCTGCCAGGCAAGCTCGGCCGGGACGCCCCTGATGCTGATCTCGCCCTTGGCTTCGACGGCCTCTTCGGTGAGGTTCACATCGAGCGTGCCACCCGCCACATCGACATTGCCAACAAGGTTCGCGGCAATGGCGTCGTTAAGCCGCGCCGCACCCTTAATCTTGATCTGATTGAACTCGAGATTGGCCAATAGCGGCATGGTGAGCGTGAAGCCGCCCTCCGCCGTACCGCCCAGGAAGTCGGGCTTCAAGCCGACACTTTGGATATAGCCGAGCGGCTCATGGTCGAGCAGCTCAAGCACGGTTGGGGTGGTGCCGGCCGCCGTGAACGTGATCTCGCTCCGTTGGGGGTCCTCGCGGAGATCGGGAATGAAAAAGCGGCCCTGGCGAAGCGCGATCTCCTGCCCCGACGGTACGGCGATCTTGCCCTCAGGAATATTGACGGCGAACTCCATCCCGGCCACGGTCAGCTTGGCCTCGCCGGTGAGGACCGGCGGCATTCCGGAAATGTAGGCGATGCTCATGCCGGAAATATTGAGCTCGACACTCACCGCTTCGGGAGGAAGCTCCTCCCCCGCTTCGATTTTGGCGAGTTCGCCCGGGCCGAGGTTCACCGTAAACTTGCCGCCCAGGACCTGTCCGCCGCTGACCCGCTCCAAGGCCCAGCCGCGCGCCTTGCCGGCAAGGAATTTCGGCCAAAACCGCTTCAAGACGTCGAACGGCATCGGGCTGATCTCGCCGGTCAAATGAACTTCTTCCGCGCCCGGGGTATCGACGAAGCCACCGGAAAGCTGAATCGTGGCGTCGCCGGAGCGAATGGCGAAGCGCGAGATCGTCACGCGCCCCTCTTGCGGCACAAGGCTCCCCGCGATCTGCCATTCATCGACCTTCATGGGCGAAAGCCCAAACTCCTCGACCGCGAGATCCGCCTGGTCGGCCTTGAGGGCAAAGTCCCAAGAAGTCGGCGCGCCGTTAGCGTCTCGCACCGGACGGAACTCGCCGCTGATGATGGCCTTGCTTTTTCCCCAAGTGAGCGTCGAGGGCGAAATCTCGACCACGTCCTTCTCTTTAAGATAACGCACATTGAGCTTGCCGCTGTCGATGCGTAGCGGACTGTCAGGGTCCCACGGCGGGGTGATCTGGCCGGACTCCAAATCGAACGTCGCCTCGCCCGACAAGAATTCACCTGAGTTTGAGAGCTCGACCGTGGTTTCGCCGTTCACCACCATGTCGAGAGCCTTGAGCGCACCGAGCGAGGCGAAGTTGCCGGCAATCCCCGAGGGAACGAGATTCTGGATAAGCGCAGTGACGCCAAGGCTTTGCCTCCGGACTTGCTGCGCCGCGCGGAACTCGAGCTGCCAGTCGCCTTTGCTGGAGGCGAAATTGGCTTGGCCGACGAGAATGCTCCTCTGCCCGCTCTTGTGCTCGAGATCGATGGAGAAGTCCGGCACCTGCCACGAGGTCTGAGTACCGTTCTGATTGAGCACGACGAGCGCGTCCTTTACGCCGAACCGCGTGAGGTAAGAGGTATTGCCGCTTCGCGCGCGCTCGAACACTTCGGCGACGGTCCGCGTCACGTCGAGCACCTGCCCGCGCGGAGCGGATTCGATCTGCCGCTTGGCGACCGCCCTTTCCGGCGCAGACGGCGCCGCTGTCTGGTCCGTGCCCACCTCCGGCGGCAGCGAGCCGCGGATGGGCGCCTCGCTCTCGGCGGCGGAAGGCCGCGAGAAGCTGAGCGACAGGCCTTGGTCTGAATCGTAGAAGAGCAACAAGCGCGGGCCGATGAAATCGACGCTTCCCGGGGCGAGGCGCCCTGACAGAAGGGCGCTTCCGCTCATTCCGATGGCGGCAAGCGGCGCCTGAGCGAGGATGGCGCCGTCCTTGTCGAGCAGCCGGATGTTACGCAAGCGGAACAGGACGCCGGGCCCGTCCGTCGCGCGCTGTAGGATCGCGTCGTCGATCTTCACATGCAGATCGGTAAGCTCGCCGTTGATCGCCGCCTCGATGGTGGGAACGAGGCTCGGAAGGGAAACCGGGCCGCGGCCGAGCCGCCCATAGCCGAGAACGATGGCGACCAGTCCCAGCACGAGAATGCCGGCGAAGATTTCGCGGCAGACATGGGCCCCGTGCGCGGACAGTTTCTTGAGCTCGATCTGAACCGGCTGGGGAACGCGCTTCACCAATGCCCGGCCCCGCCCGGGCAACGCCAAGATCGCCCTGCCACCCTCGGTGGTCAGCTTGACGATAGCACCGGAAATCGGCTCGTTCGTTTCACCACCGGCGCCGCGCCGATCGGGGCTTGCACGCACCCATAGGCGCCCCCGCGCCAATGCGCGTAACGCCAGCGCTCGGGCTTGCGCGTGGAGTACCAGGATCGCCCTGCCACCCTCGGTGGTCAGCCTGACGAAAGCGCCTGAGATCGGCTCGTTCATTCCGTCAATGGCCCCGCCACGACCAGGCCCAAGACGCGCTCATTGCCGCCCCCTGCGCCAAGCAGGTCGCCAGCAATCAACGCGCCGCCGGCCTCGCTCTGGTTGAAAAGCGACGCCTCGGTCTGCTCATGGCCTTGTGTCGGCATCCCCCAAGTCAAGCCCCTCGAACCCCCTCAAGCCCCGTTGCAAGGCGCCCGACGCAAAGGATAAGGGCTGGTGGCATAAGAGGTGGTAAAATCGGCCAAAGGAAGGCGGTTCCCAAGCCCAAGCCGAGGCTTAGCGCCCCTCACCGGGAGCCGTTTCGATCGGGGAGAACCCCCATGACAACGCGAAGGCGAGGCGATATGGTCATGGCAGGAGTGGGCGCTGGGTATTAGCCCTCAGACGGGAAGCTCCGCGACAATCCCTTAGGGCGGCTTATTCTTGTTCTTGTGTTTGTAAGTCGCGAGCGTAGCGTCGGGGAGTACTTTTGGCGCCTGCGTCACAGTATGCGATGGGGAGGTACCACGTATGTTCACCAAGAAGCCTGAGCCGGGAGAGAGCGTGACAAAGATGGGGGAGCGGTTGGGCGGCGAGATGAAGACGCCCTTCACCGAGAGGCCGGCGACCTATGCTGCCAAGAGCCCCAGCCCAAGCGCAAGCAAGATGGTCCCCTCCATCATCGGCGAGGATCTCACCGTTGTCGGCAATGTGAATTCCAAGGGTGAGATCCAGGTCGACGGCGAGATCCAGGGCGACATCCATTGCGGCTCGCTCTTGCTCGGCGACAAGTCGCAAGTGATGGGCTCCGTCATCGCCGAAGACGTCGTCGTCCGCGGCCGGGTGGTCGGCTCGATCAGGGGCTTGCGCGTCACGCTCCAGGCCCAGTCTCATGTCGAGGGCGATATTTTCCATCAGAGCCTCGCCATCGAGCAGGGTGCGTATTTCGAAGGGAAGTCGCGCCGCTCAGACGATCCGCTGGCGGAGGTCAAGGCGACCCCAGCAAGTAGCTCTCGTTCCGAGCCGCGCCCTGACAAGCCGTCAGGTTTCGATGCGAAGCCTCACGACGAGGCAAGCGCGCATTCGACCCGCGCCGCTGAATAGCGGACGGGGCACGCGGGTCTTTAGCAGGGCCATCGCTAACGGGCCGCGGCGGCGCGTTAGGCTTTCACGTCGGCGTGGACGCGCTCGGCGAGCGCCGCCTCGATGAAACGATCGATGTCGCCATCAAGCACGGCCGAAGGGTTGGTGCTTTCGACGCCGGTCCGCAAATCCTTCACCAGCTGGTAGGGCTGCAGCACGTAAGACCGGATCTGATGGCCGAAGCCGATGTCGGACTTGGCGGCGGCGGCGGCTTGCGCCTCCTCCTCTCGTCGCTTCAGCTCGGCCTCGTAGAGGCGCGCACGCAGCATCGCCCAGGCCGTGGCCCGGTTCTTGTGCTGCGACCGCTCGTTCTGGCACGTGACCACGATGCCGGTCGGCAAGTGGGTCATGCGGACGGCACTGTCGGTGGTGTTGACGTGCTGACCGCCCGCGCCCGATGAGCGGTAGGTGTCGATGCGCACGTCCTTCTCGTCGATGGCGATCTCGATCGTGTCGTCGATGGCGGGATAGATCGACACGGAAGCAAAACTCGTGTGGCGGCGTGCGTTGGAATCGAACGGCGAGATGCGCACCAGGCGGTGCACGCCCGACTCGGTCTTTAGCCAGCCATAGGCGTTGGCGCCCTTGATCAGCACGGTCGCCGCCTTGATGCCGGCCTCCTCGCCATAGTGCTCGCCGATGATCTCGACTTTGTAGTCCCGCCCTTCCGCCCAACGCACATACATGCGCTCCAGCATCTGGGCCCAGTCCTGGCTCTCGGTGCCGCCGGCCCCGGCGTGGATCTCGACATAAGCGTCATTGGCGTCGGCCTCGCCGGAGAGCAGCGCCTCGACCTCCCGCGTGTGGGCTTCTTGCCTCAGCCGGGCAAGCGCCTTCTCGGCTTCGGCGACGACGTTCGCGTCGCCCTCCTCCTCGCCGAGGGCGACGAGCTCGACATTGTCGTCGAGCTCGCGGGCGAGGCGGTCGAAAGAGTTGAGTGCGGTCTCGAGCTGCTGGCGCTCGCGCATCAGGCTTTGCGCGCGGCGGCTGTCGCTCCAGAAGTCGGGGGCCTCGACCTGCCGGTCGAGCGTGGCTAGCCGATCCTTGGCCCGGTCAGGGTCAAAGATGCCTCCTGAGCAGGGACAAGGACTCTCTGATATCGTTGACGACCGACTCGGTTTCGGCGCGCATCGCTTCCTCAAGCAGCTATGAATGGGTGGGGACCGGCGGGAGCCGCCGCCCGCAGCCAGCTCAGCTGAATATAAGGTCTAGTAGAGGCCGCCGGTACCCGATGTCAAAGCCCGGTCGTTGCCCGGCACTGGGCCTGGGCCCGGGCCTGGCCCGAGCGGCGGTGGAGGGCCGAAATCGTCCCCCACCATCTCGCCGCCCTCACCCTCACCCTCGACAACCGAGCCAGCAGGCTCCTGGCCAGGCTTGAAGGCCTCCATGATGGCGGTCTTGTCGCCAGCCCCCGCCGGCAAGCCGGACTTGTGATTGACGCGCACGAGCTTGATGCCGGGGGGCGCGCGGAACGGTATCGGGGGCACGCCGGCGAGCGCTTCCTTCAAGAAGTCGCGCACGATGGGTGCGACAAGAGTGCCACCGGTCTCCCCATGACCCATCGAGGACGGTTGGTCGTAGCCGAGATATGCGCCGACGGCGAGGTCGGGCGTGAAGCCGACGAACCAAGCGTCCTTGTAGTCGTTGGTCGTGCCGGTCTTGCCGGCGATCGGCCGGCCGAGCACCTTGAGCCTCTGGGCGGTACCGCTCTGAACCACGCCCTCCATGATCGAGGTCATCTGGAACGCCGACATCGGATCGATGACTTGCTTGCGATCGTCGGCAAGCTCGGGCTCCTGCTGCCCGCTCCACTCGCGCGCCGCGCAGTTGGAGCAGTCGCGCCCATCGTGACGCCAAACCGTGCGTCCATAACGGTCCTGGATGCGATCGATGAAGGTCGCCTTGATCTGCTTGCCGCCATTGCAGATCATCGAGTAGCCGGTCACCATGCGGAGAAGCGTGGTCTCGCCGGCGCCGAGCGCCATGGATAAAGCGGGCATCAGATTGTCGTAGACGCCGAAGCGGCGCGCATATTCGGCGATGATGGGCATGCCCATGTCGTTGGCAAGCCGCACCGTCATCAGGTTGCGCGACTTCTCGATGCCGAAACGCAAGGTCGATGGTCCGGCGGCCGAACCTGCATCGTAGTTCTTCGGGCACCATTGCGGCATGCCTGCCCCTTGAGAGAGGCAAATTGGACCGTCGACGATGATGCTCGACGGCGTGTAGCCATTGTCGAGCGCCGTCGTATAGATCAAAGGTTTGAACGAGGAGCCGGGCTGGCGGCGCGCTTGCGTGGCGCGGTCGAACTGGCTCGCGGCGAAGCTGAAACCGCCGACGATGGCG
>Ga0209521_10003066_pt1 | contig 13573 bp, 12 predicted proteins | sample Rifsed19ft4_FD_184016 | JGI IMG/M metagenome (GOLD analysis project Ga0209521, IMG submission 184016) | Soil microbial communities from Rifle, Colorado, USA - sediment 19ft 4 (version 2) | ecosystem: Environmental > Terrestrial > Deep subsurface > Rock core/Sediment | place: Rifle, Colorado... | reverse complement strand
CGCCTCGGGCAGCATCGAAACTCGCCCGCCAAAAGACACAGCGGGCTCAGACATCGATGCTGCTGGTCCTCGGCTTCGCAGAGAGTTCCAACGCCTCGGAGCCAATCTTCGCTCAGGGACAGAGGGTTCCCTGTGGCTCCGAGGGGGTGAGGCTGGAGAGCGCAGACGTAGGAGTAGGAAGGTGCACGGCAGGCCCTGACCGTTGAAGTAAGCAGCCTCAGGGGCTGGCGAGGGTGGCCCTCAAGGCACTGGCCCATCGGCTGCGCTCGGAAGAGTCGCCCCTGAGGAGCCACAGGCAAGCAGGTCATTTTCACGGAGAGTAAGCTCTATCGCCCCTCCGGGTCATAAACAGTTCCAACGGGAGCTCTGTGCCGATCCCTTTTTGGCGTGCCTTCTCATAGATTTTTCTTGCCGTCGCCGCAAATTGGATTCCCATGCCGGTATTGTTTTTAAAGAGGGTTATCTCCTTCTCGCTTTTTCTCCCTCGGCACTTTCCGGTCAGGAGCTCTGCCAGCTCGTGGAGATCGTCCGGCTTGACCATGCCGCGCTCGAGTCGCTCGGCAAACTCCGCCTGGCGGTCAAGGAAAATCTGCGCTTTGTAGCCCACGACGATCAGCCCTGCTCTCTTAATGGCCTCGTCATCCAGCTCGCGCCGCGGCAGATAACCGTCGCCGCCGACGATACTGTTGACGTGAGCGCCTTCTTCGAGCCAGCGCCCCACCACCACAGGCTCCACGGTGTTGGTCGCCGCGGTCACGATGTCGCTGCCGCGTATCGCCTCCTCAGCGGAGGCGACGGGTACGATTTCCGTCTTGCGCTCTGCGCTCATCTCGCGGGCAAACTTTTCCCGATTTTCCCTCGTCGGGCTGAAGATTTTTACTTTCTTCAACGGTCGCACCGCCAGCGCTGCCGTGAGTTGGGTACGCGCCTGTTCGCCGGAGCCGAGAAGCCCCATGACGCTAGCGTCCTTGCGGGCGAGATATTTCGTGGCCACGCCGCTGGTGGCCCCCACGCGCATCGTCGAAATGACATGGTCGTCCATGATCGCCAGCAGCTCGCATGTGTCCATGTCGAACAAAAATACCAGTCCGATGTAATCTCCGGGATAGATCCTCCTTTTAGCGCCGGCGACCTGGACTTCCTTTGAGAAGCTCGAATCGATGCGCAGGGCCATGGACTTCATCCCGGGCACCAAGCCCATGATGTTGTTGAAGTAATATTGACCTCCCTCCTCTTTCCAGGGGACTCTTAGTCTTGCTCTGGGCGAGTTCATCGCTGCGCCCTCTCCCAGCTCCCGGAAGGCCTGTTCGATCACCTCGATCTCCTCCGCCATCGGGACCAGGCCTTCGATCTGCTCATTTTTCAGGACTAGGACCATGTTGCTTCTCCTTTCGCATGACGTTCCCTACATTAGTCCGGGGGAAATGATTTTAGCAAGATAAGGGTCTGTGGGCGCCGGGAAAGGACGACGTTCGTCTGCCATAGCAGGCAGGCCGATGGAAGGAGCCAAAAAAATGCAGATTCGCCCGAAGAGGGGTTGGTGCCTCAGGACGGCGGCTTATTTTTTTACCTGGGGATTAATCCCGCGAAGGCGTTAAGGGTTCGGTTGGGCTCTATCCCTTTTTGTTCTTAAACCAGTCGGCGTCGATCTTAGTAAAATGCTTCCATTTATCCGGCGCTGCAGCCTCTTCGAAGATTGCCTCCACAGGGCAAACCGGCTCACAGGCCCCGCAATCGATACACTCCTCGGGATCGATATAAAGCTTGTTTTCTTTCTCGAAGTCAGGCTCCGTTTTTGTGGGATGAATGCAATCCACCGGACAAACATCAACACAAGCCGTATCTTTGACGTCTATGCAAGGCTCAACAATTATGTAGGTCATCTACTCTCCTCCTCTTAAAGACAATTCGAATTTACTAGCAAATCGAACGGCCTAAGTCAATTATCCCTCTATCCCTTAATGACCCCTACGGGGCGGAAGCGAGCCACCTTCTTCGAAATTCCTGCCAGGTCCATCGTTTCAACCACCTCGGCCACGTCTTTATAGGCATGGGGCATCTCCTCGGCCATCGTCCCCCTGCCCTGGTAACGGGCGACCACGCCCCGGCGCGCCATCTCCTGATCGATATTGATGCCGCGACTTTCCTTCTTCGACTGCGTCCGGCTCATGACTCGACCGGCCCCATGGCATGTGCTGCCGAAGCTTTTCTCCATGGCCGCTTGGCATCCGACCAGGAGATAGGAATAACGGCCCATATCGCCGGGTACCAGAACCGGCTGACCAACCCCTTGATAGGCCTTTGGAACTTGGGGATGACCGGGCGGAAAGGCGCGGGTTGCCCCTTTGCGGTGCACGCAGAGCCGCCGCCGTTGGCCATCCACCACATGCTCTTCGATCTTCGCGATGTTGTGGCAGACGTCATAGATGAGAGAAAAACCCAACTCGGCCGGGCTGATATCCAGAACCTTCAAAAACCCCTTTTCCGCCTGACTCATGATCACTTGCCGGTTGGCCCAGGCGTAGTTTGCGGCTGAAGCCATAGCGGCGAGATAGTCCTGTCCCTCCGGAGACTTGATCGGTGTGCAGGCCAACTGGCGGTCCGGTAGTTGAATCCCGTATTTCGCCATCGCTTGGTTCATCACTTTAAGAAAGTCCTCGCAGGTTTGGTAGCCCAGCCCGCGCGAGCCCGTATGGATAAGAACGACCACCTGATCCGGAAATAGGTTCAAGGCCTGAGCCACATCGGAGAGATAGATCTCCTCGACTCTGCCGATCTCGAGAAAATGGTTTCCAGAGCCCAGAGTGCCGACCTGCTTGAGTCCCCGTGCCAGCGCCCGGTCGCTTAAGAGCTCCGGGTTAGCGTTCGGCAGCGCGCCTCCCTCTTCCATGTGGTCTAGATCCTGCTGGTGGCCGTAGCCCTGGGCGACTGCCCAACGGGCGCCATCTCTCAGCAAGCGCTTCTCTTCGGTTTTGGAGAGCCCTGGAATAGCTCCCTCCGAGCCCACCCCGGAGGGGATGAGAGAGAACAACGTCTCTATCAGCCCGGCCATCTTTCGCTGGATAGTGCTGTAGGTAAGGTGGGTCGTCACCAGGCGGACCCCACAATTGATGTCGTAACCCACGCCTCCCGGAGAGATCACCCCCTCGTTCAGCTCCATGGCCGCCACGCCGCCAATGGGAAAACCGTAGCCCCAGTGAATGTCCGGCATCGCGAGAGAGTAACCGACAATGCCGGGGAGGTGGGCCACGTTCATCACTTGCCTCAGGCTGTTGTCTTCTTTTAGGTCGGCCAATAGTTTTTCCGTGGCGAAGATTCGCCCGGGAACTCTCATGCCGCCTTGACGCGGGATCTCCCAAAGAAATTCCTCAACGCGATGGAGTTTGATCTCTCCGGCGAGCGCTTCACTCGACTTAGACATCGAATATTACCCGAGCGCGCCACTTGCCGTTTTCATGCCACACTTTGAATTCGTGATAGGTCACGCCTTTGATTTCGGTATAAAAACGGTGGCGCTTGAGATCCAAAATTTCCCCCTTGATCCGGCCCTCCACGCGGCCGGGCTCGACTCTATGGACGCGACATTGCTTGCCGATAAAACCTTTGAGGTTAAACTGAGCCAGGAGTTCGCAGAGCCAGGCGTGGAAAAGCTCCTCCCAGCACTCGCCCGTGGCTGAGACCGAGATCTCTTCTTTGGGCTGAATTTCCGTAGGATCAGCGATGAGTCCGTAAAACGCCTCTCCAGCTGAGGCAAAGAGGCCGGGCAAATCGGCAGCCTCGATTTCCAGCCCGAGATCCGCCGTGTGCTCGATCTCCCGGATGGCTTTTTGTTTGTCAGTCATTTCCATCTTCTCGTTGCGTGATCAGCGGAACCATAGCTTCGCGAATAACCTTTTCGCTCACCTCGCCGAATCGTTCTTTAAAACGCTCCAGGGGAATGACCGCCTTAGCCATGGCACGATGGCCGCCGGCGCTGCCGATCTCGTCGAAGAGCCGCTTCATAATATCCCCTGCGCTCTTCACATACCCCACATTGCGCACTGAGATGACCACCTTGTCTCCGCACAGCCCTGAGACTACTCCCCATTCCACCCCCTCGATCTGGAGGCAAAACTCTGCCATCTGCGGGATGACATCTTCCCTCTTCACCTCGCCCATGTGGATGACCGCCACACCGTCATCCAACTGGAGGCGGCTCAGAGCTCGGCCCAGGGCCTCGAGGTCCTCGCGCGGGAGCTCCGGTCGCTCCATGCGGGTGATCATAGCCCGGCTGGCAAAAGGGTAGAGAAAGGTGAAGGCCTCGAGATCGGCAATTTGGCTTCCCCGTTCGAGGAAAAGTGTATCGGTTTTGATCCCATAAAGCAGGGCGGTGGCTAACCTTTGTGATGGCTCCATGCCCCCCGCCCTCAAGTATTCGGTGAAGATCGTTGAGGTGGCCCCATAATGAGGTCTCAGATCGGTGAAACGGGCAGTGAAAGGTATCCGCTTTGGGTGGTGATCCACCACCAGATCCACCTTGCCCAATGACACACCGAAATAAGGGGGTTGTACATCCACCAAGGCTAGCCTGGCCCCATCCTGGTGGAGATCTTCGTATGTGATCCTATCGATTTGAATTTCCAGGAGGCGAAGCATGGCGAGATTTTCCGGCCGGGTCACGCCGCCGAACGTGACAATTGGAGTAGTGGCCCGATTGCGTCCCAACAGCTCGCGTAAAGCCAGGGCGCTGCCGATGGCATCCGGATCGGGATCATGCTGCAATAAAATATGGATCTTGTCCTTTTCCCGAAAAAGGGAGCGGACCCTATCCACCTTTTGACGATTGAACGTATCCAGGAGCTGCGGCGCGCAAAACTCATGGAACATATCCTCCAGCGGAAGCTGGCGCAGGAACGGATCTTTGTGATTTCCTGTAGCATCCTGTTCAGACGAGAGGGAGAGGATCGGGAGCTTGGCATTCAGGCGTCTTAAATGCTGATAGACCCGCTCGCGCAGGCCGGCATCTCTGATAAAGAGAATTGCCTGGCTGATATGCTCCAGGTGGTTTTTCTTGTAGGTGGATTGGTTTTTCAGATTGCCCCACTGACTGCTTCCTCCCTGCCGCCTGATCCGCCTGGCCACCCCCTCCTCCTCGACCAAAAAAAGGACCTCTCCCCGCCTGGTCGCGAGCTTGCGCATGAATTGAAAAAGCAGGTCATCTTCACAGATCGCCAGGTATTTCATAGGGTCATCCCTCGCAGGGGATAATTAGAATGGTAAAACGAGGGTCTCTAGATGAGCAGTAAAGCAACCGGTTGTCACGCACAGAAGTCTAGCATCTCACATCCTCTTTTTCCAGATGTGGGGTTTAACGATTCCCATCCGGAGAGGTGACCGCTTTTGCGCGCTGTTTGATGAAGAACCGTACTGAAATCGCCGCCGGGGAAAGTAGCAACTTTTGCCACAGCTTCTCTTGAAGCGTTTTGTTAAAACGTTGAAAGTTACTCCTTTTTGTTAATTGCCATAATTTCTACAATTTGGGAAAGGTTCTCTAACTATTTGGTTTTAAATAGAATTGTCTTCTTCCATCTTCCAGCATCTCTACCAGCCGGGGATTTTTTTTAAAAATGACAATCCTAACAGGGTGGTCCTGTTTTTGCATTGTGATGTGGGTAACCTCTCAAGAGCCCAAAATCACGATCAGAAGGGGGTGAAGAAGAGCTGCCGATCTTGGCATGGGGGAGGAAGGATGAATAAGACGTTCAAATAGGATATCTATAGAAAGAGGAGGAAAGAAGTTTATGAACAGATTAAGATTAAGGGCCGAAGGGGGTTTTACCCTCATCGAGTTGCTCGTGGTTATAGCGATCATCGGTATCTTGGCTGCCATCGCTATTCCGCAGTTTTCTGCATACCGGCGTCGGGGTTACGACTCTGATGTGAAATCGAACGTGAAGAACGCCTCGACGGCTCAGGAGGCCTATTTCACGGACAAGAACACTTATTCAGCTGCCATGACCGACCTGACAGCCAGAGGCTATAAGCAGAGCGCCAATGTTAATATGGGCGCGCCGGCGCCGTCTGCGACCAGTTTCGTCATCACTGGAACGGTGCTTACCGGATGCACGTCTGCTACAGGAGTATGGACGTTCGCCAGCACGACCGGAGTGCTCACAGGGACACCGTGCGGGTAGTCTAGGGGAGCCAAAGAATTTTTCTATAGCAGGGGCTTCGCTTGACGGCGAAGCCCCTCTGCTACTTCTTCTCCGCCAAAATCAATGTTGTTCCGGGTAGAGTATTAGGGATATCTCCGTGGCTCTGAACGGAGTTGAACCCGGCATCCTTAAGCCAGGCAGAGTATTGGGATAAAGCCCAACACTCGCCTTCCGGAGTGTGGGTCAGGGCATAGACTGAGAAGCGCAGGGCGAACGTAGGACCGGTCCGTTCCTCGTTCGGGATAAAGTCATTGACTGCGAAAAATCCGCCGGGCTTGAGCGCGCGGTAAGCCTTGCGAAACAGTTGCTGATTCCCCTTGGGAGACTCAAAGCGGCAAAAGTTGCTTGCCACGATCAGATCATAGTGATTATCCTCGATCGGCGCCGAGCGAAACTCGCCGTCAATGAAACGGATCCTTCCCTCCAGGCCCCGTTCTCGGTTGAGCTTCTTCGCGACGGCATTCACATTCGGCCAGTCCAGTTGGGTTACCTGAGCTGAAGCGTCCCGCGTGAGGATCGTCATCCCGAAAATGCTCGAGCCTCCGGCGATATCCAGAACCCGAGGCCCTTTTCGCCTTACCCCGATCTCCAAGAGATCGCACAGCGCCTTGGCTACTGGCTCGGCGATCGGGATGATGCCGAGAACGAGTTTTTCCCAGACCTGAAGCTCGCCGCTCGTGTCCATCCGGCTAAGCGGTTTGCCGGTTTTCAATGTCTCTTTGAGATGGGCCATGCCGTCCCAAAGCGCCAACGCTACATAGCGGAAGTCTCCCATGTAAGAAGGTTTGCCGCGGACTAAATAGGCCTCGCTGATGGGAGTGAGAAAATATTTCTCCTTGCGCTTTTCCACCAGGGCCAGGGCAAGGAGGCCGTCGAGAACGATGCGCGTAGCTCGAGGCACTGTGCCCGCCTCACGGGCGACCTCTTCGTAGGTGTCAAAGCCGCGGTGGATCAAGGTGAAAAAATCGTACTCTATGGCGGCCTCAAGAATTCGACTGTTGCCGAAGTCCCCCAGCAGGCGCATCAACGGCCGAGGAGAAAGTTCTTCTTTGGTATTGCGGGGTTGACTCACGATCGAGATTCCTATTAAACAATGCAAAATGAAAATTGCAAAATGTAAAAGTCAAAACTACGGAGAGAGAGTTTTCCTTCACTTTGCATTTTTCGATTTGCCCTTTGCCTTTTGAATTGCTTCAGAGGCTGTAGAGGCCTTCCTTTTTGACGAACTGGTAGACGCCCTCGAAAAACCAGGCAAAATAGGCCGTGCCTGTGCGCAGGCAGTATTCTAGGCTAAAGCCTGGTCGGGTTTCGCCGCGACCATCTTCGAGGATTTTTCTAAGCACCAGCCAGTCGAGATCTCCGTGGCCCATCACGCCGTCGGCATGGACCTCCAGGTCCGCCTCGGAGTGGACCGTAAAGTAGACAATCTGTTTATCCGGCATCTTGTAGGTGTCGCGCAGAGCGTTGCCGAAGAAACGCGCCCAGTGACCGACCCCTTCCTCGACGCAAAAGGAGGCCCACCATTCGGCCATGGTCCCTTCATACAAGGTGCCGCGGTAATACTCCAGAAAGGCGCGGCACTCGGGAAGCATCTCGTACTCGATCATCTCTTCGTCTTTGAGACCGAAGTTTCTTCCCTGCTCCAGGACGATCTGAATGTGGCCCGGCGGCTTGGGGTGAATCATCTCGTCAGCCACGTGGGCGGCGAAGTGGCCTTGGAGTTCCGGATGGCGCTTGAAGAAAGGGAGGTGGCGCTGGTAGGCGCAACCATGGAGGTTATTGATCTCGGCGACAAAGCCGTACCAGTTTTGCCAGAAAACGCGGATCGCTTCCATAGGAAGGGTTCCCTGAGCGAGTTCCCTGTGAAATCGCCCCTGGAACAGCCAGCGGCCTACCAGGCCCAGCAATGTCTCTCTCAGCTCCGCGACCACGGCCTCGGATTCTTGTGGCGTCAGTCTCTTACCGAAGTAATCGTTCTTAGCTGTTGCCATCTGATTCTCCTCTTTCGTCTATTCGTTATTCGATGGCCAGTCAACGAATAACCAATAACTATTAACGATCTAGTACAGTGTCCCTGGGTTCAAGATATTATTGGGGTCAATTAGCTGTTTGATCTCCTTAACAAGATCATACACATTCCTCAGACGTTCATAGGGATAAGGCCCTTTAGTGCTAAGTGTGGGCGCGGTCCAAACAACACCTCTCTGATTACTAAATTCCTGCACCTTGCCCATCCAACGACGCACTTTTGCCACATCCTCCTCATCGTAAGGGTTATAGAAGACAAAATATTCCTCCTTAATTGCCAGGTCCCGGGTTACATAGCTATCATGTTGGGGCGAGTGCTCGGGATCCCACAGCCCGCATTCCTTCTTGGCCGCCTCGTCGAGATCGTACATCTCCTTTAAGTATGTGATGGGGTACATCTTGGAAGTGACGGCGAACATCCCCGTATGGCGCACAACCGAGCTGCACCACCCGTCCGGTCCCATGATATGGAAATCAGGCCAGCCGTGAAGCCCGTATTCCTGGGCCTTGGCCCCCATCCCCTTCGCGGCGATCTCTCCGACCTCGACCCCGCCTTGCTGCTGATAGATGGATCTCATTCTTTTCTCTTTGTAGGCCAACTCTTCTTGGTCGCGCGCAAAGAGGATCGTCTTTAAAAAAAACCAGCCATCTTGAGGGATCTTGGATTTGTCGTACAGCCCCTCCTCCATGGGCCAGTGGTACTGCCAGCGGTCGGTGAAATGGATATCATAAACCACCTCCCCTTTAACGAGCTGGAGGAGCGCCTCTTGAACGTTATCCAGTTCGTCGCGTCGAAAGGAGTGACAGTAATCGTGCAGCCACTCCCTTTTGCCTTCGATGGCACGGAGGCAAACCTTGCTGATAATTCCCAGCGCTCCCGCCGAAAGGGTGAAGAGCCCGAGAAGGTCCGGCAGGTGAATCCATTTTTGAAACGGCCCAAACTCTGTTCCTGCGTTGGCCAATGCGCCGAGACGCACCACCGAACCGCTAGGCAGGATGACTTCCAGGCCGATCACCAGGTCGGCGATCCAGCCGTAGCGGGTCATGCCGTAGCCGATGCCTCCCTTGGTTACCATGGCGCCAATGACCACGGCGGGACCATAGCTCCCGTAGTTGGGCAGCATCAAGCCATGTTGCCTCAGGGCGTGGTGGATAGAGTAAACGCTGGCGCCTCCTTCGGCGATGACGTATTGGAGCTTGGGGTTTACCTCAAGAACTTTATCCATCCCGAGGATATCTAGGAGGATGCCTCCTTTAAGCGGGGAGCTGATGCCCATACCGACGCCGCCTTTCGCGACGATAGGGATCTTGTTTTCATTGGCGAAACCCAAGACCTTCGCCAGCGGGTGGCTCCCGTTATCGTCCGACTCCACCCGAACAATGACATCAGGCAGGGCTTTGTAGGCCCCGTAAGCGAGTGAGTGCTGATAGTTGATCTTGTCGATGGGATTGGTAGAGACGAAGCGAGGGCCGACGATCTCTTTGAGCCTTGCAACAATCTCGTCGAGAGTGAGCATCTTTTAAGTTCAATGTAAAGTGCAAATTGAAAAGTGCAAAGTGAAAAACCCGGCCTGGGCTAGTCAAAGTCCGGACCGGTGAAAATAAATTTTACATTTTGCATTTTGCAATTTTCATTGTTTCTAGAGTTGTAGATGGCTTCCGCCGGTGATCAGGATGTGGCTTCCGGTGAGCATATCGGATTCATCGCCGGCGAGAAAGGCAATGGCTCCGGCCACATCTTCAGGGTAAAGATGCTTTTGCAGGGGCCGGGATTTGCGCACTCTCTCCTTAAACTCCTCCGGCATGATCGCCGAGGCGTCCGTCAGGGTAAAAGCCGGAGTAACCACATTGACCGTGATCCCGGAAGGACCCAGCTCGATCGCCATGGTGTTGGCCATCGCCTCAAGTGCGGCCTTGGCCGCCGCATAGGCTCCCATCCTGGGCAGAGGCTGCTGTGCCAGGCGGCTGCTGACAACGATGATCCTGCCTTGCTTTTTTTCCATCATGCCTGGAATAAAAGCCCGGGCGCAGTTGTAAAAAGCGGCAAGCTCGTGGTGAGTGGCCTTCTCTAACCCCTCCCAGGAGATCTCGTGCAGCGAGTTGACCTCGAAAGGGAAGTAGGCGTTGTTGACGAGAACATCCACGGCGGAAAATTTTTCTCGCACCGCCCGCGCCATCTCCTCCACCTGTTTTCTTTGTGTCACGTCCGCCTGAAAGACCATTCCCTTCCCGCCCTCTTTTTCCACTTCCTGGAGGACCGCTAATGCCCGCTCGCGATTCTGATGATAGTTGACCACTACGGTTGCCCCGCCTTGGGCCACCCGTTTGGCGGCTGCCGCGCCGATACCTCGGCTTGCCCCGGTAACGAGAATTACCTTGCCGCTCAGGGGCCTAAGTCCTTTTTGTTCCATTATTGTCCTACAGGCGGTTTCTTAGATCGCTACAGCGTCTTCCGCTGCCCCCTTTTCGAATTTGGCGGCGTTTTCCTTAAAGGAGAGGAACTTCATGCGGACGTAAGGAGAGGTGTAGCCGTTCAAGATCCGCTCGATCCGTCCCGGCTTGCTGTAGAAGGCCTGAAAGGCCCAGCCGGTCAACTCCCCGAGCTGCTGTCGCGTTAGGTGCTTGGTCGGCATGATGCAGTGCTCCAGGTCATAGAGGCTCAGGTCCTTGATCTCGACCAGGTTCTCTTTGACTGCCCGCTTGTAGATTGGTGAGCCAGGGATTGGGTTGAGCAGCTGGATCATCACTATGTCCGGATCGATCTCATCGACAGCGCGGAAGCGCTGGCGGATCTTCGCCTCGTCGTCTTCCCAGAAGCCGTTGAGGTAGGTAGCAATGGTCGAGATGTCGTTTTGGCGCAGGAATTGGACCAGCTCTTTTAACTCCTTGACCCCGACCTTCATGGGACCCTTGCGCGCCTCGGCGATCTCCTCGTCGGTGCCGCCGTCGATCCCGATCAGCACCTGGTACATCCCGACCTTCCGCAGGCGGGGGATGAGATCAGCGTCGCGGATGAAGTTTTGCGCGCGTCCCAGGCAGAACCAGCTGAGGTCCAGCTTTTTCTTTTCCAATTCCTCCACCAGGTCCACCATTTTTTGCCGGTCGGAGTTGAAGTCATCGTCCATAAAGGTGAGCGCCTTGACGCCGTATTGCCGGTTCAGGAGTTCCATTTCATCGGCGACTTTTTTACCCCCGCGGGTTCGGTGCGAGGTGAAGTCACGCGGGTTGCGCGGGTCGACCAGCCACCACTCGTAGCAAAAATGACATGCCCCCTCGCAGCCGCGTGAGGTCACGGCCTCGTTGTAATGGGGGAGCACGGAGTAACCGTAGTAACGGTCCATAGGAAAGAGGTCATAAGCGGGCATGGGAAGTTCATCGAGGTTGGCGATGACGCCTCGACGAGGATTCAGGACGATCTCGCCGCCCTTACGGTAGGCAAGTCCCTTGATCTCGTCGAGCTTCGGCGCGGGATTCTTGAGTTCCTCCAAAAGCTCCCAAAGGGTATATTCATTGTCGCCGAAGACACCCACGATCACAAAGTCGAGCTGAGGGTTCTCCTGCATGATTTCCCTGGGCATGGCGGTATACATCAACCCACCGCCCACCGTGATCGTCTGGGGAGCGATCTCTTTGATGCGCTTCATGGCAGCGTGAAAACGGTTAAGCTGAGCCGCCCCTCCAGCCGCCGGAATGACACTGCCAAAAAAGACCGCGTCAGGCCGCCTCTTGCGGACCTCCTCCAGCATCTCGCTGTCGTTGAAGCCCAAGGCACGGCAATCGAGGACTTCTACGTCGGCGCTCTTCTTTTCCCGAACGAAAGCCGCGACTTGGCTGTATAGCGAGTTGCATGCCAGGTGCCGGTCGCCCCACGGCGCCCAGTTCCCCATGGGCGGAGTAATAAAGAGCAGTTTCATTAAGTCTCCCTAAAAGGCTAGAAAGTTTGCACGTAAAATATTTAATGTTAAACTAATTGTCAAGAATATTCGCAAAGAGCACAGGCCGGTCCCCTTAGGGTAGGCGGAAAGAGGTGGCAAAAAATAGTCAAAGTTATATATTGACATTATCCAGCCCTTCTGCTAGAGGTTCAACGGAATTTAGCTTCGTGGGTTTTCGTTAATAAGGACTAGGAGGGTAAACCTATGGCCGAACAGAATATGATGGCAGGTGAAGTACTATTAGACGTTAGGGTAGCTGAGGCTTCCAAACTCTATAAGTTTTATCTCCTCCAGGAAAAGAAGATTTTAGGAATCGGCGCTGTGCTCGTTTTTCTCGCTATGTGGGAGTTCATGGGAGGGGCATGGAGCGTTTATAACCCCATCCCCTTTTTGCGGGTCAACCCCATGTTTATGAGCGCCCCTTCGCATATTTGGAAAGCCGCGGTTGGGCTATTCACTTCGGGCGAGATCTACAACGACCTCTATATAAGCGGTATCGAATTTGCCTGGGGCTATTTTCTTTCGGTCATCTTCGCTGTCCCCTTCGGCATCGCGTGCGGTTGGTACAGAAGGGTGTCCTACATTTTTGATCCCTTCATCAACGCCCTGAACGCTACCCCGCGCGTGGCCCTTTTGCCTCTGGTCATTATCTGGCTGGGCATCGGTGTTCTCTCCAAGGTTGGGATCATTTTTCTCGGCGCGGTCTTCCCCATATTGATCAATACGCGGGATGGGGTAAAGACCACGCCGCACAACCTCCTCAACGCGGCCAAAAGCTTTGGCGCTTCGGAGTGGCAGATCTTTAAGAGCGTAGTGCTTCCCTCCACGCTACCTTTCATCCTCACCGGTTTGAGACTCGGGGTCGGCCGGGCTCTGATTGGCGTCATGGTGGGGGAGCTTTATGCCGCTACGGCGGGGATCGGCTTCATGATCACAGTGGCCGGTGCCACCTTCCAGACCGATAAGGTCTTTGTCGGCATCTTGATTTTTGCTACAACCGGGATGATCGCTATGGAGCTACTGACCAGACTGGAAAGCCGGTTCGATAAGTGGCGGGTAAAGGTGGGGGCGACTGCATAGCTTCTCTTCATTTCTGATAAATTGGTTTAAGAGGTGGCTTCCCGGCAGAGTCCGGGCCACCTCTTTTTTTGGTTTTAAAAAAATATAAGGTCTTGGCCCTTTAGGAAGGCCCAGGGACTGCTTAGCGATGAAGACGAAAGGTGAAATAGAAGCCGAGATTACTGAGGCAATAGTCAAGTTTGAAATGGAGTATATGGGCCGTGGGCCCAAAGAGGCCCGGACCCATATTATTGAGGATATGGTTCTGGTGCGCCTCCAGGGAGTCTTGACCCCGGCCGAACAACAGCTAACCAAGAGCGTGGACGGTGTGGAGTTAATCAAAAGAATGCGCTCCAC